>ENA-OUPA01000602-OUPA01000602.1-human-gut-metagenome-genome-assembly--contig:-NODE-602-length-22687-cov-5.67489_pt1 | contig 22687 bp, 17 predicted proteins | sample MGYA00237939_ERZ548770 | MGnify/ENA primary metagenome ERZ548770 (study PRJEB26490, sample SAMN05356877) | human gut metagenome | biome: terrestrial biome; feature: human-associated habitat; material...
TCAGCGCGAATTTGCCGCGACCATCGCGTCCGCCAGCGAGGGCTTGAGCGCCATGGTTTCCAACATTCTGCGGCTCAACAAGCTCGAAAACCAGCAGATCATTCCGCATTCCGAACCGTATGACCTTACGCGCCAGCTTTGCGACTGCGCCCTTGCGCATGAAGCGCGCTGGGAAGAGAAGAACATCGACTTTGACGCCCAGCTGGAGGAGCGCGTGATGGTGCTTGCGGACGAGAGCATGATGGAAATTGTTTTCAACAACCTGATTTCCAACGCAATCAAGTTTACGGAATCGGGCGGGCGCATCATCCTTCGCCAGATCAAGGATGGCGGCGATGTGGTCGTGACCGTGGGCGATACGGGATGCGGCATGGATGAAAAGACGATGAGCCATATTTTTGATAAGTTCTATCAGGGCGACACGTCCCACAGCAAGGAAGGCAACGGGCTGGGGCTTGCGCTCGTGCGGCGCGTTCTGGAAATCGCAGGGGGAACGATCAGCGTGACCAGCGCGCCGGGCGAGGGATCGGAATTTACCGTCCGTCTGCCGTATATCGAGGACGAAAGGGCGTAAGATTTACATTTCTGCAATATTTTGCCAATCATTCAGCAATGCGCAGGTGATATGATAGTCACGATTTGCGGCTGTTCAGCTGCTTGAATGAGAGGTATTGCTGTGAATATGAATCATCTGATCCTGCTGGCGGAGTCCGGCAGCGATATTACGCCCGAGCTGGCGGAAGCAAATGGAATCGTTATTGTGCCGATGCACGTTTCCTTCGGCGGAGAGACCCGCGACGACGGCTCGTTCCCCGTACCGGAGATGTTTGAGTTTTATAAAAAGCATCGTGAGCTGCCGCGTACCAGCGGATGCACGCCGCATGACTTTGAGGTTGTGTTTGAGCGGCTGGACAGAGAATATCCCGGAGTGCCGATTTTGTATCTGGCATATTCCTCCAGCACGACCTGCTCCATGCAGAGCGCGCTGATTGCCGCGCAGGGCAGAGAGAATTTCCTTGCGCTGGACACCAAATGCGTTGCGGCTGGTCAGGCGGCGGTCGTTCTGACGATTGCCCGCCTTCTGCGTGAGCATCCGGAAACGACGCTGGAGCAGGCGGCGGACGCGGCGAAAGAGCTGATTGCGCGGGCGCGCATGGGCTTTATCCCCGGCGATTTGGATTATCTTCGCGCGGGCGGGCGCGTGAGCAACGCGGCATATCTGGGCGCGAAAATCCTCGGCATTCATCCGCTGATTGAGATTGTGGACGGCAAGCTGATTTCGACCAGGAAATACCGCGGGATGATGAAGCGCGTTGTCATGCAGCTGACCCGCGAATTCCCTGCCGCGCAGAACCTTGAAAAGGATGCGCTCTGGCTGATTTACGGCGCAGGACTGGGCGAGGAGGTCATGCACGGTGTCGAGGAGCTTCTGCATGAGCAGGGGTATCAGAATCTGACGTGGGTACAGACCGGATGCGTGATTGCGGCGCACAGCGGTCCCGGTTCGTTTGGCATCGTCGGATTCAGCAAATAAGCATATCAAAACAGGCGGGTTCGCTCTCTTTGGAAGAGGAAACCGCCTGTTCTTTGTATGTATGGAAATGACGTAAACTGCCCCGGCAGGACGTCAGCGTTACTTTGCCTGCTTCAGTGCCGCGTCCGCCGCATCGGTCAAACCGGTCAGCACATCTGCCAAGTCGTCGCCCAGATGGTCGATTTTCCGATCTAAGCGCGCTGCCGTTCGACGGATGGCTTTCTGATTTTCATCGACACTGTCAAGCGTTCTGTAAATCTCCATGATATCACTTCGAATAGACTGCTGCTCAGTCTTGATGGAGGAGATATCTGCCATCATGGATTGCTGCTCAGTCTTGATTACATCAATGTTGGTGCGGATTCCTTTGATTTCATTCAAAATGACGTTTAGAATTTCATTTTCATTCATGGAGTCGTACCATCCTTTCGGGTGTGCGTCAGCTCGCCAGGAATCCCTTTCCGACGATTTCGGTCGATGCGGTGATGACCATGAAAGCGTGCGGGTCATTGGTGTGGATGAAGCGGCGCAGAGCCAGAGCCTGTGCGCGCGTCAGAACGGTGATAATCATCGTCTTGCGCTCGTGATGGAACGCGCCGTATACGTCTTCAAGCGTTGCGCCGCGATGCAGATTGACGGTGATGAACTCAACGATGGGATCGGGATTGGTCGTGATGATTTGGAAGCACTTCTTCGTTCGGAAGCTGTCCATCACGTAGTCCACCAGCACGGACTTCATCAGCAGACCCAGAATACAGAACAGACCCGCCTGAATGCCGAAGCAGAACAGACCTGCGACGGTGATGAGCGCATCGGCGGCCATCAGTGCCATGCCGATATTCATGCTCGTATATTTGCGGACAATCATCGCGATGATGTCGGTTCCGCCGCTGGATGCGTTCAGATTAAACAGAATCGCCGAGCCAAACGCCGGAAGCAGGACGGCAAAGCACAGCTCAAGCAGCGGCTGATTGGTCAGCGGATGCGCCATCGGGTAAAAATGCTCCATCACATTGACGGCAAGCGACAGCAGCATGGAACAGTATACCGTGCTGAACGCGAAGTTTCTTCCCAAAAAGATAAAGCCGACGATGAGCAGCACGGTGTTGATAATCAAAACAAACGTGCTGGGCGTCAGGATTTCGGAAGGCAGCATGCGACCCAGAATCAGCGACAGACCGCTGACGCCGCCGGTAGAAAAGTTGTTCGGAAACTTGAAGAAGTAGACGCCGACCGCCATAATCAGGCTGCCGACAGTCAGCAGAAGATAGCGTTCAAGTGTGCTGACGGGCTTTGCTGCTGTGGTTTTCATGGAACGATTTGATTCCTTTCTGTCCTTGACCGCGTGAAAAATAGCGGCAATCTTTTCTGTCTATCATTATAGACCCTTGCGCGGACAATGTCGAGAGAAAACCTGCGGGAAAAATGCGGAAAAAGAAAACCCCTCCGCCAAGCGCCGGCGAAGGGGAGAAAGAGCGAAGAAAATTAGTTTTTCAGGAACATGCGCAGCAGCTTGACGCTCTGCTCGGCAGCCATGCCCACGAAGGTCGGATAGTCCATATGGGAAGAACCGTCCGCACTGTCGGAAATGGCACGCAGGACGCAGAAGGGCACGCGGTTGACGTAGCAGACCTGACCGATGGAAGCGCCCTCCATTTCGCAGGCGATGGCGCCGAAGGTCTTGACGATGGCACTCTTCCGCTCGGAAGAGGAGATGAACTGGTCGCCGGAAGCAATGACGCCGGTCTGCGTGTGAATGCCCAGAACGGTCGCGCAGGCGCTCAGCTGATCGCAGAGATCCTGATCCGCCGGAAGCAGAACCTTGTTGATGCCGGAAATCATGCCGACCGGATCGCCCAGCGCACTGGTATCCATGTCATGCTGAACGACGGCGGAAGACACGGCGATCGAGCCGATCTCCAGCTTGTCCGTCAGTGTGCCGGCAACGCCCGTGTTGACGATGCAGTCCGGCTTGTAGCGCAGGATCATCGTCTGGGCGCACATGGCGGCGAAGACCTTGCCGATGCCGCACACGGCGGTCACGACCTCGCTGCCCTCCAGCGTGCCGCTGACGAAGGTGATGCCGCTGATGGTTTCGGTTACGGGGTTTTGAATGTAGGAACGCAGGGATTCCATCTCCACGTTCATTGCTGCGATAATACCGATCATATGGTTTTACTCCTCATAGATAAAAGTCACGGGGCGTGCGTCCAGCTCGGCGAGATAGCGGCGAGCTTCCGTTTTGGCGGCGTCCAGACTCAGATTGCGGTAGTTGCCGCATTCCCGGCTGCTTGCGCCGAACACCTCGCCTTCGTGGGCGATGATTTTGCACAGCGTCAGGCGGATCTGGCGCAGAACCTCATCGTTGTCTGCGTTGCGGATCAGCAGATAGAAGCCGGTCTGGCAGCCCATCGGTCCGAAATAGATGACGGAATCCTTCAGACTGCCGTTGCGGATGTAGGTCGCGAACATATGCTCCAGCGAGTGCATGGTGCTGTTGTCCATCAAGTCGCCGGTGTTCGGGCGGCGGGTGCGCATGTCATATGTGGTCACGTCGCCGTCCACGCGGCTGACATACAGACCGGGCAGCAGCTTATCATGGTTGATGGAAAAGCTGGTGATGCGCGTAACTTCCTGATCGTTCATAACGTTTCCCTCCTGACAGGTCAATACAAACGCAAGTCTGATCATTATAGCGTATCGGCGTCAGAAAAGCAAGTAGGCGCAGGGCGCTTTGCAATTCCGGTCAGGATCTGCACATTTTCGCTTTACGGCAGGAGAAAGCCGCGGGGAAACCGAACGAAGAAAGTAGATTCGGAAGCGGGGCGTAAATCCCTTGGCGGCTTCCAAAGAGCGGGAGAAACACTCTTAAAAAACGGTATGACCAAACTGCGAAAGGAAGAAAAAGCGATGATGAACGAAAAGAAGCACCGCGGGCGCGTAACCATTCCTACCGATGTGGACGTTGTGCCCGAAACGCTTGAATTGTGCGAACGATGGGGCGCGGACGCGATCCGCGACTGCGACGGAACCGACTTCCCGCAGGAGCTTCGCGATACCGGCGCAAAGGTGTATGCGACTTACTACACCACCCGCAAGGACAACGCGTGGGCGAAGGCGAACCCCGACGAAGTGCAGCAATGCTATATCATGACCGGATTCAAGACGGCAGGCGAGGGCGCGCTGTCGATTCGTCTGATGGAAAACCTCTCGACTGAGCTGCTGGAGGTCAATACCCGCGACGATATCCGCCGCTGGTGGGAGGTCATCGACCGCACGACCGGCGAGCCGCTGTCCCCGGACGAATGGTATTATGCGGATGGGTGTGTCGTGATTGAACATCCTGCGGCGTATCATGAATACACGGTGTCCTTTCTGTGCTATCTCATCTGGGATCCGGTTCACATGTATAACGCCGTCGTCAACGACTGGAAGGATGTCGAGCATCAGATTACGTTCGATGTTCGTCAGCCCAAGACCCGTCAGTTTACCATGGAGCGTCTGCGCCGCTTCATCAAGGATCATCCCTATGTGGACGTGATTCGCTACACGACGTTCTTCCATCAGTTTACGCTGGTGTTCGATGCGCTCAGGCGGGAAAAGTACGTCGATTGGTACGGCTATTCGGCATCCGTTTCGCCGTATATTCTGGAGAAATTCGAGAAGGAAGTCGGCTATCGCTTCCGCCCGGAGTATATCATCGATCAGGGATATTTCAATAACCAGTATCGCGTGCCCAGCAGGGAATTCCGGGATTTCCAGGCGTTCCAGCGTCGGGAAGTCGCCGCTCTGGCGCGGGAAATGGTCGAAATCACCCATGAATGCGGAAAAGAAGCGATGATGTTCCTCGGCGACCACTGGATCGGCACGGAACCGTTTATGCCGGAATTCAAGACGATCGGTCTGGACGCGGTGGTCGGCAGTGTGGGCAACGGCTCGACGCTCAGGCTCATCAGCGACATCCCCGGCGTGAAATATACGGAAGGGCGTCTGCTTCCGTATTTCTTCCCGGATACATTCCATGAGGGCGGAGACCCCGTGAAGGAAGCGCGGGAAAACTGGGTGACGGCACGCCGCGCCATTCTGCGCAAGCCGATTGACCGCATCGGCTACGGCGGCTATCTCAAACTGGCTTGCCAGTTCCCGGAGTTCCTCGATTATGTGCAGAGCGTGTGCGATGAGTTCCGCGAGCTGTATGAAAATATCCGCGGTACGACGCCGTATTGCGTGAAAACCGTTGCCGTGCTGAATTGCTGGGGAAAGATGCGTGCGTGGGGCTGCCATATGGTGCATCATGCGCTGTATTATAAGCAGAATTACAGCTATGCGGGCGTGATTGAAGCGCTCTCCGGCGCACCGTTTGATGTGCGGTTCATCAGCTTCGAGGATATCCTCGCCGATGCGCATGTGCTGGATGATGTGGATGTCATCCTGAACGTTGGCGACAGCGATACCGCCCACACCGGCGGCGCGTACTGGGAGAATCCGGTGATCAGCGCGGCGGTGCGCGGGTTTATTGCCCGCGGCGGCGGCTTGATCGGCGTAGGCGAGCCGAGCGGACACCCGTATCAGGGGCATATTTTCCAGCTGGCTTCCGCGCTGGGCGTGGAGAAGGAAAACGGCTTCACTCTCGGTTATGATAAGTACAATTGGGACGAGGCGCAGTCGCATTTTATCACCGAGGACTGCACCGAGCCGATCGACTTTGGCGAAGGAAAGAAGAACATCTACGCGCTGCCCGGTACGACAATCCTCTGTCAGCGGGATCAAGAGGTTCAGCTGGCGGCAAACGACTTTGAGGCGGGTCGTGCGGTGTACATCTCCGGTCTGCCGTACAGCTTTGCCAACAGCAGGCTTCTGTATCGCGCCATACTCTGGAGCGCACACGCCGAGGATGAGCTGTATCGCTGGTTCTCCACGAATCCGAACGTGGAGGTTCATGCCTATGTGAAGAACGGCAAATACTGCGTGGTCAACAACACCTACACGCCGCAGTCCACAGTGGTCTATCGCGGCGACGGAACGTCGTTTGAATTGCAGATGGCGTCGAACGAGATCAAGTGGTACAAGATATAAGGAAAGACGCGGGGAGATTCCCCGAGGCTGAAGTTTTGCTCACGCGGGCAATTCTCCGCAATCTTCTGTGAACGAAAAAGGGCTGTCAGACAAACAAAGTCTGACAGCCCTTTTTATAGATAGCGGAACAAGAAGAGCAATCTTACGCCCTACTTCGCTTCACAGCGGTTTTAACGGGAGCGTTTTGTGAATGCGTCCTCAGTGAATGCCCCTTTTGGGCAGCAGCCGGCGCAGATAGAGCCTGAGCTTCTGCATCGGCTTCATCCGTGCAAGCAGGGCGGAATAGGTCTTTTCGGCGCGTTCCGGCTGGGTGCGTTTGAGCGTATGTGCGCTGTATTGCGCGACGCAGAGTGCTTTGCCCAGCGTGGTCAGTTTCACAGCATCGCCCAACTGCGTCTGCGCGCGGAGCAGGAACGTCGCGGGGGCTTCGCCCGGCATAGCGGCGATGCCCATGCACAGGAGCACTTCTTCAATCGCGCGATACCAGACGAACAGCGCGTCATTTGTGCTGCTTTGCCTGCCTGCCACGCGGGCAGGCGCACAGAAATACAGCCGAGCGGCGACAGCGGCAGCCACAATCAGCAGAATGAGCAGCAGCCAAAGCCAGCCCGGCGGGGGATTCTTCTGCGAATCATCCGGAGGCGGCGTGGGCGAGGGCGTCGGAGTCGGCGTGGCGTCAGGGTCGTCCGGAGAAGGCGTCGGTTCCGGCGTAGGAGAAGGCGTCGGCGTGGCGTCCGGCTGATCCAGATCGGGGGTCGGCGTCATCTGAGGAGAGGGCGATGGAGAAGGGGTCGCATCGGGCGTGGGCGTCGGGCTGGGCGACGGCGACGCGGCAGGCGGCTCATCGGGAAGATCACCGTCGTCCGATGTGTTTTCCGTGCCATAGCCCGGCGTGGCGTCAAAGCTCAGCCAGCCAAAGCCGCTGAAGTAGATTTCAGTCCATGCGTGCGCATTTCGCTGTGTGACGCGGGCTGTGCCGTCGCTGTCCGGAACGGCGGCATAGCCTTCGATATATCGGGAAGGCAGTCCCGCAATGCGCGCCATGACAGCCATGGCGCTGGCGAAGGATGTGCAGTAGCCCTGCCGCTCCGTGAGCAGGAACCAGGATACGAAATCCCGACCTGTCGGCGGTATATTCTGCTCAAGCGTATAGGAATAGGCACTTCGCAGATAGGCGCACAGCGCGGCGGCGCGGTCAAAATCGTTCTGCGCGTCCTGCGTGATGCGCGTGACCAGCGCATAGACATCCGGTTCAACGCCGGACGGAACGGAAAGATAGGTTTCCCGTATGCCTTCAAGCGGCTGATCGGGGGCTTGTGACGCGGCAAGCACGACATCCCGAACACCCTGCGTTTCATAGCTCATGCGCACGCCGCTGAATGTATAGCTGTCGCCCATGGTCAGGCTGCGCGTGCCGAAAACCTCGCTGGCAGGAGAAAAATAAGGGACGATCCCTTCGCCTGAAAGCGCGGAAAAACGCTGAGTGAGATACAGCGTGCTGACGCTGTCCGAGCGCATCAGCACGGTGATGGGTTCGCTCTGCGGAAGCTGAGAACGGAGAGCCTTCTCCGGACGATCCAGGTCGAACAGGCTGCGCCGCAGCAGGATGAAGCGCGGATTGACGAGCAGATAACGCCGACCGGAGGTGGAGTCCGTCCATGCGGAGCCGTCGTATTCATTCTTGATTGCGCCGCGCAGGAGTGTTCTGCCGCTTGTGCGAACCTGCATCACGGGGGTTTCCTCCGGATTGGCGGGTCCGCCGAGCTGACTGACGCCCAGCGGCTGATAGCCGGTTGTGCTGAGCGAAAACGTCGTTCGAGGCTCGGTGAAGAACAGATAGTCGTCGATTTTCTGGCGCATGCGTCGGGCGAAATCGTTCAGTTCGGGCACGGTCTGCGTTGCCATCGGCATCATCAGCGCGACAATGCCCAATGCCGCCGCTGCCATGGGGATGAGCCGCTTTGCGGATACGCCGGGAGCGCGTCCGCTCAGAATCAGCGCAAGCACGAGGGGCAGGAGCGAAAACGCACCGACCTCAATGCCCAGAAACGAAACGATGAACAGCAGCACAATCACCAGAAGCGCAAGCGGGAAAAAAGCCTGCTCACTTCGGGAAAGAGCCGCGCCGACACCGGTAAAAACGAGCGAAAACAGCACGACAAGCGCACGGGAATATGCCGCGAGCGCAAGCGCATGCCCGTTTAAAAGAAGGGTCAGCGCGGCACTGATGGCGTTCATCTGTCCGCGAAGGCTGAAAACGAACGCGCAGAGGACGGCGAGCAGCAGCGGATATGCCAGCGCACGCAGACGCGGCAGGCAGGAAAGCAGCGCGAACGCCAGCGTGACCAGCGCACAGCAGCCGACGCTCAGCGAAAGCGGCGCCGTCAGCCCCAGCGACAGGGAAAGCGGATAGGTGCATCCGATGCCGATGAGAAAAGTCGTCAGCGCATGCAGAAGCAGGGCGTTCGGCATGGAAAAGAACGTTTTTTTCATGAAGACAGTCGCCTTTCTGGCGCGAAATTATGCCGCGCGGATGTGCGCGGTTTCCAAGCCGCTGGCAAAGAGAAGATGGAGCAGTTGGGCTTCTTCTTCGCTCGGTTCGCCCGCGGTGACGAGGGTAAAGCGCATTTTGGAGCCCATGCGCGAAAGCGCGATGGCAGCGTCCGCCACGGCGGGCGTCAGCCGCGTGGTCAGGATGGCAGTCGAGCCGGTGCGCTGCATGCGCCGCGACGAGAGCCACAGCACGCGGGAAAAATCGGTTGGTTTGGTGTATCCCGCCCCGGCGACGGCGTGAAGCATGGCGGGGAGCGCCTGCGTGTCGTGTCCGCTGAATTCGCCCTGACCGGATGCGCTGAGCGGCAGGCGCGTCGCACGACCGGCTTCCAGCAGGCTCTTGAGCGTACCCGCGCAGGCTTCCGTCAGCGCATCGATGAGCGCGGCGCGGGCGGCAGGCACACATTTCGGCGCGGCGCAGTCCAGCAGCACCAGCGCATCGGGGCGCTGAGGTGTTTCATAGGTATGCACCATCAGCGACTGACGGCGCATGGAGAGCTTCCAATGGACGCGCTTGAGTTCGTCGCCGTCCTGCCAGGCGCGGATGTCCTCCGGCACGCTGTGGTCGGCGAGCGCACGCTGGGTGGTCGAGCTTTCGCCCTCGCCCGGACTGACGGCAAGCGGCTCCGTTTCAATCGGATTGGGCAGAACCGTCACAAAAACGAGCGGAAGGGGCGATTTTCTGCGCAGGGAAAACAGACCGAAGCAGTCAGAAAACGTGATTTGCGTGATGCCGACCGGATAAACGCCGACGTGGGGACAGGGGAAGGTGTTGTCGCTTTCGGTCACGCCGAAAAGATTGGCGGCAAGCGAAAAATCGCTCTGCCGTCCGCTGGGCAGACAGACCTTCAGCGAAAGCGGCGCAATCGGCGCGGGTACGGGCATGCGCAGGCTCAGGTGATACGGACAGGAGCGGCCGCGCGATGTCTGCCCGCCGCCGACGGACTGACTGACCTTGCAGGTGAGCGCGCCGAGCAGCACGCTGAGCAGCGCCAGCAGCCAGCAGGTCAGTGCCGCCGCCCCCAGCAGGAACGCGCCCGCGCTGCTGACGGAAAGCGCGGTAAAGAGCATCAGTACGCCGAAAAGCAGCGTATAAAACCCACGCGAGGTCATTTCAGCTTCACCGGAATACGGACGTTTGCGAGCAGCTCGGCGAAGGCCTGCTCGCTGGTATAGCCGCGCATGCGCGCCTCGGCGGAAAGCACAAAGCGATGACACAGCACGCTGGGTGCAAGATGCTGCACGTCTTCGGGAATGATATAGTCGCGCCCGCAGAGCAGGGCGTTTGCCTGCGCCGCGTGGATGAGCGCAATCGCGGCGCGCGTGCTTGCGCCCAGACTGAGCAGCGGCGTACTGCGCGTGGCGGCGCAGATGGCGGCGATATACGCCCGAACCTCCTTGGAGCAGTAGACCGTTTTGACCTCCTGCTGCATGGCGATGACGTCCTCCGACGAGCAGACGGGGACGACGGATTCCATCGGCTTTTGTTCGCCGCAGTATCTGTCCAGAATGTCCATCTCATCCTGCATGGACGGATAGCCGATGGAGATGCGCATGAAAAAGCGGTCCATCTGGGCTTCCGGCAGGGGATAAGTGCCTACAAAATCGACCGGATTCTGCGTCGCCAGAACCATAAACGGGCGCGCAAGCGGATAGGTCACGCCGTCAACCGTCACCTGACGCTCTTCCATGACCTCGAGCAGCGCGGACTGCGTTTTCGGCGACGTGCGGTTGATTTCGTCGGCGAGGACAATCTGGCTCATGATCGCGCCGGGGCGGTACTGCATCTCGCCCGACAGGCTGGGCATCGTGAAGCCGGTGATATCCGACGGGGTGATATCCGGCGTAAACTGAATACGCTTAAAAGAGCAGGACAGCGAACGCGCCAGCGCGCTGGCGAGCGTCGTCTTGCCCACGCCCGGCACATCCTCAATGAGCACATGCCCTTCGCACAGCAGCGCGGTGAGCATCAGTTCCACAACGTCATCCTTACCGACGACGGCGCGGGCTATATTCTGCTTGAGGGCGGAAACCATCATGCTGAAATTGGTCATAATACACTCCTTTGGCTTGCGTTTATCCTAATGTGCGCCGCGGGGACGGAGGATAAACATCTTTCTATTATTATAAAGGCAGGGCGGGAATTTGGCAAGCAGCGCGTCATGCCTTGCAGAAAATCGCCTTTTTTGTTAGAATAAAGGGAGAAAAAAGAAGGCGGCGTTTTGCCGCGGGGAGGAATCCGGTCATTCCGGAAGGAACAGCGATATGACGGAGCAGATTTTGTCGCGCCTGCTTTGCGGGCAGAGCGTTTCCGGGCAGGCACTCAGCGAGGAGCTGGGCGTGACCCGCGCGGCGGTATGGAAGCAGATCAGCCAGCTCAGGGAAATGGGGTTTGAAATCGAGGCGTGCGGCGGTCAGGGCTATCGGCTGGTTTCCTGTCCGGACAGCCTGATGGAGCCGGTTGTGCAGCAGGGGCTTCATACAGCATGGGCGGGAAAGAAAATCGTCTATCTGCGCAGTGTGGATTCGACCAACCGCTATGCGCGTCAGCTTGCCGCCGACGGCGCGGAGCAGGGAACGCTGGTTTTGGCGGACGAGCAGACGGCGGGACGCGGCCGCCGCGGCAGAGGTTGGATCTCTCCGGCGGGCGAGGGTATTTTCATGACGCTGATTCTCAGACCGCATGCCCATCCGTCCCATGTTGCGGTGCTGTCGCTGCAAACGGCGCTTGCGGTCGCGAGGGCGATTTCCCGCGCCTGCGAACTGGATGCACGCATCAAGTGGCCCAACGACATCGTCTGCGGCGGCAGAAAGGTTTGCGGCATGCTGCTGGAGATGAACGCCGATGAGCAGAGCGTTCACGACGTGGTGGCGGGCATCGGCATCAATGTCCATCAAAAAGCGTTTGAAGGGGATATCGCCCGAACCGCGTCGTCGCTGGATCTGCTGACGGGCAGGACAATCTGCCGTGCGGACGTGGTGCGTGCGTTCCTTGAGGAGTATGAGGCGGTGGATGCGCTGGCGAAAGCGGGAACGGATGCGCTGATGCAGGCATATCGGGAACGCTCGGCGACGCTGGGGCAGCGCGTGCAGGTCATTTCCGCGGCGGGCAGCTTTACCGGCACCGCGATGGACGTGACGGACAGCGGAAGCCTGATTGTCCGCGGGGACGACGGAAAAGACCGCGAGGTGCTGGCGGCGGACGTATCCGTTCGGGGGCTGATGGGCTATGCCTGAGCTGCTGGGCGTGGGCGTTGATTTGTGCGGCGTTGCGCGAATCGAAAGAGCAATTGAAAAAGAGCATTTTTACGAGCGGGTCTTTACGACGGAAGAACGCGCTTATCTTGACCAAAAGGGCAAGGGCAGGGCGCAGAGCGCGGCGGCGATGTTCGCCGCCAAGGAAGCGGTCGCCAAAGCCCTGGGCACGGGCTTTTCGGGCGGCGTGATGCCGTGGAATATCAGCGTCGTTCACGACGAAAAAGGTGCGCCCGGCGCGGAACTGTCAGGCGCGGCGAAAGAGCGGTTGGAGCAGATCGGCGGCGCGGGCGTGCAGATTTCACTGAGCCACGAGGGAGACAGTGCCATAGCGTTCGCGGTGATAGGAGGCTTTTGATGAACCATACGATTTCTCCGCAGGATATGCGGGAGATGGAGCGTGCATTTCTGGAAGGAACGGGCTATCCCTCCATCCTGCTGATGGAGCATGCGGCGCAGGCGGTTATCGCCGCTCTGCGCGAATATGCGCCTTCAAAAAGCCGCGTGCTGTTTGTCTGCGGAGCGGGCAACAACGGCGGCGACGGATGCGCGGCGGCGCGGCTCTGGATGCAGCAGGGCGGCAGGGCGGATGTCTGGCTGCTCAAAAGCCCCTCTCAGATGAAGGGGGATGCCGGGGTCAACGCCTGTCTGCTCAACAGCTGCGGCGCGGCGCTCAATGTGCTTTACGGCGAAGCACCGGAGATTCCGGCGGACTGTGCGGCGGTTGTCGATGCGCTGTATGGAACGGGACTGAGCCGCGAGCTGGAGGGCGTTGCGCTCTACGCGGTTCAGCGGATGAACGAGAGCGGTCTGCCGATCGTTGCGGTGGATATCCCGTCCGGCGTGGACGGCGCGACGGGGCAGGTGCTTGGCGACGCGGTGCATGCCGCGCAGACGGTGACCTTTCATCGCGCCAAGCATGGGCTGATGATTTATCCGGGGCGCGCCTATACCGGCAAGCTGACGGTCTGCGATATCGGCATCCTGCCCGAATGGGACGGCGCACAGGGATATGACATTCTGGAAGAAGACGATGTGCGCGCGCTGCTTCCCGCCCGTCCGCGGGACGGAAACAAAGGAACGTTCGGTCATGTGCTGAGCGTGGCGGGAAGCGAGGGCATGGCAGGCGCGGCGACGCTCTGCGCAAGGGCGGCGCTGCGGTCGGGCGCGGGGCTGGTGACGGCGGCGTGCCCGTTTGCAGTGCTGAATACGGTTCAGGCGCAGGCACCCTGTGCGATGGCGAAGGTCGTTTCCGACGGCGCGGAGCTGGACGCGGGCGCGGCGGAATTGCTCACAGAATTGGCGAAGGGCAAAGCGGCACTCGCCATCGGTCCCGGATTGGGGCGGACGGACGGCGCGTGGCTCGCGGTCGAAGCCCTTGTCCGGAGCGATACGCCGAAGGTCATCGACGCAGACGCGCTCTTCCTCCTGGCGAAGCATGGCGGCGGCGTGGGGGCGAACACGGTGCTGACGCCGCATCCGGGCGAGATGGCGAGGCTGTGCGACACGACGGTTCAGGCGGTTCTTGCCGCGCCGGTGGAATTTGCGCAGCAGCTTGCGGCGGATCTGGGCGCGTGCGTGCTGCTCAAGGGCGCGACGACCATCATCGCGCAGGGTGAAGACGTGGCGATGAACATCGTCGGCTGCGACGGCATGGGGACCGGCGGATGCGGCGATGTGCTGACGGGCGTCATCGCTTCGCTGATGGCGCAGGGCATGAGCACATGGGACGCGGCGCGTGTCGGCGCGTTTTATCACGGACGCGCAGGCGAAACGGCGCAGGCTCATCTGGGCGCGCGCGGCATGACCGCATGGAATGTATGCGACGCGCTGAGGGTCGAGTGACGCGAAAGCCGCATAGAATGAAACTGCGGGGGCGCGGCTCCATGATTTCTTCCCTTGGGGTTGTGAGAGCATGGAGATTACTCGCGGAGATATCTTTATCGCGGATCTGAATCCTGTGCAGGGCAGCGAGCAGGGCGGCGTGCGTCCGGTGCTGATTGTGCAGAATGATCGGGGCAACCGATTTTCGCCAACGGTCATCTGCGCGGCGATGACTTCGCGCGTGGGCAAGAACGACCTGCCGACGCATGTGTGGATCAGCGCACGGGACAGCGGGCTGCAAAGCGATTCCCTGGTTTTATGCGAACAGATTCGTACAATTGAAAAACGGCGTCTGCGCACGAAGGCCGGACATATCGAAAACGTGGCGATGGCGCGCGTGAACGGCGCGCTGCTTTGTGCGCTGGGCATGGCGCAGAGATAGAGGGTTCTTTTTTGTAAAAAAGTTGCTTTGAAGCTATTCTCCCCGTTTGGGGGAGAATAGCCTTTTGCGGGAATGACGCAAAATCAGCCGCTGTCGGCAGACGGAGCGTTTAAATCAAAGGATGGACAAGCGACGGAGGGAAAAGACATGGGGAAGATTGATTGGAAAACGGAAGGACGTCAGCTCATCTGGGATTATCTGCTGCTGACGCTGGGCACGCTCATTACCGCGTTCGCGTTTGCTCTGTTCCTGCTGCCCAATGACATTGCGCCGGGCGGCGTAACGGGTATCGCAACGGTTCTGTCGAGCCTGACGGGGCTGAACGTCGGTCTGCTCAGCTTTTTGATCAACCTGCCGTTGTTTGCCATTGGCTGGCGGCGTGTCGGCTGGCGGTTTGCCGCGCGGTCGTTTATTGCGATGATGTTGCTGTCGCTGTTTATTGATGGGCTGCCGGTGCATGACCTCGCGGGGGATATGATGCTGGCGTCGCTTTTCGGCGGCGTCATCATGGGCATCGGGCTGGGCATTGTCGTGCGTTCCGGCGCGACGACGGGCGGCACGGACATGGCGGCGATGATCGTTCACGAGCATTGGAACTTCCTGACCGTGCCGATGGTGCTGTTTTCGATTGATACGGTGGTTGTGATCGTTGCGGCGATGGCGTTCGGCTTGCAGGCGGGTCTGTTTGCGCTGCTTTCGCTGTTTACATCGACGAAGGCGATGGATGCCATCATCAAGGGATTCAACACGGCGATGCAGTTCCTCATCATCAGCACGAATCAGGCGGAGATTGTCCGCCGCATCCACGGCGAGCTGGAGCGCGGCTGCACGCGACTGGAGGCGACGGGCACCTACGAAGGCAGAAAGAACGGTGCACTGCTGTGCGTGGTTTCGCGCATGGAAGCCGCAAAGCTCAAGAAAATCGTTTCCGAAGTCGATCCGCGTGCGTTTGTGACGGTCTGCGACGTGCATGAGGCGCTGGGCGAGGGATTCACCTACCAGCCTACGGAAAAGTGATTTTTCCGCACGGAGATTGACCCCGCTTATTTGTGGCTGTGAAATGAAAAAAGCGTTTGCAAACGAATGGCTTTAATGGTATAATCATATCGACAAAGCGTCTGTGTGAGGACGCCTAATAATCAACTCAGGAGGAATGTATCATGAAAAAGATCCTTTCCGCACTGCTCGTTCTGACCGCGCTGCTCGCGCTGGTCGCGTCGTCCGCTCTGGCTGCCGATGTCGCGCTCGTTACCGACGTCGGAACCATCGACGATGAGTCCTTCAACCAGGCTTGCTGGGAGGGCGTTGTCGCCTATACCGAAGCCAACAATCTGAAGTGCCAGTACTATCAGCCTGCGGCTGACAGCACGGATGAGCGCATCAACTCCGTTGATCAGGCTGTTTCCGACGGCGCGAAGGTTATCGTCTGCCCGGGCTATCTGTTCGGCGAAACGATGGCGGCTGTTCAGGATATCTATCCGGACGTCAGCTTCATCGCGGTTGACGTGTCTGCGGCCGACCTCGGCACCGATGCGAAGGAAAACCTGTACTGCGCCGTGTTCGGCGAGGAGCAGGCGGGCTATCTGGCCGGTTATGCCGCTGTGAAGGACGGCTACACCAAGCTGGGCTTCCTGGGCGGTATGGCGGTTCCCGCCGTGCAGCGTTACGGCTACGGCTTTGTGCAGGGCGTGAGCGCTGCGGCGGCTGAGCTGAACGTTCCGGTCGAGGTGAACTACACCTACGGCGGTCAGTTCTTCGGCGATGCGAACATCACCGCGAAGATGGACGGCTGGTATGCTGCCGGCACCGAGATCGTCTTTGCCTGCGGCGGCGGCATCTACACCTCCGCTGTTGAGGCTGCGCTGAACCACAAGGCGTATGTCATCGGCGTTGACGTTGACCAGCATCCGGTCGGCGAGAGCGCGGTTGCCGAGAATGGCTACAACCCGTTCGTGACCTCTGCTATGAAGGGTCTGAAGGAAGCGACCGAGAGCGCGCTGGGCAAGTTCTTTGACGGCAGCTGGGCGGACATCGGCGGCAAGGTTGAAACCCTGAATCTGCAGGCGGGCGACTTCGTGGGTCTGCCGACTGCTGAGGCTTCCTGGGGCTTCAAGACCTTCACCATGGACGAGTACAACCAGCTGATCGAAGACATCCGCTCCGGCAAGCTGGTCGTTTCCGACGAGATCGCGGAGCATCCGGCTGTTGCCGAGAACGTGACCGTCAACTACATCGACTGATTCTCTCAAACTGAAATGAAAACGGCTTCCTGCTTTGCGGCGGGAAGCCGCTTTTGTTTTTGGGCTAAAACCGTTGTGCTGCCATGGATTAGGGGGCAAGCCGGAATGCTAAGGCGGAAAGCTCTGCGGAAGCGCAAAAGGCTCTTGTCCGATTTCCTAAGCCTATTTCCACTTGGAAAACAAAGAAGGCATGAAGGACTTGAAACCTCAGCGGGAATGAAGTCGGGTTCAGCCTGATTTATGCGCATGCCTTACGCATGAACCGCATACAGTTGAAAAGCGGAAAGACCGAGGAGGGATGAGGCGTGGAACTGAAGGTATCCCGAGAAACGCTGCGCTTTGAACGGCTGATTGCGGCGCAGGAGGAACAGGTTGGCGTTGAGGGTGAGGCGACGCTTCCGGGGAGCATGCGCGACGCGGTGACGGTGCTGAACGTACAGGCGCAGGCGCATATGGAGAGTGTTCAGGCGGGGGAAGGCAAAGCAATCCTGCGCGGGCAGGTCTGTTTTCAGACCCTGTATACGCAGGGCGATTTGACACGCATCCGGACGATGGAGACAACCTGCGATTTTGAGCATACCGTACCGGTCAAGGGGCTGGGGACGGATATGCGCATCGACGCGGACGCCGCCGTTCAGGAAACGGAAGGCTCGGCGGCGAACGGACGGATGACCCTGCGCGCGCTGCTGGGCATTCGGCTCAATGCGTTTGAAACTGCGGAAAAAGAGCTTATCACGGATGCCGAGGTCATCGACAGCCCGACAGAGGGGGAAATCGGCGGTCTGCGCATCAAGAAGCAGCGTGTTGCGCTTTGCCGGCACAGGACGCTGGGCGAGGACAAGACGCTCGTTCGGGAGGAATTCGATCTGCCTGCCAAGCTCGGTGTGGGCGATGTGCTTTGCGCATCGGGAGAGGCGACGGTTACGGAATTGACGGGCGGCGCGGGGCGGGTCGGCGTATGCGGACGAATCGAGGTGCGCGTTCTGCATAAGCCGAAGGAAACGGGCAATCCGCTGGTGACGACGGCGCACGAGATTCCCTTTGAGATAACGCTGAACGCGGACATTCCGGAGGGCATGCAGCCGCTTGCTTCCGCAGAGCTGATCGACGTGATGGCGGATTCTGCCGCGGACGAGAAAAGAAGAACGCTTCGGGTGGAAGCGGAGGTTCGCGTGCGCCTGTTTTTGTGCGAACAGGAAGAAAAAGAGCTTCTGGAAGACCTGTACAGCCTGAGCGGTGATGCGCTTGAGCCGGTGCGCGAGGCGTTGGATGTATACAGCTTTGAAGAAAGCGAGGACGCGAGGGAAAGCGTTCGTCTGCAAATCACGCTGCCCAAGGATGCGCCGCCGGTGGATACGGTGCTGGGTACATTCGCGCAGCCGACCATCACGGGGGTTTCGCCGTCGGGCAGGCGGCTGGACGCGGAAGGCGTCATGGCGGTTACCATCATCTATCTGCCTGTCGATTCGGATATTCCGTATTCTGTGCGGATGCGCGAGCCGTTTGCCATGACGTTCCCCATCGAAGCAGGGGAGGGGATAAGCGCACGGGCGCGCATCATCGAAACAACGCCCGCCGCGGCGACGAGCGACAGGGTCGAAGTGCGCTGTGTCGTCGGGCTGCATGCCGTAAAGCAGGGTGTGCGTCATATCGACGGCGTGACGGAGATTCGGAGAAGCCCATCGCCCGCGTCGGAACGGGGATTTATACTGGTTTGGCCGGCACGGGGCGAATCGCGCTGGCAGACGGCAAGACGGCTTCGCGTCGCCGAGGAGAACCTGCGCCCTGCGGGAAAGGGTGCACTGCTGGCGTTTAGAAAATAACATAGCCGACGGAGCTGTCAGAGGCGGGCTAAGCCCAAATCGACAGCTTTTCTGCGTTGCAAGAGAACGAAAACAGCGCAGAAAGCATTGCGGCATATGAGAAATCAGCAGGGAAAGCCGGAGCATAAAGACGCCTGAATGGGTTCGCTTTGCGAGCCGATCGAATTAAAAAATCGAGGCGAAAATTGAACGAAAACACTACGAAAACGCGGAAAATAGATTGTCAACCCACAAGATATCTGCTATAATGTTACATGAAAAGGTTACATGTTGGAAAGCATGGAACGGCGAAGAAAACATGAGCGTCAAACGGCTGGAAGCAATGAGATTTTATTAAAGAACTATCAATCAAGAGGGAGTGTTCGCTATGAATAAAAGAAATGCTGCGGTGGCTCTGGCGGCGGCAATGCTGGTAATCGCCAGCAAAGCACCGATGAAGATGCAATATGCCGGAGCAGAGGAAGCGGACGACGCTGCTCACGGCGATCACGAGCAGACAGGCGCGCAGGGAGCCGATTCTGTTGCAGTCAGCGAGCCGGTCAGCGTCCAGCCGACGCAGGCTGAAGAACCTCAGACGATTGTTGAGAACACGCAGCCGGTCGAGCAAAGCGAACCTGCGGCAACAGAAGCACCTGTAGCGACGGAAGCACCTGTAGCGACGGAAGCACCCGTAGCAACGGAAGCACCTGCGGCGACGGAAGCACTCGTAGCAACGGAAGCACCTGTGGCGACGGAAGCACCCATGGCAACGGAAGCACCTGCGGCGACGGAAGCACCTGCGGCAACGGAAGCACCCGTGACGACGGAAGCACCTGCGGCAACGGAAGCTCCTGTAGCAACAGAAGCACCTGCGGCGACGGAAGCTCCAGTGGCGACGGAAGCACCCGTGGCGACGGAAGCACCCGTGACGACGGAAGAACCCGCGGCGACGGAAGCTCCCGTCGAAGACACGGAGGAAGCAAAGCGTCCCGCGCTGATTGAGCGCATCGAGAACGAGGGCGCGGTCTATGTCCGAATCTGCGGGAACGGCGTGAAGGTATTCGAGCGGGGTTCGCTGGAACGCCTGATGGGTACGCTGGCGGATGGCGGCATGACGCTTGCTGTCGGATATGAAGAATTGGGCGAGGACGGCTATTCGGTCTGCATTGCGTTTGCCGACGGCGGCGGGGTGCAGCTGGGCTATGTCCGTCTGGGCGCGCTGAGCGCGGACGGCATCAAAGAAGAAGCCTACATTCGTGAGCATGAAAACAGCCGCTTTGGTTATGGCGGCTATCCGCTGGAAACGGTCGGGTTTACGCCGCGCGAAACGCCCGCGCCGGAAAAGACGCCAATCATAACGGAAGCACCGAACGCAACGGCAGAACCGACCACGACGAAAACACCGACCACGACGGCGGAACCGACTGCGACGGAAGCACCGACTGCAACGGCAGAGCCGACTGCAACGGCAGAGCCGACTGCAACGGAAGCACCTGCGGCGACGGCAACGCCCGAACCTACGGCAGAACCGACCGCAACCCCCGAACCGACGCAAGACCCGACCACGGGTCTGCCCAAGGTTATCGCCGCCATCGAGAAGAACGGCGCGGCATATGTGCAAACCAATCAGCTGGAGGTCAACCTCTACAAGGATGAAGAACTTCAAAAGCGCATCGGTTCGGTTTATGACGATGGCGCGGTGCTGATTGCGGACGGATATTGCGAGCGTCCGAAGGCGCAGAGTTATGCGCTCCATGTGACGGTCGCGACCGAAAACGGTTTGGTTGACGGATATATCAGCCTCAAGCGCGTTCGCTCGAAGCCGCTGGATGCGCAGACGTGCATGGAGCGTTTTGCGCAGAGCGGATGGGATGTGGATGGACTGCCAATCGGCGAGGTCGAATACCGCATCAATTCGTATTATATTGAGGAAGCAACACCTACGCCGGAACCGACGGCGACACCTACGGCAGAACCTACGGCAGAACCGACGGCGACACCTACGGCAGAGCCGACGGCAACGCCCACGGCAGAACCGACGGCAACGTCCACGGCAGAGCCGACGGCAACGCCCACGGCAGAACCGACGGCAACGCCTACGGCAGAGCCGACGGCGACGCCTACGGCAGAGCCGACGGCAACGCCCACGGCAGAACCGACGGCGACACCTACGCCGGAACCGACGGCAACGCCCACGGCAGAGCCGACGGCGACACCTACGGCAGAGCCGACGGCAACGCCGACAGCCGCAACCTCTGATGAAGCGGAGCGCAAGGACGAAACGGACATTGCGACTTCTGATGAAGCAGAGCGCGAGGACGAAACGGATGTTGCGACTTCGGATGAAGCAGAGCGCGAGGACGAAACGGACGTTGCGACTTCGGATGAAGCGGAACGCGAGGACGAGGTCAGCGTAACGGTTATCGTCGATATTCCCGAAGACGGACTCGTTCCGGAGGGCGCGACAATCAGCTTTGTGGCGATGATTCAGGGCGCAGAGCCTGCAGATCTGATGTTCCAGTGGCAGTTCTCCCGCGACGGCGAGAGCTGGGAGGACATCGACGGCGCAAACGGGCAGAGCTATGACGTGGCGATGACCGCGGCGAACGCAGATTGCTATTGGCGCGTTACCGTGAGCCGCCTGCACACGGCACAGGAGGAAGAAGCATGAAGAAATTCGAACGCTTTATAAGCCTGCTGTTGACGCTGATGATGCTTTTTACCGGCGTCGTGCCTGCGGCGGCTGAAACGATTTCAAGCGCGGTTCAGGTTCGCGTTTTGCCGGCGAGCCAATATGCGGGCAACGCGGGCATCAACGGCATGGGCGAGCTGCTCACCGGCATCACCATCAAGGATGAAAAAGGAAACACCATCACCGATGTGAACAAGGATGTTGAGCTGGGCAAGAAATACAAATTCAGCATGACCTTTGCGGAAGGCGACGAGCACAAGCAGTTCGTGCTTAATTCTGAAGGAAAGCTGGTTTATTCCTTCCCTAAGGGACTGAAAATTCAGGATAAATCCAGCTTTCCGGTGTTCGCCGGTCAAAATCGTGTCGGTGTATTTGAAATCAAAAACAATCAGCTGATTTTCACCCCGTTTTACACGGAGAACGGCAAGGATTTTTTTGAAGACAGCAGCAAGGGCACGAGTTTCGTCGATTATTACGGCAACGCATGGCTGAACTTTGAATTCGAGGGCGAATTCGACGGAAAACAGGGAAGCACGACGATTCAATTCGGCAACGGCGTTGAGCTGAATGTCTATGTCAAAGTGCCGACGACGCCGCCGCGCGCTGAGGTAACCAAGAACAGCGAACTGAGCGCGGATAAAACGAAGATTTCGTACACCATTAACGCCAAGGTTTTGGATGCGGACGCGAATACGTTCAAAATCACGGACCGAGTTCAGAGCGGAACCGCAATCGGTGCGATGAGCGGCTTTACCGTCAAGCTCAAGAAGGCAGACGGCACGCTTGAGCCTGTACCTGCGGAACATTATTCCGTGGTGCATCACCGGAACGGCGAGGGCGATTACACCGGCTTTGATTTGGAATTCACCCAGAAACCCATTCCCAAGGACACCGAGTACGAAATCAAGTACGACGTTGCGCTGAATCTGGATGACCTCAAGGGTGAATACAAGAACGTGACCGTCGGCGCGAACTATGTTAAGGCGAACGCGGACGACGGCTGGAACGATAAAACGACGCCGGGCTATCAGTTTGAGGGTAAAAAGAAGGTCGGCAAGGATTTTGTCAGCGCGGACAGCAAGACCCAGACCGTAAAATGGAAGCTGACCATCGGCAACGGAACGGAAGCTGTTTCGGGCGCAACGGCGACGGACAGCTGGACGCCGCTTGCGCAGGGCATCGACGCTATGGAGCTGACGGATGACACAATCACCATCAAGCTGTATAAAGGCTGTCTCTTATACACATCTCCGAGCCCACGAGACGCTA
>ENA-OUPA01000613-OUPA01000613.1-human-gut-metagenome-genome-assembly--contig:-NODE-613-length-22361-cov-31.6399_pt1 | contig 22361 bp, 35 predicted proteins | sample MGYA00237939_ERZ548770 | MGnify/ENA primary metagenome ERZ548770 (study PRJEB26490, sample SAMN05356877) | human gut metagenome | biome: terrestrial biome; feature: human-associated habitat; material...
AGCTGCGGAAACGCGGGGTCCGTTCAGGCTGTTGCGTTGAGATTGAAAATCAACCATCTAATCTCGACCCTTGATTATCGACTTCATCTAATCTCGACCTCACCCTTGTCCAAACGCTCTGTCAAAGCACACGGGGCGCCCTTAAAAGGCGCCCCGTGGTACCGCGAGTCGTCATTATTGTTTTCATCCCTCATATCGCAAACTTACTGCATTCCTTTACATCCTTTTTATTATTCTTGTCACCTTACCTGCCCGCCATGCCGTTACCTGTGCCGATGCGCCATACTATCCTCACCGTCAAAACGGTTTATCCACCAAGCGTCAAGCCCTCTCTCCGTTGCTGCACCATTTCGTTTCCGCAGCTAGCGGACACGGCACCCATCGCCAATATCACTTCGAACCGTCTCCACACTTCGTTCAAACCCCGAGACAAATCTTCTTGCGCAAAATGCGGCTACCTGTCCGTTTACTTGCCCGTTCTGGTTGCGCACGCTCGGCTCTGTTTCTTTCAATAGGCGTTTTTGCTCTATCTATCCACCGATGCGACGTTAATTCCGATAACCGAATATCGCCCGACCGACTATCCTAGAGTCATCCGGTTGCCTGCCGCGCGACCCGAAGCCTGATCAGCATCGGTGAGCGCCGAGCGCGGAGGACGTGGTTACTAAGAACCTGAAAGAGTCCGCAAGTGCTCAAACATGGCGGAAGGTGCGATGGAGGACGGAATCCATTTCGGATACCGAGTACCCGCACGGGACCGATCTAGGCGGTTTTAAGTAGACTACGTCTCCTGCCGAGGGTCGATTTCGGGAGGGAAAGGGTCTTTCGGGATTTCGAAATCCGATGTGCCGAATCGTCGGCTGGTCAAGGGACCGGACTTTATGGCCGAACTGCCGCGGGTCAAAAACGCTGATTACCCATACCACGATCCGCGGCAAGGCCTCCATGAGATAGGAACCACATGCCCGCTAGCGGCTTGATATTAAGGGACTGTTGGACGGAATGAGTCAGTAGCATTCCCATTGCTCACCCTTATTGAGAGATTGCTTCAGTCTTCTTCAGCTCTAATGCACCGTATAACTGCCATGCCGCAGCGGCAAGACCCGTGAAATGATTTGGAATGTCTTTACGCTCGGCAATGTATCTACAAACCCTGAGCGAAGGGAGCCGCATATGCAAGCAGCGGCAATTAACCTTCGGGGGGGGGGTGGTATCTCCTAGAGGTACTCTTCTCCGAGGGCAAGGAATCATCGAGTATGTACTGATCATCGCCATCATCGGTCTTGTAATCGTGTTCGCGGGGCCCGGCGTGGCCGGGGCCATCCGCAACCAGTTCAACCTGGTCGGCAACACGGTGAACAGCGGGACGACCGGCGGCGTCGAGGGCGGCGGAGCATCCGGCGGCGGTTCCATTGGGGCCGATTCCGCGACCATCCAGGCGGCCGTCGCCAAGGACGCGAAGGACTGGACACTCGATGAGCAGAAGGCCGTGGCCGAGGACATCGCGGCGAAGGGCGAGGCCTCGCCTGCATACGCCAAGGCGAAGGCCGCGATGGATGCCGGCACCAAGTTTACGATGAAGCTGACGAACGGCAAGACGCTCGAGTACCGCATCATCGGCATCAACCATGATGACCTCGCCGACGGTTCGTGCAAAGCCGGTCTTACGTTCGAGGCAACCAACTCTGTTATGGGCGCTCAAAGAATGAACGCCACGTTCACCAACGTCGGCGGCTGGAAGAAGTCGGAGCTCCGCAGTCGTCTCAATACCGGTGACCTTTGGAGCCTCATGCCGTCCGATTTTCGGTCCAAGGTGAAGTCCGTTACGAAGAAGACCGATAACAAGGGTGACAGCAACCCCGGCACCAGCGCCGGCACCCCCTCGGCTACGACCGACAAAGTCTTCCTGCTCTCGTGCACTGAAGTCTACGGGGATCTCGCCTCCGATGGCTCCCAGTACGAGTATTTCAAATCCAAAGGCGTGACGAAGTCGAACCATTCCGGGGCTAGGCCCGAGTCAATCGTTAATTACTGGACTCGCTCCGTGTTCCCGGTTTTCGGTTACCCCGCTTACCCCGGGTACTTTTGCTATGTCGTTAACTCCGGTGACTGGAGCTGCGGTTTTGCGGAGAGCAGTTACACAGTGTTCCCCGCTTGGTGCTTCTAATCCCATCGGCATCTAATGGAGGCCCGTGCGATTTCGTGCGGGCCTTTCTTTTGGCAATCGCACGAATGATTTGCGGTTCGTGGCGCAGGTTATCGAATTGAGGAGAAATGGGGTCCTACAGCGGCTCTAAGAGCGCCTGCCGCACTCCCATGTCGTTGCCGCTGCGGCAAATCACTCTCGCCATCCACTATGACCCCTATCTTCGAATCAACGTTTACTTTGATTCGAGAGGATACTTTCATGGCGGATAGCGAGGCGCGTCTATTCGATGCAACGGGAAAGAACATCGGCACCTACAGGCTCGAGGTGATGGACACCTTTTGGAAGCGTTTCATGGGACTGATGGGACGCGATGACGTCCCGATCGGTAATGCCGCCTTGTTCCGCAAGTGTTCCTCGATTCACATGTTCTTTATGAAGATCCCCCTCGATGTCATTTGGTACGGGGCATCTATGCCCGATGGTCGAGTGTCCGTTCTATCGGTCGCGAGGAACGTCAAGCCTTGGCAATTGTCTTTCGGCCCGAAGCACACGCATGGATGCCTCGAAGTCGCCGCCGGTACCGTCCCCAAGAATCTCGATGCGATCGAGATTGTAACCGCTTCTTCCGAGAGCCTGAAACCGACCGTCACCCGTCCCGACTATCGAGACGTTGTACGCGACCGCATCCAAGTGACCCGATGTGCCGAAGACTTGCCACACCTAGGCGGCGCCGCCGCAATCCTACACGGCCTCACCCTCTAGTCTTACCCATTGCCATGTTGAAAGACTTCTTGCCGCTGCGGCAAGACAGGGGAGGATTCCCGTACCTGCTTTACCTTCGGCAATGTATCTGTTAACCCTGAGCGAAGGGAGCCGCATATGCATGCAGCGGCAATTTCGCCTCGGGGAGGGATCGCTCGTAGGGCGGTCAATCTTCGAGGCCAATCAATCATCGAATACGTCCTGATCATCGCCATCATCGGATTGGTCATCGTGTTCGCGGGACCCGGCGTGGCGGGTGCCATCCGCAACCAGTTCAACCTGGTCGGCAACACGGTGAACAATGGGACGACCGGCGGCGTCGAGGGAGGCGCATCCGGTGGTGGCTCGGTCGGGGCCGATTCCGCGGCCGTCCAGGCTGCAATCGCCAAGGACGCGAAGGACTGGACGCTCGGTGAGCAGAAGGCCGTCGCCGAGGACATCGCCGCGAAGGGCGAGGCGTCGCCCGCCTACGCCAAGGCGAAAGCCGCCATGGATGCGGGGACGAAGTTCTCGATGAAGCTCACCGATGGAAAGACCCTTCAGTACCGCATCATCGGCATCAACCCCGGCGACCTCGCGGACGGCACCGGCAAGGCGGGCCTGACGTTCCTCACCACCTCGACGACCATCTCTTCCCGCATGAACGCCACGGAAACCAACGCCGGCGGATGGGAGAAGTCGGAGCTCCGCACGAAGATGAACTCCGGCGAGATCTGGAACCTCATGCCCTCCGATTTTCAGTCCAAGGTGAAGGCCGTCAGGAAACTTACGAACAACGTCGGCGGAACCGACAAGAATGCCGCAGTGACGGCAACCTCCGACAAGCTGTTCCTGCTCAGCTACTCCGAGATCGTCCCCACCTCCTACTGGGCATCCAGATATCCTTGGACCTCCTCCGAGGGTACCCAGTACGAGGCGTTCAAGGGAAAGGTGACGAACAATTATTCGGGTAACGATTGCCTGAAGATTGGCAACTATTGGTGGGAGCGCTCGGCGAATCCGAACTACTCCAGCATCTTCCTCTTTGTCTACAGCAACGGCGATCCGTCGAGCGGCAGCAATGCGACGAACTCGCGTTGCGTCTCCCCCGCTTTCTCCTTCTAACCTACGCACTTTGACCCCTCCGGCATCCGCCGGAGGGGTTCCCTTATCCATCTGGAGGCCCCATGGTTCCAAAGAGCAAGCAGACCGAATCGGTCTCGACTGAGTATCTCCGACAGGCGCGGATTGTCTGGCGTGAACTCATATCGATAGCCAAGAAGCTCCCGAAATCACGTGCCCTTACGGAAACGCAGTATATCTGTCGGGCGGGCTACGACCTGATGCAGGCGGCGGCTGAGGCCGATGGAATCTATGCAATGACTCGAGTCGAGACCGCCCAGAGACTTTCTTGTCTGAATGATGCCTACGGTCGTCTTTGCCTGATTGCGATGTTTGTCGATGCATGGCTCGACGATATGCCTCATGTTGTCTATTCGCAAAGGGAACGTGATGGCATCGAAATTCAGGTCGAAAAACCGTTCGTGAAGATGGAAAGGCTCGTTTCGCTAGCGGGTTCCGTATCGAATGCCATGAAGGTAACCAAGGGCGCCATCAAGTCCGAGCGGCGGCGCCTAGAACTATTTGAATCCAAATCCTAGTTCCCTGTGGCTGTTTACCTCTCGATGCTCACCCTGCGGAGTGTCGAGAGGTGGGCATCCGTAGATTGGCAACAATTGGTGGGAGCGCTCGGCGAATCCGAACAACTCCAACAACTTCCTCAATGTCAACAGCAACGGCGATCCGTCGAACAACAACAATGCGACGAACTCGAATTGCGTCTGCCCCGATTTTCTCCATTTGGTCTGAGTAGCGTCGTACGTGAAAACAGAATGGTAAAGGAGAAAAGGGGATACCCACCGGCCGGCGTCTCATTCGACGCTGCGAATACGGGCCCCGGTGATGCAAGATGGGTGGACTTGCCTCCCAAACGGGACGGCATCTGGACCGTTTGGGCGGTTTTCAGGCACATCGGAATCGGCACCTTGAATCAGGGTACAGCCGGGGCTTATTGTTGATTTACGAAAGGAGGGAGCTCCTTGAACCGCTCCCAACGGGCAAGGCGGCGCGAACGCCGAGAGAAGTTCCGGCGAGAGTTGAGCCGCCGATCGCTCGAGACGGTACCGAAGACACCCGAAGACGTATTCTCATTCAGGAACTTATATAGGGCGGCTCGCGTATGCGCGAAGGGTACCTTATGGAAATCCGCTGCGATGAAGTTCGATAGGTACCGTGCCGTCAACTGTATCCGCCTGCGCGAGAACCTGCTCTCAGGGAGGTATCGCCGACAGCCCCCAGTCCGCTTCACCCTTTGCGAGCGTGGCAAGGTTAGGCATATCGTTGGTCCGCGCTACAAAGATCGCGTCATCCAGCGTTGCCTATGCGATCGCTTTATCGTCCCTATGTTGTCGCGAAGCCTCGTCTATTCGAACTCGGCGAGCCTGAAAGGCAAGGGTACCTCCTTCGCACGAAGACGTTTCGAGAAAGACATGCTTGCGGCACGCAGGAGATATGGCCCGTACGCTCGGGTTTTCCAATACGATGTCAAGAATTATTTCGGAAGCATCCCCTCGGCTCGGGCGCATGCCGTCCTGTCTGAAATTATCCTGAAACCCTTTTGCGGACGGCCTGAATCGGACTCCGTGTCACGCCTCCTCGATATCGCCGCCCTCTATAGCCGCGAATCGGCTTTTCTGACATTGGGTAATCAGGTGAACCAGCTTGCGGCGATTGCCTATCTGAACAGGTTGGACCATGCCTTCCACGAACTTCTCAGGCAGGGTGGGGCTGGCCGCTATATGGATGACGGCTACGTGTTTTGCTCTAGAGAAGATTTGCTTAGTGTTCAACAGCTCTTCTTAGCGAGCCTTGAATCCCTAGGGCTTCAGCCGAATGTAAAGGCCTGCTTCTCTTCCCGCCTTGATCGAGAATTGACGTTTCTCAAAATTCGATTCTCTTGTCCTGATGGTCATCCTCGCCGTCGTCTCTCCCAGATTACGCTCATCCGATATCGCAGGCACCTCAAGTCCCTCTGCTCGTCTGTGACCTCGCAGAAATTACCGTCCAACGTTATCAACGCATCCATCGCAAGCTTCAAGGGCGTTCTGTCCGTCTCCACCGCGAGGCACAGACGCGCTCTCGAATCAAAAGCCTTGTTGCCGCTTCGGACATTTACGGACATTCCCAGACAATCTCTGGAAACGCCCCGGAAATGTCTGAAACCGTCCTCAGACGTCCGCAATTACATACCGTCCACCGATAATACTAGAATTATATAACGGTATGCCGATATGTATGCTACTATCCTAGCTGTCAGGTCGCACCCCAAACGGCCTGCTGGACAGATAGGATGACGATTTGAACACTCTGTTTGCAGGAGGCGGAGCTACATCCGCCTCCGCCCTTTTGCGAAGCGAAAAACCAATAGGAAGCCGCATGTTCCGCTTCGAGGACGAGCCGCACGATGACGGCACTTGTGTCCACGAGGCGGTCGAGTCGATGGTGGGCGAAATCGTGGACGTGGCGATGCCGTCCCCGTTCAAGGCCCGCGGCTTGGAGACCGTGCGCATGATGATAATCCAAGCGTACCCCGCATTTTTCATCGGTCGGCGCGTGAGCGGCAACAAGCGCAACCTCGTCGTGAGCATCCTCTATGCCGATATCTCGAGCGGCGTATGCATATCCGACCAGATTTCCGCCGCAGTGCGTCGTGTCGAGGCATCGCGGAACAAGGCAATGAAGCAGGGGGACCGCGACAGGCACGCGAGCCGCGTGGCCAGCCTCATCGATTAACGTTTCTAGAAAGGAACCGACATGTCCGACATCAACAACGTTTCCCTGACGGGTCGCCTGACGCGCGATCCCGAATTGCGGGTCACGGCGGGCGGCACACAGCTTCTCTCATTCACCTTGGCCTTCAACACCTCTGTGCGCAACAGGCAGACGGGCGAGTGGGATGAGCGCGGCAACTTTATCGACTGCACCATGTTCGGAAAGCGAGCCGAGGCTCTCCTGAATTTTCTCGCGAAGGGACAGAAGGTTGCTATCGCGGGCAAGCTCCGCTATGCGACATGGGACAAGGACGGTCAGCGTCATTCCAAACTTGACCTGATTGTCGACGAGATCGAGCTCTTGGGTCAGCGCCAGGGAGCAGCTCAGCCCGCGCAGGTGCCCGCCGCCCCTCAGGCACCGATGCCACCCGTAGTCGATACCTTCGACGAAGATATCCCGTTCTAAGGGCGCGAGGTCGATGCGATTCAGCAAGACCTCGGCGAGCGGTCAGGCACTTATCGAATCCGTATTCTCGTTCATCTATAGGGGAGGACTAGATGTCCTTTATCGATAAACTTCGTGATTTGCTGAATGGAGGCGTCTCCCGCAGCCGTTCCGAGCAGGTCGAGATTCTATGGCGCGCATGGGTCTTTGCCGATGTATGCGGCATCCTCGCCTGCATCGGGACGCTGATCGTTACGGTTGCCCGGCTGATTGAGTTTCTTACGTGATGTCGCTGATATAAGCCGTATGTACATCCCACCGATAATACCGACTGATTTATATCGCTTTGCCGATAATACGCTATCCTTATAGCCGTGGACGCAACTTCGTGTCCGCGGCTATTTTTGTAAGGGCGCACCCGAACGCCCGAAAGAGACAGGAGATAATATGCTCAGTGGTTTACTGTCCATCGGACAGCTTCTGCCGATTGCCCTGATTGTGGTGATCGTGGTCTGCGTCTTCGAGTCGTGCTGGCGCAAATGCCCGCCCGATAAGCTGATGATCGTCTCGGGCGCGGGTAAGATGCGCAGCGTCTCCGGCAAGGGAACCTTCGTGATTCCCGGCTTCCAGCGCGTCGATATGCTCGCCCTCGGTGCCGTGCAGGTCCAGCTCACGACCGAGAACGACATCCCGACCCAAGATGCCATCCTGATCCACGCCTGCGCCGTGGCGAATTTCCAGATCGGACAGACCCCCGATTTGATTGAGACCGCCTCCAAGAACTACCTGAACATGGACAAGGAGGAGATGACCCGCCAGGTCACCGAGGTCATGCTCGGCAAAATGCGCGAGGTCATCGGCCAGATGGACCTGAAGGAGCTCATGCGCGACCGCGAGAGCTTCAACGCCAAGGTGTTCGATGGCTCCAAGGACGACCTCGCCAACCTCGGTCTCGAGCTGCGAACCTTCAACGTCCAGGACTTCTCCGATTCCCAAGGCATCATCCGCTCCATGGGCGCCGACCAGGCGGCGGAAATCAAGAAGGAGGCCGAGCTCGCCCAGATTCAGGCCGACCAGGAGGTGGCAGAGCGACAGAACCAGCTCGACCTGAAGAAAGCCGAGCTGAAGAAGCTCGCCGACAAGGCCGCGGCCGAGGCCGATATGGTGAAGGCCACCGTGACGGCCGAGAAGCAGCGCGAGCTCTACATCGCCCAGCAGGAGGCCGAGATCGCCGCGGAGACCAAGAAGGTCGAGCTCGCCGAGCGCCAGGCGGACGTGAGGGAGCGCGAGCTGAACGCGACCGTGAAGAAGCAGGCCGAGGCCGACCGCTACGCTGCCGAGCAGGCAGCGGAAGCCGACCTCTACAAGCGCACGAAGCAGGCCGAGGCCGCACGTATCGAGCGTCAGAACGCCTCCGATGCCGAGCTGTACTCCGCCCAGAAGGATGCCGAGGGCATCAAGGCGAAGGCCACGGCGGAGGCCGAGGCTACGCGCCTGAAGGGCGACGCCGACGGCGCGTCCGAGAAGAGCAGGGGAGAGGGCATCGCTGCCGGCGTGAAGGCTCAGGCCGAGGCTTACAACGGCATGGAGAACCCCTACCTTCTTGCGAACCGCTATATCGATATCATGCCCAAGGTCGCAGAAGAGGTCGCGAAACCCCTGGCCGCAGTCGACTCCATCAAGATGTACGGATCTGGCAATGCCCAGAAACTCGTGAAGGAGACCACCACGATTGTCGATCAGGTGGCATCCGGTCTGAAGGACAGTACTGGGGTCGACCTGCCGTCCCTTTTGAGCGGCCTGCTGGTAAAATCCGATATGGATGCCGGTTCCGCTGAGAGTCTGGCAGACTGATGGCTGTCTTGTTGATAGCCTCGGCCCTGCTGCTCGATATTTTCGGCTGCGCGGTTCCTCTGACATGGATGGAGGACACTAGGGCCTTCAAGGTCGGCGTGTTTCTGCTTTGGATGGCGCTCATGGCCATTTCCATTCTGATGGGGTCATTGTATCCGCAGGAGTTGGTAGGCGCGAATCCCTTGTTGACGGTGGGTCTCGAATCCATCTGCCTTTCCTGCGCGATTTATCCCGTGCATGGGTTCGCATCGAATATGACGCCATATAGCAACGCGCAGTCCAATACGGTAGCCATCCTCGTCCTCATAGATCTTTTCGTGACCGCCGCAGGATATATCTCACTGCTTCTTGGTACGGTCTGGCTCATCTTCTTCTGACTTCGCGCTCGGTTGAAATCCGCAGTCCCTTATCTGTCCCCCGCGGTCGTTGTGACCGCGGGGGACTTATCTTTCACGACTGGCTAAATCAGGCTATCTATATCGACGCGCCGACAAATAGAAGATAATGCTTGCATTATGCCGACAGGCTGCTATCATATAGCTAAGTCAAGAGCGTACCCCAAGCGCTGGATGACGGACAGGAAGATGACTTGGCGACATCTATAAATATCGCATGGTAGCGGGCAGCATTATGGCCGCTACTCGGGCTATCCCTTGTCTGTGATTTCGTTCGGGGTCGCATGGAACCGAAGGGAGTCCGATGATGGGTGCCGATGGCGTGGCGCAGGTCGCAAGGACTATTGCAGTGATCAACAACAAGGGCGGGGTCGGCAAGACCACCGCGAGCAAGTCCCTCTGCGAGGGCATGGCCGAGCGGGGCTACAACGTCCTCCTGATCGACATGGATGCGCAGGCGAACATCACGACGTGGATGAAAGCTGCGACCGCCCCCGATTTTCTCACGGTTTTCAATCTTCTCGAGAAGCCGAAGACCCCTCTCTCGGATTGCGTCCAGTTCATGGACGGCTGCGACATCATCGCGGGCGATATTGCGATGAAGGACCTCGACTCGGTACTCTCCCAGGGTCTCGGTCGCGAGCTTCGCCTCAAGCGAGCCCTCGAGCCTGCGATGGATGTCTACGACTATATCGTCATCGACTGCCCTCCGTCACTCGGCCTTTCCACTCTGAACGCACTCGTGGCGGCTGATGATGTGATTATCGTCACCGAGCCGTCCATGTTCTCGATTAACGGTTTCGGCAACGTCTATGACCTCGTCGAGTCCATCAAGGTCGATTACGCGTTTAATCCCGATCTCAAAATCGACGGCATCCTGCTCAACAAGTACAGCAAGGACGAGGTCGCTTCCCGTGCCGCTGACGAGCAGCTCCCCGCCATCGCCGAACTCGGCCATACGAAGCTCTATGCGGCACGCCCGATGAAGCACAAGGCGATCGAGGATGCGGCGAACAATAAGGAGCCGCTGTTCGGCTTCCGTCCCAACGATGCCGCCGTGGCCGAGTTCCGCAAGTTCGTGGACGAGTATCTGGGTGGCGAGTAGCCATGGGCGCACCAGCGAAGAACCGCATGGACCTCACCGCCGATGCAAGACGAGCCATGTTGAACCGCCGTTCCGGTCGATCGGCTCAGCGCCAGTCTGACACGGCAAAGCCGACAGGTCCCTATCCCTTCGGCGATGAGTGCGTGAAGGGAATGGCGGCCGCGATCAAGGCCGCCTACTCGAAGGAGTACGCGGCGGCTGATTTCCCGCGGCAGACTCAAGTCTCCTTCAAGATCGACTCGAAGGCTGTGGACCGCATGAAAGTCGCGGCCGTGACTCACCACATCCGCATGCGCGACCTTTGGGCGATTGCGACCGATATCGTCATTCAGGCGCTCGATGAACTCGATAGGGAAGGGATCTAGATGAACGAGAACCAGGATTCGGAAGAGGCGTTCGGGCGCGAATGGCACGTCGAGCGCGTCTTGGAGCCGAAAGACCTCCTGATTCCGAAGGGCATGAAGACTATCGCAAAGACGCTCCGCCATGCGGGGCAGCTGCTCGCGGTTGCCTCCAGCCCGAATCCCGATGACCCCGATGAGCCGTTCCGGGCCTTCATCACGGTATCCCGCAAGAATCGCTCCGAAATTAAGACGGTTATCTGCATGTTGACCCCTGAGCAATATGAAGACCTATTCAAAAATGAAAGTGAGTGACTTTATGGCTGATTCCGCCAACGCTTTGCCTGTTCTGACTGACGAGCAGCGCCGTAGGAATTTGGAGAAGGCCGCTGCCGTCCGAAAGGAACGCAAGGCTTTGCTCGATCTCGTCCGCGAGGGTGCTGTCAGTTTCGAGGAGGCATCTGCCGATCCGAAATACTGGCGTATTCCCGTAGTTCGCCTACTGATTGCCGTCCCCGGAGTCGGCAAGGCAAAGGCTACCCAGCTCATGACGGAAGCCGGCGTTTCCCCGACCCGGCGAGTCAAGGGACTCGGTTGCCGGCAGCGCGAATACATCATCGCGAACCTCTCGAATCACGGGGCCTAAACCATGTCTCTGCTAGGGCTGCTTCTCTTTTTGGCGGCGGTTATAACCTGCTACGCCGCCGCAACCGCCCTGCTTCTTTGCCCTTGGCTGGTGAAGGGGCTTCGGTGCCGTCTCGATTTTCTTGGATATTGATTCTCCTTTTCCATCGGATTTTTATTCGTCTTTTTCGACCTTCCTTGACACCTTTTTTCCTCCTTTCTGTGTGTGATACACGTATTGAGCGAGAGACGGCACCGCAGCCCCTTCATTAGAGATTGGTCGACTCGCCCGGCGCGATGGACTCTGTTCGAACTCCATTGTTCTCCCCATTTATCCCTACAAACAGTGGTTTCTCGACACGCCATAGAGTCCATCGCGCCGAGCGTGTCGGCGAACAAAGTTACCCCTACAAGATTGGTGGTCTGATATGAGCCAACTGACTGCTGTCGATATTTCCGATAGCGATCGATTCGAGCTTGCCGACGTCCTGAAGGAAGAGTCCGAATCGAGTTCGGCACCTCGTCCCCTGGAGGACATTCTGGAGGAAACCTGCGATGACGATTTCGACCCGATGAGCCAACGCAGCTGCTACGAACTGCTCGCGGCATATATCGCCCGACCGATCGCGACAATCGTGTCGAGAAACGGTCATTCCGCCTGCTCGAATTGCGGGTCGGGCATCCCGTATCACGTCCGCTTCGCCGCGTATTGTCCTGCATGCGGTGCCGTTTTCGGCATCTAATCGATCGCAGACATGTATCTCTATTAAGAAAGAAACGTCCGAATGGATACGAGATTTAAACGCGCAGTCGCTGCCAAATGCCCGATAGAGATGGGCAGGTACGATTCCCTGGAACAGTTGCAGCGGTTATGGAATACACGTCGTCCCGATTCCGCAGCGGTCAATCCGTCTGGAGAGACGATCGATGCCGAAGCGTAAATACAGGCTGGAACGGACGAGCTTTATCGGGTGCCGCAATACCTCCTACATGGACGTCGACGATGACGGGCTGTGTCCGTTTTGCGGCAGCAGGCAGGTGACTATCTATCCCTTCGGACAGGGAACCACCTCGTATGTCAAGGGCGTGCCTACGCTATATCTTTCATCTGCCACCTGCAGATGCCGAGGCTGTACCGCCGAGTTAGACGGTCCCCAACGCAAATCGATTATCGAGGGCGAGGACGAATACAGCGCCTGTATCGCCGCGCTCAAGACCTGGAACACACGCTATATCGATAGACGGGAGGCATGAATTGGGAAAGCGTGATGAGACGACGAGCGAGCTATCCGAACGCGTTTTGGCTCGCCTTCGTCGCGAATACTCTCTGGTGGCGTCTGAGGTCTGGGTGGACGATGACCACCGCGTCGATTTCGTCGGATTCAGACCCGAACGACTTTCTATGTTCCCGTCATCTATCGAGCGCGGTGAATTCGTTTTCGTCGAGGTCAAATCGTGCATGGCCGATTTCAAGAGCGGACACGGCTTGACGTTCCTGGGCGATGCGAACTGGCTTGTTTGCCCGGCGGCCCTCGCGCAGTCGTTATATGAGACCTGTCAGCTGCCTAGAGACGCGGCGGTATTCTGCCCGGACGGCAGGGGACGGCTTCAGAAAAAATATGACCTCGGGATCGGTGCGGGAAGCAAGCGCACGGTACCGGCTTCCGAGCTGTTGTTTCGGATGGTCTGCCATAGCGCCGGCTCCTGGCGCACGTCGCGTGAGGTCTTTTCCCATGGTTATTGCCCATGGTGTTCCCCGTACCACCCAAAACTCCTCAACGATATCGACACCGTCTGCGGCGATATGGCCCTGATCGAGGGGGTAGACCTTGCGCTCGATGTCAGCGACCAGCACGGGGTGCATTTGACGATGTCCCACGATAACGATATCGACTGCGCTTGGATCCCTATCAACTATTGCCCGATATGCGGGCGGAACCTACGGAAGGATAGATAAATGACCGTTATCCAGTATTGCCGTGAAAAGACCAATGTTCGCGAACTCGTGATTATCCGTGAGGGTGGGTGGGTGACGTGTGCGGCCTTTATCGACCACGAGGATCTATTTCGCCTGCCGCCCTCTATAGCCAGGGCCGAGGTTGTTGGCGAAGAGTGCGGCCGGATTCGCCTCGCGAACCGGTCGGGCGGCTTTGAGGACGCTCCGTGCATCTATCTCGATATCTAGTAGGGGGAAACAACCGGTGAGTCAAGGCGAGATTGCAGTCATCATTCCCTGCTATAACGAAGCACTGACCATTGGCAAAGTGGTCGATGATTTTCATCTCAAACTGCCCGAGGCGACAGTCTATGTATATGACAACGATTCGACCGATGCGACCGCAGCGATTGCGATGAAGCACGGGGCGACCGTCCGCTATGAGCCGCGTCGAGGCAAAGGGAATGTCTGCCGTCAGATGTTCCGAGACATCGATGCTGCCTGCTACCTCATGGTGGACGGCGACGACACCTATCCGGCCGAGGCTGCCACAGCCCTATGCGAGCCGATTCTCAGCGGTAAAGCCGATATGGTTGTCGGCGATAGGCTTTCAAACGGGACATATGCCAAGGCGAACGGGCGTGCGTTCCACGGCTTCGGCAACGACCTGGTCCGCATCATGATTAAGTGGATCTACGGCTACGGATATTCCGATGTCATGACGGGGTATCGGGCCATGTCCAAACCCTTTGTCAAGACGTTTCCCGTCCTTTCCGAGGGCTTCCAGATCGAGACCGAGCTCTCGATACATGCCGTCGACCATCGCTGGCGCATCCTGAATGTCCCGATCGACTATCGCGACAGGCCTGCGGGTTCGGTTTCAAAGCTGGACACGCTAGGCGATGGTCTTAAAGTGGTCGCCATGGTCGGAGCCCTTTTCAAAGACTATCGCCCCCTGAAGTTCTTCTCCTTGGTCGCGCTTGCGTTTTTCGCCGCGGGGCTGGTTTTGGGCATTCCCATCGTCCGCGAGTTCATTTCGACCGGTCTCGTACCCCGTTTCCCGACCGCGATCCTCGCGGCCGCACTGATGTTTCTCTGCGCACTGTCCCTAGCTACCGGTTTTGTTTTGGATGCGGTGGCGAAGTCGGATCGCAGGCGATGGGAACTTGCGGCCTATCGGGCTTACCCACCTTCGAATGAAAGTCCGCAGGGCGCACCGTGGTGGGCAACCGAGTTTCACCATCGGGACGGCTAGAACCTGTTTCCATGGACTCGGCCCAGCGTTTTGATTCGAATTGATTTACGTTCTGCCGACAACTGAAACTTGAATTGGCTATAATAACTATAGTTAATGCGAGCGCACCCCAAGCGTTCCGATGGACAGGATGAAACCGATATGAATATCTACGAAGCGGCAGGTCCCTTGCCTGACGGCGATATCCGAATATCGTTCGCCGCAAGGCTCCGCTATAACTCCCGCTGCCATGGTGCGGCGGGCATACCCTTAGGCCCCGCGTCCATCGCCGGCATCATCGAGGAGACGATCGCCGACGAGATTCCCTTTACCGATGAGGAAACGGCGGATGTGATTGCAGATTTGATTGACCCAGGCACGTGCGAAAACGAGAACGGCCCAAGCTCGGGACACTTCACCTGCTCCGTTTGCGGGGCGGACGCGCCGCTCGGCAAGGTTCGCCTGCCTGACGGTAACTACGAGGGCGGGTGGAGAATCGAGCCCATAAACAACTGCCCCTACTGCGGACGCAGGGTCGTAATCCCCAAAAGGTCGCTCTTGGAAGTAATTCAGGGCGGCTCCAAGGCCCCACGAGACTAAATCACAAGGACTGGACGCTCTATGGAAAACCCGATTAACATAAACCGCGAGATGGCCAACGCACTCCGCGCCCTAGCCGTCGCCGACCATGGCCCGATGGCTGACCGCGTCGATGTGGTCACCGCATTGGCTAAGCTCGGCATCAAATGCCAGCCCCTAGGCGGAGCACTCTTCATCGGGAATCGCGATACGCTTGCCCTCGCAGACTATATCGATCGCCCCTCTGGCAACGCCGACGATGCGGAGCGCTCCCGGCTCGATATGGCCATGTCCCTGCGGGAAGCCGTCTCCGAGTCCGTTGCCGCAGAAAGGGAGCTTTTGCGGGACGGCGATATTTGGGGCGAGCACGGCCTGCTCGACCTCTGCGATTTTGCCAAGGCGCTTGGCTTGGACGTGAAGTACTACAACGAGGAATATCCTGCAGTAGCTCAATCCGAGGCAAGCGGCTTGGCCGACAAAATCGACGTGCAGACATGCATTTATGTCCGCGGCAAAGATAACGAATCGCACAACTTCGCAGGACCTGTCTGGTTTTGCAACAAATGCGGCCATGACGAGGGGGAGTACGGCGCCTATTTCTACCGCCATTGCCCTGTCTGCGGCCGCAAGATCGAGAAGACGGAGGGATAGACGATGTCGGGTAATTTCGCCACTATGTCATCACAGGAGTGCCGCCACCTATGGCGAGTCCTTAAACTGCGATACAGGGACATCGAGCCATGCGACCTCGATGCGCTTCAGGGCTATATCGCTATCGAGTGCGCCGAATCCTGCCGCAGGCGCGAGACTCCCCGCTACACGATTCCCCGCCGCAAGGACGACAGCCTTTGCTACAAAATGAGTCCCGATGGCGGCATCGCGCAGGCCTATCTGAAAATCGACTGCCCCGGTCAGTGGAAGGGTCGCGAGGCGATAAGTTTCAACTCGGACGGTTTCATCGGCTTCTGCGGCTGGGCTGACACGCAGAACGGCCAACCGATTTACCGCGCATGGCGCAGATGGTGCCTCGAATGCATGATTAACAAGTACGATGAGGATTAGTTTGCCTCGTTAGTGGATGGACTGGAAAATGTTTGATACTGCTGGTGGCAACCGCATCTGCGGAACGCATGGCGATGCCGTCGTCGTCGATCCCGCCGATCTCGTTGAGCTCGCGGATTACCTTGAGTCGATTACGAGTACGGTCTACTGGGAGGGCAAGTCTATCTGCGGTGTTGGGAATGATATTTCCAAACGCTTGCGTGAAATAATCTGCCAATCTAGGCCTTGCTGAGGGGAAATCGTTTTGGATATACTTCCTTGCCCTTTTTGCGGCAACACGGACATAGAGCCGTCCCGATACGACGTCGACATCATGGACGATAAGGACGGAAACACCCTTTACGACATCCGCATGATAATGAACTGTGGCGAGTGCAACATGCATATGATCGGTCCCGATGGGGTTGCCGACTCGATGGACGATGCCGAAAGTGCTGCGAGGGACGGATTGATTCGCCAATGGAACACAAGATGGATTCCAGACGAGGGGGACGGGCGTGGTCTGGCTCATTAGATATGCTTTTCTCGCACTGATTCTCGTCTGTGTAGTCAGCTTGTTCGGCTTGGTCGCGCCGGATGCGAGAGCATCTGATAGGCGGCATCACCTATATATCGGGGCGGTCGTCGTTGTATGCGCAGTTGTCTGCATCCTGTTCCAAGTGCTTGTCCCGACAGAGTTTAAAGCGGTGGGAGAGGGGAACGAAGTTATGGAGACGCATTCCCTTGCCACGCTGAAGACGGGCTCGCATCTATCCGGTAAGGCATCGCTCTCCTTCGGATACCTCAACGAGAAAGAGGACTACGTCCTTATGGTGAAACGGGACGATGGCGGCTACCGGAGGAAATGTTACTCGGCCGATTCAGTAGTGGTGTATGAGGACGCGGATGCCGACGAGGCGAGCGTCAATACGGTCAAGCGCTTTTCGGTTATCCGTTGCACCTATAAGTTTCCTTTCGTCGGCAGGCGAATGCGCGACCTGCACCTCTTCACTAGGCAGGAAGTATGCATACATGTTCCCAAGGGAAGTATCGAACAGGGCGGGTACGATTTCTCATAGTCTGCAGGCGACTTGATCGGACAATTCTCAAAGGCGGTCGCGAGATCGCCTTTTTTGATGTTCTTTTCCCAATTGGATCTTGTATACCGCTCGATATTCAATTATACTATATGCTGACAAGCGGGACGGAAAGCGAGGACGTTCCCCGAATGGCATTTCATTGCCTGATAGTCGGTAGCAGGAGCTATACCGACTACGCCTCATTCAAGGCGAAGTGCGATGCCCTTCTCGCCGAAAAGGCCGATATCGAGATCGTCTCGGGCGGTTGCTCGGGTGCCGACGCCTTAGCCGAGCGCTACGCTCACGAGCATGGCTATTCCCTTCAAGTTTTCCCAGCCGATTGGTCACGATATGGGAAACGGGCGGGATACGTCAGGAATCGCGAAATGCACTCCTACATTTCCACCTTTGCCGACCGAGGCGTGATTGCCTTTTGGGACGGCTCGAGTAGGGGAACCGCCCAGAGCTTCGCCCTGTCGAAAGAGTTCGATAATCCGCTCAGGATAATTCGGGTCGATTTAAGTCATGGTTCATTGGCCTCCTAAGTCTGTGAATGATTACAATCGGCACGCCGTTATATAACTCAAACACTGTCGGTGTAACGTATGCCTGTGATAAAATTATCGGCAGTTAATGCGCTTCCCCAAGGCGCCGAAGGCAGGAGATGAATCGACGCGGTTCCTAGAGAACCTTTTAGGCTGTGCCGAAACCATAGACATAGCCGTGCTTGCTGAAGAGTTGCCCGATCGGTAGGGGAGACGCATCCGAGTATGAGCGGGAAAGGATGCGAAATGAATTACCTTGCTGATCGAAAAGAGTCCAAGTCATGATGGCTCCAAAGCGGCAGGCTAAGTGGCTGCAGAAACTCGTGATTGCGCTTTGCATTGTTATCCCTGCTTCTTTCATCACGCATTGCGGTATAGCGCTAGTTTTCAATCCAAACTTAAATCAGTTCGTGACGTCGACTCAGACACCCGATGGAACCTCGACTTCAAGTCAGCCGATCTCGATTCCCGAATACACCGGCAACCCCTCCGTAGCGCTTTCGGACACGAGCGGATTGTCTGCCGAATCGGCGCCCAAGGAGCCGATTCTAACCAAGCTCGATCCGTCTGGGCGCTGCGGTTCGGTAGAGATGGTCGTGTCCCTCGAGACGGCTCCCCCGCGAGGGGAGAAGCGCGGTTCGATCGGCATGGTAAAACCTTCCGGCTGGCATACTGTTCGTGATGATTCCCTCGACGGCAAGTACCTGTACAACCGCTGCCACTTAATTGCCTGGTGCCTATCCGGTATGAACGCGGAAAAGCGGAACTTGATTACGGGAACCCGCTACATGAATGTCGAGGGCATGCTGCCCTATGAGAAAAAGGTGAGTGATTTCATTTTCGCCGGCGGCGGGCGCGTCTACTACAAGGTGACGCCCGATTTCCGCTCGGGCGAGTTGGTTGCCCGCGGCGTGCGCATCCAAGCATATTCCCTAGCAGATAAGGGAAAGAGCATCAATTTCGATGTGTACTGCTATAACGTCCAGCCCGGCTACAAGATTAACTATGCCACGGGCGAAGCAACGAAGATTGACTGATCAAATACTGGATAGGAAGTTTTAGATATGTATACTACGGTGACCCTGATGGGAAGAGACGTGACAGCCAATGCGGAGGACGGGATCCCGATTAAGAACCACCTTCCCGCCGACATGAGGGCGAGTTTTCGTACGCTTAACCAGTGGCTTAATCGCGGTTTTGCACCGATTCCTGGCGCGATCGAATACGAGATGCATCCTTCCGCAATGGCTCGAAGAACATCTACCTATTTCCATGAGTCCGAAGTTGAAGACGACCACGGAAACAATCCGAACGAAAGCGCTGAATATCTCAATGAGAAGCAAGTGGTGGAAAACGCCTTAAAAGAAAGTACGGGGCATGGTGGTCTGACCGCGATCGGGATGAAAGGGCTTATGGACTAGGTGGCAGCTTTGGAAGAGACAGAAAACAAGCCATGGTCATCAATACCGTGGGGCTTCATTATCTATACAGCGATAATCATGGCGGCAATTGGCACCGTACTGCTATTGAGAGCATTCGTGATCGAGCCGTTCAGTATCCCGACCGAATCGATGTGCGACACGCTCATGGTCGGCGATAGCGTCTTAGCCGAGAAGATCAGCTTAGAGCTTGGCGGCTCCGTTTCGCAGGGTGATATCATCGTCTTCGAAAACCCTGAAAAAGACCCCGAAAAAGATGTACTGTGCAAGCGGGTCGTTGCCCGAGGCGGGCAGACGGTCGATTTGAAAGACGGATCGGTCTATGTCGATGGAAAGAAAATCTCGGAGGATTACGCGAAGGGCGATTCCTATCCTCTGTACATCGGTAAAGCGAAGCGGATATCCTATCCCTACAAGGTTCCCGAGGGTGAGCTTTGGCTTATGGGCGATAACAGGGAGAACTCCGCCGATTCACGCTATTTCGGCGCGATACCCGAGGACAGCGTGATCGGCATCTGTGTCATGCGCTATCTGCCGATGAACCGTATCGGTTTCCTCTAAGACATATAGTTCGGCATTAAGGTTAACTCAGAAGGGCATCCTTTAATTGGATGCCCTTTTTGTAAATCTCTTCGTTATTATTCTCATTTTGATCTTGTAGACATAATTCAAGTCAACTATAATATATGTAGACAAGCGGAACGAAAGGCGTCCTGCGAACCGGAAGGGAGATACCCCATGAATCGTAAACTTGACGACTTTTTCTTTTACTTTCCGAGGATTGCGATGGCGATTATCGGGGTCGCTGCGTTCATCTTTGCCGCTTGGTTCTGCCAGTTCTACTACCTCTATCTGAATTGCATCGTGATGCCTGTAGCCTGCATCCTCGGTGCCTGTGGGTTTGACTGTGCTTGCCAGGTCATCAGGGCATACCGCTACTCGCTTTAGCCCCTTCTGGGGAGCGTGGACGCGCTCCCCATTTCACCAACGCTTACAGAGAAAGGAGTCAACAATGTCCGAGCAGAACAGGAGCCTGGAGGAAATCAAGCGGGAGTGCGAGGAGGCCGCAATCGCTTTGGCAAATCAGGCCGATGCTAGTAGGGAGCTCGATTCCCTTATGAGGAAGAAGAAACTTGCGTCCATGGAGCCTCAACTTGATGCCATGGAGAGCGAGAATGACCTGATGGCTCGATCTGGAACCGAGAGGCGTGAAAACCGCGCTTGTGCAATCGAGAATCTCGAGTGTCTTGCCGTCCTGCTCGATCGTCTTCCAGCACACGTTTTCTACGGTTATCAGATGTCCGGCTTCGGTAATTTCCTGTCGCACATCATCCGTGGGGCAGTGGAGACGCTCAAGAACAACGACTAGATTGAGCAAAAGGCGGTCGCGAGATCGCCTTTTTTCATGCTGTTCTGCAAGCCGGATCTTGCACCTTGTCCCATATTCAACTATACTATATGCGGACAAGCGGAACGATAGGCGTTCCGCAAACCGTTTTGGAGGTATTCGTATGAATGGCTATCCCGATCGATTCATCGAGAAGAAGTGGCGTGAGCTGGAAGATGTTCCGATTGACTACAGCGACCCCGAGGAGCCGGACGGAGTTCTCGACACGAACTGGTTTGTATTCAAGAAGGGCGAGCCGCTCATCGAGGGCGTTTGGCGTTGGTTCGATTCCCATTATACCGCCGGCATAGGAGCCTTGATGTTCGAGGCTGCCGAGTAGATTGATAGCTGCGGATGCATGGGCATCCGCAGCTGAAAGGAGGACATGATGCAGCCTAATCGCACGGAGCTCAAAACCCTCGCAGGGTTCAAGATTTGAATCATGAGGCGCTTCGCATGGTTAAGAAAATTAAAGCCCTCGAGGAGCCCGAAGATGGCATTTTTCGAGATCGCATCCTTGTGAACTACAAGCGGATGCGTTTGGCGATGGAGAGAATAGGGCTTTTACTTGAGGTCAGGTTGCACTCTAAAGACCATGAGTTCGGGGAGTATATATTTCAAAAGGTTGAGCGTGACTTAGATATTCTGGATTACCAGATTGGCATCCTGGACACCTTGGTTGACCTCTGGCAGCTCCAGGAGTTTTAACAGTCGATGGGCACGAAATGAGAAGGGAATAGCCGTGAAGAAAGTCTTTAAGTTCACCGAGACCCGTTCTTGGTATTTTGAGCTGGATGTAAATGATGAAACGCAGGTCGTGGAAGCTCTATCGACATTACAGGGAAACGAGGGCTTTAATTACCATCTGACCGACCGCGCAGAGGATGAATATAAGAGCGAATGGGGTGAACTTTCTGCAGACGAAAAGCCTGCATGCAGCGACCATGCCACAGGGTATTTTCGTAAGGTTGCGGACAGGGAACTCGAGGGAGAGGCCCGAGATATGGTTTTAAAATCTCTGGGCGAGGATGAATGACCTGCATTGAAATGAGCGGTTTCCATAGCCGCTGATTTTATGCCGATTTCCCTAGATGATCTTGCATTCCGTTCACTATTCAACTATACTATATGCCAACAACGGAACGAAAGGCGTCCCGCAAACCGGAAGGGAGATCATTATGAAGGATAAGAAACTCAACGATGCCATCGACTATGTCTGTTCTTGTTGTCCGCGAATTTCTGACTGCGATGATAGGTGGAGCGATGACGATTCAGCCTTCTCTGCCTACGAAAGCTCCGATGCGAAGTATTGCGAGCGTTGCATGGTCCGCATCATGACCGACTACTACAACGCCTTGGATGCAGACGGTTCATCTTGCATGCCTGAATATCAGGCAATCTTGAATTATTAGCTTTGACATGGATGGCGGTCGTAAGGCCGCTATCTTTATCTAACTAATATTTCGACTGGATCTTGTATTCCGTTCACTATTTAACTATACTATATGCCGATAAGCGAGACGAAAGGCGTCCCGCAAACCAGAAGGGAAAGGAGCCCTAAATGCCTTATACGAATAATTATGGCTCTGTTAGACCAGGATTGACATGCCGACCTGCCGGCTAACTCGCCGTCTCCC
>ENA-OUPA01000619-OUPA01000619.1-human-gut-metagenome-genome-assembly--contig:-NODE-619-length-22143-cov-33.9352_pt1 | contig 22143 bp, 19 predicted proteins | sample MGYA00237939_ERZ548770 | MGnify/ENA primary metagenome ERZ548770 (study PRJEB26490, sample SAMN05356877) | human gut metagenome | biome: terrestrial biome; feature: human-associated habitat; material...
GTTAAGACACGGCCCTTTCACGGCTGTAACATGGGTTCGATTCCCGTACGGGTCACCAAACTAAGCTTCTGATTTTCTTCGATGATGCGTTGAAAATTAGGAGCTTTTTTATTACCCTTTTTGCAAGTACCACAATCGTACCACACTTTTAAAATAAACGCAAGCCCTGTAACATGGGAACAGGATTGCCGCGGAGTAAATTATAGCCGTGGCAATCCTGTTTTTTGTTGTTCCTTTAAAAATTATAAAAGCGTGGATTGGAAAATTGTAAAGGAGCTTTTGCGGCATATCCTCGCTTTTTAAAATTATGGCTGCGGTATTCCACAGTCACCTTGACAACTATCCAACCTCACTTTTGTCCGCTAATCGCGGAACAACCCGCAACCCCTTATCCCGGTGGGATAACACGGGCAAAGATTGGGAAAACGAAAGTGAGGACACGAAAATGAAAGAGACTGTTAAGACTTCCCGGACGGCTGGTTACTTGGAGAAAATTTTCCGCGCGTTGAATGTAAAGTATTTCAACGGTGAGTTGGAGGAGCCTATCATCACGATACAGAGCACGCCCAGAGCCTACGGACACGTCACCGTAGCCAAGGCATGGCAGAGAGGAGACACAACCCGCCATGAGCTTAACATCGGCGCTGGGACGCTTGCACGGCCCATAGAAAACGTGGTGGCGACCACCCTCCACGAGTGTGTACACTTGTGGAACCTTCAAAACGGCATACAGGATTGCAGCAGGGGCGGCGCATACCACAACAAAAAATTTAAGGAGGCCGCCGAGGCCCGCGATTTGAAAATCAGTTACGACCCGCGCGTTGGATGGAGCATCACCGAGCCGACCGACGCGCTGTGTGAGTTCATTTTGGAACAAGACTGGCAGGACATCAGCATGAACCGCATTGAAGATTTCTACGCCCCGCGTGGCAAGGGCGCAGGGGACGCCACGGGCAAGCCGACAGGAAGTAACCCCAACAGCCACAGCATCAAGTATGTTTGCCCCTGCTGTCACAACAGCGTGCGAGGGACAAAGGTTGTGCGCATAAAATGTGCCGACTGCGACATGATGATGACCGCACAATAAAGAGAACCGGGAGTGAAAGCTCCCGGCTTTTTGCTGCAAAATTCGGGCCGCAAGCGGCCTTACTCCATTTTGATGTCTACTATTCAAAACGAGTCAACTTTATTCGTGGTGGGGTAACAAGCTGTTACCTCACCGGTTCTTTTCTACGTTTCTACGAGCGAATGCTTTTACAAAAAGAGGACGGTGCAGGTCGTTAAAACGACTGCGCCGTCCCCGTTTTTGAGGTTTTGATGTCAACTTCTCAATTTAGGAACCGTCCCCATTTTTCCTTAGAAAAAAGCAAACCCGTAGCAAGAAGACTTGCCGCTTCTATACTACGGGTTTAATTGCTATTACTTACATGTTTCGATGTGTGGAATTAGCACAGACCACCAGCGTGCTCTTCCGGCGGGCAACCATTATCGGTAGGAGTAGAAATTACGGGACCACCCCACTCCCAACCGCCACTGCCGTTGGGCTTGTCGCCTGTACTACCGCTATCTCCGCCGCTCGGCTGAGACGGCTCAGGATTGCTAGGCTGCGCGGGTTCCGGGTTGCTAGGCTGTGCCGGTGCCGGGTCAGGCTGTGCGGGAGCCGGGGCAGCAGGCTCCGGATTGCTGGGCTGTACCGGCGTTGTGGGAGCGGACGGCGTGACCGGCGCAACGGGGGTCTGGTTGGAAGGCGTCACGACAGCAGAACTGTTGCTGGAACCGTTCTTGGTATAGGTCTTGTTGCTGGTCGTGACCTTCTTCGGCTGTTCAACCGTCACTTCGTAGTTGGCGCTCTCCTCACCAGCAGTCGCCGTGATGGTTGCATTCCCGGAGGAAACGGCAGTTACCTTCCCATTGGAATCGACAGTAGCAACCTTCTCGTTGCTGGACGACCACTCGATGGTGGTCTCGGCGGCAACCTCTTTGGGGGCAACAGTTGCCTTAATGGTGTGAGAGTTACCGACCGTCAGTTTGCCTTCGTTGGAATCGAGCGTGATGCTTTCAACCTCATAAAACGCTTTCACATGAGTTGTCTTCTCGGTGACCTTTTCGCCATCCTGCAAGAGGGTCGTAGTGATGTCGCACTCACCTGCTTTAAGGACCTTTACCTTGCCGTCCTTATCGACGGTGGCGACTTCCTCATCGCTGGAAGCGAAATCAAACGAAATGTTGGACGCATCTTCCGGCTCGCATTTCGCTTCGATTGCGGCTTCGTCTGTATCGTTGAGTTTGACATCCAGGGTATCGGGAACCTTTAATTCTTTTGCGGACACCTTAACGGTGATGACGCAGACATCCTGCATCTCGGTATCCTTGACCGCTGCGGTAATTTCAGCCTCACCGGCTGCGACTGCTGTAACGGTGCCGGTCTCATCGACCGTAGCGACGCTCTCATCGGAGGAAGTCCACGCGAGCGTCAGCTTCTCAGCCGCCTTGGCAATCTTTTCATCCTGCGCAGCAGTTTCTGCCGTAGCAGACTCACCGGTTGCGATGACAGGCGTTTCTGCAGGCGCATCCTCCGTACCGAAATTCACCGGCAACGTGATGCTCTCGCCCTTTTCGAGGGTCGCAGCATCCGGAACCGAGATGTTCGTGACCTTAACGCCGCATCCTACCAGGCTGAGCGCCATAGCCGCAGTCGCAATAACTGCCAATACGATATTCTTTTTCATAAAAACACTCCTTCTCGGCATCTAGCGCCGAGGCTACTTTTTAATTTTGCCGCCGCCACTCTATTGATAAGTGGCGGCTTTGGATTCTTTTAAATCGGGGACGGGGGAGATCGCTGCGCGACTCACCGTCCCCGATACATCACGCAGTTTCCAGATACTCCCGCAAGGAATCTGCAACTCCTTCCTGTATGGAATTGTCCCAGACTGCGTATTTGTTTTCCGGGTATCCGCCTACAAATATTGAAGCATCCGATAGTTGCCATTTTGACACGGGCTTGCCATCTTCCACCTTGATGATGGTCGGTGCACCGATACGCTTCTCCCCGACATCAATTTCATTTTTCTCCGGGTCGGAGACGGTGTACTCGGCCAGGTAGTCATCCAGCCAGGTTAGCAGTTCGGTGTAGCCTTCCCCCGCTGGTCTGGTTTGCACTGGTGCGGCAGTATCCGAGTTGTAGGTGTATATATCCCGATATAGGTCTACCTGGCAGTAGTCCATCGTGACCCCTTCACTTGTAGCAACAGCGGCAAGCACAGGGAGCAGGTTGCGACAGTAGGGACAGCGCGGATAGGCAAACAAGATATAACCGTCTTTTTTCGCGCGTGCTTCCACCGCGGTCACAGGTGATAGCGGCACCGAGAAGGACAGATTAACATCCCGGTACGTATATTCTGTGTAGCCGGGAACAGCGCGCCCATTATACGCCCGGTAACTGCGGGCAACTATTGCTCCCGGCGAGCTGCCAAGGAGTAGCAGCACAGCCATCCCAGCAGTTGCCACAGCATAGGCTATGTACGGTGCGGTGTGGGATAGTTTTTGCATCCATTTATCACCTTCCTTTTATATTATAGCACATCAGCACGTAAGAGCAAGATTCAAATCGTCTCCAGGTAGACGATTTTTCCCTTAGCAAATCGGTACAATAAATATACTTTATTGTACACGGTGGTGAGGGCAAATGCTACTACAGGAGGCAATTAAGCTGCGCATTTTGGAGCTTGCAGACGAGCGCGGCTACAGTGTCAACAAGCTGGCTGAGCGTTCCGGCATTGCACCATCTGTCCTTAAAAAGACTGTCAAGCCTTATGCTACCACTAAAAATACTTCAACTGAAATAGTTGCACGGATATGTGTGGGGTTAGGAATCCCATTTAAAACTTTTTGGGACAGCCCTTTATTTGACAATATTGAGACTAGACAACAAAAAGAGGACGAGAGCCAATAAAGGCTGTCGTCCTTTTGATGTTTACTTTTCAAACGAGGCAGGGTTAGAAAGGCATAGCGTCCGGTTCCTCAAAATCCTCCGCAGAAATTCCTTCAGGGATTTCCCCATAATCATTATCTTCTTGGGGCGTGCAGTACAACGGTTTTTTTAAGCTGCCGTTATATTGCCAGTGGGTCTTTCCGGCAATGGCAGATTTGGATTCTGCCAGCTCCCCGTAACGATATACTTCATAATGTAAAACTACTTCATCGTCCATAAGGGCGACCTTGTTTTCCTCCCACGCGAAAGTAAGTTTTACTTTAGGAAAAAGAATTGAGAGCGTATGAATAGCCTCACTTGCAGGTGCGCTATGGGTGAGAAATGCAATGCTATTTTCATTACATTCTTCAAAAGATATCACGTTTTCGTCTGTACCCCAGTGTTCCGTGCACCAGCCGGTATAAGTAGGATAGCCGTATTCCTTCCGGTTCAGCACAGCCATTTTTCCCAAAAGGAACCGGCGCTGATCTGCACGGCTAAGAACAGCAAGAAAATTTTCTTCTTCCTCTTCTGTAGGGTAAGGAACTAAATCAAGATAATGGCGGTAAAGCTTTTCGCCGCAAGAAACTTCATCATCGGGGCCAATGTTCAGGTGTACCGGCACAGCACAGATTTTATTCAAATCAATGCTCCCAATGTCATAGATGTCATCGCAGATGTACTTCATTACTTCATTGACCTGTTCCTTCGAACCGCCAATCGTGAGAGTGCTGTAAATAAAGCTTTCTTTCTTCATGGGATTTCTCCTTTGAGAGTTGTATCACCGCTCACAGCAGACGGCGGCGGATGTCTCCGCGTGCCATCCCTGTAAGCCGTGAGAGTTGTGTAATGCTGACGCCCTCTTGTGTTACCAGACGGCGCAGCAGCGGGGTTGCGGTGGATTCGGGGTAAAGCTGGATTTCGTGGCATTCCATGCCTGCCGTTGCACGTACAAAGTCACAAAGTTCAGCATCCGTAAAGGCAGGCAGCGGAGAATCCTCCAGAATGCCGCGGGCATTTAATTCTGGCTGCTGGTGGTAGTGCCGCAGCCAATCTAAATCATGCAGTGCAAGCGCGTAGCTTGTGTCTACATGACATAACGGCTTTTTTCGACTAGCAAAGTAGTCAATGTAGCTGCTCCACGGGTAGTCCTGCATATCCTGCACCATTCCGGCAGCGACCGGGTTGCGGTGGATATAGCGCAGTACCCGCAGGAAGTAGCCTTTGGTTGTGACAGGCTGGGATTTGTAACGGCCCTGGAAGAGCGGGCCTGTCCGCTGGTAGCGGCGGTTGTAGTAGGCAACGTACCGTACCCCGATGGCCTTCATCATGTGTTGCAAGGAATCGTTACAATCCTTCGCGAGCAGATGCAAATGGTTGCCCATCAGGCAGTATGCCATGATGATAAAATTTTCATCTGCGCAAAAATCGAGAATATGTAAAAAGTTCAGATTGTCGGCATCATCATTAAAGATGGTCATGCGGTTAATTCCACGGATCATGATGTGATACACGCCGCAGGACGAAAGTTTACGGGCTTTTCTTGGCATCGTCCTGCACCTCCGAGGGTGTCGTTTGGGGCGTCCATTCTTCCGGCTTGTAGGTCAGCAGTTGTATCGCCCGCGAGGCATCCCCTCGTGTCATTTTATGGGTGTCAATTTTGTAATCCGGGGCCAGCTTGTGGATAAGGGCAATTTGCTCATTGGTGATGGGTTGTCTATCCCACTTATAGCGCTGTTTTTTGTCCCAGATATGTTGATATTTAGCATGCTTCTGTTTCAAGTCCTGATACACATAGTCTAATGCAAATTGTAATGGCACCGCACTCTTGGAGCACGCTTTATTTTTCCGCAGGTACACCATGCCGTTAGTCAGCGGTTTGCTGATGCGGTAGGTTACGGTCGGGATAGGCAGTATATAGCCGCCATCCTTGAGTGTAATCCATGCGACATCATGGGTGGTAACACCTTCGCCAAGTGCCATAACGTCTACCTCCTTCTGATTTTGTATCCAGGTATCGGGAATGTCCGCACCTGTAAGTACCTTTATCGGTTCGGTTTCCTCCGGCAACTTTTCCACCTGCTCCTTTTTAGGTTTGGGAGCTAGCGGTTCCTCGCCGATTAGCGTTGCTGCCGTGCATATCGGCATCCTGGAAATGCCCACGCAATCAATAATCTTGCAGGCACTTTTTCCCGGATGCAACCGCAGGCCGCGACCTACCATCTGCGCATACAGGCCGACATTGGTTGTGGCAACCGGGCGGGCCAGCAGAACGGTTTCTGTCATCGGCAGGTCAACACCTTCCGTCAGGACAGCATAGCAGACAAGTACTTTAATTAGGCCCAAACGGTAGGCCTCCAACAGACGTCCTCTATTTTGAGTAGTGCCATCGATAAAGGCCGCGGTACTGGCACCATGCTGGGAATTGAGCAGTGCTGTCACATTTTTGCCCTCTTCAATGGATGGTGCGAAAATGATGGTCTGCCCACGTGCGTTTGAGGTGTAGGCCTCCGCGATACCCGCTGCTGTGCCAGACATAACGCGTGCTATATCTGCGGCATCATAATCGCCAGTATCCTCACGGTACTGCACTGTCCCCAAGTCATACTTGAGATTAACCTGACAAGCTTCTATAGGACTAAGATACCCGTGCTCAATGCCGTATAGGGTGTTATACTCGCACAAAATGTCGTCAAAAGCCACATCCAGGCCGACACCATCACCGCGGATTGCGGTTGCAGTGAAGCCAAAACGAACGGCATTTTTGAAGTACTCAAAAATTTTGCGGTAGGTCGGTGCAGCACTGTGGTGGGCCTCGTCGATGATGATGGTATCGATACTGTAGGGGTTGTACTTGTCGAGCCGCCCCACAAGGCTTTGCACCGAAGCGCTGATGATGGGTTCCCCGTGTGCATGTGTGGTTCCCTGCTCGATGCCGCAGGGAAGGCCTTTGAGGTATTCCAACGGCTGTATCACGAGTTCTTCCCGGTGAGATAAAATCAGTATGTGGTGGTCATTTTCCAGTACATCACAGCGGATGTACTCAGCAAAAATTCGTGTCTTGCCAAGGCCGGTTGCGATAACGCACAGGGCGGCATTTCCCTCGTAGGATTTCATACGCTGAAGGGTGTCAGCCTGATAAGGACGCAACGGTGGTGCCCGCGGGCCGTCATGGCCCTGTTGTAGAGGTGGATTTTTCATAGTCGACTCCTTGGTCACTGGTGATAGTAGTAAGCCTGAATAATTTCGTCCGACCCACTGCCATTGCGGATGATGAAGCGTCCGGGAATAGCAGGGAGCTTTGCGGCACTGCCGTCATCCAAGATAACAATGGAACTCTGTGCATCGGCAGTGTGGCCGCAAATACGACCGTCAAGCTGTGCTTTAAGACTACCCGGAACAGACCCTACGTCGGGGCGCTGAGTTGCCACAAGCAGATGAATACCGAGCGCACGGCCCAGACGGCCAATGGCGAGGAGCTTGTTCGTAATCGAGGCAACTACTGCCTTGCCATCTTTATCACGTCCAGTTGTATCGAGAATCATCGAGGTTTCATCCAGGATAACGACGATTCGATGCAGTTCTTCTCCGGTCGTCTGGACATATTCCTCAAGATTTGCACAGCCAGCGATAGAAAACTCTGTACGGCGATGGTTAAGCTCATGTACAACACTGTCAAGCATCTGCTCAAGGGCAGCATCATCATCTGCATAATGCCCCGTCTTACGATATTCGGGGCCGAAGTCCACACCTTTATAATCGGCGAGGTAGATGTCGTAGCCTTTTTGCGACAGCTGGTAGAGAATCAACAGTGCCAACTGCGTCTTACCCATGCCGGTGGCAGCAGCCAAAAGCCAATGAGGCAGCTGGCTAAAATCAATGCTAACGGGAATGCCTGCCGCATTGATGCCCAAGACGATTTTTGTGCCGCTATCGTCCATATATGTATCTGCCCACGGGATTAGCCGCCCCATAAGGTTGCACCCGGCAACAACACGAAGGTCAAAGAGCTGGTTGTTGCTGCCCTGAGTGATAGAGAGGACGGTCACATTAAGTGCGGATTCGATTGTTGTCCGATTGTCTTCCCAGTATTCGAGCGGGCAGCCTTTAAGGCTGAAAGTAAGCTGTTGAATATTACCATCCCTGTTGGCCTTAACTAGCAGTGGTGCTTCATGCGCCTGGTTGCAGATACCAGCACGCGAAAAATCGTCGTAATATGACCAACTGTGGGGGATATAACCAAAGAGGTAAATGACGCCAAGGCACTCTGCCAGCCATGCAATTACCCGAATAAAATTAACGAACGGTCTAAATACTACCGAAATCACGTCCTCGCCAGAGCCGCCCGAAACCATAATCAGGGCGGCAACTGCGAGTGCGAGGCACAGCAGCACATATTGCTGTGCGGTCTTTGAATCGGTTTGAATACGTCTAAGCCCATTGTGGAACGTATTCATGATATAATTTTTTTCCGTCTGCCATTGCAGGCGATCAGAATCATTACGCATGATTAAATCTCCTTTCAAAATAAATGCCCGTATAGCCTGATAGCACAGCTTTCATCCGCTAGAACGGACAATCATCAATCTCTATTTGCTCAAATGTCGGTGTGGTGCAAGGGTGAAAATACTCGTGAACCGTATAGTCCTTGTGACTGCCGTCGAGGTCAAAAACCCGAACGCAGTTGATGCGCCGCAAGAGCGCGTCCCAAGCCTCCGGCTTTTCGTGCTGCTCGGAAACATACTGCTTCTCCAACGGCAAGTTGGAAATGATGTATGCTTCCGTGTAGCAAGCCTGCTTGTTAGCATACCTACAGGGTAATTCCAAAGGATAGCCATCCAGGTATTGCAGCATGCTATTAAGGGGCAAGCTGCTGTGGAACTCATCGAAGAGCATCACTTTCTGCCCCCGGTAGCCATCAAAAGGATGGTGATAGTCAGACACCGCGTAGCAGTTTGAGTATCCGCATCCTTCTTTTACCGACCTAGTTTTTCCTGTGCCAGTAGGGCCAAAGATATAGGTGACTGTCATCTGGCGAAATACATTGCGGTATTTCTCCTCCAGGATGGTCTGCCTTGTCCGGTCAATGTGGGAGATATCTCGCAGGTATTCCGGGTGCTCACCCAGAATTTGCGCATTGTCTGCCCCGGATGCAATCAGTGCATACAGAGTCCGTAAGTCGTTACGGTCGCCCTGCTTGCTGTCAGGGGGTAAACTGCCACTTTCTTCAAACGTGTCAGAGTAGTTTATCCCTTCATGTACTTTTCCCTTGGAGTCGGTATACTTGTAGTGACCGTTTGCATCCTTGTTATACTTAGCACCCTCTTTACGGATGTAAGCATAGTTTTCGGAATTTTTTCCCCATTGAGGCACTTCGATGTGCGCAGTAGGAAACTTGTTCTTTAGGGTTGTGAACATTACAGGATTTTCATATACTAAAAATAAGTGTATGTGATAGGTTTCCTCTTGCCCCACTTCATCAGCCATGCACCAATAAAGGAGCTTGGCTCCTTTTTCAAGAGCAGCCTTGATAACATTATGATCATAGCCATGCTCTTGTGGATTGTTGATTGTCAGCTGGTAACGGCGTGTCGCGTAACCTTTTGCCATATAGTGTACCCAGTACACTACGGACACAAAGCCGCTGTGTACGCTTTAAAGCTTATAGTTATAGGCTTTATGGACTGTACACACAGGTATGGAGGTAATACTAGCTCCATACCTGTGTGGCGGCTTTAAGTCCATAGCGTACGCTTGTCGTTATAAAATTTTCAAGGTGCTGTATGGGTGTTGATTGGTTTACCTCAAAAATGAGACAAGCCCCATTTTTGAGGTGAGGCCGCTAACGCGTCCTACAGTGTGCTTGGAAACCTTAGTCGAGCACCACAATGTTCTCAGGCTTACGGTACTCGTTGTAGAAAATCTTCACTTCGCGTCCCATCAGGTCATGAAGGTTGATTTTAAGTTCGGCCATCTTAGCGTCAGAGAGATACATATCCCTGACGAAGACGCCCTCCCCGTTCTGGGAGGCAATCTCCGTTGCGAGGTAGATGCGGCAGCCGGTGACGGGACGGCCTTCTTTCGTGACAAAGTCACTGCGTCTATAACCAATGATTTTCATGGTTATTTCCTCCTTGGCATTATCGTTATGTTGTTTCCGAAGTACTGTCCTCGCCATTGGTAACTAAGGAATGGTGCCGGATAGATGCAACCAAAAGCAAGTGTGTCGAGCACTGCTGTTGATAGAACCAAACGACATTTCTGTCACCTCCCTTTTCTGATGGAGGAAACGTAAAGCAATATGACAACCGAGAGGATGTATCTTGCTTGTTCGCTCCCTGTGCTTATAATTCTACTCAGTTCGCAAGGGTGGACAATAAAGAAAAGACGAACTTCATTACAAATTTCTTGAATGAAGCTCGTCTTTATAAAGTGCTTTTTTATTTGGTTTGGCCGTTAGATAAGAGCATCCGCTTTGCTCTACCTAATGAAAGTCTTTCATCAAGCAAGCTGTCAAGCAGAGCAGGAACGCCGTCCATGTCTCCATCCATCGGGTGCATATAGACACCATTAACACCAGGATGTGTATGACCAACTAACTCCTCGTAAACCCAGTTGCTAAAGTGATTTTTGTAGATTGAGCTAAAGGTATGTCGCAGCTCATACGGCGTAATATAAGGGATACCGTTATACCTGCAATAGATCCCCCAGCGTTTACGGTAGCATAGTTGACCAGTGCTTCCAAAGACCCTCTCATGAGGGTCTAACGGAGTGACTCGATAGACTTGTTGACTTTCTAAAAGCATACGTGTATATCGAGTCTGCGGGAAGTCGCGTGCGGCAAATTCGTTCTTCCCATTTGTAGTGATGCCTTTAGCATTGATGGCACGGCGTATATGTATATAATCATTGTCAATATCGCCCCACTCAAGGCCCATCAATTCACCAGGACGTAACCCTGTAACGACTTGGAATCGATATGCATAGATTAAGCTGTCTTGACAAATCGTACCATTATAAGGCACCTGAGATTCGGTGAATAAGATGTTAAGCGAAGAAACGTCAAGTGCTTGCTTTTGACCTTTTTTGGCGTTTGAGGGAATTTTAATGTTTGATGTACGCAAATCGTTCCGGATATCGGCACAGTCCAAATAATTACAGAATCCAGATAAATCGCCGCGTATATTTTTAAGACTTTTTTGACTAAGATTGTGCTTTCTGTATGCGGTATAGATAACTCGCTTTAAATCCTGCTTAGTTAGTAGCATAACCGGGACTTTGCCAATTATAGGTTTAATGTGGTTGTTATACCTGTTGCGGATGGTGTAGATGTTTGTGGTTTCGAGTGCCTTATCTTGGAGGTAGCGCTCAAACACGGTATCAACCGTTGTACGTTCGCTGACGCTAAATGGGCAAGCTCCAGACAACCACGAGGTTGCATTTTGGGCGCAGATCTTTCGGCCTTTGTCACCCGGGACGCTTGAATAAAAAGACTTTCGGACACCGTTCTTTTGGAGGTTGATTTTCCAAACGTGCTTTTTCTCAACCCAGATTGCGCGAGAAATCATTTTACTTTGTGTGGTATACATGCGGACTCCTTAGAGCCGGCCATTTTATGTGACTGGCTCGATGAAAATAGTGTAGTAATCGTCCTTATTGATATTCAACAACCTTCCGATGCGTGCGATTTCCTCTGCCGAAAAGAGCGAATATCCGTTCATCTTCTGCGACAATGCTTGCGGGGAAATGCCGATGGCCTCCGCGACATTGTAGCAGGTAAAGCCTGCGCGGATGATTTCGGACCGCAAATTCAAATATTTGCCTTTCATGATAATAATCTCCTTTGAGTAATTTTCAGTAGGTGGCTTTATTATCATGATATTCAGTTCGCACGTACTGGCAAGAGGGGTATCACCAACTTTTTTATTTATTCTTGCAAGCAGGTGCTGTACCACACTTTTTATATGAAGAGTACCACACTTTGTACCACACAGATATAAAAATACCCTTTAATGAAATCCATACCAGTGATAAAATTATCGTTAGTACGTATTGCATTAAAGGATATTTGTAGAATGATAGAAGTTCGATTCCCGTACGGGTCACCAAGAAGCTCAACTTCGCAAGAGGTTGAGCTTTTTTCTTTTTATTATACATTGTAAGGAGTAGAGGAGTACGGGAATCGAACAGCCTGCTGCGGAGGCGACCGCCGCCTGCGGCGGAAACAGGAAGCCGGAGCAGGCGCAGCGGTCGCAGAAGGCAAGCCCCGCCCAAGGGGCGCAGCCTGATGCGGTAACCGCAAGTCGCAACCCCGCGTCCGCGTCCCGCGGGGCAAAAACAGCCCCGCGGGCTGTTTTTAGGGCGCGGGAGATGGACGGGAGGGTCATGTTGTACATCCCCTCGTTTTCTTTTTCCTATTCCTCCGGCCTGACCACCGTTACGGTACACTGCGCTGTAAACCCGCCGCAGTCGGCGGTCAGGGTCGTGGTGCCGTAATTCACGGGGACGAGCCAGGAGCCATCGAAGCGGGCGATGCGCTCGTCGGCGATGTGATAGGTCACGGCGGGATGGTCGGTGGTGTCCTCCGGCAGAAGATGGCAGACTGCGCCGACGCGGCTGGCGTAGGCGTAGTCGGACTCGCGCGTACCGTCGGCGGTGATCCAGGTCACAAGCTCGTCGTCAAAATACAGCGTGTAGTCGTCCAAAGCAATGCCGCGCAGCGGACTGGACACCTGCACCGGGCAGCTGGCGGAAATTTTCCCGTCGGCGCTTTGCAGAGTCAGGGTGGTCGAGCCGCCGCGCAGACCGGTCACAATGCCGCTGGGATCGACCTCGGCAATCGTGTCATCGGCCACAGACCAGCGCCACTCGGTCAGGGCGGCGCGGCGGGGGCTGACCTCACGCCCGTCGGCGTCCTCGTAGCGGACGGCGGTCTCGGCGGTCTGGGTCTTTTCGACCTGCACGGTGTCGGGCAGGATCACGGCGGCCACCGGCGCACCGCAGGCCGTCAGGCCCAGCAGCAGGGCGGGCAGAACAAAAAACAACGATTTCATGCAAAAGCCCCCTTTTGGCAGTATCATACCACAATGCGCCGCCGCAGGCAACTGTTGCACTTTTGGGCAAATGCGTGTACAATAAACTATATACTTTTGCAAAGGGGGGACCGGGCATGGAGCGGACGGCGGGCGGCATCACCTACACGCTGACGCGGCGGCGGGTGCGCAACATCAACCTGCGCGTGCGTGCCGACGGCAGTGTGGCGGCCAGTGCGTCGCCGCGGGTGCCAGCGGCTTATGTGGACGCCTTTGTCACGGCGCGGGCCGACTGGGTGCACACCGCACAGGCGCGTGCCGCGGCCCGGCGCGAACGAGAGGCCGCCGAGGCCCCCGCGCTGCCGCCAAGGGCCGAGGCGCTGGCCTATATGCAGGCGCTGTGCCGGGCATACTATCCGCAATTCGCAGCGACCTGCCCGGGCGGCGCGATGCCCAAAATTGCGGTGCGCGACATGAACACCCGCTGGGGGTCGTGCAGTCTGCGCACCGGCACGCTGGCGTTTGCGCGGCGGCTCTGCACGATGCCGCTGCCCGCGCAGGAGTACGTTGTTGTGCATGAGTTCTGCCACTTTGCTCACCCCGACCACAGCCCGGCGTTCTGGGCCGCGGTGGCGGAGGTGCTGCCGGATTATAAGCAGCGGGAACGGCTGCTGAAGCTGCGGTGAGAGCGGGCGGATGCCTTCCCCCGTGGGGGAAGCCCAGCGTGTCGAAAAACCTCCCTCTGCGAGGGAGGTGCCCCGAAGGGGCGGAGGGAGAGAACCTTGCCATAGCCCGAAATATTTCGGGCAGCCGTACAGTTCTCTCCCCCACCGCCTGCGGGCGGAGCCCCCTCGCAGAGGGGGCCAAGGGGTGAGCACACCTTTTTCGACAGGCTGGCCTTCTCCCGTGGGGAAGGCATATGCGGCCCGCCCGCAGACGGATGAGGGGGGAGTCTGTCGCGATTGCCCGTGAACGGGGTGCCGGCGGAAGGTTTGCCCTCATCCGATCTTCGCGTTCGCTCGGCCACCTTCCCCCGGAGGGGAAGGCTTTATACTCTACAAATAAGGGAGGTTCCCATCTTGCCGTCTCCACAGAAAAAATATACGACGCTGGTCAGCAATACGCTGCTGTTTGCCATCTCCAACTTCAGCTCCAAGCTGCTCAGCTTCTTCATCCGCCCGTATCTGAGCTACGCGCTCGACTCGCCGGACGTTATGGGCGTGTCCAGCCTTTTGCAGCAGGCCACAAACCTGCTGATCCCGGTGGTCAGCCTTGGCGTGGCCTATGCGGTCATCCGGTTCGGGCTGGACAAAGCGACCAACAAATCCAGCGTCTTTGTCAACGGCGCGGCGACTATCGGGCTGGGCTTTGTGGTGCTGCTGCTGGCCATGCCGCTGGTGCGGCTCATCCCCAACGCTGCGGAGTACCTGGGCTTTTTGTACCTCTGCGTGCTGGCCAGCTGTATGAGAACGCTGTGTACCCAGTTCATCCGCTCGCGGATGCTGAACCGGCTGGTCGCCATAGACGGTGTGCTGACAACGCTGAGCCTGCTGCTCTACTACCTGCTGTTCCTGAGCGTCTTAAAAATGGGCGCTGCAGGCTTTTTGCTGGCAAACGCGCTGGCAGATTTGACATCCATGGTGTTTGTGTTCATTGCGGGCGGGTGCTGGCGGTACTTCAAGCCCAAGGCGTTTGACAAAACGCTGTGGAAGGAGATGCTGCGCTACTGCCTGCCGATGATCCCGGCGTCCATCAGCTTTTGGATCATCAACGCCAGCGACATGTTCTTTGTGCAGGGCATGTGCGAGGGCTACGCGGGCCGCAGCGGCAACCACTGGGTCGGCCTGCTGTCGGCGGGGTACTTCCTGCCGCAGATCATCACGATTTTGGGCAGCATCTTCTACGAGGCGTGGCAGCTCTCCGCCGTGACCGAGGAGACAGACCGCGAGGCGTTCTTCTCCAAGATATTCCGCGTGTATGCCAGCGTGCTGTTCTGCTGCGTGGCGGGCATCATCATGCTGTGCCAGCTGCTCATGCGGGTGTTCAAGGCTGAATATTTTGACGCCTGGACGTTTGTTCCGTTCCTGACGCTCTGCTCGATGCTGACCTGCCTGAACCAGTTCCTGAACAGCGTCTACGTCGTGTATAAACGGTCTACCGGCTCGCTGTTCACAATGCTGGCCGGTGCGGTGCTGAACCTGATTTTGAACTACCTGTTCATTTTGCAGTGGGGCCCGTGGGGCGTAACTCCGGCCAGCTTCCTGAGCCTGATGCTGGTGTTTTTGCTGCGCGCCTACTCGACCCGCGGTCTGCTGGAGATCGACTTCCACCCGGCGTGGCTTGTGCTGAATCTGGCGCTGGTGCTGGCGGAGATCTGGTGCATGATGAACCTGACCCATTGGGCGCTGCCCGTCGTGGGCATCACCGCGGTGGTCTGCGTGCTGAACATCCGCGAGGTGCTGAGCATGCTGGATACGCTGATCGGGAAGTTTTTGAAGAAACGGAAAAGTTAAATAAAACGGCAAAAGGCCCCCTTGTCAAAGGGGGCTGTCCGCGGAGCGGACTGGGGGATTCCGACGGGCGTCGCGGAAGCGGTTTGCTCCCGGAAAGCCCGCCGGAATCCCTCCGGCCGCCTACGGCGTCCACCTCCCTTTGACAAGGGAGGCTTTTGCTATACAAAGGAGCTTATTATGGAAAACAACGCTATCCTCTCCGCCCTCTCCGCCCGCAAAAGCGTGCGGGTATTCACCCCCGACCCCGTCACGCCGGACGAGCGGGCGGCCATCCTGAATGCGGCGTTCCAGGCACCGACGGCGGGCAACCAGCAGCTGTACACGATCCTGGACATCACCGACCCGGCGCTGAAGGCCACGCTGGCCGACCTGTGCGACCACCAGCCGTTCATTGCCGGGGCGCCGCTGGTGCTGGTGTTCCTGGCCGACTGCCGCCGCTGGCTCAACGCCTACCACGCCGCGGGCATCACGGACGCCCGCAAGCCCGGGGCAGGGGACTTGATGCTGGCCGTGGCCGACACCTGCATTGCCGCCCAGAACGCCGTGGTCGCCGCCGAGTCTCTGGGCATCGGCAGCTGCTACATAGGCGACGTCCTCGAGAATGCTGAGGCCATGCGCGACGCCCTGCACCTGCCGCAGTACGTTGTGCCCGCCTGTATGCTGGTGTTTGGCCGCCCCACGGAGCAGCAGCAGCGCCGCCCCAAGCCCGCCCGCTTTGCCGAGCAGGCCGTCGTCTGCGAGAATGTGTACACGGACCGCACGCCCGACGAGCTGCGCGCCGACTTTGCGGCGAAAGCCGCCGCCAACGGCCAGCTTGACTACGACTTTGACAAAGCCGTGCAGGCATTTTGCAAGCGCAAGTACGCGAGCGACTTTTCCCGGGAGATGACGAGAAGCGCAGAGATTTACTGGAAAGAGTTTTTGTGATTGGCAGGGAACGCAGGGGCAGAGCCCATATCCGCCCGGGAGTGTTGCCGCTGCCGCCGCGCCCCTGCAATCTCTACAAATAAACCACCCCCACCCAACCGCAGATGTTCTGCGGCTGGGTGGGGGCTTTCTTATTGATTGAAGGTGAAATTATATAGCAGACCGTCAATAAATTGCATTTTTGCCTTATTGCGTGCGTAGGGGCGACCATGGGTCGCCCGCCGATTTACCGCAGCAACGCATTTTCCGGGACAGTTTTTTGCAAGGCAAACGGGCACGGGCGAGCAATGCTCGCCCCTACAAGCGTTTTTCGACAGTCTGCTATATTTTGGTTGTATCCTGTAATTTATGCTCTGGCGTAACAAAGCTGCCGGTATTGTCAGCTTTTAGATTGGCGTTGGATACAGGATTTCCGGCGTTATCAATTTTACGGATATAGACAGTGCAGAGTTAGAGTTTTTTGTTTGTGACATGAAAAGTATCCTGCTCACCAACAGTGCTTTCCAGACTATAACTACCCCCTTCTTCCTGTTTGAAGCCAAAAGCATCAATACGGAACCAGGTTGTATAATGGGGAGTCGGATCAGAGGGATATGCCTTATAATATAAATGAAACGAACATGTGAAGTCTCCCTTATATCCGGCAGGAGGAGTTTCCTTTATAACATAAGTTTTGTGATTTTGGTCTCCGGTAGTTAGGTAAGCAGCAGAATACCCGATGTTATCTCCCTCATGCAGTTTGACAGGAATGGAGTATTCTCCTTTACTATCACTGGTGAATTCGCCAACAAGGGTTGAGCCGTCCTTAATAGCAAAGGTAGCACCGGACAGCGCCTTTCCATCAGGGTCAGTGACGCGCAGCTTCAATTTGGCAACGGGAAAGCGCATAATGGTAAGCCGCCTATTAGGCATATCGATAGTAAATGGATAGTTATTTACGTTATTCTGCATGGAATTGAGACAATAGTCGTTCTCTTCAATGCGAACATTGATATAGATTTTTGTATCGCTGGGAATGACTTGGTAGCCAGCAGGAACTTCAGCGTCGGTGATAGTAGTCTCCTTATCCCCGATAACAGTGTTGTCACGAGGGTGTTCATTAGGAGAAATATCCAACAGAATATCACCGTTGCTGTCAGATCTAACCTCAAAGACGTTATCGCCGCTTTTAATGGTATATTTTCTGTTTGCAAAAGGCGCAAAATTTTTAGTTTCAATATCCTCCAAGTGGATAATGAACTGATGCTTATTTGCTGTAGCGGTGCTGCCGGTCGTACCGCCGCCGCCGGAAATGCCGCCCCCGGTGCTGCCCCCGCCGGTTTCACCCCCGCCGGTCGTTCCACCGCTGCTGCTGCCCGGCTTCGGCGTCGGCACAACAACAGCCTCATCACTGCCGATATTTACACTTGCGGTGGTTCCCGCGTTCGTGTATACGACCTGTATCCCATCGGCGCTGGTATACACTAAGTATAAAACCTGCCCGCTGGCGTTGCAGGTCATCCCCTGCACGGTACCCTTGACCCCGGCATCCGAAGAAATCCCAGCAGGCTTAATATTGCCCGCAGGCGGGTTGTTCACATGCAGCAGATACTGCCCGCTGCCCTCGGTAAGTGCTACATCTCCGCCGGTCACGGTGGGAGCCTCGTTTGTCAACGTGCCTGCCCAGTTGGTCAAGGCGGCTGCATTTTCGGCGTTCCCGGCTACAGATGCGTTCTGCACCAAGGCGTAGTTCTGCGCACCCTGCCGGGTCGCCGTCATCACACACGCCTGCGCCTCACTGACGGCCTGCTTTTCCTTGGCGCTGTCAATGTACCCGGTCAGTGCCGGGACGGCAAAGGCCGCCAGTACGCCCAGAATCACCAATACCACGATCAGCTCCACCAGCGTAAAGCCGCCGCGGCTGCGCGGGGTTCGTTTCAGACCTGTCATAGGGATGCCTCCTCTTTATTCGGCGGGGTCAAAAATGCTCTGGTCGCGCTTGGCGTGCGCGCCGATGTTGTTATATTCCAGCATCAGATACCCCTTGGCCCACTCGTCCAGCGCGGGGTCTGCGCCGTATTCTGCTGTGCTGCCGTCCACCTTCATGTAGTCGTTGGCGGCGGTCACAACGGGGGTGTTGTGCTTCATTTCCAGCAGGTACTCGTAGTAGTCGCTCAGGGGCAGACCCGCCTGCTGCAGCAGGGTGGGGGTCAGCATGACCATGTCCATGCGGTTCAGCGGGTCGGTGGTGCTGGTGGCGGCTGCCGTGTGCTCCAGCGGGTAGTTGGCCCAGATGAAAAACGGCGTGCTGCGCTCCAAAATCTGCAGCTCGTTGTCGGTTTCGGCAAAGCTGGCGTCGGCCACATGGCCCACAAAGCTGGGCGCGTGGTCACCTGCCATGGCCACAATGACCTTGCGGCCCGTCTTTTCGTACTGCGCGGTAAAGTAATCGCACAGCTCCTGCACGGCGGCGTCGGTCATTTTGATGCAGCTCAGGTACTCGTCCATCAGCGCATCGTAGTCGCCGTAGTCGGTGGCGGCGTGGACAATATCCAGCGACGCATCGTTCATATCGTAGTCGCCGTGGCTCTGGATGGAGACCAGGAAGCTGAACCGCGGCTTGTCCTCCGGCATGGCCTCGTACATCGTTTCCCAGTCGCGGTAGGTGGCCGAGTCAGTCTGGTACGGACGGTCCCCGTAGGTCTCCTGCGTGGTAAAATCGCTCTGGAAATGGGTCTCGTCAAAGCCCAGCGCCAGCCAGGCGGAGTCGCGGCGGTAGTTGGAGTTCGTGTAGGGGTGGGCGGCCATTGTGGTGTAGCCCAGACCCTTGAGGTAGCTGACAACGCTGTTGGCGTTGTACAGGTTCAGCCAGTTGAACGGCGTGATGCTGGGCATCAGGATCAGCGAGTTGGAGGTCAGCATCTCGTACTCGGTGGAGTTTGTGCCGCCGCCCACATGGGGGCTGATCGTGTGGCCGTAGACCGAGTTGGGCAGGTTCTTGGTGACCGGCATGATGTCGGTGTCGGCCTGCAGGTCGGTGACAAGGTCAAAGTCGTAGAAGCTCTCGGACAGGATCAGCACAATGTCGGGGTAGTCCTCGGCGCTCTCGGGGCTGGCAGGGGCGGTGTAGTCGTCGGCCTTGCGGGCGGTGTTCACCGCCGCGGCGTCGTTGTAGTTCTCCGGCTCAATGACAGGGTCGGCCATCAGGCTGGTGGCCTCAATCGTTCCGGCCAGATAGCCGTAGGTGTAGTAGGTGTTCTGCCACGCCCAGCCGTAGGTCGTCTTGGGCTTGATGGTCACGGGGCCGAAGTAGCCGAAGAACATGACCAGAAACACGCCCAGTGCGCTGCCCGCCGCCCGCACGCCGCGGGCCTTCCAGCCGGCGCGCTTAGGCGCACCCTTGACCAGCTGCGCCTGCACGAACACAATCGCCAGAATCGGCAGGTAGAGCAGCACGATCTTCACAACGTCCTGCGTGATTTTCAGGGTGTAGCTGCCCATGACCTCGGCGGCGGTGCCGAGGTTCAAAATGTCCTGGGGCATCAGCGCCGAGCCGTGCAGGTCGCGGGTGTAGTAGTTGATGAGCGCAATGATGGTGAACACCGCGCCCGAAATGCCCGTTGCGCGGCTCCACTTGCCGAGCAGCGCAAACAAAATCAGCGTCAGGCAAAAGGCGGTCAGCGCGTTGAGCGGCGCGTAGAGCGGCCATTGAAGCTGCAAAAAGCTCTCGGTCACGCCGTCGGACAGCTCCAGCTGATAGCGGGAGATGAACCCCACCGCTACCGCCAGCAGGCAGGGGAGAACCCCCTGCAAGAGAAATTTCTTCCAGTTAAAGTTTTTCAAATGCTGCATAGGTGATGAATAAATACCTTTCTCTGTAAATTTTGTACATAACTATACATAATACATTATAACACGACACCACAAAAAAAGAAAGAGGCGCGGGCAGCACCTCTTTGGATATAGAATGATGTTTGTCCGGAATACGGATAGTACAATACGCCTGCTCGTAGGGGCGGCCTATATGCCGCCCGCCCCTCCCGGCCAGCACCCGCCAACCATCCACCACCCCGTAGGGGCCGGGCATGCCCGGCCCGCAACCCTGCGTCGCCGCCTGTTACTGGTTTGCATCGTAGGGAGGGGTCTTGACCCCTCAGCGGGGCGTCGAGGACGCCGCCCCCTACAGAGATGGCCCGAAAACATACCCACACCCATACACGCCCGCGGCGGCCTGAGGGCAGGCCGCCCTACAATCTCCCGTTCACATAACCCGTAGGGGCCGGGCATGCCCGGCCCGCAACTTTACGTCGGCAGACGTTACAGCCCCGGCCCGTAGGGAGCGGTCTTGACCGCTCCGCGCCGCCTTGCCCACGACGCCCTCTTACCTTATATACCGGTAACCAACGTCACTTCCGCGTATTCTTTTTCCAGATCCAATACAGCCCTTCCAGCACCAGCGTCTCGCGGTACACAATGTCCGTCGCACACGCCGCACGCACACTGTCGGGCAGCGTGCCGGTTGCGACCACCGGCGCGTCGGGTGCGCCCAGCGCCGCGCGGATCTGCGCGACCATGCCGTCCAGCATGGCCGCCGTGCCGTACACAATGCCGCTGTGCAGACAGTCCGCCGTGTTGGCCCCCAGCAAACGCCGCGGGCGGGCCTCCAGCTCCACCTGGGGCAGCTGCGCCGTGTTGCGCACCAGCGCCGACAGCGAGCACTGCGGCCCCGGCAGGATGCTGCCGCCCACCAGTGCGCCGGTGCTGTCCACAGCCAGCAGGGTAGTGGCGGTATCAAAGTTCACCACCACGCAGGGCGGCGTGCACCGCTGCAGCGCGCCCACGATGGCACACAGCAGCTCACCGCCCAGCTGGGCCGGGTTGTCCATGCGGATGCGCACCCCGCTTTTCAGCCCGGGGCCGACCTCCATGATCTGGCACTCGCACATCTTGCGCAGGGCCTCGCGCAGCCGCGGCGTCAGCGCCGGCACCACGCTGGAAAAGATGACCGCCGTGATTTGCTGCGGCTCTGCCCCGTACAGCGCCAGCATGTTTACGATTTTGTACAGGAGCTCATCACTGCTCAGCGCCGTGTCCGCAAACAGCCGCGACGAAAACACCAGCTTGCCGTCCGGCGTATACCCGCCAAACGTAATATTGGAGTTGCCGATATTCAATGCCAGGATCATGACAGAACCTCGTTTCAAGTATGTTGACTCTATACTATTATAATAAGGTAGAAATTGCAAGTGTTTTCCACATTCACGTGTGCCGGATGTTGAAAATATACCGCTCCATCCACCATCACCCCCGTAGGGGCCGGGCATGCCCGGCCCGCGCGCTTTCCCATAACCACCCGTTACTGCTTTGCCACCCCGTCTCACCCCACACCGTAGGGAGGGGTCTTGACCCCTCCGCCTGCCCGTTCCCGGCCTACACCCGCTCACCCTTCCACCACCCCGTAGGGGCCGGGCATGCCCGGCCCGCAACTTCGCGCCGCCCGCCGTCACACCTTCCATGTTCCCCCAAAACACCTAACTCCGCAACCCAATTGCCACCCACCACCCCCCCATAATTTGTGCCCACCAACCGCCATCACCCCAATATACATCTTGCCCAAACTTCACCATTAAACTTTGTCGAAAAAATCAAAAAACTTGCAAAAACCTGTTGACAAAGGTCATACTACTTGCTATAATAATCAAGCTGTCTCGCGAGCCCA
>ENA-OUPA01000622-OUPA01000622.1-human-gut-metagenome-genome-assembly--contig:-NODE-622-length-22074-cov-4.65321_pt1 | contig 22074 bp, 20 predicted proteins | sample MGYA00237939_ERZ548770 | MGnify/ENA primary metagenome ERZ548770 (study PRJEB26490, sample SAMN05356877) | human gut metagenome | biome: terrestrial biome; feature: human-associated habitat; material...
TGGCAGCGGTTTCCCGTAAGAGAGAAGATTGAATCGCGGCGATGGCAGCCCTGTCTTTTTTTGTCGTGTATACTTCGTTTCATCTGTATGTACGGATGAATCCCCGCGTTCTGTCGTTTGAGGGGAAATTGACGGAGCAATATCGGGATTCAAGGGTGGCGCCGCCTCTGCCCACAACATGTGCGTATGTATTTAACACGGGGGAGAAGAAAAAACGAACCGTGTATTTGGATTCGTTTACCCGAAACAAGTACGATGAAGAAATCGTGGTCGGCAGAGAATATACCGTATACTACGAACAAAGAACAAAGATTATTTTAAAGTTCGAAGAAAACAATCAAAAAGTGTTAAAAAAAGATTGAAAAAGGGGTTGACACGCGGGACAAGGTGATGTATAATAAATCACGTGCTTGGGGTCGTAGCTCAGCTGGTCAGAGCGCCACGTTGACATCGTGGAGGTCGTAGGTTCGAGCCCTATCGACCCCACCAAGCTAAATCGGAGTTAGTCGCCCGATTGGAAGCCTTCTCGAAAGAGAGGGCTTTTTCTTTTATTGTCAGGTTTTTGATATCGTTTTATTTAAGAAACGGATGGCTCTGTACGTCGGTGAAGCAGACTGCTGACGAGGCGAAAAACTGCACCTGTTGCGGGAGCATCGGCTTTTGTCACATCGTGGGATTTTTCAGGCTCAATCGTTCGACGGATTCGAACTGTTTCATAACGCCTTCGTGACGGGTGCGGGCGTAGCTTTTTAACTTTTTTATGATAAATCAGGGTATCAGAAAACGCTGTCCGCTTTGCGGTAAAGTGCGGACAGCGCCAGCAGACGGTTCCTTATCGCTTTTCAATCAGAGGCGTAAGCGTCAAACGCCGCGTTCCATAACCCTCTGCGCGGTAAAAGCCGATGAGCGCACCGGGATTCAGGCGGCGGTAGATTTGCAAGACCTGCGGCGTATCGGACAAATCAAAGCGAACCGATAGTCCGCAGCCGACCGCGATTTCCCGCGGCGTGGCGATGACGCCGGCGGATAAGCCGGCGCGATGCAGCGCATTCTCCATGCGCAGAACCTGCGTGCGCGAACGGAAGGCGGCAAGACCAAAGGACTCATTCATATAGGCGTTCCCTCCTGCGGGTCTAGCCTGCGGCAGACCTCATATACTCCACTGTATGACGCCGCCGTGCGGGCGGTGCGGCAAAAAAAGGGGGATGCGCTTTGATCTATCTGGATAACGCGGCGACGAGCTTTCCCAAACCGCGATGTACGATACAGGCGATGACGGATGCACTCGAACGATGCGGAGCCAATCCCGGACGGGCGGGACATCAGCTGTCATTGGCGGCGGGGCGAATCGTTGAAGAATGCCGCGAGCAAATTGCGCAGATGATTGGGGAAAAGGATGCGTCGCGGATTGCGTTTGCGATGAACACGACCGATGCACTCAATATGGCGATACACGGCGCACTCAGGACGGGTGACCATGTGATTTCCACGCTCATTGAACATAACTCGGTTCTGCGTCCGCTGTCGGAGCTTTCGCGCAGCGGTATCATCACGCTGACGCTGATTCCGCCGGATCGAAACGGCAGAATACAGGCGCAGGATGTGGAGCGCGCTGTCACGTCCCGAACGAGACTGGTCGTCATGACGCACATGTCCAATGTTTTGGGCGTGACGCAGGACGTTGCGGCAGTCGGCGGGGTATGCAGGCGGCGAAAGCTCCTGTTTCTGGTGGATGCGGCGCAGACGGCAGGACATATACCGCTTTGCCCGCGGATATGGGGCTGCACGATGCTCGCACTGCCGGGGCACAAGGGGCTGCTCGGACCGCACGGAACGGGTGCGCTGTGGGTGAAGGAGGGCGTGACCTTAGCACCTTTGCGGCAGGGTGGAACCGGTTCGGCATCCGAGAGTATGTTTCAGCCCAGAATGATGCCCGACAGCTTGGAGAGCGGGACGCTCAATCTGCCGGGCATTGCGGGATTCAGTTCGGGAATTCGCTTTGCGCTTGCGCATGAGCAGGAAGCGCGTGAAACCATTGCCGCGTTATGCGGAATGATGCGCGATGCGCTGCTGGAAATCCCCGCCGTTCGGGTATACACCGCAGAGGAAGCATCGCTGGTGACCTTCAATATAGAAGGGATGGCGTCGCAGGTCACGGCATCCCTTCTGGATGAAGAAGGCATTGCCGTGCGCGGCGGGCTGCACTGTGCGCCGGGCGTACACCGCTGCTTGGGCACGCTGGAGGGCGGCGCTGTCCGCGTCAGTCCGGGGCTGATGAACACGGCGGCTGATGCGCGGGCGTTGATTGACGCAGTGGCAAAAATAGCAGGCTAAGCCTGCTTTCACCTCCGCCGCAGTTCGCAATCTATGAAAGGTTTGCGCACGCGGCGGTTTATGCGATTTCCTATGTGTGGGAAAGTGGCAGAGCCTGCTTATTCGATTGCTGCGAACAGGGCAACGATGGCGTCGACTTCGTCGCGCAGCTCGGTCATCGAGCCGGTCAGAACGCTGCCTGCCTGCAAACGCTGTTCGGCGGCATCGAGCGTGGTCATGCAGTCGGTAAGCATGCTGTTATCTACGATAATCGTGCCTGCGCCGTAAATGTTGGAAGCGAGCGTGTTCAGGCATTGAAGCGCGTAAATATGGCTGCGGACATTGGCGAGAAGCGTCATCGTATTGGTACCGCTGGATTGCGTCAGGCGGTAGACGGCGGATTGGGCTTCGTTCGCCTCGCTGGTTGCGCGCGCCATAAGCGCATCGTTAGTTGTGCGGCTCACGCCGGAAACGCGGATGTAGGAAAACGTCACACCCGCCAGCGCGATGACCAGAACGAAAATGACGACGCTCAGAATACGGACGGTCTGCTTGTTCTTGCGCTTGCCCGCGCCGGTTTGAAATGAATACATGATAAACCTCCTTCGTCGGAAAACGGCTCACTGCACCTATTATAACACAACAGGTAAATGGGGTAAAGGGGGATAATATGGGCGGAATATGGCGCAAATGTGGTGATGATTTGCAAATATAAGGTGAGAATAGATGGTGAAGTGGAGAACAAATTCTAAATCCGGCGTAAGGCTTGAAGAATGGGCGATGAATGGCGTATAATAAACCTATCATAGCTGGAGAGGGGAAACAAATATGCCTATGAATATCGCCATCGACGGACCGGTAGGCGCGGGAAAGTCCTCCATCGCCGATGCGGTGGCGCAGAAGCTGCATATTCTGCATCTGGATACGGGCGCGATGTACCGCACGGTTGCGCTGTATATGCTGAAAAACGGAATCGACCCGCAGGATGAGGCGGCGGTGTCGGCGCATTGCGGAGAAGCGGATGTCCGCGTGCGCTATGAAAACGGAGAACAGCGCACCTATTTGGGCGGCGAGGATGTGACGGGGCTTATCCGCACGGGCGAGGTATCCGCCGCGGCAAGTGCGATTTCCAAATGGGCGGCTGTGCGCCGCCGCATGGTTGCCGCTCAGCGCGAAATTGCGGCGCAGGCCGACATGCTCATCGACGGACGCGATATCGGAACGAACGTGCTGACCGATGCGCCGGTGAAAATCTTCCTGACGGCGACGCCGGAGGAACGCGCACGCCGCCGCTATCTTCAGCAGGTGGAAAAGGGCGATAGGACGCCGTATGAGCAGGTGCTTGCGGAGTTGAATGCACGCGACGCGCAGGATATGAACCGAAAGACCGATCCGCTCCGTCAGGCGGAGGACGCCGTGCTTGTGGATTCCACGGAGATGACGCCTGAGCAGGTCGTAGATGAGATTGTGGATATTGTGGAGAGAGTTTATGGAAAACGAGCATAACAACGCCGTGCCGGAGGAAAAGAAGCCCGGCTATCCGATGCCCAAGCGCAAGTATACGCCGCTGTATACCATTATCGTCTTTTTGTATGGGCTGCTGGTCAAGTTGCTGTTCTTCATGAAGATCGAAGGCAGGGAGAACGTGCCGAAGGATCGCAACTGCATCCTGATGGGCAACCATCAGTGTCTGCTCGATCCGGTGACGCTTGCGCTGTGCGTGCCGGACAGAGAGATTCATTTCATGGGCAAGAAAGAGCTGTTTGAAAACAAGCTCCTCGGCTGGGCTTTCCGTCAGGTTCACGGCTTTCCGGTGGATCGCGGCAACATGGACATGACCGCAATCCGCACGGCGATGGGCGTGCTGAAGGAGGGCGAAACGCTCGGCATCTTCCCAGAGGGAACGCGCTCCAAGACAGGGCATATGCTTCCGCTGTTGGGCGGTGCATCGCTTCTGGCACTCAAGAGCGGATGCGACGTGGTTCCGATTTACATCGAGGGCAATTACAAGCCGTTCCGCAGGATGAAGGTTCATGTCGGCAAACCGATTGTGATGGATGACCTGCGCGCGGGGCGGATGAATAAGGAAACCTGCGATGAGCTGACGCGCCGCATGGAGGCGGAATTCGCTCAGCTGAGCGGGGGAAGGTCGCTTCCGCCGGCACAGTGACGGGATTTTTGATGCTGACGGGCGGCAGAAGCAGAAAATTTAATAAAAAATCAAAAATTTCTGCGCAATCGGCAGGAATATCGAAAATAAGATAGAATCAGTAAAGATGGGTAAAATGGAGAAATGGGTCTTCAGGATGAAAACGGGAATGGGCAGGTGCGTATGAAACTCACAATCGGAGAGCATGCCGGCTTTTGTTTCGGCGTGCGGCGCGCTGTGCTCAAGGCGTTTGAGTGCGCTGAAAAGCAGCTTCCCTGCGTGACGCTGGGGCCGCTGATCCACAATCCGCAGGAGGTCGAGCGGCTCAAGCGGGCGGGGATTCGCAGCGTGGATTCGCTTGACGAGGTTGCGTCCGGCGAGACGGTCATCATCCGCAGTCATGGCGTGACGCCTGAGGTCTATGCGCAGTGTGAAGCGCGTGGGCTTTCGGTGATAGACGCGACCTGTCCGCATGTGGCGCACATTCATCAGCTTGTGCAGACATACAGCGAGGACGGCAGCGCGGTGGTCATCGTCGGCGAGGCGGATCACCCCGAGGTGGTCGGCATTGCGGGCTGGGCGCATGGCGCGGTGTTCATTTTGCCCGATGCGCATGCCGCTGAAGAAGCAAACCTGCCTGAACGCGCCATGGTCGTTGCACAGACAACGATCCGGCGCGACCGATTTGAATCGGTTTTACAGGTACTCAGAAAGCGCGTGCCCGATTTAACCGAGCGAATGACGATCTGCGCGGCGACGAGCCAGCGTCAGCAGGAAGCCGAAAGACTGTCGGCTCAGGCGGACGTGATGGTGGTCGTCGGCGGAAAGAACAGTTCCAACACGCAGAAGCTGCTGGAAACCTGCCGCCTGCGTTGTCCGAAGTCCATTCTGGTGGAAACGCCGGAGGATGTGCCGGGTGACTTGGCTGGAGAAAACGACAGCGTGGCGTTGACAGCCGGCGCATCGACGCCGCAGTGGCTGCTCGAACAGGTCAGAGAGCGCATCGAAGAAAACAGTCAAAATACCCACTAATTACGTGTTTCCCGGCGGTTTTCCACTGCCGTGATTCAATAAAGTATGTATCATCCCCAGCCCCTGCTGGGTAGAGATACTTGAGGAGGTTGTACCCGCATGAACGACATGGAAAAGAATCAGGTTTCCGAGAGCAGCGAAGATTTTGCCGCGATGCTTGAGGAGACGATGGTCAAGTTCCGCCCCGGTCAGGTTGTCAAAGGCGTTGTCGCCCAGGTGAGCGATGACGGCGTTGTCGTGAGCATTCCCGGCAAGGCTGACGGTTTCATCAAGAAGAACGATCTGGTGACCACCGACTGCAAGGTCGATGATCCGATCGAGGCTGAAGTCGTTAAGCTCAACGATGGCGAAGGCTATGTGCTCCTTTCCGAGCGCAAGGTCATGGCCACCAAGAATTGGGAGAAGCTCGTTGCCGAATACGATACGGGCGCCTATGTGGAGGCTACGGGTCGTGAGGCCGTCAACGGTGGTCTGATCGCCGACGTCATGGGCGTTCGTGCGTTCATCCCGGCTTCTCATCTGTCCCGCCGCTTCGTCGAGAACATCGGCGAGTTCGTCGGCAAGACGATGACCGTGAAGATCATCGAGGTGGACAAGGCGAAGAAGCGCATCGTCGCCAGCCGCAAGGCGTACCTGATGGACGAGAAGAAGAAGGCTTGGGAGAAGATCGAGAAGGATCAGATCGTGACCGGTATCGTTCGCCGCCTGACCGACTTCGGCGCGTTCGTGGACATCGGCGGCGTGGATGGACTCATCCATGTGACCGATCTCGCCTGGCATCGCGTGAAGCATCCGTCCGAGGTTGTGACCCCGGGTCAGGAAGTCACCGTGAAGATCATCGGTGTGGACAAGGAGAAGGAGCGCATCCAGCTGAGCCTGAAGGCGCTTCAGCCGCAGCCGTGGGATGTTGCCGAGGAGAAGTATCCGGAAGGCTCCATCGTCGAGGGCAAGGTTGTTCGCATCACGACGTTCGGCGCGTTCGTCGAGCTGGAGCCGGGTCTTGACGGTCTGGTTCACATCTCTCAGTGCGCGCTCAAGCGTATCGCCAAGGTTGAGGACGCCGTGCAGGTCGGTCAGACCGTGCGCGTGAAGGTTCTCAAGGTGGATAAGGAAGCCAAGCGCATCAGCCTGTCCATCCGCGAGGCGCTCACCGAGGAAGTTGATTACAACGCCGAGGTGCAGGGTCTGGATTTCGACGATCTGGACGACGCTCCGGTTGACGCTGAGTAATCTTTCATAAGTCGTTAATCGCCGCACGGGTTCGCCTGTGCGGCGATTTTTCCGTCATGCGAAACTTTGCACGACGGGTATGCGGCGAAGGAAGAAAGAAGGCGTTTTCATCAGGGGCTGAACCTGAAATACAGAAGCATCCGCCTGTGACATTTCGGCGGTCAGTTTGCATGGTTCAGCCGTTTTGGATTGACTTTTTGGTATCTTCATTGTATGATGAAGCCATCATAAATCGGGACGAACATGTCCCTGAAAGGATAAAGCTATGCACGAGAAGAAAAATCCAAACAGACCGCTGATCGTGTATTATATCATTGCGCTGGTCGTGGTGATGCTGCTCAATGCGCTGCTCTTCCCGCAGATTGAGCGATACAGCGTGAAGCAGGTTGAATATTCCGAATTCCTCTCGATGCTCGACGAGGGGAAGATCAAGGCGGTCCAAATCGAGGATGCGCAGATTGCCTTTACACCCGTTGAGCAGATTCAGGACGGCAAGGCGACGTATTACACGACCAACCGCGTGACGGCGGATGATAAGCTGGTCGATCGCCTGCTGGCGGCTGGCGTAGAATTCGGTCAGGTCGTTCCGGAAGAAATGAGCCCGATCATTTCCTTCCTCGTCAGCTGGGTGCTTCCGCTGATTATCTTTTATGCGCTCGGCTCGTTCATGTTCCGCAAGATGAGCCAGCGGATGGGCGGAAACACGATGAGCTTCGGCAAATCGAACGCCAAAATCTATGTGGAGGCGCAGACCGGCAAGACGTTTGACGACGTTGCGGGCGAGGATGAGGCGAAGGACGCGCTCAAGGAGATCGTCGATTTCCTTCATGATCCGCAGAAATACCGCGATATCGGCGCGAAGCTGCCCAAGGGCGCGCTGCTCGTCGGACCTACCGGCACGGGCAAAACCCTGCTTGCCAAGGCGGTTGCGGGCGAAGCGAAGGTTCCGTTCTTCTCGATTTCCGGCTCTGAATTCGTCGAAATGTTCGTCGGTATGGGTGCGGCGCGCGTTCGCGACCTGTTCAAGCAGGCGGGCGAAAAGGCGCCGTGTATCGTGTTCATCGATGAGATTGACGCAATCGGCAAGAAGCGTGACAGCGGCGGCGTAGGCGGTAACGACGAGCGTGAGCAGACGCTCAACCAGCTGCTCACCGAGATGGATGGTTTTGACGCGGGCAAGGGCGTCGTCATTCTGGCGGCGACCAACCGACCGGAGATTCTGGACAAGGCGCTGCTGCGTCCGGGTCGTTTTGACCGCCGTATTCCCGTCGAACTGCCGGATCTTGCGGGACGCGAAGCGATTCTCCGCGTACACGCGAAGGACGTCAAGACCGACGCGAATATCGACTATACGCAGATTGCCCGCGCAACGAGCGGCTGCTCCGGCGCGGAACTGGCGAACATCATCAACGAGGCTGCCATTGCCGCCGTTAAGGACAACCGCAAGACGGTTTCTCAGCGCGACATGGAGGAAGCGATTGAAACGGTTATCGCCGGTTATCAGCGTAAGAACGCCGTCGTTTCCCCGCGTGATAAGCTGACGGTGTCCTACCACGAGTGCGGTCACGCGCTGGTGGCGGCGAAGCTCAAGAATTCCGCGCCTGTGCAGAAGATCACCATCATTCCGCGCACGAGCGGCGCTCTGGGCTATACCATGCAGGTGGATGAGGAAGAGCGCCTGCTGATGACCCGCGAACAGATTCTTGACAAGATCACCACGTTCTGCGGCGGACGCGCAGCGGAGCAGCTCATCTTTGGGCGCATCACCAGCGGCGCGAGCAACGATATCGAGCAGGCGACCAAGCTCGCCCGTGCGATGATCACCCGCCTCGGCATGAGCGATACGTTCGGCATGATGGCACTGGAAACGCAGTCCGGTCAGTATCTGAGCGGCGACGCGAATCTGGTCTGCTCGGATCAGACCGCGGCACGCATCGACGTGGAAGTCAAGCAGATTATTGCCAACTGCTATGAGCGTGCGTATCAGATCCTTGAGGACAACAAGGAAAAGCTGCATGAAACGGCGAAGGTTCTGCTTGAAAAGGAAACCATCACCGGTATGGAATTCATGGCGATTCTGGCTCCGAATCAGCTCCCTTCCGCGGAAAGCGAAAAGGCTGAGGAAAAGCCGGAGGATAAGCCTGCCGACTCGTCTGCGGATGACGTCGAGGTGAAGTAAATCAGTGAGGCTGTCAGGTGAAAAACCGACAGTCTTGCTTTTTTTTGCCTGTTTGTTGTAAAATAGAAAAAAACAATGGGAAAGGGAAACATGAAGAACATTTTGCTGATTCTGTGGCTGGCGATGAACGCCTTCACATTCTGCCTGTATGGCATAGACAAGCACAAGGCGAAACACGGCGCATGGCGCATTCCCGAAAAGACGCTGCTTACGTTCACATGGCTTTTGGGCGGCGTCGGTGCGCTTGCCGGCATGCGCGTATTCCATCATAAAACCAGACATCGTGCGTTTGCCGTCAGTGCGCCGCTTGCGGCGGTAATCAGCATAGCGGCTGGAATCTGGCTCCTGATGATGTAATGGCGTTTCGCCAGTCGGTGACGGATGCTTCATTTTGCAGGGAAACCCTGTATTTTCGATAAGAAGGAGAGAAAACAAGATGAACAAGATGAACAAGGCAGAACAACTCCATGCGCTGCTTGAAAAAAAGCCGCGTGCCAAGCTGGGCTTCTTCCCGACGCCGCTGTATAAGCTCGAAAGGCTGAGCGAGCAGCTCGGCGTGCAGCTCTATATCAAGCGGGACGATTTTTCGGGCATGAGCTTGTTTGGCGGAAACAAGATACGCAAATTGGAATACCTGATTGGTGATGCGCAGGAAAAGGGATGCGACACAGTCTTTACTTACGGCGCAACGCAGTCTAACCACGCCATGCAGACCGTGACCGCCTGCCGCCGCGTTGGAATGGAGCCGATTCTGTATCTGAATGCCTACGTTCAGCCGGATGAAAAGGACGTGCGCTCGAATATGCTGCTCGACCGCATTTTGGGCGCACAGGTGAACATCATTCCCGGTCTGCCGGAAGAGACAGAAGCGCAGACCGAAGAACGCTGCCATCAGCTCGGCTTGGAGCATGCGGCACGTTTGGAAGCACAGGGGCATCGCTGCTATGATGTGCCGATGGGCGGGGCAAGTCCGGTCGGCTCGGCGGCGTTTATCGGCGGCTATCTGGAATTGATGCAGCAGTGCGAAGCGGCAGGAATTGCGCCGACGCGCGTATACGCGGCGACGGGCACGGGCGGAACGCTTGCCGGTCTGGTTGCGGGTCATCAGGCGTTGGAAGCGGGTCCGGAAATCGTCGGTGTTGCCGTCAGCAGAAAAGATGAAGGCTACGAGGGGCGATGCGCCGCGCTTGCCAATGCGTCGCTGGCGTGGCTGGGCAGCGATGTGCGCGTGACAGCAGATGATTTCAACGTCGATCGCGGCTATTTCGAGCCGGGATATGAGCAGCCGAACGAAGCGGCGAACGAAGCGATTCGCCTGCTCGCGCGAACGGAGGGGCTGCTGACCGATCCGGTTTACACGGGAAAGGCACTCGCGGGTCTGCTTGACCATATCCGCACGGGAAAAATCCGTTCGGGAGAAACCGTCGTTTTCTGGCATACCGGCGGCGCGACGGCGTTGTTCGCAGAGCAGGCGATTTTGGGAAATCTGGCGGACAAGTAAAGGACGAAAGGCTTAGGACGCACACATGACACTTCAACAGCTGAAATATGTCGTCGAGGTTGCTGAGCGCGGCTCGATTACCGAAGCCGCCAAATCGCTTTTTATCGCGCAGCCGAGCCTTTCAGCTGCCATACGCGATTTGGAGGAAGAAACGGGAACGACCATCTTTTTGCGGAACAGTCGGGGTATCCTGCTGACGCAGGAGGGCGTGGAGTTTTTGGGCTACGCGCGGCAGGTCGTTCAGCAGGCGGCACTCATCGAGGATAAGTATATCGCACATTCCGCAACACGCCAGCGTTTTTCCGTATCGACCCAGCATTATTCCTTTACGTCCAGCGCGTTTGTCGAGCTTGTGCGCGTACAGGGCGGCAAATCCTATGAATTTATCCTCCGTGAAGGAAAAACCTATGACACTATCATGGATGTTCGCCATCTGCGCAGTGAAATGGGCGTCATTTACCTTTGCTCATTCAATGAAGCAGTCATCAAAAAGACGCTCCGTGAATCGAATCTCGTCTTTTCGGAGCTTTTTTCTGCCAGACCGCATATTTTTATCGGACGGAATAACCCGCTTGCGGGACGGGACAGTGTGACGCTCAAGGATTTGGAAACACTTCCCTGCCTGACCTATGAACAGGGCGATCAGAACTCATTCTATTATTCGGAGGAAATCCTCTCTACGCTGAACCATGAAAAGAGCATCAAGGTGACAGATAAAGGCACAATCATCGACTTGATGACCGGTACGGATGGCTATACCATCTCGTCCGGTATTTGTCCGTCCTATCTGCGCGGCGAGGATATTATTTCGATTCCGCTGGAGGTCAACGAGGTCATCCATATCGGCGTGATTACCCATAAGGATTATCGCCCGACAGCGTTGGGGCAGATGTATCTGGATATCCTGCATCGGGTTGTCGGAGATATGCAGGGGGAATAAAAACAACAAAGGTAAATGAAATGAAATACAGCTGCAGCGATATAATGGGATTTGTTTTTGTAGTGGTAATACTATCATTTCTGCTCAAGAAATGTATCAATTATGGGATTAAAAGATGCTTCATAAAAGATTATAGTTTGAAAAAACTGCCGAAAAGTGTAAAAATACATATTGTGCGGGATAAAAGAGAAAGCAACTATAAATTGAGATATCCACATTGGCGTGTGCCCAAAAAAGATGGAACGAGAGATAAACGTATAAAGAATAATTGTATAATATGGGAAAATAGCGAACTGCATTTAGATAAATATAGGGTATCAACGCATTACCCGTATGATATGGTATTATTGGTTGAAAAACTAAGAAAACACGGAACACATATCGAATTATCTGAAGAAGAAATGATAATATATAACAGATTGAAAAGAAAACAGGAATTTGACACGATTAAAGATAGTATCACTGGAGTTATAGAATATTATAAAGATAGACCAACTGATTTTGAAAAACTATGCGCCATGTTTTTTGAGGAGGCTGGATATACTGCGAGAGTAACGCCACCGACCAATGACGGCGGGTTTGATATTCTACTTGTAAATGGAGAGGGCAGAGGTATTGCCGAGTGTAAATGCTATGCCTTACAAAATATCGTGGGTCGTCCAGCTATTCAAAAGCTGGTCGGAGCAAATGTGATAGCAAAAGCTGATAAAATGTTCTTTATTACGACAAGTGATTTTTCCATAGCCGCTTCGGTTTATGCGAAGGAAACCGGAGTGAAACTAATCAATGGAAAAGAACTGCTTAGTATGTTGGAAAAATATGGATTTGTAGGAAGAAGAAATTATCTTATTACGGAAAATGATTGTCAGTTGAGGGTATGCGATTTATATCAATATGTACCGGATGATATATTCTGCTTATTCCCACAGTGAATGGGTTCCGTGCAGTTGCTGACACAGAAGGTGTTAGTGTTTAAAGAATGTTGCATACTGAATACAGCACGCAAAAAGGCTTGCCCTCTGTTTAAGCAGACGACAAGCCTTTTCGTTTTGACAGGAAACCAGGGGAGGTTGTTTCAGGGAGAAAGATGGATTAAGCGTTCTTCCATTCCTCGGCGAGATCGGTCTTTTCCCACGGCATATCCTTGGCGTTTGTGCCGAAGTGACCGTAGCAGGAAACCTTGCTGAAATTCGGGCTGCGCAGGTCGAAGCGCTTGATGATGGCAGCCGGACGCATATCCACGCCGGAAACCAGCTCCTGGATCTTCTCCTTCGCGACCTTCTCGGTGCCGAACGTGTCAACCAGTACGGAAACCGGCTCGGCAACGCCGATGGCGTAGGAGAGCTGCACTTCGCAGCGGTCAGCCAGACCTGCGGCAACGACATTCTTGGCGATGTAGCGTGCCATGTAAGCCGCGCTGCGATCGACCTTGCTGGCATCCTTGCCGGAGAAAGCGCCGCCGCCGTGATGGGCGTATCCGCCGTAGGTATCGACGATGAGCTTGCGGCCGGTCAGACCGCTGTCACCCGCAGGACCACCGATGAGGAAACGTCCGGTCGGGTTGACGAAAATACGGGTGTTCGCGTCGAGCATATCGCTCGGCAGAGCACGGGAGATGACCTCGTCGATGACGGCGGTGCGCAGCTCGTTCTCGCTGATGGCGTCGGTATGCTGGGTGGAAACGACGACGGTGTCGATGCGAACCGGCTTGCCGGCTTCGTCGTATTCAACGGAAACCTGCGCCTTGCCGTCCGGCAGAATGTCCGGCAGAATGTGCATCTCGCGGACGTAAGCCAGACGGCGGGTCAGCGCATGCGCCAGCTCGATCGGCAGGGGCATCAGGCTTTCGGTTTCGCGGCAGGCATAACCGAACATCATGCCCTGATCGCCCGCGCCCGCGTTTTCTTCGATTTCGCGGGAGACGCCCATGTTGATATCCGGGCTCTGCTCGTGGAGATCAACGGTGATCTTGCAGGTATCCGCGTCAAAGCCGTGACCCGCTTCGGTGTAGCCGATGGAGCGGATGGTGTCGCGGGCAATCTGCTCGTAATCGACCTTGGCGGTCGTGGTGATCTCGCCGAAGATGTGAACCGCATCGGTGATGGCGGTCACTTCGCAGGCGACGTGGCTCATCGGATCCTGAGCCAGCAGCGCGTCCAGAATCGCGTCGGCGATCTGGTCGCAGACTTTATCGGGATGTCCCTTCGTAACGCTTTCAGAGGTAAACAGCGTGTGCATGGTTAGTCCTTCTTTCCGCAGCCTGCGCCGCAAGTCGAGCAGTCGTGGCTGCACGCCCAGAGGCGCTCAGCGGTGGGCTGCCAGTTCTTCGCATACTCGTCGCACTTTTCGCACAGATGCTCTGCCGTTTCCGGAGACTGCGGGTCGGTGGAGTGTGCGCCGGTCTTTTTGACGATTTCACGCAGCATATCCGGGTTCTCGAGCATCGGGCACGGACGCAGATGGTTCTCGTTGAACGGCTGACCATCGTGATACGCCATGAAGATCGGGCTCTGGAGCGCCTCAAGCAGCGTGCAGTTGCGGATGTTCGCGTTGGAGTAGTGGATGAACACGCACGGATCGACGTCGCCGTTGGCGTTGATGTGCAGGTAGCGGCGGCCACCGGCGATGCAGCCGCCGACATACTCGCCGTCGTTCTGGAAGTCCATCGCGAAGATCGGCTTGGTTGCGCGGATCTCGCGGATACGATGATACATATATTCGCGCTGTTCCGGATTCGGCAGGAGCTGCGGAGCGGCGTCGTTGCCGACCGGCATATAGTGGAAGTACCAGATGAAGCGGGCGCCCAGACCGCAGATGAAGTCGATATACTCATCGGAAGCGATGGAATCGATGTTCGCGCTGGTGTAGCAGGCGGAGATGCCGAACGGCAGGTGCTTGTCGTGCAGCAGCTTCATGGCGTGGGTCGCCTTCTCGAAGACGCCGTTTCCGCGGCGCCCGTCGGTCGCGGACTCAAAGCCCTCCAGGCTGATCGCCGGGATGAAGTTCTTCACGCGGAGCATCTCGTTGGCGAATTCTTCGTCGATGAGCGTGCCGTTGGTGAAAGAGAGGAACTGGCAGTCGGAGTGCTTGTTGCAGATGGCAATCAGATCCTTCTTACGAACAAGCGGTTCGCCGCCGGTGTAGATGTACATATAGACGCCGAGTTCCTTGCCCTGCGTGATGATGGAGTCGATCTCATCAAACGTCAGGTTCAGGCGGTTGCCGTATTCAGCCGCCCAGCAGCCGGTGCAGTGCAGGTTGCAGGCAGAGGTCGGGTCGAGCAGAATTGCCCACGGAATGTTGCAGTTGTACTTCTTGCGCATCTCTTCCTGCTTGGGCCAGCCGATGATGTTGGCGTTGAGGAAGAAGTTCATGAACGTCGCCTTCAGAACCTCGGGATCGGTGTTCTTCATGATGTCCATGACGAGCTTGTGCATGTTGTTGTCCTTGTCGTTGATGACGTTGCGGACAGCGGCACGCTGAGTCGGGAAGCTGTTCGGACCATCGCCCGCGAACTTATCCACCCATGCCATCAGCTTGGGCGCGTTGGTTTCGGGATCTTTGCCGATATAGTTCAGCGCAGTGCTGAACGCAACTTTTTTCATGGAATCTGCGATACCCATAAGACACACTCCTTTGTTGTATGTGTTTTTATGGCGTCAGTATACCTTACGGGTGAAAATAAAGAAATACCCAAAACGAATCTCCTGTCCCAATTTGGGATAGAGGGAAACGTTTTGGGTAAAAATGACACATTTGGTCGAATTTGCGTTAAGGTTTCTTAACGCAAATGTCGGGCAGAAAATCGACAGGAGAATCTTCCGTGGCTAAAAAGCGCTGGATGATGCCGTCCAGACTGCCGCTTGCCAGCCGATAGAGCTGACGGATAAGCGGCTCGGACGGGGCGAGCATGTCGGTTGAAATCCAGCGAAGGAGCAGCCCGGTGACCCCAAGACCGTATACGCTGACGATGAACCGCTGATCTTCATCGTTCAGAAGTTCAAAATTCGGCTGCGCATTTAAAAGGTCGAAGAGCAGAGGGGAAAGAATGCTGAAAACCTCGTGTTCCAGCGTATCCCGCTCCAAACTATGGAAGGCATTGAGAATAATCAAACGGTTTTCCTGCATGTATTCGAAGAGCGTGACGATGCTCTCCTGCCAGTCACCTCGTTTGACCTTGCTTTCAAGAAGGTATCGGCAGTCTTCGGAAAGCGTCCATTCAAGCAGGGCGTAGATATCCTGAAAGTGATAATAGAAGGTCTTCCGGCTGACTTCCGCGTCGTCGGTGATATCCTGAATGGTGATGTTGTCCAGTGTGTTTTTTTCCAGCATTTTTTTTAAGGAGAGGGACAGCATGCGCTTGGTTGTATTTGCCATTCGTACACCTCTTTTCTCTGATGCCTATTGTACCTTTTTTTGAAGGTTTCGTCAATGAATACCCCATTATATCTATATAGAAATGTATCTATTTGACAAAGGTCAGTGAAAGACGCGGAGTACAGATGTTTTTTGACGGATTGCAACTGCTGGATATTGGTCTTTGGAAAAAGGAAAATGTAAAATAAAGAAAAAACAAAGGAGGCGCGTGCATTGCTTTATGGACAGGGAGCACCGGAAAAATGGGCGCAGAGGCTGATGGCGCGCGTATATGTATCGTTTTCGGCGGCACTTTCGTTTGACCGCGAGGGAAGGATTATCGAGCTGTTTCAGTTCGATACGTTTTTTCCGGAAGGCGAGATTATTGTGGCAAAGGATGCGGCGCAGGTTTGGCTGATGAGCAATCATCCGGAAGGTATGCGCCGAATGATGCAGGAAGATTGGCAGAATCTGCGTCGGGTGCAGGAGGCGGCAGGCGGGGCGAAGGTTCGCATGTTCCTTGCGGGAGAAGAACTGGGCTGTGTCGAGGTTGAAATTCAGCGGCGGGCATGATATACTGACGCGAGGCTTCTTCGCTTCTCCTTCCGCAGAAGATGAAGAAGGAATGACGATATAGAGGAGGAGCAATACCCTGAAAAAACTCGCAGCAGCTGTCTGCGTGCTGACGCTGATTTTGGCGATACTCATCGCCGCGGCACTCAGAAGCCGCTCCCTGCTGAGGACGGCGTTTGACGGCAGACATTCACAAACGGAAGAGGAAGCCGCGATTTCGCGGTTTGATATGAAGCCTGAAATGACACGGGAACAGACCAAGCCGCGCATCAGCGGATGGCTCAGCGTTCTTTCACCGGAGGATGTCGCCGTCCGCTCGGAACGCGGCATGCTCCGCGGTCAGGTATTCCCGCCGTTGTCCGGCGACATGGACGCGCCGTGGGCGATTCTCTTTCACGGCGGCGCGGGAACGGACGGCAGCCAGATGCTGGACGCTGCCTGTGAATTGTCGCTGGCGGGTTATCGCGTGCTTGTGCCGGATTTGTATGCGCATGGAAACAGCGACGGCGGGCTTTCTTCCCTCGGAGCGGCGGATGCGCAGGATGTTCTGACATGGGTGGATTGGGTGCTTGGCGAAAAGCCGGACGCCCGCGTGGTGCTGATGGGACAGGATGAAGGCGCGCTCGCCGTTCTGCTTGCGCGGGCAAAAGGACTGCCGCAGGCGGTAACTGCTGTCGCGGCAGAAAGCCCGACGCTGGATATTCCCCAAATCGCCAGGGAAACGCTGGAGGACGCAGGGGAGAGCGTCGGTGCGCTGGAGGAAATGCTGCTTGGTGCGGCGTATCGTCTGGCATTCGGAGAAAGGCTCGAACGGATATCCGAAGAACGGTTTGCGGGCGGCGGTGTGCCGACGTTGCTTTTCGCGGGTACGCTGGATGAGCAGTCGCCTGCTTATGTCGCGCAGGATATCGCCGCCGCGATGGGAAGCCGGGCAGAGGTCTGCCTGATTGAGGGCGCGACGCATGGCATGGCGCGCTATGTTGATCCGGAACAATATTATGATACGCTGCTTGCGTTTTTCCGTGAACAGCTTGCAGAGAATGAACCATCATAAATCAAAAGGAGGGTCACCTATGTCGGAAGAAGAAATCGAACGCCTGAGAAACGAACTCAGTGAGCTTGAAGACGAATCCTACAAAGAGCTGCGCCGGCAGATGGATCTGCTTGCCGCAGATGAAACGATGGACGACGCGCAGAAGGAAGCCTTTTACGCGAAGATTCGCGAAGAGCTTGCCGAGATGACGAAGCACCGCGACGTCATCGCCAGAAAGCTGCAAAAGACCAACGAGCTGATTGACGAGGTGGAAACCCGACTCAAGGAAACCGAGCAATACGACAAAAAGAAGAAAAAGAAGCTCCGTATTCTGCCGCCTGCGCCGACCAACGCGCAGATTGACTATCGGGAAAAGCAGGAAGCGCATTTCGCGCAGGGCATCACGTTTTATAAGCTGTTTTGGGTGTTCTTCATCGGCTGTTTTGCGGGCGTCGTGCTGGAAACGCTCTATTGCCTGATTCAGCGCGGACATTATGAGAGCCGCGTCGGTTTGATTTACGGACCGTTCAATCTGGTCTACGGCGTCGGTGCGCTCTGCCTGACCGGTGCGCTGTATCGCTTCCGCAACCGCGGACGCATCTTCTCGTTTGTCGGCGGTTTTCTGGTCGGTTCGGTCGTGGAATACGCCTGTTCGTGGTTTCAGGAGACGTTCTTCGGCTCAACCTCGTGGGATTACAGCAATATGCCGTTCAACCTGAACGGGCGAATCTGCCTGCTGTATTCCGTTTTCTGGGGTATTCTGGGCATTTTCTGGATTAAAGATATCTATCCGCGCATGGCAAAGTGGATTCTGAAAATCCCCAATAAGCTGGGCAAGCCGCTGACGTGGGCGCTGCTGGTGTTCATGGTGTTCAACTCCGTGATGACGCTGTGTACGTCCCTGCGCTGGACAGCGCGTCGTGCGGGCGTTCCGGCGGGCAATGCGTTTGAGGAATACATCGACGCGCATTATCCGGATGAGCGCATGCAGCAAATCTTTGCAAACGCCGAATTCACGGAAGACCGCGAGGAGCGGATGCAGGAAGAAGCGGATTCGCAGAATAATTTCCGCAGACTCGAAGAGCTGAGCCGCGAGATGGGGCAGAAGACCGCCGAAACGATTGAGGACGCGATTGACTCCATGCTGGATGAAACCAAATAAAAGAAGGTGAGGATGGGATGAACCCGTTCTCACCTTTTTCTGTATACATAATTTTAGTACTTAAAAACACATCTTTGGCGCAAAACTGTTTTAAGGGGCGGTCGAGTTCTATATTTAAAACATGCTTGGATAGTTGTTTTCTGAAATGCTTGGTTTAGCCTGACAGACCATGGAGTCAGAGGGAGTCAACCCACCCCTTCATCAGCGCACTGTCGCTTTCGCTGTCAAACGCCCGAACCGATTCGACCGCACCCGTTGCCGCGTTCAGAACGACGACAGCGGCGGGCTGAGCGGAAGGCGTATCGACGGTGATTTCATCGGCAAAGCAGAAGACTCTGTATCGTGCGGTTCCGTCTGCCGCGGCACGTTCGCTGAAGAGCAGCGGATAACAGAAGGCTGCGTCATAGGATGCGGCGGCGTTTTTGGCGATCTCTTCCGCTTGAGCAAAGGAGATTTCGCCGTTCTTTGCCTCGCGCAGGGTTGCGCCCTCGTAGCGGCGGGAGAATTCCGCCTGCGCGGCGGGCTGCCAAGTCAAGATGCAGCTTCCGTTCTTTTTATACCACGCCTGCGCTTTTTCGCTTTCAAGCGCACCGATGCTCGGGAGGGTGGCATACTTCGGGTTCGAGTGCAGAACGCTGCCGTTCAGGGCATCGACGTAGACCTCAAAGGTGCAGCCGTTTCCGTATACGCTTTCCATGACGACGGTATACTGGGTATCGCCCTCCATGTCGGCGGGATACTGGGACGCGCCGAGCGTGCAGGTGACGGTGAATTCCTCAAAGGAGAAGATGCTCGTATCGCAGACCGCGTTGTAGCAGTCCCGCGCTGCGCGGATTGCCGCGCTTTCGTCGATTGCGCTGTCGGAAACGGGCGCGGCGGAAGCAGCGGGCTGTGCGGTTTCCGAAACCTTGACGGGCGGCGCATCGACAGAGGGATTTGTATCGGCAAGCGGAACGATGCGCTGTGTGCGCAGACTTCCCGCGTGCAGGGTGAACACGGTCAGCGGAATGACCAGAACCAGCACCATGCCCATGGCAAAGGCGAAATCCAGCCGCAGACCGCGCTTTTTGGCGCGCACGGGCGGCTTTTCCTCCTGACGCTGGGCGCGGACACGGCGCAGAACACTGCGCTCATCCTGCGCGTTGAAGCGGACGGAAGAGAGGCTCTCGTCGATGGCATAGCGAATAGAAGGATCTTTTTTCAATCGAACTCAGCCCCTTTCTTCAAGCTGTATGCGGAGTTTTTTCTGCGCCTGTTGAAGCCGCCGGGTTGCGGTCGGCGCGGATATGCCTAAAATCTGTGCGCATGTTCGCAGCGTGAGATCCTGATAATAATAGAGAAGCACGATTTCCTTGTATTTGGGCGCGAGCGCCATAATCGCCTGCGTCAGCGCCAGCCGTTCCTCGTTGTTCGGCGTGATGGATAGGGGAAGCGCTTCGATGGTCTGATGGCGGTCGATATGGCGCATCCAGGAAGAGCGGAGCGTGTCCTTGCAGGTGTTGATGGCGATGCGCATCAGCCACGCCTTTTCGTTGTTGATTTCACCGTCGAGCCATTCGTCGATGTGGTCGTATGCCTTGATAAAGGTCTCCTGAGCGGCATCGTCTGCCATGCCCATGTCGCGCAGGTATACGCCGCACATGCGCTTGATGCTGTCGCCGTACAGGTGCATCAGCTGGGTCAACGCCTGCTCGCGGGTATCTTCCGTATAGGACGCCATCGCCCGTCCACCTCCTTCACATGATAAGACGATGCAGCGCATCCAAAATTTCACAAAAAAATAAATTTTGAGGAAAATATGGACTGACCCTGACGGGTTTTCACTTTTTTGCCCTTGCGTTTCCGCTTACAGCTCTTTACAATAAAGGAAACGCATCTAAAAATCAAGAGGTGCGGGACAGGTTTTCAGCAAACGAACAGAGGTTTTAGATATGAGCAAAGTGATTGGTATTGATTTGGGTACGACGAACAGTTGTGTCGCCGTTTTGGAGGGGGACGAAACCGTCATCATCCCCAATTCGGAGGGCGGACGGACGACGCCTTCCGTCGTCAGCTTTACCGCGTCCGGCGAGCGCGTTGTCGGCGAAGCGGCAAAGCGTCAGCAGGCGGTCAACGCCGCGCGCACGGTTCTATCCATCAAGCGCGAAATGGGCAGCGATTACCGCGTGAAAATCGACGGAAAGAGCTATGCGCCGCAGGAGATTTCCGCGATGATTCTCCAGAAGCTCCGCAGGGACGCAGAAGCGTTTTTGGGCGAGCCGGTTACGCGGGCGGTCATCACCGTTCCGGCGTATTTTACGGACAGCCAGCGTCAGGCGACGCGCGACGCCGGACGCATTGCGGGGCTGGATGTTCTGCGCATCATCAACGAGCCGACCGCGGCGGCGTTTGCCTATGGCTTGGATCACGGGCAGACACAGAAGATACTGGTCTATGATCTCGGCGGAGGCACGTTCGATGTGTCGCTCATCGAAATCGGTGACGGCGTAATCGAGGTGCTTGCCACCAGCGGCGACAACCATCTCGGCGGCGATGACTTTGACGAGCGGCTGGCGGATTATCTCGCCGACGAATTCAAGAAAGCTGAAAAGGTGGATGTCAGGCGCGACAAAGCCGCGATGCTCCGCATCTGCGAAGCGGCTGAAAAGGCAAAGCGGGAGCTGAGCGGTCAGCTGAGTACGCAGGTCACGCTGCCGTTTTTGACGCAGGACATGCACGGACCGCATCATCTGGATGTGACCGTGACGCGGGCGCAGTTTGAAGGGATGACCCGCGACCTTGTGGAGCGGACGTGCGGCCCTGTCAGTCAGGTGATGACCGATGCGGCACTGAGCATGAGCGATTTGGGGCAGGTATTGCTTGTCGGCGGAAGCACGCGCATGCCCGCCGTGCAGGAGATGGTCAAAAAGCTGACCGGAAAAACGCCTGCCCGCAATGTGAATCCGGATGAATGCGTGGCGATGGGCGCGGCACTTCAGGGCGGCAAGCTCGCCGCGGGAAACGGCATGGTGGTATCGTCCGCGGCACAGAGCGTCATCCTGATGGATGTGACGCCATTGTCGCTGTCCATCGAAACGGTCGGCGGCGTGGCGACGAAAATCATCGACCGGAACACGACCATCCCGACCCGACACAGCCAGATTTTTACGACCGCCGCGCCGTTCCAGACCGCTGTGGATATCAAGGTTTTGCAGGGCGAACGCTATTATGCCAGAGACAATAAGCTGCTCGGCAATTTCCGTCTGAAGGGCATTCGCCGCGCGATGGCGGGCGTTCCGCAGATTGAGGTGACGTTTGCCATCGACGCGAACGGCATCGTGACCGTATCGGCGAAGGACATGGGAACGGGCAATCAGCAGGAGATTACGATTTCCTCGACGAGCAACATGAGCGAGGATGAGATTCGCCGTGCCATGGAGGATGCGCGTCAATACGAAGCGCAGGATCAAGCGCGGAGGGAAGCGACGGCTGTCCGCAACGACGCGGAGAAGCTGCTCTACGAAACCGAGCAAGCCTTGAGCAAGGATAAGCAGATTGGACACGAAGAAAAGAAGAAGGTCAAAGAGAGCCTTTCCGCGCTGAAAAAAGCCGTCAACAAGACGAAGC
>ENA-OUPA01000623-OUPA01000623.1-human-gut-metagenome-genome-assembly--contig:-NODE-623-length-22027-cov-6.25906_pt1 | contig 22027 bp, 20 predicted proteins | sample MGYA00237939_ERZ548770 | MGnify/ENA primary metagenome ERZ548770 (study PRJEB26490, sample SAMN05356877) | human gut metagenome | biome: terrestrial biome; feature: human-associated habitat; material...
GCAAAGCCCCATATCCACAAATGCTTAGATATTGTTTCTTGAAATGTTCGGTTTAAGATTGACAGCCCCTTCCTTACGCTTCCTGCGCGGCGACGTTTCTGCGATGTTCTTCCCGAATGGCGGCGAGCAGTTCAGGCTGCTCGATGAGATCCAGCGCAGTCAATGCCATCGCCTGCGCACCGATGACGACAGCGTCCAGCCCCTTCTGCGAACAGGAGGCTGCTTTGAATGCCTCGCTGTGTCCGGGAATGCGCTCGTCGGAAATGCTGATGCTCGGCTGGATGGTCGGCACGACCTGCGATATGTTGCCGACGTCGCTGGAGCCGATGCCGCCTTTTTCAGAGGCTTCCCCCATCGTAAAGCCGAGCGATTCGTAATTTTTGCGGTACAGCGCGTCAAACGACGGCGTCAGCACGGTGTTTTCCACGCGGTTCTGATAGGGCTGCATGCGTCCGCGTGCGCCGGTCATCTGCGCCGCGCCCTGCACGATGGCGTCCACGCGCTGATAGAGCTTTTCCAGTCGGGGCGCAGTTGCCGCGCGGAGATAGAATTTGCCTTTGGCGTAGTCGGGCACGGAGTTCGGCGCGCTTCCGCCGTTGACGATGATGCCGTGGATGCGGACGTCCGGCGTGACATGCTGGCGGAGGGCGTTGATGCCGTTGTAGGTCAAAATCAGCGCATCAAGCGCGTTGATGCCCGCTTCCGGATTGGCGGCGGCATGCGCGGATTTTCCCCAGAACTCGATATCGACCGGCGCACAGCCCAGCGACGGCGCGGTCACCAGACTCTTTCCGCCGATGGGATGCACGCAGAGCGCGGCGTCTACGTCCTTGAGGAAGCCCTCGCGGACAAAGCTGCCCTTGGCGCTGCCGTTTTCGCCGCCTTCTTCGCCGGGCGTGCCGTAAACGCGGATTTCGCCGCCGACGGCATCGACGACCTGCTTGAGCGACGCGGCGGCAAGCGCGGACATAGCACCGAACAGGTTGTGTCCGCAGCCGTGTCCCAGCCCCTGAAGCGCATCGTATTCCGCTAAAAAGACGAGTACGGGACCTGCCTTCTGCGCCTTATAGCAGGCGGTGAAGCCGGTGCGGTGTCCGGCGACATCGACCTTGACGTCAAAGCCTTCCGCGGCGAGCTGTCTGGACAGATGCTCGCAGGCGTAGAACTCGTAGTTGCTGACCTCCGGATGGGCGTGAATATCCAGCGCGAGCTGCTGGTAGACGGGAGCCTGATTTTCGGCGTATTGAAGGAGGATTTCTCGGTTGTTCATGGCGACGCTCCTCTGCTTGAAGTTTGATGGAAAGAGTATAGCACGCGAAAAATCAAAATGAAATGGGGAATAGGAAAAAATATCTCACAGATTTGAATGGATATTACAAAATTATGTGGACAAAATGCACAAATAACAAACTGTTTTGATTCCGAAAATCGCATAAACTGAATTATATTGCAAAATTTTGTTTCATATTCTGTTGATTTTGCGGAGCAGATATGGTATGCTCATGGTATAAAAGTTCCTTTGCGGCAAAAGGCGGGGGAGCAAATCATGAAAACAGTGGATGAATTCCTGAAACGGGAGAAGCGCAGGAAGGGTGACGCGGTATGCAGCTTGGAAAAGAAGAAGCGCGGCGCATAAGCGAAATGACGCTGAGCGAAAAGCTGGGGCAGATGTTTGTGACCGGCTTTCCGGCGGAAGAGATGGACGAATCCTTCCGTGCGCTGGTGAAGGACAAAAAGGTCGGCAATGTCATTCTGTTCAAGGATAATCTGAAGAGCGCGGAGCAGATTGTCGGTTTGTCGCGCGATATACGCGCGCTCATCTACGGCGAAACAGGCGAGTATCCGCTGATTACGGTCGATGAGGAGGGCGGCGTCGTTTCCCGTCTGCCGGAGTCGATGGGCAAAATGCCCTCTGCGATGGCGTTGTCCGCCCTGCATGAGCCGGATGAAATCTATCAGGCGGCGCGGATGAGCGGAAAGCAGCTTTGCACGCTGGGCATGAATTTTAACCTTGCGCCTGTTTTGGATGTCAACAGCAATGCGGCGAATCCGGTAATCGGCATCCGCAGCTATGGCAGAAATCCGCAGGATGCCTGGTTTTATGCGTCGCAGGCGATGCGCGGATATCTGGATGCGGGCGTGATGTGTTCGGGCAAGCATTTTCCCGGGCATGGCGATGTGACGTCGGATTCCCATTTGGAGCTTCCGGTCAGCGCAAAGAGTCTGGACGAGCTGAGGCAGACGGAGCTTGTGCCGTTTGAGCAGGCGATTCGGGCGCATATTCCCGCGGTGACGATTGCGCATGTGGTATATAGTCAGCTGGACGATGTGCCCGCAACGATGTCGCGGAAAATCGTGACCGATTTGCTGCGCACAGAGTTGGGCTTTGATGGCTTGATTATTTCGGACTGCATGGAAATGAACGCCATCAGCACGACCTATGGCATTGAAGAAGGCGTTATCCGCGCGGTTTTGGCGGGCATTGAGCTGATTTTCATTTCGCATAAGCACGACAAGGTGCGCAGTGCGATGGATGCGCTGGAGCAGGCTGTGGAGCAGGGGCGCGTGCCGATGGAGATGATCGACGCGGCGGTTGCGCGTATCCTGCATTACAAGAGGGAATATGCCCAGACCGAGCCGATTATGGATGCGGAAGTTTTCCGTGCCTGCGGCAGTCTTGCCGAAAATCTGTTTGAAAAGACAATCTATGCGGAAAAGCCGTTTAAGCTGGGCGGAAACCCGTGCTTCATCAGTCCGTGTCAGACGCAGGTTTCGCAGGTGTCCAACGCGAGCGGAACGCTCTGTTTTGCCAGAGAGATGCAGAAGCATTTCGGCGGGAGCTGCGTCGAGCTGCCGCTCAAGCCGGATGCGCAAGCTGCAGCGGAGGCAGTCGAGGCGGCGAAGGGCGCAAGCTCGGTCGTGGTCGGCACGCTGAATGCGACGGTCTACAAGGGACAGATGGATATTATGGAAGAACTTGAAAAGCTGGGTATTCCGATGGCGTGCGTCACATTCCGAAATCCGTTTGAGCTGGACAGACTCTCAGACAGCGTGTATAAGCTGACGGCTTGGGAATATTCCAAACGTTCGGTCGAACGCGCAGAGGAATTCTTTACAAAATAAATCGTTGGATGTATAATAGAGCAAGATAACCGCTGTACAGATAAAGAAAATATGGCGGCGAAAAAAGTTATTCGGGCATGGGACATGCCTAAAATAAGAAAGGTGGAGTATTCATGAAAAAGATCCTGGCTCTGGCTCTGACGGCTCTGGTGCTGCTCTCCATTTGCAGCCTCTCTGTCGCCGACGAGAAGAAAACGCTGACGGTTTGGGTTCCCCAGTATCAGTTCAGCAAGGCGGAAGACGCTGTTTCCGATGCGGATTTCTGGAATGGCTGGTTCGATGCTTTTGAGGCGGAGAACAACTGCGAAGTGAATGTGGAAATTCTGCCGTGGAGCGACTATAACACGACGATTTACACCGGACTGCTCAACAACGACGGACCGGACGTGGTCTATGTGACCGACACATACGACCTCGTTTCCAACGGTCTGCTGCTCAAGCTGGACGATAAGCTGACCCAGGAGCAGAAGGACAACTTCCTCAAGTGGGAAGACGGCGCGAAGGACAAGGATGGAAACCACTACTCCATCGCTTTCCCGGGCGGACCGGTTCTGCTGTTCTACAACAAGGACATTCTCGCCGAGGCGGGTGTTGAGATTCCGGAAGACACCTGGACCTGGGAAGAGTTCATCGACGCCTGCAAGACCGTCGTCGAAAAGACCGACAAGAAGGCTTTCGTTCAGAACTGGGGCGCCAGCTCCGGCACCAGCGCGCTGCTGACCGCTTTCTGGCCCTTCTTCAATCAGGCCGGCGGCAGCATCCTCAACGAGAACGGCGAGGTGGATTTCAACACCGAAGCGGCGCTTCAGACCGTTCAGTTCCTCAAGGACCTGTACGACGCGGGCATCTTTGACGAGTCTATCACCGCTGAAACCGACATGGCGGGCAAGTTCAACGCGGGCGAAGTCGCGTTCTACTGCGTGGGCGATACCTCCGGCATCAACAGCGCGACCAAGAACGGCATCAACTACGGTCTGAAGATTGGTCTGAAGGGACCGGCCGGCATTGCGACCCGCGGCACGGGCGACTCCTACGCGGTTGCTGCCAAGGCGGTTGAGCGCGGCAACGAGGAGCTGGCTGTGAAGGCTCTGCTGCTGATGAACTCTGCTGAGGTTCAGGACGATTTCCACAACAAGGTCTATGCGTTCCCGAATGCGACCCGTGACGCCAAGCGCGTGTACAACGAGCAGCTTGACGCGCTGTATCTCCAGTATTCCGACGGCATCCGCAACATTCCGGACTTTGAGGGCAAGGCTTCCTTCGAAAATCAGGTTCAGGCGAACATCCAGCTCATGTTCATGGGCGACCTGACGCCGGAAGAGGTTCTGACCGAGACGATGGATTACTACGAGAATCAGATCAAGCAGTAATTTAAAAAACAGGTAAATCAGACGAGGCTGTCAAGCGAGTAAACCTGATGTTTCAAGACAAAAACTGAGTCTGTGCCCGAGGGCTTCCAAAAGAGCGGTGCGGCGAATGCCGCAGACGCTCCGGGAGCCCGCGGGCAGGGAGAAGGGGAAAAGCTCCGTATCCCGAGAATGCTTGGGGTTTGCTTTTGAAATATCCGGTTTAAAACCTGACAGCCTCGTATCTGAAATAAGACATCTACTTTTTTCATCTGCGGAGGTGACGGAATTCCCTATGAGCGCTCAGGCAATGAACAAACGCAGGACCCTGGCAGGCAAAAGAGAGCGGAGACAGGTGCTGATTGGAATGGCATACATCGCGCCGAGCTTCATCCTGATGATGATTTTCAACGTGATTCCTATCTTTGTATCGCTGTTCCTGGCTTTCTGCAAATACAACATGGTTGGCACGCCGACGTGGATTGGGCTTGAGAACTTCCAGAAGCTGTTTGCCAACAAGGCTCTGCGCGAGGCAATGATCAATACGCTCAGGTATGTGCTGATGACCGTGCCTGTGCAGACCATTCTTGCGCTGCTGGTCGCCGCGTTTATCGCCGATCGGCTGCAAAACCGCTACGGCTCGTTCCTGCGGAGCGTAATCTTTATTCCGGTCATCATTTCGCTCATCGCGTCTGCGACGGTCTGGAGCATCATGTATAAGACGGACGGCGGTTTAATCAATCAGCTGCTGGGGCTTTTCGGTGCTGCGCCGGTCAACTTCCTGGGCGGAAAGAAAACCGCGCTGGCAAGCGTTGCGGCGGTCGCCGTATGGAAAAATACGGGCTACTACATGGTCATCTATTACGCGGGCATTATGAACGTTTCGACGGAGGTTCGCGAGGCGGCTATTGTAGACGGCGCGAACGCGGCGCAGCGTTTCTGGTATATCACGATGCCGATTCTCAAGCCGATCACCTATATGATTGTGACGCTGGGCATCATCGGCTCGTTCCAGGTTTTTGACCTCGTTTACAAGATGACGGGCGGCGGCCCCGGACGCTCGACCTATACGGTGGCTTACATGATTTATACCTACGCTTTCCAGGATAAGCGAATCGGCTATGCCTGTGCGCTGGCAATCGTGCTGCTGGTCATCATCCTCGTCATCCATGCGGTTCAAACGCTTTTGTTTAAGGAGAAAGAAACGGCATGAAGAAGAATAAGAAGTGGACAGTCTGGTCTGTGCTGGGTGTCATTCTCGTTACGATCTTCGCCGTGATGTGTCTGACGCCGCTGGTTTATATGATTCTCGTATCGTTTACGGATTCTGAATCGCTCTATATCAAGCTGAGCGATATCCATCCGAACCTGAGCAATTACTATTACGCGATTTTTGAGAGAAACTTCGGACGCGCGCTGTGGAACAGCGTGGTGACGGTCGTCGGCTCCTGTCTGCTGGTGGATATCGTGGCGAGCATGGCGGGCTACGGCTTTGCCAAAAAGCCCATTCCCGGCAAGGAAACGCTCTTTCAGGGCTATCTGGCGACGATGATGATTCCCGGTCAGGTGACGCTCATCCCGATGTTCCTGATGATCAACGCATTGGGCTGGACGAATACATATCGGGCATTGATTTTGCCGATGGTCGGCGCGTTCGGCATTTTCCTGATGCGTCAGTTCATGGAGGGTCTGCCCAACGAGCTGCTGGAGGCGGCGGAAATCGACGGCTGCGGCGAGGTTCGCCGGTTTGTAACCATCGTTCTGCCGCTGGTGCAGCCTGCGCTGATTACGCTGACGATTTTCACGTTCAACGGCGCGTGGAATAACTTCCTCTGGCCGCTGATTATCAACACCCGTTCTTCCATGAACGTTTTGACGATTACGATGGCGACGCTGAGCAGCAACCAGACCACCAACTATGGCATGGTCATGGCAGGCGCGACGCTGACCTTCGTTTTCCCGTTCCTGCTCTACGTTTTCCTGCAAAAGCAGTTTGTAGAGGGCGTTGCAATGGGCGGCGTCAAGGGTTAAAATCAAAGGAGCTGCTGTACAGAGCCTTCCGAGTGCTTCGCATCCGTTCTCAAAGAGAGGAGCGAGGCAGCGGAAAGGGGATGCGCGGCAGCTTTTTTTCAAAAATAAGAAGCTGCTGACGGAGGAAAAACATGGCTGATTTGCCGATAAAGCTGCAAAGCGCGCTGGAAACGCTTGTTTCCGGTTACGCGAAGGAAAAACTCGAAAAGGATGCGCGCGCGATCAGCGAAGCGTATCGCCTGCGCACGGGAGAAGGAAAGCGTCTGCTGACCGCCGAGGGCGAGGCGGCGGCATATGCGGCGGCGCGTATGCCCGCGACGTATGCGGCGGCGTATTTTGCGCTTTCTGAAGCAATTGAGGCGAGCGGACTGCATCCGGAAACCATGCTCGACTGCGGCGCGGGAACGGGCGCGGTCACGTATGCGGCGGATTCGCTGCTTGAGTTGAAGGAAGCAACCTGTCTGGAAAGGGAAGCCGCCATGCGTACCGTCGGCGAAAAACTGACGCGGCAGGCGTGCGGCGTGCAGCCCCGATGGGATGCCTGCGATTTGACGGGGAGCGCGGCTCTGCCGCAGGCGGAGCTGGTCTGCGAGGGCTATATGCTCGGCGAACTGGAAGCGGGCATGCGCCTGAGCGTCGCCGAAAAGCTCTGGAACGCTTGCGGGCAGATGCTCGTGCTGATTGAGCCGGGAACGCCGCAGGGCTTTGCCAACCTGCGTGCCGTGCGCGAAAGGCTGACGGCGATGGGCGCTTATGTCGCCGCGCCCTGTCCGCAGGGGAGCGTCGATTGCCCGATGACGGGGGAAAACTGGTGTCACTTCGCCGTGCGCGTACAGCGAACCAGACTGCATAAAGCCCTCAAGGGCGGCGACGCGCCGTTTGAAGATGAGAAGTTCAGCTATCTGGTGCTGACCCGTCAAGAGCCGAAGCATGCCTGCCGGATGCGCGTCCTGCGCCATGCTCAGATTGCGCCGGGGCGCATTACCGTTCCGGTCTGCGGGGAAGCGGGGGAGAAGCTGCTCACCGTAACCAAAAAAGACCCGCTTTGGAAGCGGGTCAGGAAAATCAAATGGGGCGAAAGGCTGTAATCAGGCGTACAGCTCCAGACCGCGGAGCGGCTTGCGCAGGACATTGAAGAAAATCGGCGCAACGATAAAGGCGAACGCCGCGTTGAACAGGCTGGAAGCCGCTTTGGAGAGCATCGTCGCCTGAACAGCGACCGGATCAACGGCGCCGGTCGTAAAGCGCAGGGTCAGATAGGATTTGAGCAGATACAGCGCGGTGTAGGTCAGCGCGCCGAGGACGCTGCCGACGATAATGCGGGCGTGATCCCTGCCGTCAAGCGTTTCCTTGGAAGCGGCTTTGTAGGCAATCAGACCGGTGACCAGCGCAATAGCACCCTTGTTGATAAAGGTGATGATGAACTCCATGCCGTAGCCGCCGATGATGTCAAACAGACCGTTGCCGATGGCGGCGGCGAAGAAGCCGTACAGCGGTCCGAGCAGCAGACCGCTCAGCACGCAGACCGCGTTGCCGATGTGAATGCGGGAAGCGGGCGTGGCGATGCTGATGTAGTTGGAGACGCAGGCAAGCGCCGCCATCAGACCGGTCAGGCAGATATAGAATGTTTTACGGTCGCGCTTCATAAGAAAAACCTCTCTTTGCTGGAATCGCTGAGCTTGGCGATTCCTTTTTTTTAACGTATAGGGAATTGCGTAAAATCGCCCGCGTGAGCAAGACTTTGATGCGTGGCAGACTTCGGCGGAGGTGAAGGCGGGCTCAGCCCGCTTTTTTATTTTCTGGGGAATTGAGCAGAACCGCCCGCGTGAGCGGAATTTGAAAGATTCGCAAGCCTTGCCGGATATGCAGGCAGGTTCAGCTCGTTTGTATGAGTGCATTATAACACAATCTGGCATGCCGTAAAGAGCCAGTTCGTGAGTTTTTAACCATGCCAGTTTAACGGAGGAAGCACATTCTGCGCGGTTGTGCGGCTTTGCGCGGTATGATATAATGATTAGGAAAAAAGGAGCTTTTAGGGGGATAATGATGGAAAAAAGCAGTTCAAAACGCGCATACGCCGTCTGTGCCGCCGCGACGATGGTGTTGTTCGCGGTTCAGATGCTGTATATTCATGCGAATCTGGAATATGCCGGCTCATGGGGGCAGACGGCGGCGATTTCCGCGCTGTTTGCGCTGGCGGCGGGCATCATGCTCTGCGGCTTTGTGAAGCTGAAAAAGCCGACGGCGGGAGAACTGGGGCTGACCTGCTCCATCGTCTGCGTGACGGCTCTGGCGAGGGTGTCCATGCTGGATTATGTTTCGTCGGATTACCAGTCCTTTCTGGTCGGCTGGCTGGATGTTTTCCGGACGGGCGGATTTAAAACGCTGGGCGAAAACGTCGGGGATTACAACCTGATTTATCAATATGTGCTGCTCCTGATTTCCAAAGCACCGCTCAAGGATTTGTATCTGGTGAAGCTGTTCACCGTCCTCTTTGATTACGGGCTTGCGCTGACGATGATGCAGGCGGCGGGTTATTTTGCGTCGGAAAAGGCAAAGACGCCGGTTTTTCTGATCGTGACGGCGCTGCCGACGGTGCTGATTAACGGCGCATGCTGGGGTCAGTGCGATACGGTTTATGTCTGCTTCATCGTTTTGAGCCTGTATCTCGTAAAGACGAAAAGACCCGCGCTGTCTGCGGCGATGCTCGCGCTTGCGTTTGCCTTTAAGCTCCAGACCATCTTCTTTTTCCCGATTGTGCTGCTGGGGCTGATTCACGGGGAATACAAGCCCAAGCATGCGCTGGTTTTCGCGGCGGCGTATCTGGTGACGATGATTCCGGCGCTGCTTGCGGGCAGACCGTTTATGGATGCGCTGAGCGTCTACGCCAATCAGTCCATGGGGCAGTATTACGACAGGCTGACGTATAACGCGCCGAACCTGTATACGTTTTTCCCGATGATGCTCTTTTCCAACAGTCAGGAATACACATGGATGCGCTATATCGACGGGGTGAGCAAGGACAGCGCGAATCCCTATCTGCGCGATGACCTCATGCCGATGATGCAGAATGCCGCTCTCTATGCCTGCGTGCTGCTGACGCTGCTGGTTGTATTTTACTGGCTGACGCACGCGAAGGAAGTCACGCCGGATATGACGCTGGATTTGGCACTGTTTTTCGCTATCTTCCTGCCGTTTGTCATGCCCAAAATTCACGAACGCTATTTCTTCCTTGCGGATATGCTCTCCATCCTCTACGCGGCGAGATACAGGAATCGCCGGTTCGTGCCGCTGCTGGTCGTGGGCGCGTCGCTGATGAGCTATATGCCGATTCTGACGCGGCAAAGACCGGTCGATGAGCGCGTATTGGGGCTGATGATGCTCGCCGCGCTGGTCGTGGTCTCTCAGGATCTTCTCCGGAAGATGCGCCGCAGCCGTGCTGAACTGAAAGCGGAAGGAGGAAAGGCGGCATGAAAAAGCAAATAGAGGCGGTGCAGGCGTTCGCCGATCGGCACAGCCTGCTGCTGGGCGCGGTGCTTGCCGCGCTGCTGGCGGGTGCGCTGGCACTGTATAACGTTTCCTCCGGACCGCTGAGCAACCTCAACGATATCGGAGGATGGAGCAACCGTGCGCTGTTTATCGTCATGACGGCGGCGGCGCACGCGGCGGTGCTGCTGATGCAGACCGCGCTTTACAGAAAGAGCTTTGTCCGGCTGGCGATTCGGCAGATTCTGCTGACCGCCGGACTGGTCATTCTGCTGCTGGGAATCAATCAGAAGACGTGCCTGTTCGTCGAGCAGGTGCTTCCGCTCGTGCGTCAGATGGACGCTGCCGCGCTGGCGGCGGAATCGCCGCTGAATCTCTCCGCACCTGCGCTGACCGTGCTGTATGCCGTAACGCGGGGACCGATTTATGATTTGTATATGCTCAAGCTGCTGTGCATCGTCTGCTTCCTCGCGCTGGCGGTGCTTGCCGCCTATGCGGCGGATCGCCATGAGCTGGGCTGGCGTGCGGAAATTCTGCTGACGCTGTGTGTGATTCTGCCGCAGGGCTTTCTCGCGGCGGGCTGTGCGGCGCAGATTGAGGTGCTGTCCGCGCTGCTGCTGGGCATATCGCTGACGCTTCTGGATGAAAAGAAGCATCCGCTTGCCGCGATGCTGCTTTACGGCGCGGCGGCTGCGGTCAGCGGCGCGGCGTTATACGCGATTCCGCTGGTATGCTGGCTGGGCGGAAAGGACAGCGTGAAGCCTGTGCATATCGCGGCGGGCTGTGCGGTCATGCTGTTGGCGTGCGTTCCGGCGATCATCGGCGGCATGCCTGCGGGAAAGGCGTTCGCGAGCCTGCTGAATGCGCCGTTTGCTCTGCCGGAGTACGCGGCGGGCGTGCCGAATTTCGCGTCCGTGTTCCCGCGTGCCGCGATGGAGGAAATGCCGGAGTATTTCATGCTCAGGCAGGTTCCCGTGCTGGATCCGCTGACCAATGCGTCGGAGTTTTACACGCAGGCGCATTTTGTCGAGCTTTCGCACGGCATGGCGTTCGGCGCGCTGGCGGCGTATATCGGCTTGTGCGCGTGGCTTTGGAGCGAAAAAGAGATGTCTGCGATGAGGCGGGCGTTGATCCTTTCGGTTGGCGCGATGGTCTGCTGTCCCGGCGCGGGCGTGGGCATGTGGCTTCCGGTCAGCATGCTGTGTCTGGCGGCGATTCTGACGGAACCGGAGCTTCGTCTGCCCGCGTGCATCGTGCTGTTTGCGGCGGCGGGCGGCTGCTGCTATCCGGTGACGGGAGAAACGCTCGTGAAGCCGGTGTATGCCTTTGCGCTGTGCGCCGCCGCGCTGCTGATGGCGGCGGGCATCATTCCGCTTGGAGCGGGAAAAGAAGGGGAGCGTATCCATGAATGAACAGAAAATACGCCTGCGCGTCGTCACGGTGACGACGGATGCGGACGGAGAAAAGCGCGAAACGAAAACGGCGCATCGCGGCATCCTGCGGGAGAGCGAAAACGGCGTCGAGCTGAGATATGAGCAGGTGGATGAAGGCGTTCGCGCAACGATTTGGCTGACTCAGGAGGCGGGCTGCATCCTGATGCGGCGGATGGGCGAGATGACCGGTTCGCTCCGGTTTCAGCCCGGCGAGCGCACGCCCGGCGTCTATTCCACGATATACGGCGAGATTCCCGTCGCGGTCTACACGCGGGAAACCGAGGTCATCCGCACGGACAACGGCGGCGAAATGAAGCTGGATTACGATGTGTTTGTCGGGGGAGAGCGCACGGGCGCATCCCGAATGACGATCTCATGGCGGCTGTAAGCGCACAGACCATCCGCGCCAGGGCGCGGGAGGCGATATTCGCCGCAGGAGGGCGCGGCTTTGTGCGCTTTCTGCCGGAGGGCGGTGCGCTGCTGGTCAGCGACGCCGCGCGGCGATGCGGCGATGTACGGACGCTTCTTAATGCCTGCCGGACGGCTGGGTTTGCAGCGGAGGAAAGGGACGGCTTGCTCCTTCTGACGCCGACGGACAGCACCCTGAGCGCGTTATGCGGCGCATGCGGGCAGGCGGTTCGGATAACGGATTGGGACGAAGAAAAAGCGTCAGCCGCGGCGTTTTCGGTGCGGCTGACGCGAAGGAAGGATGCGCCGCTGACGGCAGACGGACGCAGGCTCGTGCTGGAAACCCTGCGGCTGCTCAGTCAGGATGATGCGCATATACTGATGGGAATGGCTGGAATCCGCGCGCGCGCGGCGGCTCAGCTCCGCCGTAAGGACGAAAGCGGCATGCGTGAGGCGGGCGCGCTGATTGCGGAATGGTACATGGAAAAAGGAGGTCATCGGCGTGAAAATTGAGTGGATTGGTCATGCCTGCTTTCGCATGACCGCAGAGAGCGGAACGACAGTGGTTACAGACCCATACGACGAGAGCGTCGGCATTCGGATGATGAAGATTCCCTGCGATATGGCGACCATCAGCCATGAACACCATGACCATAACAACGTGGACATGCTGGAGGGAAAGCCGATTGTCGTCCGCAGGGCGCATCCCGGGCAGGTCGGCGGCGTCATCACACAGGCGATTGCGTCTTATCATGACGACCGGAACGGCGCGCTGCGCGGAAGCAGCATTGTGCGCGTCTTTTATATCGACGATTTAAAGGTTGTGCATATGGGCGATCAGGGCTGCATGCCGGGCGAAGCCGCGCTGGACATGATTACGGATGCGGATGTGATGATGATTCCCGTCGGCGGCTTTTATACGATTGACGCGCAGGGGGCGAAGGACATCATCGATTATGCGCACCCGAAATGCGTCATCCCGATGCACTATAAGACGGCGCACTGCACCTATCCGATTGCGGGCGTTGAGCCGTTCCTTAAACTGATGGGCGCGGAGGGGCTTCAGCCGGTCGATGAGCTGAATGTGACGGCGGGGGCTGTTCCGCAGGGCGTTGTGCTGATGCGCGCCAAGGCGGAATACTGAATAAGGAAAGGGCATAAGGAAGGCTTTAAGCGGAGAAGCCTCAGCGTTCCCCTTTTTTCCGCTGACGGACGGCTTCGGTCAAAAGGAACTCAATCTGCGCGTTGATGGAGCGGAAATCGTCCTCTGCCCATGCGGCAATATCGTCCCACAAAGAAGGCGAAAGGCGGAGAAGCACCTGCTTCTTCGCTTTTTCACGTTCCTTGGCGGCTTTTTCCCGACGGATGGCTTGGGCTTCCAGTTCTTCAATGCGCGCAAGGCGGGCGGTAAGCTCCGCCTCGCGCGTATCCAGTTCTTCCGGCGTGAGCGGCGGCTTGCTGACCACGGAGAATCACCCCCTCGTCAATAGATGCTGCCGCTGTTGACGATGGGCTGCGCATCCTTGTTGCCGCAGAGAACGACCAGCAGGTTGGAAACCATCGCCGCTTTGCGTTCTTCATCCAATACGACGACCTCATCCTCGCTCAGCTGGTCGATTGCCATCTTGACCATGCTGACCGCGCCTTCGACAATCTTCTGGCGTGCGGCGATGATGGCGACCGCCTGCTGACGCTGGAGCATCGCCGCGGCGATTTCGTCGGAATACGCGAGTGTCGTGATGCGGACATCCTCGATGACCAGACCCGCGTCGGCGACGCGCTGGCTCAGCTCATTCTGCATGATTTCGGAAACTTCGCTGCTTGATCCGCGGAGGGTCTTTTCGCCGTCGTCCTCATCGTCGCCGTCCTTCATGGAGTCATACGGATACAGGCGGGCGATGTTGCGGATGGTCGAATCGCACTGAATGGAGAGATAATCCTCAAAATTATCGACCGCAAAGACGGCGCGGGTCGGGTCGGCGACATGCCAGATGACGACCGAACCGATGATGATCGGGTTGCCGAGCGCGTCGTTGACCTTCTGCTTGTTGTTGTTCAGCGTGCGGGTTCTGAGCGAAATCTTTTTACTGCCCAAATCCGCCGTGTTGAGAGAAACGGAGCCGTTTTGCAGGCTGACGGAGGACGGCGCACCCTTGTTGGACGGTGCATTGGCAACGACGAACGGGTTCACGAAGTAAAAGCCCGGCGTTTTGAGCGTTCCGTAATAATTGCCGAACAGGGTCAGAACGAGAGCCTGATTGGGCGCGACGACCTTGAGTCCGGCGATGATGAAGGGGCAGACAATCCAGCTGAGGATGCCCAGAACAATCAGGGGAATGCCGTAAAAGGCGTCGGAATGGGCACAGCCGAGGATAAACCCGCCGGTCAGGACGATGAACGACAGAATCAGGGCAATCATGACGGGCATGCCGTTGGCGTGCGGCGCAACGCGCTCATCCGGAACGGCGCGGAGAACGGTGGATTTCTTTTCAGACATGGCAGACGCTCCTTTCAAAGGTCGAAGTGATATCTTTTTGATATCACTATGATAAAACGATTCGGGACGATTGTCAATAGACCGATGAAAAAATTGCCCGAAAAGTTCCTGTCAGTGGGATTGTCAGCCTATGCGCGCGATGCTATAATAAAGAACAATGTGACAATTGCGGAGGAATCGACATGCTGATGAGAAAACCGCCCTTTGAGGACGACAGAATGCTCGGTCAGGACAGCTTCAGTGCGCCTGTGGAGGGGGGCTGGCGTCCGGCGCAGAATGCGCATTTTGCGTCTGCCTGTGCGATGGTGGGACGGCATGTCATGGATTTTGCCGACAACGGAGACGGAACGCTGACCGCCGTTCGCTGTATAGACCGACAGGCGGATGATTTGGATATCCAGTTCGAGGCGGGCGCATGCACCGTGACCGCCATTGCGCCAAGGGCGTTTGAAGGCTGTTCGGAGCTTCGGCGCGTCATCCTGCCCGAAGGACTGAAGCAGATTGGCGAGATGGCGTTTTCCGGCTGCACGCATCTGCGCCGCATCGTCATTCCCGGCGGCGTTCAGCGCGTGGGTACGCTGGCGTTTGCCAAATGCAGCCAGCTGGAGCGCGTGCGCATCGAGCCGGGCGTTGTGCAGCTCGGACCGAGCAGCTTCTCCAAATGCGCGGCGCTCAAGCGCGTGGATATTCCGGACAGCGTTGTGCAGATCGGCGGCGGCGCGTTCTTTGGATGCAGCAAGGAATTGAAGCTCTATGGAGCGGAGGGTGCGCCCGCTCAGCAATATGCCAAGCTCAACGGGCTGACCTTTGATTCCCAAAGCTGGCAGGACGATGAGGACCTCGTTCTGCGGGAGGAGGAGGACGGCACGCTGACCGTCACCGGCGCAAGGCAGAGCGCGCCGCACCGCATCGAGATTCCGACAGAGCTGTGCGGCAGGAGGATTACGAAAATCGCGCCCAAGGCGTTTTTTGCCAACGGTACGCTTGAGCAGCTGGTCATCGGCGGCGGTGTAAGCGAAATCGGGGAAAGCGCGTTCTTTGGCTGCCGCCAGCTTGTCAGCGTCAGCTTTGAGCGCGGCTTGGAAAAAATCGACGACAGCGCGTTTGCGGGCTGCGAAAATCTGACGCAGGTGACGCTGCCTTGGGGCACGAGCGCCGTCGGACGAATGGCGTTTTTCGGCTGCACGCGATTGGCGTTTGTCAAAATGCCGACCACGACGCGCGTTGCGGATTTTGCCTTTGACGGATGCGCCGCGGGGCTTCGGGTCTTTGGCGGCGTCTATGCCGGACGAATGGCACCGGAAAAATAAGCATTGAAACCGCCGCAAAGCGAAGGAAGGGTGCAGGGAACGAGGCGTGACCCGACTCGAAACCGTTTGCTTTCATTCATGCTGGCATAAAATACAAGAACAGCCGGACGGAGCTTCAAGCTCAATCCGGCTGTTTTTCGTATATGACCCGTTTCGATTGCAGGATGTTTTACATCCTGCTCCGAAACTACGATTCTTTTGTTTGGAGTCTTGGTTGTTTGGGACATGTGAAAAAAGGCTTAGTCGGAGTCAGGGAACGCTTCGCTCCCTGACTCCCGTTTTTTGGATGCTGCGCATGGGGGTACGATGGGGCTGCTGCCCCAAACCCCGCTTGGGGATTTCATCCCCAAACCCCATCTCCGCTTCGCGGCGGTTTAAAGGGAGATTTACTTGGCAAACGCAGGTAAAACAGGCTTATTCAGAGTCAGGGAACGCTTCGCTCCCTGACTCCCGTTTTTTTGGATGCTGCGCATGGGGGTACGATGGGGCTGCCGCCCCAAACCCTGCCTGAGGGACAATGTCCCTCAGACTCCCTTCTCCGCTTCGCGGCGGTTTAAAGAAAGTTTTATTCGCTCAGCATGAGGTATTCGACCATCTTCGCGCAGCGATCCATACTCTCTACGGCGATATGCTCATACGGTCCATGGAAAGCGAATCCGCCGGTACAGAGGTTCGGCGTCGGCAGACCCATGAACGACAGGCGGCAGCCATCCGTTCCGCCGCGCACGGCTTCGATGAACGGTTTCATGCCAGCCTTTTCACAGGCATGCTTAGCGTTTTCAATCAGCTCCATATGCGGCGCAATCTTTTCCGCCATATTATAATAGCTATCCTTGATGGTCAGGCGAATGACCTCACGGGCATACTTTTCGTTGATGGTCTTAGCGGCATGCTCGAGCGTCTTTTTGCGCATCTCAAACGTGGCGCGGTCATGGTCGCGGACGATATAATGCAGCTTGGCATGCTCGACGTCGCCGCTCATATCGCACAGGTGGAAGAAGCCCTCATAGCCCTCGGTCAGGCGCGGGATATCCGCCGCGGGGAGCAGCGCGTTGAACTCCATAGCGACCAGCGCGGCGTTAATCATGGTATCCTTAGCGGAGCCGGGATGCACGCTCAAGCCCTCGACGGCAACCTCCGCGGAACAGGCGTTAAAGGTTTCATAGGCGATTTCGCCCTCCTCGCCGCCGTCCACGGTATAGGCATACACCGCGCCGAATTTCTCGACGTCGAAGTGATCGACGCCCGCGCCGACTTCCTCATCCGGCGTGAAGGCGATGCAGAGCTTTCCGTGCGGCTTCTTTTCGCTGATGATGGATTCCAGCGCGGTCATGATTTCCGCAATGCCTGCCTTATCGTCCGCGCCGAGCAGCGTCGTGCCGTCGGTGGTGATAAGGGTCATGCCCGCCAGATTTTTGAGGGTCGGGAACGCGGCGGGGCTGAGCTTTTCGCCGCTGCCCGCGAGCAGCACGTCGCCGCCGTCATAGTTTTCGATGATTTGCGGCTTTACGTTTTCGCCGGCGCAGTCCGGCGCGGTATCCATATGGGCGATAAAGCCGAGCGCGGGCTGCTTTTCACAGCCCGCCGTCGCGGACAGCCAGCCGTAGACGACGCAGTTTTCATCGACGTGGACATTTTCAAGACCAAGAGCCTTCAATTCTTCCACGAGCTGATGTGCCAAATCATATTGACGCATGGAGCTGGGGACGGTTGCGGAGTCCGGATCGGACGTGGTATAGACGGAAGCATATTTGAGCAGTCGTTCATATGCGCGCATGGGAATCGCTCTCCTTTGATTGTACTTGATAGGGGTATTATAGCAGGTTTTGGAAGCACATGAAAGGGCAAAAGAATACCGCGCGGGCGAAAACCCGCGCGGCGGAAAACGAAAAAGGATATCAGCCCAGCCCCACTAGGCTCATCACCATGACCAGCAGCGGCAGGGTGACGCCGCTGAACAGGGTGGTGACGATGACGGCGTGGGAGGAGGTCATGTCCTCCGGCGTATAGATATCAGAAAGCATGCTGCAATTTCCCGCAATCGGCATGGCGGCGACGATGACGCAGATACCCGCCAGCATGCGGCTGATGGGTACAATCAGCGACAGCGCAATAAAGACCAGCGGCATGACAATCAGACGCAGCAGCGCAACGCGGTACAGGCGCGGCTTGGAGAACGCGGCGCGGATATCGCTGTGCGCAAGAGATGCGCCGATAATCATCATCGCCATCGGGGTGTTGATAGAGCCGATGGAGGACAGCGCGCTTTCCACCGGCGAGGGCAGACGCCATCCGGTCAGACCGAAGAGCAGCGCGATAAGCGCGGAAACGACACCGGGGTTGAGCAGCTGCTTGAAGTTGATGCTCCCGTTGCCGTCGAGCAGCATGACGCCGTAGGTGAACACGAGAAAATTAAACACGAGCAGGAACATCGACAGCATCGCAACGCCCTCTACGCCGTAGAGAGCCTGAATAATCGGGATGCCCATAAACGCCAGATTGGTGAACACGAGCAGCAGCTGGTCAAGATTGCGCTCCTGAACAGGCGTCGGAACGACGCGCACGAGGAGAGCCGCCAGCGCAATCATCAGCGCAAAAAACGCGACGCTTACGCCGAGCGCGGAAACCATGTCGCCGGGCGCGCCTCCGCTTTGCAGAACAGACGCGACAATGCAGCAGGGGAACGCCGTGCTTAAAACCAGCGAAGAAAGCCCCCGCCGGAAATCCGGCGTAATCAGCCCCGCGCGGGCGGAAGCATAGCCCGCGAACATCATGATAAACAGTGTAATCATCTGAAAAATGATTCCGGAAACAGCCATGAAGATATCCTCCGTATACGGTTAAAAATGTCAGCCGGCAAAGGGCAGCGTTTCCGATGAGGGACGCCGCTTACCTGCGAAAAACGGATTTTGCAGGATGCCGCTTCAAAGAAGCGGATGCTATTGTACACCTGCGGCGGGTGGTTGTAAAGTGATTGTTTTTGTGATATGCTAGGTTTCAGCGAAAAGGTCATTTCTGGGAGGAATATCATGGGGTATCAGGCACTGTACCGCCGCTATCGCCCGACGCGGTTTGAGGATTTTGTCGGTCAGGAGGCGGTCATCAAAACGCTCCGCAGCCAGATTATGAGCGGGCGCATCGCGCATGCGTATCTGTTCTGCGGCACGCGCGGCACGGGCAAGACCTCGACGGCGAAGGTATTGGCGCGCGCGGTCAACTGTGAGCATCCGGAAAACGGCGATCCCTGCGGCGTATGTCCGACATGTCAGGCTCTTTTGGACGAAAACAGTCTGGACATTCTGGAAATCGACGCGGCGAGCAACAACGGTGTCGATGAGATTCGCGACCTGCGCGAAAAGGTGAAATATCCGCCGCAGACCGGACGATACCGCGTGTACATCATCGACGAGGTTCACATGCTCTCGCAGGGCGCGTTCAACGCGCTGCTCAAGACCTTGGAGGAGCCGCCTGCCTACGTCGTCTTTATTTTGGCGACAACCGAGCCGCAGAAGCTCCCGGCAACCATCCTTTCTCGCTGCCAGCGGTTTGACTTTGGGCGAATCCCCGCGCATCAGATTGTGGAACGCCTGCGCGTCGCCCTGCAGGAGGGCGAGATTCATGCCGAGGATGCTGCGCTGGCGCGAATCGCCCGTGCAGCGGAGGGCGGCATGCGCGATGCGTGGTCCATCATGGACATGTGCCTTTCCTATGCGCAGGAAGAGGACGGCGGCTTGACGGAAGCCCTCGTGCTTCGCGTGCTGGGCGCGGCGGACAAGAGCTTCCTCTTTGACTTTGCGGATAAGCTGATTTCCTCGGATGCGTCCGGTGCGTTGGGCATGATTGACGAGATGATGCGCAAGGGACGCGAGGTTCAGGTGTTTGTCCGCGATGTGAGCGCCCATCTGCGCGCGCTGATGCTGGCGGATATCTGTTCGCAGGAGCAGCTCACGCAGCTGCTGGAGGTCACGCAGGAGGACGCGGCGCAGTACATCGGACAGGCAAAACGCACCTCGCATACGCGGCTGATGCGCATGCTGGATTTGTTTTTGGCGAGCGAAACGGATATGAAGTGGGCGGCTCAGCCGCGGTTTGCGCTGGAAACCGCCGCGCTTCGCGCTTGTGCGCCGGAGGAAACGGTTCAGCTGGAAGCCCTGCTGGCGCGCGTGGACGAGCTGGAACGCAAGCTGCGCGAGGGCGTTGTAGCCGCCGCGCCGGCAAAGAGCAGAGCGAAAGCCGCCGCCGAGCCTGCGCCGGAGGAACCCGCTCCCGCGCCCATTGCGCAGAGCGCACCGCAGGGCGCAGACCCTGAAGCGGAGCGCATCTGGCAGGACGCTCTGCGCCGGGCGAAGCAGAAGCCGCAGATTTACGGCATGCTGCGCTTCGGCAGACTGGTTTCCGGAGAAAACGGCTTGTTTACCGTCGTCTATCCCAAGGCGACGGGCGCGGCATACGTCAAGATGCTCTCCATCAAGGAGAAAAATGAAGAAGTTGCGGCGTATCTGACGGCGGCGGCGGGCTATCCCTGTACGTTCCGCGCTGCCATCGAGGGAACGGTTCAGGAATCGGACAAGGCTGTTCTGGCTGCCCAAAAGGAAGCCAAGCAGCAGGCGGAAAACAATTTGAACAAAGTATTTGAAATGTTCGGACGAGAGAATGTGAGGGTCAGCGATGAGTGATTGGTTCAAGCGTGCGGTCGTTTATCAGGTTTATCCCAAGAGCTTTATGGACGCCAACGGCGACGGTATCGGCGATCTGCGCGGCGTGACGGAAAAGCTCGATTACATTCATGAGCTGGGCGCGAATGTCATCTGGCTCAACCCCATTTACAAGAATTCCGGCGTGGACGGCGGATACGACATCAGCGATTACCGCGCCATTGCTCCGGAATTCGGCACGATGGAGGACTTTGACGAGCTGCTCCGTCAGGCGCATGCGCGGGGCATCCGCATCATCATGGATTTGGTGGTCAACCACACGTCTACGGAGCATGCGTGGTTCAAGGAATCCAGAGCCGACAAGGATAACCCCAAGCGCGATTTCTATGTCTGGCGTCCGCCGTTTGAGGGCGGCGTGCCGAACGGCGAGCGAAGCATTTTCTCCGGAAGCGCATGGGAGAAGGACGAGGCGACCGGAGAGTATTATCTGCACATGTTTGCCAAAGAACAGGCAGACCTCAACTGGCACAATGAGCAGGTACGCCAAGGCGTATACGATATGATGCGCTGGTGGCTGGATAAGGGCATCGACGGCTTCCGCATGGACGTCATCGACATGATTGCCAAGCCGGAGGAAGCCCTCGCCAGCGACGGCGGTCCGCACCGCAATGTTTCGAGCGGACCGAAGGAGCATCTGTATCTGCGCGAGATGAACCGCGAGGTGCTGAGCCGTTACGACACGATGACCGTCGGCGAAACGGGCAGCGCAACGGTTGAATCCGCGGTGGATTATGCGAATCTGGACGGAAGCGAGCTGAGCATGATTTTCCAGTTCCAGCATGTGAGCGTGGACGAAGCACCGAAGTACAAGTGGTGCACCGATCCGCTGCATCTGCCCAAGCTCAAGCGCGTTTTTGACAAATGGGAAACCGGACTGTACGGCAAGGCGTGGAACAGCCTGTATTGGAATAACCACGACCAGCCGCGCATCGTGTCCCGTTTCGGATGCGACAGAGACGAAGCCAGCCGCGTGCGCAGCGCCAAAATGCTCGGCGCATGCCTGCACATGATGCAGGGCACGCCGTACATCTATCAGGGCGAAGAGCTGGGCATGACCAATTACCCGATGAAGAGCATCGACGAGAGCCTGGACGTGGAATCCATCAACGCTTATCACGAGCTGGTCGAGGAAAAGCACGAGATGACGCCCGAACAGATGATGGCGTGCATCCGCCGCAAAGGGCGCGACAATGCGCGCACGCCGATGCAGTGGACGGCAGAGAAGAATGCGGGCTTCACGCAGGGCACGCCGTGGATGCCGGTCAATCCGAATCACACGGTCATCAACGCGCAGGAGCAGGTCGGCGATCCGGATTCCGTTTTCAGCTTTTATCAGCAGCTGATTCGGATTCGTCAGGAATACGACGTGGTCATCGACGGCAGGTTTGAGATGCTGATGCCCGAGGATGAGCAGGTCTTTGCCTATCTGCGCGACGACGGCAGACAGAAGCTGCTGGTTGCCTGCAACTTCTCCGGCGAGGAAGCCGTTTTGGATGAGAGCGCGAGAAAGACGGGCGAGGTTCTGCTGTGCAACTACGATGAAATCGGCGCGGCGGAGACGCTTCGTCCGTGGGAAGCGAGAATTGTGCTGATATAACAGACAGGCGGGCAATGTTGCCCGCCTCGGACTGTAGACAAAAAGCTATTCTCCCCCCCGAAGGGGGGAGAATAGCCCTTT
>ENA-OUPA01000627-OUPA01000627.1-human-gut-metagenome-genome-assembly--contig:-NODE-627-length-21902-cov-70.6081_pt1 | contig 21902 bp, 16 predicted proteins | sample MGYA00237939_ERZ548770 | MGnify/ENA primary metagenome ERZ548770 (study PRJEB26490, sample SAMN05356877) | human gut metagenome | biome: terrestrial biome; feature: human-associated habitat; material...
TTCTCAACTACAAGGTAGTCCCCCTGCTTGAGTATTATTATAGTTAAGAAGTCCCCAAAAGTCAAGTCTACGCATTTAGGGCGGTAAAAGTCCACGGAAATCAAGGTTTTTTCCACATGGTCGGCAGGCAGGTAGATAAAGTTATCCTGTTCCCCTCAAAACGGGGTTCTAAATGCGGGAAAATGGACAAAAAAGAAGCGCCGGACGCAGAGGCTTTGATACCTCTGCGCCCGGCGTTTTACTTATTCGTCTGTGAAGTGGAACCGCTGCGCCGCAAAGTCGGCGTGGCTCATGGCGTCCAGCTTATCGGCGGTCTGGCAGGTCAGCGCCGCCATTTCCTTGCCCATGTCCGGCAAAGCTGCCCGGAGATTTGCCGCCGTCCTGCGGCGGTCGGCGTTGTGGTACAGACAGATCAAATTTTCTTCTTCCACGGTGAAATACATTCCTCATACCTCCATTTCTTTTGTTTTTTCCCGCGCCGGGGGCTTCTTTTTCTGTTCCTCCTTGGCGGCGGCAAGCTGCGCCCGGATGGACGGTTTCTTTTGTTTCTGCGTCGTCTTTCGGGTCTGCTTGGGCTTTTTGGCCTCCGCCTTGGCTGCCTCGGCCACATCCAAAAGGGAAATCTGTTCCCCGGCTTTCGCCCTTGCTTCCAGTTCCTCCATAGACGGGGCATTGTTCATCATGCCGTCGATCATGTTGTAGTTCTGCTCGGTGGACATTTCCGCTGTCTTGATATGGCTTTCTGGCTGGGCGGGGATGGCAAAGGCCCTTGTGCCGTTTGCCATAATCAGATACCTGCCGTCCTCCGACTGATGGTGGAATCCATACCCGGCGGCCTCCATCTGTTCCCGGCTCCTGTCGGTCAGATAGAAACGGCCTCTCGGCGTCTGGATTTGTTCGCCGGTCATGCACTCGTCTGGCGTGAGCTGCTTTTCCGGCTGGGCGAAAAACTCTGGCACCTGCCGGTAGTCGGCCCCCTCGTCCACATAATAGGCGGTCTGTTTCCCATCCTGCCGGAACACCACAATATCCCCCATTGAGAGGGAATGTCCCTTGTAATCGGCGGGATGTTCCATGTTGAAGCGGCGGTAAATCTCGTCCAGTGTGGTGTCCTTATCCAGCGGCGCGGTGTAGACAAGCTGGTAATTCTTCCTGTCCACCGAAAGCCCGTCCGCCTGCAAGTCCTCATAGGAACGGTAGCGCAGGTCGCGCCCCTCCGGGCCGGGCGGCACTTGGTAGATGGAAAAGTTGGGCTGCGCCGGGGCCTCATAGTCAGAGGCAACATATTCCTCCACCGTCAGCCCGGCAGCGGCGGCCTCCTGTTCCAGCTCTGCCTCGATCTGTTTTTTGTAGTCCTGCAAGCTCTGGTCGAAGTCGGCAAGCTGCGGCGGCTCCGGCAAGTGGTACTGGCCCTGATTGAGAAGCGGGCGGCACTCCTTTACATAGTCCAAAACCGCGTTGAAATAAGCGGTCTGTTCCGGCGTCAGGGTTTCCCCGGATCGCAGGGGACGCCGGGCCTCCTGCTCCATAGCGGCCAGATTGCAGTGCAGCTCCATATACGGGACAAACTCATGCAGCAGCATATCCCGCTGGGCCTTGTCCGCCTCCCATGCCTCCGGCCCCTCATGGTGCAGCACATGGTTTTTCCAGCTTTCATCCTGCGCGTAGTATTCGTGGTAGGCCCGGATATGCTGGATCAGGGAACCGTCGCCGTCGCCAAAGTCCTGCCGCCCCTCGTAGCTGTCCGGCTGGCCCTGCATGGTAAAGTCAATGCGGAACTTGGTCTTGTCGTACCAATGGCCCGTATAGCCCGGCTGCTCCCGTTCATGGCGTCTGGCGCTGTCCAGCCCCTTGAAAACGGCCTCGGCTTCATGCAGCGGCATTTGCTGGCCGTCTTTCAGATGGGGGCTTTCACTCCAAAGGATCGTGACAACCGGCTCCGCTGCCGGATTCTGTGCGATCTGCCGCTGGGCGTTGGCAACAGCAATCTCACTTTCGATCTCGCTTTTCACAAAGGAATCCATCTGGCCCTTTTGCAGCTCATAGCCCTGTTCGCACAGACGGTTGATAAGCCCGATCACCTTGTCGTTATCGCCCACGGCCTCGGCATAGGCCACGATCAACTGCCGTTCCTCGCTGCCCAAACGCGGGGCGTTTTTCTCTGCCAGCTCGATCAGGGCGGCGGCCCGGTCAGCCGGGGACGCCTCCGGCATGAACGGCTTTCCATTCAAAAGGCCGTCGATCCCGTTCCACGCCTGCGGCTGGGGAATGGCGTTGGCCTGTTCAGCGGCTTCCAGAAAACCGTCCAGCCTGTCGCCGGTCAGGGGTTCCATTGCCCCAGCCGGTAGCTCATGGATGGCAAGGATTTCTTTTCCGGCTTCCGCAAGGGTCAGGTCGGGATTGTCAAGCTGGCCTCCGTCCAGTTCCTTGTAGTCGGGGCCGTACAGCGTGTAATCATAGCCGGTTTCCGATGTCTGGATATACAGGTAATCGCCGCTTTCCAGACGGTAGGCGGCCTCCTGCGGGGCTTTGGCCTGTTCCAGCGTTCCATCCCCGGCAATGGTAAAGCCCTGCGCCTGCGCCGCCTCCTTGGTTCCCTGCGACACTTCGCCGGTGGATTTCAAATCCGTGTCAATGAGGGTTTGCAGCATGGCTTTTACGCTGTCGGTCATTTCCAGCTGTTGCTCCGGGGGCAGCTTGGAAAATACGCTGTCCGGGTCTGGCTGCTCGGCGGCCTGTTCCAGCGGCGCGGCCTGCGGCTGCTCCTGCTGGGCCTGCCGTTCTTTCTGAAGCTGGGCAAGGTGGCCGTCAATGGTGGTAATCAGTTCATGGGCGGTGGCCCGGATGGTTTCAAGGGAGGCTTTCAGCTCTTTCAAGTCCTTGCCGGAACTCCAACCGGCCACATAGCCAAAGGAATAGTCGGAGGTGTCCAGCCCGTAGTGCTGGCAGACGGCATAGGCCACGCTTTCAGCCTGCACCTCGCGGGTGCGGCTGTCTGGGCGGTCGGCCTGCTCTATGGCCGGGGCTTCCGGGTCAATGGCGTGGAGCTTGGAATGGGCGATCTCGTGGATGGCTGTCTTTAGGGTCTGTAATTCGCTCATGCCCTCCTGAATGGCGATCCGCTTTTCCGTCAGGTGGTAGTAGCCGTGGGAACCGCCCGGAATATCCTCAAAACCAATGGGAACCGGGGAGGTCTGTTCCAGCGCCTTGAAAAATTCCCCGTAGCGTTCCACGCTGCCGGTCAGTTCTTCCACGCCGATAGAGGGCAGCGGTTCCCCCTCGGTCTGGCTCACATCAAAGACGGAAACGATCTTAAAGGCCGGAACCTGTATTTCCTGTACTTCGGTAACAGGCTTTCCGTCCTTGCCCATCACCGGCCTGCCCTGTGCGTCCAGCTTTTGCACTTCCTTTTTCGCCTTGAACGGGGCCGGGGCCAGTATCTTGATGGCCTTTTCGCCTTTCTTTACATTGCGGTGAAAATCGTCCCGCCACTTGTTGTAGCCCGCCACAAGCTGTCCGCCCTGCATGGCGATCAGGAGGGTGTTGTTGAAGCTGTAACTGTGGAACTTGGACATGGTGGTGAGATAGGCTTTGTAGCGTTCACTCTCGAAAAGCTCCTGTATGCCGGTTTCCAGCCGGTCGGTGATCTCTTTCATGCGCTCGGCGCTGTTCTGGCCGTTTAAGAGAATGGGAGTGACAGGCTGCGGGGCCTTTGCGGGGGCTGCCGCCTCCGGCTGCACCTTGCTTTCCTCCCGCAGAATTTCCGGCGCAGGATAGGCCATCACCCGGTATGGTTCCGGCACCGGCTGGCCCTCATGGACGCGCTGCCATTCGTCGCTGGTTCGCAGGATATAGCCGTAATCGGTAAAGGTTCCCTGTTCCTCGCTGGCGATAAAGCGCCCCAGCCGGTCGGTGTCAATGGCCGGTTTCCACGGGTCGGGAACGACAAACAACCCGGAATCATTCAGATAATATTCCCCCAGACTGCGGTTGTCCTTGGCGTTGATTAAGACAAAACAATCGGTGTTTTCGGCGTAGTCCAAAAGCTGCCCGATGGTCTGCATTTTTGCCGGGGACTGCATGGCGGCGTTCAGCTCCGCAAGCTCCACGGCGTCCAGCCTTTGAAGCTGGGCAGCAAGGAAGTTCAGTTCGTCCACGCTGGCGGTTTTGATTATATCCTCCGGCAGTTCCAGCGGTTTTCCCTCCGGGGCGGAAAAGCCGCCAATAAACAAGTCCTGCTGGTTGTCGGCGGTGATATGGATTTCCTTTAGGACTTCCTGTACCTGTTCGGCGGAAGTCGGCAGGGAAAGCCAGTAGCCATGCGGCCCGCTGGTCTGCGCTTCGGCGCGGTTATCAAGAAAAATAGAAAATACTTCGTTCACGGGTTCCCTCCTTTCCGGGGTGGCTGCGGTCTGCTGCGGCTGCGCGGTTTCTTCCTGTGCGGGAAGCTCTGCAGCTTTTGCCGTTTCCTCCCCCTCAACGGTGTAGCCGGGGAGCAGGCAGCCGTTGACCTTAAAGCAGTCGGCGTATTCCTTGGGGATAGCCGGGGAAATTTCGGTAAAGTAATGGTCGTGGGCTTTGATCCGCCCATTCAGGTACTTATCCAGTTCTTCCCGGCTGGCAAAGACTTTTCGTTCCTGTCCGGCGATCTTTTCCATCGGGTTGCCGTGGGGTGCGTTGGTATAAAGGCCCCAGCGGAGCGTCCATGAGTAGGGGACGGATTTTTGGGCGGCGCTGTCATACCGGGTGTTCTCGGAAATGGAGTAACTCATCTGGTAAACCATGTTGCTGCGGATATGGCGGTATTCGTCCGGGGCCTCCCACTGGTTTGCGGTGTGGGTGACGGGAAGCGTCCGGGCATATTCAAGGGCTTTGTCCAGAAACAGGGTTCTTCCGGCCTGTTCCTCCCATGCGGCGGCCTGTTCTTTCAGGCGGTCAAACACTTCCTGTTCTGCGGCGGCGCTTTCCGCCCGCAGGGAAAGAAGCTCCGCAAGGGGCAGCTTTACCGCTTCGGAGAGATCGGCCTTGCCGCTTTCAAAGTAAATCCGGCGCTCGATCCGCATAGTGCTCGCCGGTTCTAAATCGTCATGGTCGTAGGAGCTGTAAGACATTTGGGGTTCACATCCTTTCTGAAAAATAGCATAAGAAAAGCAGGAAACCTTTGAAAGATTTCCTGCTGGGTGGTGCTGCCGATGGGCAGCAAATTGTTCAGTTGTCTAAAAGCTAATTACATATTAAGTATGGCAGCAATAGCTTCTGGCGCATCTTTGTTAATTTCATCGCCTGCGCCGGGGACGATTTGCAAAGTCGCTTTTGGAAGTATCTCATTTAACTTTTTCGATGCTTTTAGATTAGCGCTATCTTTTTCACCGCACAAAATATTGACGGGGCAATGAATCCCACTTAATTGTGCAGTAAAATCCAATGCCCGCATAGAGCGAGCCAATTTTATGGTGTTGCTTTATGATAGTCCCATACTTTCAAATGCCTTGTTTGGCATACAACGGAAGATAAGATTTTGAAAATCTATCAACAAACTTGGAACTTTATATTGTGTGCCAATCAAAACCAGAGAAGCTACTTTATCTCCATGCCGAATAGCAAAATCAATCGCAAGAAGCGCTCCCAACGAAAGACCACAGATACGAAGCGGTTCTTTTGCGTTAGAATATCGCCGTTCTAAATCCCCCAAAATCTGGGGATATGATATTTCATTCTCCATTGAAGAAAAAAGTTCTGGACACTCAACATTAGAAGATGAAAGCTGGCAAACTACTTTTTTCCAGTCCTGTGCTGTTTGTCCTAATCCGTGTAAAAGAATTGTTTTCATTTTTTGCCCGATCCTTTCCTATGACAGAATAAATAATCTGTCCCAAAACATACAAGCGGAAATCGCCGCAACAAACCATTGCGGCGTCGCTTTTTAACGCATAATCAACTGTTTCTTTGATTATACCAGCGCAAGCAGATTTTTGAAACATAATAATTGTAAACATGGAGAGAAAAAGGGGGTTTGGGGCTTCCCCAAAGAGAAAATCCCCGGCCCGGCAGGTGCGCCGGGTCAGGGATTTTGCCGGGAGTGTGGCTACACTCCCTATGCTTGCTGTCTTTCGTTTTTGCCCCTCTGTTCCACGCGGTAGTTCACATACTTGCCGCCGGTATCAGCCAAAAGCACCGTCCCGTCATAGGTCTTGCCGGTTTTCATGGAGCGCAGGCCCTTTACCTTTGCTTTTCCGTCTTTAAGGAGTGCGGCGGCGATCTTCGGGGTGAACGCCTTGCCCCGTTCCTCAAAAAATCGGTCATTCTTCCACATGACAAACTGGCAGCTTCGGTTTCCGCAGTAGTAGTTCTTTTTGCCCTCGTAGACGCTTTCCCCGCAGCGCGGACATTTGCCGATAACCACACGCTCGGTTTGAAATAACTTCTGCGCGTCCTCGCTGATCTGGGAGTAGTTTGCAATCAGGCCCCTTGTCATTTCTGCAATGCCAGCCATGAAGCCCTCCGGGTCGGCCTGCCCCTTGGCAATGGCCGTCAGCTCCGTTTCCCACTGTGCCGTAAGCTGGGGAGAGGTCAGCACCTCCGGCAGCACACAGGCAAGGTTATGGCCGTCCTTGGTGGGAAGTAGCTGTTTTCCCCTGCGCTCCACAAAGCCCATCTGCACCAGCTTTTCTAAGATGGAGGCGCGGGTGGCCGGAGTTCCCAATCCCTGCCGTTCGGCGTCCTCCGGCAGATCGTCCGCACCGGCGCGCTCCATAGCGGAAAGCAGGGTATCTTCCGTGTAGGATTTTGGCGGTGCTGTGAAATGCTCGGTGACAGCGGCAGTTACCTTGTCAAAGGTCTGTCCCTCGGTGATCTCCGGCAGTTCCCGCGCAGGCTCCGGGGCGGTGTCGTCGGCGTCTGTTTTGAACGACGCCTTAAAGCGGCGGTCAAGCTCTTTCCAGCCGGGGGTCAGGATGGTCTTTCCCTTGGCGGTAAAGGTGTTCCCGGCACAGGTGAATGTAGCGGTGACAGCTTCGTACACATGGGGCGCGGCTACGGCGCACAGCAGCTTGCAGCACACAAGGGACAGCAGTTTCTTTTCCCCCTCGGCCAGCCCGTCAAAGCCTTTTTGCACAAATTCCATTGTCGGGACAATGGCGTGGTGGTCGCTCACCTTTTTGCTGTTCAGCACCCGGCCAAACTGCGGGGACAGGTCAAGCCCCGCCGCAAAGGGAAGCAGCGGCCACAGGCCGGACACAAGGCTTTCCGCCGTTGGCAGCATATCGTCGGTCAAATACTGGCTGTCGGTGCGGGGATAGGTCAGCAGCTTCTTTTCATAAAGCTGCTGGGCATAGTCAAGGGTCTGCTTGGCGGTAAATCCAAACAGCCGGTTTGCCTCCCGCTGCAAGGTGGTGAGGTCATAGAGGCGGGGCGGCTGCTCCGTCTTTTTCTCCCGCGTTACCGACACACAAACGGCCTGCGCCGTTTCACAGGCGGCTTTCAGGGCCTTGGCGTCGTCTGCGTTTCCCATGCGTTCACTGGCCGCCTCCATGCCGCCCGCCGCGATCTGGACAATGTGGTATTTCTCTTTCTGAAAGCTGCTGATCTTGGCCTCCCGGTCAACCAGCATTTTCAGGGTCGGCGTCTGGACACGGCCCACGGTCAGGGTCTTGTGGTAGAGGATGGAGAAAAGTCTTGTCGCGTTGATCCCCACCAGCCAATCCGCCTGCGCCCGGCAAAGGGCCGACTGATACAGGTTGTCATAGTCAGTTCCCGGTTTCAGGTGGGCAAAGCCGTCTTGAATGGCCGCGTCCTCCATGCTGGAAATCCAAAGGCGCTGAAACGGTTTCTTGCAGCCCGCCATCTGGTAGACAAAGCGGAAAATCAATTCCCCCTCGCGCCCGGCGTCGGTGGCGCACACAAGGCCGGTGACATCGGGGCGCTCCATCAAAGAACGCAGGGTGTCAAACTGCTTTTTCTTATCGTCGGGAATGATGTACTGCCATTCCTGCGGCAGAATCGGCAGGTCGTCATAGCGCCATTTTTTGAAACGCTCGTCATAAGTCCCGGCGTCGGCAAGGGAAACAAGGTGGCCGATACACCAGCTCACCAGATAGCCGTTCCCCTCCATATAACCGTCCTGTTTCTTGTCCGCGCCGATCACACCCGCAATGCTGCGGGCTACGCTTGGTTTCTCTGCAATTACTAACTGATAGCTCATACTTCGTCCTCCTTATTTCCATCTTCACTTGTCATATCCTCGTCCGGCTCCGGGGCTTCGTCCTCGTCGTCCTCGTCCTCGCCAAAGTCATACTCGGCCAGATCGTCATTGCCTGTGGTGTCGGCTTTTTCCTTTTTGAATTTCAGGAAGTAGAGGGCTGCGCCGCCGCCCAGCAGCGCCACCACAAAGAACACCACAAGGCCGCCCATGCCGCTTGGCTTTTTCTCCTGCGGCTTTTCTTCCTCCGGCTGGGGCTTCGGCTCCGGCCCGTTGCAGGCGGTCAGGTTGTTTTTACAGACCGGGCAGGCCGTATTGACGGCCCCGGCTTGACATTTGGCCGTACAGGTGCAGACCTCCGGCTCTTTTTTCCCGTCCTCCAACAAGGCTTGCAGGTCGGCGTCGTCCACTTGGTTGAGGAAATGCACCGCCGTTTCCTTGTCCTCGTTGGCCCGGTCGATCAGGATGTAAAAATAATTCCCGGCCTTGGTGGTAACGGTGATAAGCTGCTTATCCCCGAAAAAATCATCCACCAGCGTAGCGTTGCCCTGCGGGGTGACAGGTACGCCCTCCGGCTCCATGCCGCCGGTGGTGGGTTCTTCGGTTTCCTCCGGCACCTCTGCGGGGGCCTCGGTGGTTTCCGGCAGCGGCACAGGATCAGGGTCAGCGCCCCCGGCGTAGGCGGTAACGGTCGTGGTCGCCATGCAGAGCGCAGCGGCCACGGCCAGCGTCAAGGTGCGGAACAGTTTAGATTTCTTCATGGGCGCTGTCCTCCTGTTCAAAGTCCGGGATCGGGGCCGGGGACGCCTGCAACGCGCCGCCGCGCACAAAGGCGGCGAACTCCTGCGGGGTCATGTTGAGGCCGCGCACAAGCTGGACGATCTGCAAGTTTTCCTGTTCGGTCTTGGCCGCTTCCAGCTCCCGAAGCTGCTTTTGCAGCTCCGCGATCTTGCCCTTGGTTTTCTCAATATCCTTTTCAATGCGTTCCAATTTGTTCATTGCCATAGTGATTTACTCCTTTCTGGCGTTTAAGGCAAACGCCCGTAACAATAAAAATGCTGCTGCCAGTAGCTTGAATTGAGGTTCGTGTAGGAAATGGGGTCGCCGCAGTGCAGCATGACCGAATTTCCCACATACAGCCCCACATGGGACATCCCGGCAGTATCGTAAGTGCCGACGAAAAATACAAGGTCGCCGGGCTTGGCCTGCTCCGGGGAAACAGGGGTACAGATGTTGTAAAGCCCCTGCGCCGTCTGGCGTCCCACATTCCAGCCGGAATGATTGATAACCCAGCTAATGAAGCCGGAACAATCAAAGCTGGTGCTTGGGGAGCTGCCGCCCCATACATAGGGATAGCCAACATACTTTTCCGCCTCGGCAATCATAGCGGCAAAGGCTTCGTCCTTTAGCGCCTCCGGGGGGATTTCATAGTAGGTCGGCTCTTTCGGGGTGGAGGCGTGGGGATAGCTGCCGTTTGGGAACAGGTCTGGCCGGTTGCCCAAAGTCTGCATATAGGCAGCATAAAAGCCCATCTGTTCCTCGGTGAGAATGTAGATGGGCAGGTGGGATAAATCAAAGTTTTCCAGCTTCACATTGCAGATGTAATAGGTGTAGGGGACTTCCACGGTGTAGGTGTTTCCCTCGCTGTCCGTCCGCGTTTCGGTGCGGTAGCGGGTTTCCGTTTCGATGGTCTGGGTCAGGATGTACTGCTTTTCAAAGAGCATGGCAAGGTCGCCCTGTACCTCCCCCAAAGTGAACACGCCGTTATGCAGCGCGGAGAGGATGGAGGTCAGCACATAGGGGTCATGCTTGATCTCGTCCAGATCGAAACGGTATTCGTCATAGCCGGGGTGCAGGCTTTCGTAGTTGTCAAGTTCGTGCTGCAAGTCTGCTTCCAGCGCGGCATAGGCGGCTTCGGCTCCCAGCATATCGCTGTCCTCGGAGAGATAGGAGGTGGCGGCAAGGCCCGTTCCAGTGCTGCCAAACATGGCGGTGCAGGATTGCAGGCCGCCCATCACCAGCAGGAGCATGAGGCCCACGCCGCCGACGATCAGCGCCCCTTTCCAGTGCCGGGCGGCAAAGGACGCGGCCTGTCTGCTTTTCTCTGCGGCTTTCTTGGCTGCGGCAGCCGTGGTCTTGGCGGTGCCTGCCGCCCCCTGTGCGGTCTGGCCCGCCGCCCTTGCTGCCTTGGCATATTCCCGCTTGATGTGCTGTTTCTGCCAGAAACGGGAAACAGGGTTTTTGGCCGCCTGCACCAGTTCCGGGTTGTCCCGCAGGGATTTTTGATACGCAAACTCGGCGTTGGCAGCGATGGACTTTCGCTCGGCCTTGGCTGCGGCCCGGTAGGGTTTGAGCTTATGGCGGTGGACGCCGCTGCGGATCATGCGGCCCGCCTGCCGTTCCGCCAGTTCCTCCCCCTTGTGGCCGCCCTCCACGCCCACATTTTCGTGTTCTACCTCATGGATTTTTCCGTGGAGGTAAAGCCCGGCTTCCTGTATGGGGCGGCTGGCCGGGTTTGGTTTGAGCTGGGGAGGGGATTTCTCCACCTTGTCAAAATACAGCCTGCTTTTGGCCTTGCCCTTGGCCTCGTCATAGACGGTTTCCTTGGTGACGACGCGCTTTTTGGGCAGGGCTTCTTTGGCCGCTTCCAGCTGATCCGCCCGTTTTTCCGCCTTTTTGATATACGGGGCCAGCTCCGGGGAGGCCCGTTCTTCGGCGGTAAACTGCAACCGGGAAACGGGGTCGGTGGCCTGCGCCACGGTTTCCCCGGCGTCCTTGGCCGCTTTCTTTGCCTTGTGGCAGTCGTGCAGTTCATCCGCCCGTTCCAGTATTTTTTCCGCTGCGCCCTCTGGCTGGGTAGTGTATTCCTGCTCGGCCTCCCGGCTGGACACATTGACGCTTTCGCCGGTGGTCTGGTTATCCAGCGTCAGGCCGTCGCGGGTCATGTGCTGCGTTACCTTGTCGCGGGGTTTTAAGGGTTCCATGACTTCACCTCCTTGTGCCTCATACCGTCGCCCCCTCGCCTAACCGGGTCGTCATGATCTGGTAGAGCTGGGTGTTTTTCGGGATGGGGTTCTTAAAGGGCAGGATCACATTTTCGTAAATGAGAAGCCCCTCTCCGGGTTCGGAATTGTCCACATACCGTAATTGCTGGGGCGAAATGTTCAGCCGTTCCGCAAGGATTTTGCGGTCGCCGCTGGCCTGATTGAGCAGGCAGATAAAGTCGCTGTTTTCCAAAATGTTCTCAATTTCCGGGGAGGAAAGCAGGTCTTTTACATTCTGCGTCGCACCTGTGGGAATCCCGCCCCACTTACGGAAACGCTTCCAAATCTCACAGGAAAAGGCCGCCGTCTGTTCCTCACGCAAAAGCAGGTGGAACTCATCACAGAAATACCATGTCGCCTTGCCCTTGCTGCGGTTTTGGGTGACGCGCCCCCAAATCTGGTCTTGGACAATGAGCATACCGATTTTCTTTAGCTGCTTGCCCAGCTCCTTGATGTCAAAGGCCACAATGCGGTTTTTGATGTCGATGTTGGTTCTGTGGTTGAACACATTTAGGCTGCCGGACACATACAGGTCAAGGGCCTGTGCCACCCGGTCGGCCTCCGGGATATGCTGGTCTAACAGGGCTTTGTGCAGGTCTGCAAGGATGGGCATATTTTCCGGCTTGGGGTCTGCCAGATAAGGCCGGTAGATCACCTGTACCGCCCGGTCGATCACCGTCTTTTCAATGGCTTCCAGCCCGTTCTTGCCACCCATGACAAGCTCACAGAACGACAGTACAAAGTCGGATTTTAAGGCCAGCGGGTTTTCATCCTCGGAGTAATTTAAGTTGATGTCCAGCGGGTTCACATAGTTTTTGCTGGTAGGCGACAGCTTCACCACCTGCCCATGCAGCCGCTTCACAAGGGGGTAATACTCGGCCTCTGGATCACAAATATACACATCGTCCGGGGTGCAGAGGAACACGCTCACAATCTCCGATTTACAGCTCATACTTTTGCCGCTTCCCGGCGTCCCCAGCTTTAGCCCGTTGGGACACCTCGCCCGTTTGCGGTCGAGCATAATCATGTTGCCGGTCTTGGCGTTGATCCCGTAATACATGGCGTCGCCGCCCTGAAAAAGCTCCTGCGTCACAAAGGGGACGAACACGGCCACGCTGGAAGTCGTCAGGGAGCGTTCAATCTGGATGTGGCTGGCCCCCAGCGGCAGGCTGCTCATAAGCCCCTGTTCCTGCTGGTAGTCCAGCCGCACAAGGGAACAGTTGTATTTCTGGGCGATCCCGGCAGCCCAGAACACATCGTTTTCCAGCTTTTGCCGGGTGTCTGCGGTGTTCAGCACCAAAAAGGTAAGCTGGAACATCCGTTCATTCCGGCTCTGCAAGGTCTTTAACAGCTCCTTGGCGTCCTGTCCGTAGGTGGCAAGGTCGCTGGGAAGAATGTCCATGTCGTAACCGCTGCGGACAGCCCGTTTCTGCTCCTGAATCTTCATGGCGTCAAGGTCGGTGATCTTGCGCTTGACCGTCTTAATGGCGTCGCTCTGGTCGATGGCCTGCACATGGAGGTTCACCACAATGCCGTTTTCCGTGTTGAGGAAATCAGCCAGCATTTCATCCGACAGCTCCGGGGAGAGGATTTGCAGGAAGCTCACCGCCCCGTATTTGCCGCCCAGCCCGAACATCCGGGCATTGCCGAAGCGGAACGAGGACGGGGCGATAAAGTCCTTGGTGGAAAGCCCCGACGGGGCAAGCCACTTCCAGTCAAAGGAGAACGGTTCCCCGTCCGGGTGGAAAATGCTGTGCATGACTTCCAGCCGCTGCTTGGCGTCCAGTCCCCACGCGGAGGCCCCCATACTCTTGAAATAGCCCAAAAGGTCGGTTTCGATCCGGCGCAGTCTGGCGCGGGCCATTTTCAGGCTGTCCGCCTCAATGGTATAGGTCATAAATTTCCGCTTCATCAGGCCGTTGTTCCCGTTCACAAGCTGGTCTTGCAAAATGCCGGAATACTCGCTGCGGATGTCGTCAAAGTCGTCCCCCTGCGCCCGGATTTCAAAGCTCTTGGCGTACTGCTTGGGGTCGATCTTGCGGTTGATAAAGGAAAACTGCACATGAATGGAGGCGTCCAGATAGTTGTAGAGGTCGCACAGGTTTTCAAAGATGGCGGTCTTGGTGTCCGCCTGCGCCAGTTGGTAGCTGATGTCCGTAAACTCAATGCACTTGGAAAAGGTGCGGGGCGTCACCCGGCATACGCCGTCCTGATACATGGCCTCATAGGGAATACTGGCCTGCGCCGAATGGGGCTTGCCGTCGCCCTTATACTTTCGGATGACGGCCTGAATCTCTTTCTTTTCGGCGCGGGTGAGCTTGACCGGCGCTTTTGCGCTCGTTTCGTTCTTTTGCTTTTTGGACAATGGCGTTGACCTCCTTTTCCATTTGGGATTGCCGCACAAGGGCGGTATAAGCGTTGTTGGTCTGGTAGGGCCGTTCCTTGGGCTGGATGAAGCAGCACTCTACGATCTGGCGCACCACCACTTCAAGGGGCTGGCCGTGTTTTTCGTAAAGGGCCAGCAGAAATCCCGGCAGCATGGCGAACACCATAATGAGTGCCGCCGCGCTGGTCGGGACGCGGCCCCGGATCAAAAAGAAAAGCGGGACGCCTACAAGCAGCGCACCGCCAAAACAAATGAGCTGGCGTTTCGTCAGCCCGAATACTACCTTGGATTTGACCTTGGTTAAATCCTTGGGGACAGTTACATAAGCCATAAAAAATCACCTCGTTTCTGGTACGGACAGGGAAAAATCGCTGTCCACTTCATTGCCCCACACATCCCAGCCGGGGGTTTTCTGTCTGGCAAACAGTTCTGCGCGGGGCAGGTCGCCCGCAAGGGCTATGATTTTCTCGCGGGTAATGTCTGGTTTCTTGCTGTGTTCCTCCACCGGGGAAATGATAAACTGATGGACGCTTTTGGAGTAACGCTTTGGATGGCCCCGCTTGGCAAGCAGGCAGATTTCCGCGTTTCCTCTCGTCCAATAGCCCAGCCCGTAAAACTATGTGGGGCTTTTTCGGTTCAATTTCAGCCAGACAAAGGCCACGGTCTTAAAGGAAAAGCCCCATGCCTTAATCAGGCGCAGCGCCTCCGGGAGCTGGGGGAAAGTCGCCCACAAAAACAAGAGGCAGTCTTTTTCCGCCAGCGTTTCCACCGGCAGGGCGCACAGCTCGTCAATGCTCATGGTAGGATAGTGATGTTCCGCCGCCCCTGTCCGTTTGCACTCATATCGCCACGGCGGGTCGGCGTAAAGGATGTTGTAGGTTTTCTTTTGTGTTTCCTCGATAGCTGGTATTCCTCCTGTCTGTCAATGTGCGGTAAATACGGCTTTCGATATGCTGCCGGTCTTGAACAGACAGAAGCAAAGCAAAACGGTATAGCCCATACAGCCCCAGATCGCGCCGGATATGTCGTCGGCGGTTCCGATCTGCTGGATCAGCACCGCATAAATCCCAACAACCACCATGATTAAAAAGGCTTGGAAGCCCAGCGCAAGCAGGGATTTCAAGTAGTTCTGGCCCATGCCGCGCCACTCTGCATTGCCCAGCGTGGCAAGGGGGATCGGCCCCAATGCGGTCACGGCGTAAATTTCAATCATTCTTCCATAGGTCACAAGGAAAATGCAGATGGAAAGAATGTTCATCGTCAGCCCCACAACAAGGGTCTGGAACCACAGGCCGAGAAGCGGCCCAATCTCCATTGCTTCAAGGCGGCTTTCCAGATCAGGGAGCAGCGTGTCAAAATCAATGCTGGTATCTCCGATAATCACCCCGGCGCTCTGGTTGACGACCTGCTGGGTGGCGTCAAATACGCCCATGACGATATTCCATGTGTTTGTCACAATGAGGATGGCAAAGGCGCTTTTGAAAATCCAGCGGAAGAACATGGAGCTGTCGAAGTCGTGCATATTGTTCTTTTCCACAATCATGTCGATCAGCTCATAGCACATCACAAGGGCGAGAATGGCCGCCGCAATGGGGACGATCACCGTTTCGGACAGGTTTTGCAGCATGGAGAAAATGCCGCCGTTCCAGTCCTGCGGGGTACTGCCCACATCCGACGCGATTTCCCCGACTTTGGTATTGACTGTGTTAAACAGGCCGGACAGGTTGCCCATGATACCGTCGATCAGGATTCCTTTGATCCATTCCCCGATTAAATCACCGATCATGTGGGGACACCTCCTTTCCCGCGCCCTCCCAGATCAGAGAGGGCGCGGAGGGTTTTCTAACACACATGGGGTTATCCCAGCAGCCCGGACAGCAGCGGAACAAGGGTCATGCCAATGAGGGCAACGCCGCCTCCGGCGACAAGCTGCTTGATTCCTTGGCTCTTGCTTGCCGGGTTGTCCGCCCCGTATCCCTCCAAAAGATTGACGCCGCCCCATACGCAAAGCGCTCCGCCGAGGCCCACAACGATGGTCTGCAAAGTATCAACTGCACTATTGAAAAATTCCATAAATTTACCTCCATAAATTCAGATTGTGATGGTGTTTGGGTGCAAAAAAGCCGCCGTACACAGCGGCAGCCTCACAATCCGCAGACGGCCCGGAGTTACTGGCCGTCCCGCCATTTCAGCACAGCCAGCGAAAAAATTTCGCCCCATGCTTCACACAATTCACGGTTTACTTCCGCCTCCATTTGTTTCAAACCGGCGTCGTCAGGCGGTTCAAAATCGTGTTCGATCATCCACCGCAATGCAACGGCAGCGGAGATCATGCCACGGAAAACAGCCTGCTCCTGCTTGAAATAATCCGCAAATGTCCATTCGTCCGAGTGTCCCATCGGTCATACTCCTTTCTCTATGGCCGCTTTATTCTGCGGCAAAATCTTCCTCCGACAGCTCAATGTCGTAGAGGTCAAAGGGTTCGTCCTCCGTTACCACGCGCCGCTTTTTCCGGCGCAGGGACGACAGGTAGCTGTCCACATCAAAGGTGTTCTTTTTGTCGGCGTCCGAGAGGTATTGATAGCGGGGGTGGCGTGTGATGTCGTATTTCTCACTGAAAAACGGCCTCACGCCGCGCACCTGCAAAATACACTTGCCTCCGTCCATCGTTGCAATTTCGTCTTGGCTCATCAGCTCCTTTCCGAGTTTTTGATAGTTCAGTCCGTGGGAGGTCTGCGCGCCCCGGTTCTCGCTCTGGTTGTAGCTGTCAATGGTTTCCTTGCCCAGCACCTCCGCAATCTCCTTGGCGTTCTTGCCCCGGCCACTAAGGAACAGCGTACAGTCGCAGTTGTCGGAAATGATTTCCGCCGCGTCCTTGTAAATGGCCTTTAGCTGCGACTGGCTCTGCAAAATAATAGAAGCCGAGATTTCCCGGCTTCGTATGGTGGCAATCAGCTTGTCAAAGTTTGGAATCTGGCCGATGTTGGCGAACTCGTCCAGAATCAGCCGCACATGGACGGGCAGCCGCCCGCCGTATTTGTCGTCGGCCCGGTCGCACAAAAGGTTGATAAGCTGGCTTTGCACCATTGCCAGAATGAAATTAAAGGTCGTGTCCGTGTCCGACATAATCAGGAACAGGGCTGTTTTTTTATCCCCGATGGTGTCAAGTTCCAGTTCGTCGTCCTCCATCAGCTCCCGCACCTCCCGGATGTCAAAGGGCGCTAATCTGGCTCCGCAGCTTATCAAAATGGAGCTGCGGGTCTTGCCCGCCGACAGCAGGAATTTACGGTACTGGCGCACCGCAAAGTGTTCCGGGTCTTTTTCTTCCAGCCGTTCAAACATCTGGTCTACCGGGGATTGAAATTCCGGGTCGTCCTCGCGGGCTTCGCTGGCGTTTATCATTTCAAGAAGCGTGGTGAAATTCATTTCATCGTCCGGCGCTTCGTACCAGATATAGCCAATGAGGGCCGAATACAGCAGCCGTTCCGATTTGATCCAAAAATCCTCGGCGCTCTTTTCGCCCTCGCCCTTGGTGTTGCAGATCAGCGTGTTTACCAGCTTCAAAATGTCCTTTTCCGAATGGATGTAGCGAAACGGGTTGTAGCGCATACTCTTGGAAAAGTTAATGGTATTCAGCACTTTTACCCGGTAGCCGCACCGCACAAGGAGCTGGCCCACCTCGCCGATCAGACTTCCTTTCGGGTCAGTAATCACGAATGAGGTCGGGTAGTCCTTGGACACGCACTGCATAAGGTTGGGCTTCACAAAGAACCGGGTCTTGCCGCTGCCGGAACCGCCGATCACCAGCACATTTTTGTTCCGGGCGGTCTTGGGGTCTTTGGGCCGGTTGTTCATGGTGAGGCGTTCCGTCTGGGTCAGGAGGATGTTGTTGTCAAACACCGGGTCGATGTACGGGGCTATATCTTTGGGGCCGCCCCAACGGGCGCTGCCGTACTCGACGCCCCGGCGGTATTTCTTGGCGTTCTTGCTTTTGCAGTACACCATCAGCCGCAATGCCACCGCACCGACCACGCCCACCGCCAGATCGAACAGGTGGAAGCTGGGGGCGGCGCTTTCAAAGGCAAGGGAAAAGCCATCCGCAAGGTGCAGCAGCTTTTCCGACAAGTCCGCCCCAGCCGCCAGCCGGTAGGTCTGTCCCAGCTTGCCGAACAGGTAAACAAACAGCAGGTAGGGCAGGTTGGCGATGATCAGTTTTTTCATTTCCGGCTTCATCGTGACAGCCCCCTTTCCTTGATTTTCTCCTTGGTCTGCTGGCTGCTTCTGGCCGCTGCCTTTTCTTTCAGGACGGCAAGGGTCTTTCGGATGGAGGGGCGTTCCTGCTGTTGGAGCTTCTTGGCCGTAAACTCCTTAAACGCCTGTTCCAGATTGTCCGCCTGCTTGGATTTGAAGATCACGATATACCGGGGCGGATGGGTGGTGCGGTCTTTCCGCAGGGTAAAATCAATGTCGTATTTCTTGGCGCAGGGCTTAAACAGGCCAATGTTGGCGTCGGTGATCTCAATGTTGGACAGGGCGGAACCGTCCTTTTTGAGCTGCCGTAAGCTCTGCTGTCCGTGACGGGTCTTGGCCGTCCCTTTCTGCCGGGCGGCCAGATATTTTCGGATGGCCGCTTGCAGCACTTGGGCGGTGAGCTTGCCCGTCTTAACCGCTAACGCTATGGTTTTCTGGTCTACTTCTTCCTGCAACTGCTATCCCTCCTTTGGAAAGTCAACAGGCAGGCGGATGGCTTAAATCCGCACCCGCAGGCCGGAGAGGTCGTCGGTATGGATTCCCACCAGATACCAGTTCTCGGCCATTTCAATGCGGGTCGGCCTCCATCTGCCGCCCACCATCACATCAAAAGTTTCTCCGCAGTGCAGGCCGCCGTAATAGTCCGCAAGGTCAAAGCGGATGTCGTAGCGGTCTGTCTGCTCGTCAAAAATCAAAGCACCCTGTTTCATAGGGTCGTCCTCCTTTCTCGTCGTCACAAAATCATTACGGGGTTCCCCAACTGCCTGTGTTCATGTCATGGGCCACCAGCGCCGTGTAATAGCCGTTGATGGTGCTTGGGGCGTTGAACAGAACCGCCAGCAGGTATTTTTTGATGTTCCGTATTTCTGTGGTGTTTCTGCTGATACAGTCAAAGACAAACTCAATGTGAGAACTGTTCAGCTTCATCAGCTTGGATTTCACCAGCTCGGCGGGGTAATCGTCCCCGGCAATGCGGATGGTCTTTCGGGCACTGCATACGGTTTCCACCAGCAAGTCCACAATCTCGTCCAGCATATCCCGGTCAATCCCCTTGGCGTACTGGCAAAGGTGTTCATACTCGATGTTGTCCTTGATGATCTCCCGGTAAATCTCTACGGCGCTCTGTGATTTCGCTCCCGTTCCTTTCCGTTCCGGCGGCGCAGCCGCTTCTTCCCCCAAAGGAGAGGGAGGGGAAAGGATAGGAATGGAATCGGTATTTGATCCATCCGTAATTGATTTGTCTTTACTTGATCTATCTTTATTTAATTGCGTTGGTTTTTCCTGCGTAGGCTTTTCCTGCGTTGGATTATCCAATGTTGGATTTTCCAATGTAGGTGAATCCGGCACAGGCTGGGGCTGTTCGTAAATGATGTAATCCGCCCCGCGCAGGCGGCCTTGGCTGTCACGCTCACGGGAACGCACGATATAGCCCGCCTGTTCCAGCTCCCGGACTGCCGCCCGGATCGCGTCGATCTGCTCCCGGTTGATAAGGGACAAGCCTTTCAGCGTAAAATCCCAATCCTCCGGCAAGGACAGCATTTGCGACAGCAGGCCCTTGGCTTTCAGGGACAAGTCCTTGTTCCGCAGGTGGTGGTTGGACATCACCGTGTAGCCCCGGTTTTTCTCCACTCGAAAAACTGCCATCTCGTCGTCCACTCCTTTCACTTGAAATTTCACCGCGCCGTCAAGGGCGGTGAGCTTGCCCGGCTGGTAGGGACATTCCTCATACACACAAAACTGGTACTTCCAGTGCGGGCGGTAGAAACGGCAGGTGCCGCAGTCCTCCGGCGCTCCGGCCTCGCCGCTGTCAAAATGATCTGCGCCCGGCCTCGTCTGCATGAGCTGTTCAAAGGCCCGGTCACTGCCGGAAGTAAAGTACATAGGCGGTCGCCTCCTTTCTGGTTTTGGGCGCAAAAAAGCGGCGTCCTGATCTCCCCAAAGGGGAAAAGAGAACGCCGCTGTCTGCGGTGTCGTATTCAATTTTCGATGTGTCACTATTTGGGCGGTGGGCTTCACGGGAGGCAGAAGCGTGTCAAAGCTCAATCCGAAAGTAGTAAATCGGTAGTAAATTCAGTTCTTATATCCCGTGAAATGCCCGTATTTCCGGGCTTTTTGGAGATAATCAGAGTTGTTCATAAATAATAACTGAGTTTTTTGATTTTTCTATTCAGGTTAAGCGGCTATGTGCTTTGGTATCATCGTTTAATTAAAAACTGTAAATAAATAAAATGGATGCCCCCTCTAAATTCAGGAGAGCATCCATGATGTCAATATGTTGATTCAATTCTCTCTGATTTCCTTTAGTCGTCCGCAGAAACCACGGCTTCTGCCTTCGGCTGAATGTCGCCCGCTTCCGTCAGAGCGATGCGCGTCAGGGCAGGACCGACCAGCTCGTAAATCAGCACGCCGAAGAGAACGATGTTGCGCACCATCGCGCCATCCGCGCCCAGCGTCTGCGCGACCGTAACCGACATGCCCAGCGCAACGCCCGCCTGCGGCAGCAGCGTAATGCCCAGCCATTTCTGAACCAGCGGCGGGCATTTCATGAACTTCGCGCTCATGCTTGCGCCGAACCACTTGCCGAAGGAACGCGCGAGGATGTACGCCGCGCCGATGATCACCACCGACATATTCGAGAAGACGTTCAGCTCCAGCTCCGCGCCGCTCAGTACGAAAAACAGGATGTACAGCGGCGCCGTCCAGCGATCCGTCTTATCCATGATTTCCGCAGAGAAATCACACACGTTGCAGAAGACCGTGCCCAGCATCATGCAGACCAGCAGGCTGGAGAAGCCGATCTTCACGCCGCCCACATCAAACTCCATCATCGAGAGCGCAACCGTCAGAATGACGAACGTGATGGACAGGGACAGACGCTTGCTGTTAGACTTGAAGTATTTTTCCGCCGCAGAGAAGATGCTGCCCATCACAAAGCCGAGAACGATGGACATGACGATTTCAAGAATCGGCTCAACGAGGATGCTCGTCAGGTCGTAATGACCGAAGTTAATGGCTTTCGCCACGCCGAAGCTGATGGCAAAGACCACCAGACCCACGGCGTCATCCAGTGCAACAATCGGCAGCAGCAGGTCGGTCAATTCGCCCTTTGCCTTATACTGGCGCACGACCATCAGCGTCGCGGCAGGCGCGGTCGCCGTCGCAATCGCGCCCAGCACAATCGCGTCCGCGATGGACATCGCGTCGCCCAGGACGAAGTAATGCAGTCCAATCAACACCACGTCAACAACAAGCGTCGCTGTCACCGCCTGAAAAATGCCGATGACCGTCGCCTGCTTTCCGGTATGGCGAAGCTGCGACAGGCGGAACTCGTTGCCGATAGCGAACGCGATGAAACCCAGAGCTACGTCGTTAAACAGACTCAGAGTCTTAACGTCGCCGGTCGTCGGAAATCCGAGACCCTGAACGCCAAGGCGTCCCAGACAATACGGACCGATGAGAATGCCCGCAATCAGATAGCCCGTAACCGCCGGAAGCTTCAGCGGCTTAACGAAACGAGAAACCAGCAGACCGGCGCACAGCGCGATGGCAATGCTAAGAAGCGTTTCCATGATGATACCCTTTCTTTTGTTGCGCGGATGATTTCGCATACCCGTTTCCCATGGAAAGCGCACCCAAAAACTCCGCATCAGTTGGTCGGTGATGTGTCCGGCTTTCTGCCGGTTTTCTTTTGTTCACAATGGAATATTATATCACTGACCCGCCTTTAAATACAGATGAAAAACTGCCTGAGTTTTGAAGGTTTTTCCGTTATTTTTGGGCGAATTTCTCATTTTTCCGCATGCATGCAGCTTCGCTTCCATAACCATTCTGCATCCAAAACAGATTTCCCGATAAAGACCCGTTTTGTCTTTTTCCCCCATCTTCGCCTTGCGGCAGTTGAAACAGACGCCGCGCCTACGCAAAATGAGCAAACGCAAAAAATGGGACTGTCAAGATTAAACCAAACATTTCAAGAAACAAATAGCTAAGTATTTGAGGATATGGGGCTTTGCCCCATCGCCCC
>ENA-OUPA01000631-OUPA01000631.1-human-gut-metagenome-genome-assembly--contig:-NODE-631-length-21741-cov-3.98879_pt1 | contig 21741 bp, 20 predicted proteins | sample MGYA00237939_ERZ548770 | MGnify/ENA primary metagenome ERZ548770 (study PRJEB26490, sample SAMN05356877) | human gut metagenome | biome: terrestrial biome; feature: human-associated habitat; material...
AGTGAATTGTCAAACTAAGTGCAACAGGAATTGAGCTCGAAGTCCCATAATTCCTGAGCAGAATGGAAGTACAGAACTTTGCGAGGCCTGGCGTTCAACAACGCCAGGTTTCGTTTTAATGTGGCGGGAGCAACACGGGAAAGGTTCCTGCCCTTGGGATAAAACTCCCGGAGCAGGCCGTTCAGATTCTCGTTTGTACCTTTCTGCCAGGCACAATATGGGTCGGCAAAATAGACCTCGCAATGCAATCGTTCTTCAATGCGGCGCCAGTTGGCAAACTCCGTGCCCCGGTCGCAGGTAATGGTCTTGACCAGTTGCGGAGGGAAAGCGGACAATGCAGCGACAATGGCGTTCTCCATGGTCTCCGCCCGTCGGTCCGACATCTTCATGGCAATGTAAAACCGAGTCTTGCGCTCCGCCAGGGTGGCAAAGCAGGCTTTGCTTTTGCCCTGGCCACTCACCACTGTATCCGCTTCCCAATGCCCGGCTTCCTCACGGCTGTATACCGACTTGTCCCTCTTGCGGATCGACTTTCCCTTACTGTATTTCCCTCGCGTTTCTTTCACTCCGTGGCTCTTTCCCTTGTGGCGCAGTACTTTCAGATTGCCATTTACCAGGTATTTCTCGTAGATCCACCGGTAGATGGTACGCCAGCTTGGCAGCTTCAGCTCACAAGGGGTACAGGCGATCTGCTCCGGCGACCAGGTCGCCCGCAGCTTTTCCTCTATGTAGTCGAGCACTTCCTGTGAATGGAACATCCCGCGGTGGCAGTAGGAACGGCGCAGCAGATACTTCTTCTGCGCTGTGTGCGGGTAGTAGGTCGGAATGTCATACATGTGGCTGCAGTTCCGCCGTATCTCCCGCGACACAGTACTCACGTTTCTCCCGATCAGCCGAGCGATCTCTCGATAGCTCAACCCATCCACATAATATTTCCGTATACAACTGCGCTCTTCTATGGTAAGATGATGATAGTTCATACAGTTCCCTCCGGTGGTTTGGTGGTGTGGTAACTTCATTCTACCAGGGTTCTGTATGGACTTCTTTTTGTTCCCCTAAAGTGTTGCACTTGATAGTATAATTCACCCTGCATGCAAAAAGGGAGGGGCTTAAGCCCCTCCCCTTTTTTATTTTCTCCCTTATTCCGCCGCCGGCAGCTCCCGCGTGGCCACGACGTCCACGCCCGTGCCGCACACGTCCGCCAGCACCACGTCTCCGCAATGCACAGGCGCGTGCAGGCATACGCCGTCCAGTGCGTCCATCACGGCAAACATTTTCTCCTTGGGCACGCTGCCCGCGGTTTTCACCGGGCAGCGGCAGATATCCGCGCCCTCCACACGCACGGTGCTCGTCACCACACGCACCGGGTGCGTCAGCTCGTTTTTGCCGTACTCCGCGCCCCGCGGGCAGCCGTTCCCCGTCACAGCCAGCGTGTTTTCATCCACCGTCAGGCGGCAGCCCTTGGGGCACACGATACAAATGATATTCGCCATTTCTCATGCCTCCTCCACGCTGACGGTGATGCAGCCGTCCGCCTTTTCCAGCAGTGCCCTCGGCACGCTGATGCGCTCCATCTCGCCGGGGGCCAGATGCTCGCGCTTGTATGCCGCCAGCTGTTCGCTGCCCGCCGTCACGCGGATGACGGAATTGCCGCACACGCGGTTCACACGGAAAAATACCTCCACGGCTTTATCCACATTGGCCAGGCGGATCTTTCCGGGCACCGTATAGGTGACGGACGCACCGTTTTCCACCTCCAGCACGCGCCCCTCAGGCGCAGGACCCTGCCGTGCGAACCGGGCCGCGGCCGCGCCCGCGCGCTGGCTCTCGCCCGTGACAAAATCCACAAGGTCATGTACATGCACCACGTTGCCCGCCGCGAAGATGCCCGGCACACTGGTCTCCATGTTTTCATACACCATGGGGCCGTTGTGGCGCCGGTCCATCTCCACGCCCGCGCCGCCCGAAAGCTCGTTTTCCGGAATGAGCCCCACGCTCAAAAGCAGCGTGTCGCAGTCGAAATGCATCTCCGTGCCGGGGACGGGAGCGCGGTTTTCATCCACCTTCTGCACGGTCACGCCCGTCAGGCGGCCCTCCCCCTCGATCTTCGTCACCGTGTGGGACAAATACAGCGGGATATTATAATCGTGCAGGCACTGCACGATGTTGCGCGTCAAACCGCCGGAATAAGGCATCACCTCAACGCAGGCCAGCACCTTCGCGCCCTCCAGCGTCATGCGGCGGGCCATGATAAGGCCGATATCGCCCGAGCCCAAAATCACCACGCGGCGGCCCACCATATAGCCCTCAATGTTCAGATACCGCTGGGCCGCGCCCGCGGTGAATACGCCAGCCGGGCGTGCACCCGGGATGGAAATGGCGCCGCGCGTGCGTTCGCGGCAGCCCATGCACAGCACGATGGACGCGGCCTCCAGCACAATGTAGCCGTCCTTTTCATTGACGGCGTGGACGCGTTTTTCCGGCGTGACGGCCAGCACCATCGTGTCCGTCTTTACCTCTATGTTCGTCTTGCGCACCAGCTCGATGAAGCGGCCCGCGTACTCGGGGCCCGTGAGCTCTTCTTTAAAATAATGCAGGCCGAAGCCGTTGTGGATGCACTGGTTGAGGATGCCGCCCAGCGTGTTGTCGCGCTCCAGGAGCAGGATGCGGCCCGCGCCGCCCTTGTGCGCGGCCTCGGCCGCCGCCAGCCCGGCGGGGCCTGCGCCGATGACGATGACGTCGTACCGGTTATTCTCCATGATGCAGGCCCCCTTCCTTCGTGGTGCCGGTGATGATATAGCTGCCGGCCCTGTCCTTCAGGACGTCCTGCTGGGGGATGCCAAGCTCCCGCGCAATGATCTCATGCACCCGGGGGCCGCAGAAGCCGCCCTGGCAGCGGCCCATGCCAGCGGTGCAGCGGCGTTTTACGCCGTCGATGGTGCGCGGCGGGATGGGGCGGTGCAGCGCGTCCACGATCTCGCCCTCCGTCACGGTTTCGCACCGGCAGATGACACGGCCGTACAGCGGATTTTCCCGGATGGCCTCCGCCTTCTGCTGCGGCGTCATTTCGTTGAATCGTTTTTTGGTGCGGGTGTGGACGAAGCTCTCCTTTTTCTCCAGCGTCACGCCCGCGCCCGCAACCAGCGCCAGCGCGTCCTCCGCAATCGCCGGCGCGCTGGAAAGGCCCGGGCTTTTGATGCCGCCCAGCGTGATGAAGCCGGGCGCGGTCTCCCCAATGATAAAATCGCTTTGGTCGGTATTGGCGCGCACGCCCGCAAAATTGCGGATATTTTCCCGGAAGTTTACGCCCGGCACGCTCTTGACGGCCTTTTCCCGCACGAATGCCAGCGCGTCCGCCTGTGTGGAAACGTCCTCGCGGCCGCTGGGCTCCGCATTGGGGCCGACGATAAGGTTGTAGTGAACCGTAGGCGAAACGAGCACACCCTTGCCGTCGCGGTTGGGACACTGGAAAACAACGTGGTTCACCACATAGCCCTGGCTTTTGTCCAGAAGGTAGTATTCACCCCGGCTGGGAATCGTGGTAAAGCCCGGTTCACCCGCCATCGCGGCCACCAGGTCCGCCTCCACGCCCGCCGCGTTCACCACGGCACGGGCTTCAAAATCGCCTTTTGCAGTATGCAGCCGCCAGCCGCCGCTGATTTTCTCCGCGCCTGTCACAGCTGTTTCCAAATGGAGTTCCACGCCGTTTTCTACGGCGGCCTCGGCCAGCGCCAGCGCCAGATCCCACGGCTCCACAATGGCCGCACTGGGCGCATACAGCGCGCCGCACACCGCATCGGAAAGATTCGGCTCCATGGCCAGCGTTTCCTCCCGCGTCAGCACGCGCACGCCGGGCACGCCGTTCGCCACACCGTTTTCGTACAGGCGGCGCACGGTTGCCATTTCCTCATCGGAAAAAGCCAGCACCAGGCTGCCGATCTGGCGGTATTTGACGTCGAACGCAGCGCACTGCTCTTTCGTCAGCGCACTTCCCCGCACATTCAGCCGCGCCATGGCGGTGCCCGGTTCAGGGTCGTACCCCGCGTGCACGATGGCGCTGTTGGCGCGTGTGGTGCCCATGGAGACGTCGTTCTCCTTTTCAAACACCGCCGCGCGCAGCTTGTGCTGCGACAGCAAATAGGCCACGTTTGCGCCCACGATGCCGCAGCCGATGACGGCCACATCCAGCATATCGTTTCCCTCCGCAGCGGCCCGCCGGCGGCACAGCGGACCAAAACCGCCCGCACCGGGGGACACGCCTTTATTTGCCGCACGCGCTTTGAGGCGCGCCGGATTTTCCGTTGCTCCAGGCAAACTATGTTTCCCATCGCGCACTTCGCGTACCGCTCGTGTTCACTAAGAAACATGGTATCTATGCCGCCAGGCTCATGCTTCGCCTGCGGCTCGCATTCACCAACCGGACATATTATACCACAAACGGTCCGCCGTGTCATTCGGCAATTGGCGGAAATTGTATGGCGCACGGCCTTTCCCTGTCCCTTGCCCGCACCGCGCAAAAAGCACCCCACCGTGCGGCGGGGTGCTTTTTGATTTTGCTATGCAAACAGGCTGCAAACCAGGCCCGCCGCCACGCCGATGCCGTACAGCAGCGCCACGATAAACAAATTCTGTTTGGCGTTTTTGTTGGCGCGCAGCAGCACCGCCAGCCCCACGCCTGCGCCCGTGCACAACCCCGCCACCACGCCTCCCAGCGAAAGCTGGCCCGCGGCATACAGCTGGGTGATGAGGACCGAGGACACACAGTTGGGAATGAGCCCCACAAGCCCGGCCAGCACAGGCTGCCACGGGCCGCTGGCCGCCAGGAATGCCCCTATGGCCTCCTCGCCCACCAGAGCCACCAGCGCGCCCAAAGCAATGTTGAACAGCAAAATGAACAAAAAGATGTGCAGCGTGTGCTTGAGCGCCGCCGCCAGGATGCCGTCCCGTTCCTCGTGCTCGTGGCAGTCCACAGCGCTGCTGCTGCCTGTGTAGCCGCCGCGCACGCTCTGAGGAATCAGCCTTTTGAACACAAAATCAATGCAGAAGCCCGCGGCAAGCGCCACAGCCAGCTTGATGCCGAGGATCAGCGCCAGCGACCGCCAGTGTTCCGGGTTTGCGATGAGCAGCGGCACCGCCTCGTCGGACGTGGCAAGGAACACCGCCAGCAGGGTACCCAGCGTGACCACCTTGCTGGCGTACAGGTTTGCCGCCATGGCCGAAAACCCGCACTGGGGCAGCAGGCCCAGTACGGCGCCCGGCACAAAGCCAAAGCGCCCGCCGCCCGCCAGTGCTTTTTCGATGCCCTCCGAGTGGCGGTGCTCCACATATTCGATCAGCCAGTACGCCGCGAACAGAAAGGGCAGCATTTTCACGCTGTCCAGCAGCGCGTCCAGTAAAAGTTCCAAAATCAAAACAGGGTTCTCCTTTTCTCACAGCCGGCGCATGCCGCGCCGGAAAATCATACCACTCCCGTATTATATGCCCTTCGCCCGGCCTTTACAAGAAGCCCCCGAGGGGCATCCGCCCGGCGCTGGGCAGATGTACCACTATTTTTTTGTGCGGAGCAAAGAACTTTGTCACGGCGCGCACTTGCGCGGCTTTTTGCACTATGGTATGATATTTTTGTAACAGTCTGTCCACACCTGATTGATAAAGGAGTTTTCACACATGCGTGGTATTTATTCACCTGATTGATAAAGGAGTTTTCACACATGCGTGGTATTTATTCTTCCGTTACCGACATCCGCCGCCAGGTATTCACCGAGGTGGCCCGTATGGCATACGAAGGCGGCGATTACAGCCGCGTCGAGGAGCTGCCGTACAAGATTTTGCCGGGCGAGGTGAGCAAATACCGCGACAGTATCTTTCTGGAGCGCGCCATCGTGGGCGAGCGCCTGCGCCTGTCCATGGGTTTGCCGCTGCGCCCCATCGACGAGCACGCGCCCCTTTCCACCGGTATCGAGGAGGCCGCCCGGCCGGAGAAATACTACGAGCCGCCCCTCATCAATATCATCAAATTCGCCTGCAACGCCTGCCCGGAAAAATCTTTTCACGTGACGGATATGTGCCAGGGCTGCCTGGCACATCCCTGCGTGGAAGTATGTCCCAAGGGCGCGGTGTCCATCGTGCACGGCAAAAGCGTTATCGACCAGAGCAAGTGCGTCAAGTGCGGGCAGTGCGCCAACGTATGCCCCTACGGCGCCATCCATAAGATGGAACGCCCCTGCGCCAAGGCCTGCGGCATGGATGCCATCGGCTCCGACGAGCTGGGCCGCGCGAAGATCGATTACGACAAGTGCGTGTCCTGCGGCATGTGCCTTGTAAACTGTCCTTTCGGCGCCATCGCGGACAAAAGCCAGATCTTCCAGGTCATCCAGTCCATCAACCAGGGCGACCGTGTCATCGCCGCCGTGGCTCCGGCCTTTGTGGGCCAGTTCGGCCCGGACATGACACCTGAAAAGCTGAAGCCATCCATGAAGCTCCTGGGCTTTGACGATGTGGTGGAGGTCGCCATCGGCGCGGACCTGTGTACCATTGAAGAAGCCAAGGATTTTATGCGCGAGGTGCCCGAGCAGCAGCCGTTCATGGCCACGTCCTGCTGCCCGGCCTGGAGCGTGATGGCGAAAAAGCTGTTCCCGGATTTTGCGCCCTATATCTCCATGGCCATGACGCCCATGGTGCTGACGGCCCGCCTGCTGAAAAAAGAGCACAAAAACTGCAAGGTCGTTTTCATCGGGCCGTGCGCCGCCAAAAAGCTGGAAGCCAGCCGCCGCACCATCCGCAGCGACGTGGACTTCGTGCTCACATTTGAAGAAGTGATGGGCATGTTTGAGGCGAAGGCCATCAAGTTCTCCGAAGTGGCCGCCGGGCCCGAGCTGGTGGAGGCCACCGCCGACGGCCGCGGGTTTGCGGTTTCCGGCGGCGTGGCGAACGCGGTGGTGAACGCCATCCACAAGATGGACCCGGACCGCGAGGTAAAGGTGATGGCCGCCCAGGGCCTGCAGGAATGCAAAAAAATGCTGATGCTGGCCAAGGCAGGCAAGCTGAACGGCTACCTGCTGGAGGGCATGGCCTGCCCGGGCGGCTGCGTGGCGGGCGCCGGCACGCTGCAGAACCCGGTGAAATCCACTGCCGCGCTGAACAAATACAAGGCCAGCGCACCGGAGAAGTATTCAGTGGACAGCAAATACGAGATCACGCTCAACCTTTTGCACGATTGACAGCGGCTCACAGCAGATACAGCAGGGCCCCGGCTTTTCAGCCGGGGCCCTGCTGTTATCTTTCACCGGGGCCGGTGCGTCAGGCATACGGCCCCTCCGTCACGAACTGCTTGTTGTAATCGCTGTATACGGTGTGAGTCAGGATATAATCCGCCCAGGCCGCATAGCCGGTGGGGTTCATGTGAATGCCGTCGTAGGTTCCCACATAGTCCCCGCGCAGGTTTCCGTCTGCGTCTGCCAGAGCCTCCTGTGCGTCCAGATAATAAAGGCCCTTGCTCACGGCCAGCTTGGCGATGGCGTTATTGATAAGACGGATGTGGCCGTTCTCCAGCGGCGGCTGCTTTACACCCTGTTCGGCCGTGGTGGGCGTGATGCTCTGCACATAAATGGGCACGCCCGCGAACCGCTCCCGCAGCTTGTCGAGCAGATCGCTGTAATATTTCAGGAACGCTTCATCCGACTGGCTGATGAGCGCGTTGGTGCCGTACAGCACATAGATATTGCTTGGCGACTGCACCTTGATGTCGTCCCACATCTCAATGCGCGAGCCGTCCGGCCGCTGGCCCACAAAATTTTGCAGCACCTGATTGGGGCTGGTGCTCTTATACGCGCATACTGTTGCCACATCCCGCGTGGGTGCATACAGCGCAAAGCCCTGGGACAGGGAATCCCCGATGAACAGCGCCGTGCGGAAATACTCCGTACTCAGCCTGCCGTTGGCAGGCACGGCCAACAGGCGGGAATCGCTGGCAGTAACGTCGCTTTCCAGCGTGCGCTCCACAGGCACTTCCGTGTTCCAAGCCTGCACGGGCGCCGCTGCCTCCGGTCGGCCGCCCACCTCCTGCGCACCGCCGCCGGAGGGCGTAGATACGCTTTCCGGCGCAGGCGGCGTGCTTTCGGACGATGGCGGGCCCCCGTCCTGCTGCGCGCCGCGCACCGGGAACACAGGCTGGCCGTGGATGATCTTCACCGACGAATAGGAAATGCCGAACAAAAGCGCCACAATGAGCACGCCAAGACCCGCCTGCACCAGAAGCGTCTGGTTGCGGCGGCGTTTGCTGTGCACTTTGTACGGCTTGATATTGTTTGCCAAATTGGTGCCTCCAAAGGATATTTGCGGGCGTGCTAACGGTATGCGCCCCCGTCCGCCAGGGCGAACTGCGCGTTGTGCGCGCTGTATATGGTGTGTGCGGCAAGGTAATCCAGCCACGGGCGGTATTTGGAGCCGTCGAGCAGGTGCAGGCCGTCGCTCCCTGCCAGGTCCGCCCGCAGGTAACCGTTCTCGTCCGCCATCACTTCCCACAGGTCCACATAATAAAGCCCTTTGCTCACGGCCAGCTTGGCGATGGCGTTGTTGATAAGCTTCAGATGCTCCCGTTCCAGCTGCGGTTTCTTCTCGCCGTATTCCTGTGTCGTTGGAGTGATGCTCTGCACATAGATGGGCGTATCCGGGAAACGCACCCGCAATTTGTCCAGCAATTCGCCGTAAAATTTCAAAAAGCCCTCGTCCGTCTGCTGCAGCAGCGCGTTCGCTCCCAGAAGGATATAGATGTTCGCTACATCCTGCTGGACGTTGATCTCGTCCCACATCTCGATTTTGGTGCCATCGGCCCGCTGGCCCACATAGTTTTGCAGGATGCTCTGGGGGTTCACGCCCTTGTAGGCGCACACACGCATCCAGTCCCTGTATTCCGGATACCATGCGAAGCCCTGTGTAACGGAATCCCCGATGAACAGCGCATCGCGGAAATAGTCATCGGATACACGCCCGTTTTCCGGTACGGCCAGAAGGCGGGCGTCACTGGCCGTCACATCGGCATCCAGCGTGCGCTCCACAGGGGTTTCGGTGTTCCACGCCTGCACGGATACGGCCGCTGTCACGGACGGCGCATGCGGCTGGCTTTCCAGTGCAGGCCCCGGCGCGGGGACCTCGCCGGGCTGTGCCGGCGGCGCGGCGGACACGGCGGCACGCGCGCGCAGCAGCGGCTGGCCGTAAATGATCCTTACCGCAGCATAGGAAATACCGAACAGCAGCGCCACAATGAGCACGCCAAGGCCCGCCTGTGCCAGAAGCGCCCGGCTTCGGCGGCGTTTGCTATACAGTTTGAACGTGCTCTCTGCCAAGGCCAGTCCCTCCCACAGGGCGTTTTCCGCCGTCCGCGCGTGTGCCGTGTTTTCGTCAGGCCGCCGGGGCCGTGTAATAAGGTGAGCCGGGCAGGTACGGATTCTCCTTGCTGTACGCCGTATGTGTCACAAGGAACTCCCGCCATACATTGTAGCCTTCGTTGTTCAGATGGATGCTGCCCGAAGCAATATCCGCCCGAAGCGCGCCGTTTTCGTCGGCCAGAGCGGAGAACAGGTCCAGATAATGCAGATCCCTGTCATAAGCTATTTTCGCCAGGCTTTCGTTCAGCCCCCGGATGCGTTCCACTGAAAAGTTTTCGTCCCCGGCCATCTTCTCCGCCGAGACAGGCGGGATGCCCTGGATGTAATACACCGTATCTTGCGGCAGCTGCGGCAGCAGGAAGTCAAGGAAATCGTTGTAATACTTCAGGAATGCCTCATCGGTAAGCGTAGCCATGGAATTGGTGCCCAGCAGAATATACACCTTTTTAGGCGCCGCGGCCAAGATCTCATCTATGGCGGCCACCTGCTGGCCGCTGATGTTTTCCACAAGGCCCTCCATGAACTGCTTGGGGCCCGCGCCCAGATAAGCGGCGTATTTCGCGTTGGGGATGCCGCTGGAATATTCCTGGAAGCCCCGCGTCAGCGAATCGCCGATGAACAGCGCATCGTCAAAGTAGCTCATATCCACACGGCCCGCCTCCGGCAGCGCCACCAGTGAAGCGGAAGGCTGCGTATACGAAGCGTCTGTTTGCTGTACAGGGCCAAGCACCGCTTCCCCTGTCTGCGCCACGCTGCCGTCTGCCTGAGAGGAAGCAGCCTGAGAAGCCGACAAAGCAGCCAAACTGCTGGCCGCCGCGCGCTTGGCGGGCAGCTCTATGAGCGTGGTGATGACCCACGAAAGGCTCAGGATAACAACGGCCACACAGGCAAAGAACATACCGCCGCCTGGCGCGCGCCTGCGTTTGCGCGGCTTTGCGGCATAGTGGCGTCCGCCCGCAGCCTGCCCGCGGGGCGCTGTGTGTGCCGGAGCGGGCGCTGCGCGCCGCCGCTGGGCGCAAGCGTCATCCCGGGGGCGTGCCGCTTGAGGAGGACGCTGCTGTGCGCCCGAAGGGTGTCCGGCCGTGCTTTGGGCGGCCGGACGCGCATTGCCGGGCTGCACCGGACGCGGGATATGGATGATCTGCTCCTGAATGGCCCGGGCACGGGCGTCCACATCAGGGCGCGCCGCGCCGCGGCTCTTTTCCTGCATGTGCCGCTGCTCCATGTGCGCCCTCCTTTTCGGCTCATTTTTACGGATACCAAAAGTTCCCCAATATACAAAATATTATACCCTGTTTGTCCCCGTTGTTCAACCGTGATTCCTGCCACTTTTTAGGCGGCAGTGTGTGTTTTGTGTGAAAAAGCTGTAAATGCTGCAGATACAAAGAACAAAAAACGCCCCCGCCTCGTTTGAGAAGCGGGAGCGCCGGAAAACATGGGTTACGCCAGCTCAGCGAAATACTTGATGGTGCGGACCATCTGGCTGGTGTAGCTGTTCTCGTTGTCGTACCAAGACACGACCTGCACCTGATAGGTATCGTCGTCGAGCTTGGTGACCATCGTCTGCGTGGCGTCGAACAGGCTGCCGTAGCGGATGCCGATGACGTCGGAGGAGACGATCTCGTCGGTGTTGTAGCCGAAGCTCTCGGAGGAGGCTGCCTTCATAGCGGCGTTGATGCTCTCCTTCGTTACGTCCTTGCCCTTGACGACGGCCACCAGAATGGTGGTGGAGCCGGTGGGAACAGGCACGCGCTGGGCGGAGCCGATGAGCTTGCCGTTCAGCTCGGGGATGACCAGGCCGATGGCCTTGGCGGCACCGGTGCTGTTGGGCACGATGTTGGCGGCGCCGGCGCGGGCGCGGCGCAAATCGCCCTTGCGGTGCGGGCCGTCCAGGATCATCTGGTCACCAGTGTAGGCGTGAACGGTCGTCATGATGCCGCTCTGGATGGGATAGGCGTCATTGAGGGCCTTGGCCATCGGCGCCAGGCAGTTGGTGGTGCAGGAAGCGGCGGAGATGATGGTGTCCTCAGCCGTCAGGGTGTTCTCATTCACGCTGTAAACGATGGTGGGCAGGTCGTTGCCGGCCGGAGCGGAAATGACGACCTTCTTGGCGCCCGCGTCGATGTGGGCCTGGGATTTGGCCTTGGAAGCGAAGAAGCCGGTGCACTCCAGCACAACGTCAACGCCGATCTTGCCCCAGGGGAGGTTCGCCGGGTCTTTCTCGGCCAGGATCTCGATCTTCTTGCCATCCACGGTGATGGAAGTCTCGTCGGACTCGACGGTGTGGCCCTCGTAACGGCCCTGCGCGGTGTCATATTTCAGCAGGTGGGCAAGCATTTTCGGGCTGGTGAGGTCGTTGATCGCGACGATCTCGTAACCCTCGGCGCCGAACATCTGGCGGAACGCCAGGCGGCCAATGCGGCCAAAGCCATTGATTGCAACTTTTACTGCCATATTAGTACATCCTCCTTATATTCAGGCACGGTGTGCGCCGCACCCTGCGGCGCTGTATTTTGCCCGTAAGACTATCATTTATTGTACCCCAAAAGCCGCCGGACTGCAAGAGTTTGATAAAAGTTTAACGCCGAAAACACGAACTTCTTACACTTTTGTAACAATCCATACATAGCGGCGTGCAAACTTCATACACTATGTGCAGTTTGACCCTGCGCGCCGCCTCCAACTCCCTGCGGCGCGCATGCGGAAAGGAGGATTCCCATGGCCCCGACGCCAAACAGCGCGCTTCTTGCGGCGCATCTGCGTGAGGATACAGCCGACCTTCTGGCCCTGCTGCCCGCGGCCCGCCGTGCGGCGGCGGGCGGCCCCGGCGGCGGCGAAGCCACGCTGGACGGCATCGCCCGCGCGGCCTACCGCACGCTGCGCACCGCCGAAAACCTGGCCGCTCACGCCGCGCTCTGCACCGCACCGCCCCACCCGCAGCCGGTGTGCGTTACAGCGCTGGCCGCGGCCTACGTCAGCGGCGCGGCGGGTGTGTGCCGCAGCGCGGTGTTCGTGCCCGAATGGCCCCGGGCGCCTCTGTGGGCCATGGGAGATGCGCGGCTGTTTGCCGCCGCACTGGGTAATTTGCTGGCCAACGCGGTGCAGTATGGCGGCGAGCGGCCCGCAATATCCGTGCGTGCGGCGCGGCGCGGGGAAACGCTGCTTCTCACTGTGGCCGACAACGGCCCGGGATGCGCGCCCTCCGCCGGGGACCGCGGCCTGGGCCTTGGGCTTGAGGTTGCACGGCGCTATGCCCGCGCCTACGGCGGCCGCCTGCTGGCAGGCAGCGCGCCGGAGCGCGGCGCGTGCTTTTCCCTGTGCCTGCCGCTGTGCCCGCCCGGTGCCGCCCCCAGCGTGCCCGACTATATGGCCGACCGCTTCAGTCCGCTGTACGTGCAGCTTGCGCCTGTGTGCGATCTGCCGTTGTGACCGTCCGCCCGCCGGAATGCTCCGTCCCGGCGCGAGAGGCTCTCTTTTTTGTCCGCCCGTCGCGCGTCCTGTTCCGCCCCGTCCGGCTCCTCTTGTGCTTCGTCGTCCTGTTCCGCCTGCCCGTCCGCCTCGGCCAGCGTCCGCACCCCCTGGCCGGACAGGCTTTCCTTCAGCCCCTCCAGCCATTCCACAGCCGCAAAGCCGACCTTATAAGAACTGCACACAGCCTGCTGCTCCGCACCGGAATAAGCCGACATGTCCTGCCCGCCGTCGGATGTTGCCGCGGGAACGCACATGGGCGGAAACAGCACGCAGAACCAGTTTTTCCCGGCATGCGCGCCGATCTCCACCCGCACGGCGTCGTAGCGCCCGGCGGGCAGCGTGAAGCCGTCATATTCCCGAGTGGAAAAATACATATTCTCCAGTCGAACCGCTACAGGGTAGCTGTATCCGCGGGCACGCACCGTGCGCTGGGCCACAGCGCGGATGGCCTCCAGGTCCGCCCCGGCGGCGCGCAGCGCCCCTTCCTTTGTCCGTTCGGCAGCGAACATGCCGCCCTCCGCCTGAAGGATCGCATCCCGCACCGCCAGCTTCAGTTCCTGGTCCGCCTCTGAATCGGAGTTGGCCAATATATGCAGGCGCAGCGTATCCTTCCGCACACCGGCGCACGCCTGCGCAAACGCGGCAAATTGAGAAAGCAGAATGCATGCCAGCGTGCCCAGGCACAGTGCAAGGCGCGGTAAAGCTGCTCAGGCTCAGCGCCAGCGCCAGCCCCAGCAGGACGGAAAGCTCCCACCGGCCCCGGCGCCCCATGCGGGCAAGGCGTCCGCCCAGCGCCGCGCGCAGTGTCTTGCATTTTTTAAGTAATCTCATCGGTATTCACACTCCCTATGGCCGAAGTGTGGACAGACCTTACGCCAATTATTCCCAGCATTCCCGCAAAACAAAGATTTCACATTTTTACGGCGGTTTTGCCTGCCGGCATGAGAAACCGGCGCGTCACAGCGGCAGCAGCCGGTGCGCCACGGCAAAATAGATCACAAGCGACACCGCGTCCACAATGGTGGTGATGAGCGGCGAGGCCATGATGGCCGGGTCCATCCGGCAGGCCTTTGCAATGAGCGGCAGCACGCCGCCGATGGTTTTTGCCACGATCACGGTGCACAGCATCGTCAGCGCCACAGTGAGGGCCACCATCTCGCTGCCGGGATAGGTGAGGATCAGCCGAACAAAATTCACCGCGCTGAGCACCACGCCCACCAGCAGGCTGACACGCAGCTCCTTCCACAGCACCCGGGGAAAATCCCGCAGGGTAATCTCGTTCACCGCAAGGCCGCGGATGACCAGCGTGCTGCTCTGGCTGCCCGCGTTGCCGCCGGTATCCGTAAGCATGGGAATAAACGTGACGAGCAGCGGCATCGCGGCAATGGCCGCCTCATACCGACCCAGGATACCGCCTGTGATCATGCCGGAGATCATCAGCACCAGCAGCCATACGATGCGGTGCCTTGCCAGGGAAAACACGCCCGTTTTCAGATACGGCTTCTCCGATGGGGCCATGGCGGCCATCTTCTCGAAGTCCTCGGTGGCCTCCTGCTCCATAACGTCCACCGCGTCGTCTACGGTAACGATGCCCACCAGACGTCCTTCCGCGTCTACCACGGGCAGCGACAGGAAGCCGTACCGCTGCAGCAGCCGCACGGCCTCCTCCTGGTCCGTCCCGGTGGCGACGGAGATGACGCCGTCCTCCATCACATCGCTGACGAGCTGGCTGTCCCGCGCCAGCAGCAGGCTGCGCACCGTCACCACGCCCAGCAGCCTGCGGCGGGGGCCAACCACATAGCAGGTGTAGACGGTCTCCCGGTCCTCTCCGGTGCGGCGGATGTGCTCAATGGCCTGCTCCACCGTCATCGTGGGGCGCAGATCTGTAAATTCCGCCGTCATAATGCTGCCGGCGGAATGCTCGGGATACTTGAGGAACTGGTTGATCAGACCGCGCATCTCCGGTGTGGCGTTCTTCAGGATGCGCTTGACCACATTGGCGGGCATGTCCTCCAGCATATCCACCGCGTCGTCCACGTACAGGTCCTCCACGATGACGGCCAATTCCGCATCCGTCGCCGCAGCGACGATGAGCTGCTGCATCTCCGGCTCCAGCTCTGCGAACACGTCGGCCGCCATTCCCTTGGGAAGCGTGCGGAAAGCCAGCACGGCCTCCTCACCGTTCAGCAGTCCCAGAAATTCTGCAATATCCACTTCGTTCAGCTCCAGCAGGGCCTCGCGCAGAGCCTTAAAGGAACGTTTTTTCAGCAGCGCCTCCAGCGCTGCAAAATCATACTGCCGATCCATTTGTGTTTCCTCCTTCTTCCTGTGTGTCGGAGGACGAACACGGGGTGCCTGCCCGGACAAAAAGCCGCGGAAGCAGGCATCAGAGGCCCGGCCGCGGAAGCAGGCACCAGAGGCCCGCCGCCGCGGCAAACAAAACCAAAACACGCAAATGCGGGCGTGCAGCGCGCACAGCCCGCTCTGCGCCCCGAAAAAGAGCGTCAGAAAACAGGCCCGAAGCGCCCTGCGGCCGCCGGTGGTGTCTGATCCGGTTGTCTGCCGGGCAATCCCATACTTCGTCCAACGGGTTCCAAAGACGCTTCCTCCTTTGTCGTTTCAATTTGCGCGGCAGCACAGCGCCCCGCGCCACTCTATTGTACGATGCCCGGCCCGGATTTGCAACCCCTTTGGGCACGGTCCGGCGTCCGCCGCAAAGCGGCCCCGTCCGGCGCACTGCCGGACGGGGCCGCTGCTCCGCTCTCACCGCATTGTTTTTCCGTCTATCATCGCCACCTTGGATGTCCGGCCCATCCATGCGTAATATCTGCGCCAGTCCTCCAGAGATTGCAGCGGGATATCTTCGCCGCGTACAAGGATATGCTCCGCCACCTGCTCCGGCTTCAGCGCGCAGTCGTGTTCCTGTCCGTTTTCCAAGATGACGAACCCCGCCATCACGTCCACATCCACGCCGCGGATGGTGAATTCCAGGAAGCAGCGCGTCCTATACTGTGCGTTCGGGTCGGACGGGGCCGGCGCGCCCAGCGGCAGCATCGCCTGCTTCAGCTTTTCCACATCCGTTTCACAGACCATCAGGTCAATGTCGCGGAACACGCCCGTTTTCCCCTTAAAATACAGCAGCAGGGAACCGCCCACGGCCCAGGTGACGCCGCTTTGGTTCAGCGCCCGCGCAATATCGGCCAATACATCCAGCTTGCGTTCTGTTTCCATGGCACAGCGCCTCCTGTTTTTCGGTCCCACAGCGTTTAATCCTCATCCGCGCCCCACGACGCGCGCACCTTTCGCCTCCGGCCGCAGCACCCAGCACTGTGGGTAAACCCGCAGCAGCGCCGCTTTCGCGGCCTGGGCCGGGGCCTCGTCTGCAAACACGCCGAACACCGCCGCCCCACTGCCCGTCATCAGCGCTGCCAACGCGCCGTGGGCGCGCAGCGTTTCGCAGATGGGCTTTGTCGCGGCGCTGGCGCCGCGCCGTGGGCGCGCAGCGTTTCGCAGATGGGCTTTGTCGCGGCGCTGGCGCTGGAATATTCCAGCGCGTTCTTCATCTGCGCGCACAGGCCCGCCAAATCGCCCCGTGCGATGGCGGCCGCCGCAGCCGCGCTGTCCGGACGCACGTCGGTACCAATGCGGTCGTACCTTGCATATGCCTGCGGCGTGGAAATGCCGCCCGCGGGCATACATACCGTAAAAAAGCAGGGCGGGCAGGGCTTCAGCGGCTCCAGGATATCGCCCACACCGGTAACCCGGGCCGTGCCGCCCACAATGGAAAACGGCACGTCCGCGCCCACCTGCGCGCCCAGCGCGCACAGCTCTGCCGCGGAAAGGCGCGCGCCGTACAGCTCGTTCAGCCCCACCAGAACGGCGGCGGCGTCGGCGCTGCCGCCCGCCATGCCCGCGCGCACGGGCACATGCTTTTCCACCGTGATGGCCGCGCCCGCCAGGAGGCCCGTGCCGTGGAAAAACGCCAGCGCCGCTTTATAGGCGGTGTTGTGCTCGTTGGCCGGCACGCGGGAGCCGGGCAGCGAAAGCGAAAGTCCCCTGCTTCTGCGCAAAGTGACGCGCTCCCGCAGGCTGACAGCCTGCATGATCATATCCAGCGTGTGATATCCGTCCGGCCGGGTCCCCGTCACGTCCAGCGTGAGATTCAGCTTTGCGGGTGCAAGCACGGTGACGCTGCGCATGAAAACGACCTCCCTTTACGCTGTTGAAATTCCTTTTTTCATTTCTGCCTCTTTCCGTCTACAGATTGAATATCCCAGCCCGCTTCACATCGATGGCCTTTGCGGGGCACATCTCGTGGCAGCAAAAACAGCGGATGCAGGCCCTCGGCACGATATGCGCCTTTCCGTTTTCCACTGTGATGGTGTGCCCTGGGCATATCTCGGCGCACTTGCCGCAGCCGATGCATTTGCTCCGGTGGATCTTCGGGCGCGGGGCAAGCCACTTTTCCACGCCCGGAACGGCCCAGCGCAGCGCCCGGGGCGCCTTGTCGGCAAAGCTGATGTCTGCAAAGCCCGCGGGCAGTTTATAGTCCGCTACGGGCGCTGCCGCCTGCGTGTCGCCGCGCAGCAGCGCTTCCTCCAGTGCCGCCTCGCACAAGCCGCGGGCATGGGCGGCGGCAAGGTACGGCACCCGCATCGCAGGCATCCCCATCAGGCGGCACACAGCAAGGTCCACCGCATACGCGTCCTCTCCGCCCAGCACCAGCCCCAGCGCCCGGGGCGTGCCGCCCGCGGGGCCGTCGCCCTCCATAGCCAGCACGCCGTCGGCAATGATAAGCTGCGGCCGCACGGTCTCGCACAGGTCCACCAGCATTTCTCCAAACGGCTCCTTTTCCGGGAAGCGCATATGGAATTCGGCTTTCTGCAGGCCCGGCACCGTGCCGAACAGATTTTTCACCGCGCAGGACATGCCCGTCATCACATGGGTCTTGACCTTGGGCAGGTCGATGATGAAATCCGCCTCCAGAACGGGGCGCAGCAGGCTGAACTCCTTCACCCGCACGCCATCCGTTTTACGCGGCGCTGCCTCGCACGCCGTGTAGGCCAGCGCGCCGTGGCGCTCGCACACCGCCAGCAGGCCGCTGGCCTTATAGATGCTCTTCATCACAGCGGGGTTGTACAGCCCGCCGGGGGAATCCGCCACGGTGATACTTTCAACGCCACGCCGCCGCAGCGCCGCACACACGGCGTCCAGCACGGCGGGGTGGGTGGTGACGGCCTTTTCGGGCGCGTGTTTCGCCACCAGGTTCGGCTTCACAAGCACGCGGCTGCGCGGGCCCAGCGCCCGGGCGGCCGCGCTTTGGGCAAAAATGTCCTCCACGGCCGCGGCCAGCGCCGCGGACGCATAGTCCGGCACGGAATAACAATGTACTTCCTTCCCCATCGCTTACACGCCCAGCTCCTGCAAAAACAGCTCGATGCGGTGCAGCGCCTCGGACAAATGGCCGATGGAATACGAATAGCTGATGCGCACATGCCCTTCGCCGGAATCGCCGAAGGCGTTGCCCGGCACCACGGCCACCTTTTTGCCGAACAGCAGCTTTTCGCAGAATTCCTCGCTGGAAAGGCCCGTTTTCCGAATGGAGGGAAAGGCATAAAACGCCCCCTCCGGCTCGAAGCAGTCCAGGCCCATGCGGTTCAGGCTGCTCACGAGGAAGCGGCGGCGCATGTCATACTCGCTGCGCATGGCCTCGATATCCGCGTCGCAGCGGCGCAGAGCCGTCACGGCCGCGTACTGGCTGGTGGTGGGCGCGCACATGATGGCGGACTGGTGGATCTTCGTCATTACCTTGATGATCGGCTCCGGCCCGCAGGCATAGCCCAGACGCCAGCCCGTCATGGCATAGGCCTTGGAAAAACCGTTCACTACAACGGTGCGTTCCTTCATGCCCGGCAGCGAGGCGATGCTCACATGGCGCTCGCCGCCGTAGGTCAGCTCGGCATAGATCTCATCCGACAGAACGATGATGTCCTTATCCCGCAGCAGCGCCGCGATGGGTTCCAGGTCCTCCCGGCGCATCACGGCCCCCGTGGGATTGCACGGGAACGGGAAGATGATGAGCTTTGTGCGCGGCGTGATGGCCGCCTCCAGCTCCTGCGCCGTCAGCTTAAAGCCGTTTTCAGCTTTCAGCGGCAGCGGCACGGGCACGCCGCCCGTCAGCGTGGTGATGGGGTAATAGCAGACAAAGCACGGCTCCGGGATGATGACCTCGTCGCCGGGGTTCACCAGCGCGCGGATGCACATATCGATGGCCTCGGAGCCGCCCACGGTAACGACGGTTTCCCCGGGCGTGTAGGAAAGGCCCATGCGGCGGGAAAGGTAATTGCAGGTCTCCTCCCGCAGCTCCGCCAGGCCCGAATTGCTCGTGTACCAGGTGCGCCCTTTTTCCAGGCTGCGGATGCCCGCGTCGCGCACCGTCCAGGGCGTTTTAAAATCCGGCTCGCCCACGCCCAGCGAGATGCAGTCCTTCATCTCGGCCGCAATGTCAAAAAATTTGCGGATGCCCGAGGGACGCATGTCGCGCGCGGCGGCGGAAATGATCTTTGCATAATCCATCACAGCAGCTCCCGTTCGTCGGTGGGTTCCAGGCCGTACAGCACGCCGTCTTTTTTATAGGTGCGCAGCACGAAATGCGTGGCCGTGCTCAGCACGTCGTCCAGCGGGCTCAGCCGCTTTGCCACGAACAATGCAATGTCCTGAAAGCTCTTGCCGCTCATCACCAGCGAAAGGTCGTACCCGCCGCTCATCAGCATCACGCTGTCCACCTCGTCAAAGCGGGCGATGTTGGCCGCAACCTCGTCAAAGCCGCAGTCCCGCTTGGGCGAAACGCGCAGCTCGATGATGGCCTGCACCCGGTCGGCTCCGGCCTTGTCCCAGTCGATCAGCGCCTTATAGCCGTTGATGACGTGGGCCTGCTGGTACGCGTCGATCTGCTTCGCCACCTCCTCGGGCGTGCTCTCCACCATCGTGGCGATATCCTCAAGGCTGATACGGGCGTTTTCCTCCAGGATCTTGAGTATCTTTTCCATGGATGTTCCCCTCTTTCTTCGCTGTACATCTCGCCTCTTCATTTATGAGGCGATATTTATTAGGCGATATTAGGTACATTATAGTAAATCCGGCGCCGAAAGTAAACATCCGCACAAAACACACCGCGCACGGAGCCGGGATTTCGGCGGTTTCGGCTCTTTTCCCCGGCGGATTTTTTTGTTATACTGGTAAAACAGACCGCGGGCCGGACGGGCCCGCCTGCGGACGCCGCGCCCCGACGGCGCGGGCACAACGGAGGAGAGGGAATAAAATGGAAGCTGTTATCACTGTCGTGGGCAACGACAAAGTAGGCATTCTTGCACAGGTATGCACCGCGTGCGCCGAGGCCAATGTAAACGTGGAGGAAGTGACGCAGCGCATCCTGCGCGGCACCTTCGCCATGATCATGCTGGTGGATGTGTCCAGCTGCTCGATGGATTTTACGGCCTTTGCAGAGAAGATGAAGCAGAAGGGCGACGAGCTGGGCGTGGATGTGCGCTGCACCCGGCAGGAAATCTATGACGCCATGCACCGTATTTAAGGAGATGGAGCGCATATGTTGAACACGAACGATATTCTCGAGACCATCCAGATGATCACGGACGAGCATCTGGACGTGCGCACCGTGACCATGGGCATCTCCCTGCTGGACTGTGCGGACCCGGACGGCCGAAAAGCCTGCGAAAAGATCTACCGCAAGATCACCGAAAAAGCAAAGGACCTTGTCAAAACAGCCGAGGACATCTCAGCCACCTACGGCATGCCCATCGTAAACAAGCGCATCTCGGTAACGCCCATCGCCATGCTGCTGGCCAGCGCGCCGGACGCGGACCCGGTGTGGTATGCCAAAACGCTGGACGCTGCGGCCAAGGCCGTGGGCGTCAACTTCATCGGCGGCTATTCGGCGCTGGTGCACAAGGGCTTTTCCGCCGGGGACGAGCGGCTCATCCGCAGCATCCCGGAGGCGCTGGCCTGTACGGACTACGTCTGCAGCAGCATCAACGTCGGCTCCACCAAGAGCGGCATCAACATGGACGCCGTCAAGATGATGGGGCCCGTCATCAAGGAAGCCGCGGCGCGCACGCAGGACAAAATGTGCGCGGGCGCGGCAAAGCTTGTCGTATTCTGCAACGCGCCGGAGGACAACCCCTTCATGGCGGGCGCGTTCCACGGCCCGGGCGAGCCGGACTGCGTTATCCACGTGGGCGTCTCCGGCCCGGGCGCGGTGCGTGCGGCGCTGGCCCAGCTGCCCAAGGACGCTTCGCTGGACACCGTGGCCGAGCTGATCAAACGCACGGCATTCAAAATCACACGCATGGGCCAGCTTGTGGGCAACCTTGCCAGCGAGCGGCTGGGCGTGCCCTTCGGCATCGTGGACCTTTCACTTGCGCCCACGCCCGCGCCCGGCGATTCCGTGGCGAATATTCTGGAGGAGATTGGGCTGGAGAGCTGCGGCTGCTGCGGCACGACGGCCACGCTGGCCATGCTGAACGACGCGGTAAAAAAGGGCGGCGTGATGGCCTCGAACCACGTGGGCGGGCTTTCCGGCGCGTTCATCCCCGTGTCCGAGGACGACGGCATGATCAAAGCCGTGGAGCGCGGCAGCCTGTCCATTGAAAAGCTGGAAGCCATGACGGCCGTGTGCAGCGTGGGCATCGACATGGTCGTCATCCCGGGTGAGACGGACGCCGCCGTCATCTCGGCGCTCATCGCGGACGAGGCCGCCATCGGCATGGTGAACACCAAAACGACGGCCGTGCGCGTCATCCCGGCCATCGGCTGCAAGGAGGGCGACGTGCTGGACTTCGGCGGTCTTTTGGGCTATGCGCCCATC
>ENA-OUPA01000634-OUPA01000634.1-human-gut-metagenome-genome-assembly--contig:-NODE-634-length-21695-cov-17.1013_pt1 | contig 21695 bp, 16 predicted proteins | sample MGYA00237939_ERZ548770 | MGnify/ENA primary metagenome ERZ548770 (study PRJEB26490, sample SAMN05356877) | human gut metagenome | biome: terrestrial biome; feature: human-associated habitat; material...
ATGACCGTGCAGGAGCCTTCCGCTTCCTGCACCGGAAGCTGCTCCACCTGCGGCGGCTGCCACTAACACGATCCGGAACAAAACGCGGCTGTGCAATGCAGACCGCGTTTTGTTTGCAAAAGGCGGTTACCGGCCGCAAACCATGCACAGAACATCGAACGGGGAGAGAGGGAAAACCATGGCAGAGCTGTCGCCCATGATGCAGCAATATCTGGAAATCAAAAAACAACACAAGGACGAGATCCTGTTCTACCGCATCGGCGATTTTTACGAGATGTTCTTTGAGGATGCCCTCACAGCGTCCAAAGAGCTGGATCTGACCCTGACCGGCAAGCAGTGCGGTCTGGAAGAGCGGGCCCCCATGTGCGGCGTGCCCTTCCACAGCTACGAGGGCTATGTGGCGCGTCTGATCGCCAAGGGCTACAAGGTGGCCATCTGTGAGCAGGTGGAGGACCCCGCCAAGGCCAAAGGGCTGGTCAAGCGCGACATCATCCGCGTGGTCACCCCCGGCACGGTCATCGAGAGCAGCATGCTGCAGGATGACCGCAACAATTATATTGCCAGCATCTATCTCAAGGGCAAAAAAGCGGGTCTCTGCTTTGCGGACGTCTCCACCGGCACGGCCCACATCACCGAGCTGGCGGCGGACAAGATCGCCCCGGCGGTGATCACCGAGCTGTGCCGCTTCCACCCCAGCGAAGTGCTGATGAACCCCGGCCTGCTGGACTGCCGCGAAGTGACGGCCTACATCAAAAAGAATATGACCTGCTCGGTGGAGCTGGTGGAGGATGAGCGCTATGCGCCGGGTCTGGTGGCGGCTTCGCTGGAAAGCCAGTTCGGTCGTGACTGGCCCCAGACCACCGGCATGGCCGAAAACGGTCTGGTACGGTTTGCCATGGCGGCACTGCTGGAGTATCTGCACGACACCCAGATCAAGGGCGTGGAGCGTCTGAAAACCGTGGTGACCTACAACGAGGCGCAGTTCATGCGTCTGTCGCCGGTCACCCGGGCCAATCTGGAACTCACCGAGACGCTGCGCGGCCGCGAAAAGCGGGGCACGCTGCTCTGGGTGCTGGACAAGACCAGCACGGCCATGGGCAAGCGCATGCTGCGCAGCTGGATCGAGCAGCCGCTGTTGTCCAGCAAGCTCATCAACCAGCGCCTTAACGCGGTGGAGAGCCTTGTGCGGCAGACCGTCGTGCGCGGCGACCTGACCGACGAGCTGCACTACATTGCCGACATGGAGCGCCTGATGACCCGCACGGTCTATGGCTCGGCCACCCCCAAGGAAATCTATACGCTGGCCCAGACCTGTGAACATCTGCCGGTCCTCCGGCAGCAGGCAACGGCCTGCGGCTGCCCGGAGCTGGCAGAGCTGGCGGAGGAGATCGACCCGCTGGAGGACATCAAGGCCCGCATCTATGCGGCCGTGGACCCGGATGCACCGTCCACCCTGAAGGACGGCGGCGTCATCGCCAAGGGCTACCACACCGAGGTGGACGAGCTGCGCTCCATCCGCGACAACACCAAGGGGGTCCTGGCCCAGCTGGAAGCCCGCCTGCGGCAGGAGACCGGCATCCCCAAGCTGAAGATCGGCTACAACCATGTGTTCGGCTACTACATCGAGGTCAGCAACTCCTACAAGAGTATGGTGCCGGAGACCTACATCCGCAAGCAGACCCTGACCAGCGGCGAGCGCTACATCACTCAGGAGCTCAAGGAGCTGGAAAGCAAGATCCTGGGCGCACACGAGCGGCTGATCACGCTGGAGCGCCGCCTGTTCGACGAACTGCTGGAGAGCATCAGCGCCCAGCTGGACCGCATCCAGCGCACGGCCAACGCCGTGGCAAAGCTGGATGTGCTGACCGCCCTGGCGCAGGTGGCGGCGGAGAACAACTACTGCCGCCCCGTGGTGGATGACAGCGACGAGCTGACCATCACCGAGGGCCGCCACCCCGTGGTGGAACAGGTGCTCAAGGGCAGCCTGTTTGTGCCCAATGATACCACCCTCAACTGCGGCGAGGACCGCTGCCTGATCATCACCGGCCCCAACATGGCGGGCAAATCGACCTACATGCGTCAGAATGCGCTCATCGCGCTGATGGCGCAGATCGGCTCCTTTGTGCCGGCCGCCAGCTGCCATGTGGGCGTGGTGGATGCCATCTTTACCCGCATCGGTGCATCGGACGACCTTTCTGCCGGGCAGTCTACCTTTATGGTGGAGATGACCGAGGTGGCCGAGATCCTGAAAAACGCCACCTCCAAGAGCCTTGTGGTGCTGGACGAGATCGGCCGCGGGACCTCCACCTTTGACGGCATGAGCATTGCCCGCGCCGTGGTGGAGCACATTGCAGACCCCGCCAAGGGCCTTGGCTGCAAGACGCTGTTTGCCACCCACTACCACGAGCTGACCGAGCTGGAAGGCACCGTGGAGGGTGTAAAGAACTACAACATCGCGGTCAAGAAGCGCGGTGAGGACATCACCTTCCTGCGGCGCATCGTGCGCGGCCCGGCCGATGACAGCTACGGCATCGAGGTGGCCAAGCTGGCCGGTCTGCCCGGCAGCGTGACCCGCCGCGCCCACGAGGTGCTGCGGGCACTGGAAGCCACGGCCCCGAAAAACAAGGTGGAACAGATGGACTTTGATGCCCTGCAGGAGTACAACTCTCCGGCGGTGCCCAGCGAGATGATGGAAAAGCTGGAAGCCGTGGACGTGGAGACCCTGACCCCCATCGAAGCCCTGAATTTCCTCTATGAACTCAAAAAGACCCTGAAGGGCAGCCTGAACGGCTGACCTGTTCTCCATAAAAACGCACAAGGGAGGGAACGACCATGGCCGTGATCCATGTTCTGGACAAGCACACCGCCGAGCTGATCGCAGCCGGTGAGGTAGTCGAACGTCCGGCGTCCGTTGTCAAGGAGCTGCTGGAAAACTCCATCGACGCGGGTGCCAGCCAGATCACCGTGAGCATTGAGTCCGGCGGCGTGAAGCTGATCGAGATCAGCGACAATGGCACCGGCATTGAAGCCGAATACATTTCCACTGCTTTCATCCGACACGCCACCAGCAAGATCCAGACGCCGGACGACCTTGTCAGCATCCATACACTGGGCTTCCGCGGCGAGGCATTGGCCTCCATTGCCAGTGTGGCCCGGGTGGAGCTGACCACCCGCACCGAGCAGGACGAATTTGCCACGGTGTACTGCATCGAGGGCGGGGAAGAGCTCTCCCGTGAGCCGGGCGCCCGTGCCGTGGGCACCACCATCCGGGTGCAGGATCTGTTCTACAATACCCCCGCCCGCATGAAGTTCCTCAAAAAGGACTCCAGCGAGGGCACCTTCGTGGCCGACACGGTCACCCATGTGGCCCTCAGCCACCCGGAGGTGAGCATCAAATTCATCCGGGAAGGCAAACTGCAGTACGTCACCCCCGGTGACGGTCAGCTGCGGGGCGCGGCCTACTCTGTGTTGGGCCGGGAGTTCAGCCGGGACCTTGTGGAGGTGGACAACCAGGAGGGTGTCTACCACATCAGGGGTCTCATCACCCCGCCCAAGAGCTGCCGCGCCAGCCGCAGCATGCAGCATTTTTACATCAATGGACGCTATGTTCGCAACCGTACCATCATGGCCGGCATGGAGATGGCGTTCAAGGGCACCATGATGCAGGGCAAGTTCCCTGGCGGTATCCTGCTGCTGGATATGCCGGCAGACCTGGTAGATGTGAATGTGCACCCGGCCAAGATCGAGGTGCGCTTTGCCCGGGAAAACGACATCTTCGATGTGGTTTACCATGCCGTCAAGCTGGCACTGGCCCAGCCCGGCACCGGCGAGCGGCATTTCACCTTTGAAGAAACAAAAACCAACGAAAAATCCAAGATTGAAGTATCTGACAGAGAATCGCCGGAAAATACTGTAAAGAAAAACAACTTTACAGGGCTTTCTGCCATCATTCCGGGGCAGGCGGACCCGGGCACCCTCCCGTCGCAGCCCGCTCCGGCCCCGGCGGCTCCCGCAAAGCCCGCAACGAAGACATCTGCACCTGCTGCGCCGGAAAAACCGACGGCTGCGGCACAGCCCCGCTGGAAACAGAGCAGCGTGGATGCCGACATCCTGGACCCCTTTGTTACCCTGCACAGCCCGGCCGCCCCGCAGGAAAAGCCTGCTGAACCCTTCCGTGCGGCGGCCAGCGAAACACAGTTGGACGTGGAACCGGATTTCGGTGAGACAAAAGTGCAGGCAGGCTGGAACCACATGGCGGCCTGGGACCCGCAGCCTGCCGTTCCGGTGAAAGAGCCGGAAAAGCCCGCAGCGCCGGTACAGCCTGCACGGGAGGAACCGGAAGCAGCTGCCGAAGAGCCGGAGCAGATGAACTTTGCCCCCGCCGACGGCCCGGAGCCGCTGCGCTATGTGGGCGAGGTGTTCCGTACCTATATCCTGGCCGAGCGCGGCGACGAACTGTGCCTCATCGACAAGCACGCTGCCCATGAGCGCCAGCTGTACGAAAAGCTGGCAGCCAACTACGGCAATGTGCCCAGTCAGATGCTGCTGGAGCCGACGGCCATTGACCTGTCTGCAGAGGAAAAACAGGCCCTGCTGGATCATGTGCCCCTGCTGGAAAACGCAGGGCTGGAGATCGCGGACTTTGGCGGCAACACGGTGGTGCTGCGGGCGGTCCCGGCCGATGTGGAACCGCAGAACGCCGAAAGCCTGCTCATTGAGATCGCCAACAAGCTGCTCAAGGGCGGCCACGACGCACTGAACGAGCACACCGAGTGGGTGCTGCATTCCATCTCCTGCCGTGCGGCCATCAAGGCGGGGGACAAGTCCTCCCCGCAGGAGCTGCTGGCGCTGGCCGAAAAGATCCTTTCCGGCGAAGTGCCGCCTTTCTGCCCTCACGGCCGCCCCTGCGTGCTCAAGTTGACCCGAAAGGAGCTGGAAAAGCAGTTTGGACGCATCGTATAAACACCCGGTCGTGGCAGTGGTGGGCCCCACGGCCACCGGCAAAACGGCCTTGGGCGTAGCGCTGGCCGAACAGTTCGGGGGCGAAGTAATCAGCGCGGACTCCATGCAGATCTACAAGGGTCTGGATGTGGGCACCGCCAAGGTCACGCCCGAGGAGACCCACGGCATCCCGCACCACGGGGTGGACATCCTGGAACCGGACGCACCATTCAGCGTGGCAGATTTCACTGCCATGGCGGGCCGCCTGGAGCAGGAGATCGCGGGTCGGGGGCATCTGCCCATTCTGGTGGGCGGCACCGGTTTATATGTACAGAGCTTTCTGTACGGTGTGCGCTTTACCGAAGAAAAAGCACCGGCCGGTCTGCGGGAGCAGCTGGCAGAAGAGCTGGCCCAGAAGGGCGGTGCCGCTCTCTATGCCGAGCTGCAGCAGGTGGACCCGGAAGCGGCGGCTGTCATCCACCCCAACAATCAGGTGCGGGTGCTGCGGGCGCTGGAACATTACCGCGCCACCGGCAAAAAGCTCAGCGAGCAGAAGGCGGCATCCCTGCCGCCGGAACGCCCCTACCGCAGCCTGATCTTAGGGCTGGATTTCCCGGACCGGGCGGCGCTGTACCGCCGCATCGACCTGCGGGTGGACAAAATGCTGGATGCCGGTCTGCTGGCGGAGGCAGAGCTGGTCTGGAACAACCGCAGCCGTTTCCGCACCGCGGCGCAGGCCATCGGCTACAAGGAGTTCTTCCCGTATTTTGAGCAGACGGCCTCGCTGGAAGCCTGCGCGGACAAGCTCAAACAGGCCTCCCGCAACTACGCCAAGCGGCAGCTGACCTGGTTCCGCCACATGGACGGCGTGGTCTGGCTGGATGCCGGGGCACCGGAGGTGCAGCAGTGTGCCTGCCGTACCGTACAGGAATTTTTGTCGAAAGGATGATGGATGATGGCCGATAGGGCAGAAAAAAGCCGGAGGGACCGCAGGGAGCCGCATCCGCTGGCGGTGCTGGCCGGGGTGTTGGCGGCATTTTTGCTGCTGGCTGCATGTTATGTGGGATATCAGGCCCTGCACATCCTCTTCCCGCAGAATGTATATGAGACCGCACTGCCGGCCACCGTGTCGGACAACGTGGAGGCCGACGGTGTGCTGCTGTTTGATGAGGTATATGTTTCCGGCAGCGGCACGCTGGGATATCTCGCGGCCGACGGCGAGCGCGTCTCGGCCGGGACGGCTGTGGCGGAGATCTACAGCGATGCTTCTCAGGCGGTGCTGCGCCAGCAGCTCACCCAGCTGACCGAGCAGATCGACCTGCTGCAGCGCTCCCAGAACACCACCTCTCTGCAGCTGGACGCCCTGCTGCGGGAGCGCTCGGCGGCCCTTTATGACATGATGGACGAGCTGGATGCCGGAGCATACGACGAGGTGAGCAGCGGTGCCAATGCCTACCTGCTGGCCCAGAACAAGCTCTGGATCGCCACCGGCGATTCCGCCAACTTTACCGATCAGGTCACGGCTCTGACCCAGCAGGCCCAAAGCGTGCAGGCCCAGCTGGGCAACCCCACCCAGATCACCGCCCCGCAGACCGGCTACTTTGTCCGGGCGTCCAGCAGCGGGCGGCTCAATGCCGGGGCCGACGACATCCTTGCACAGGACCCGGCTCAGCTCAAGGCGTATCTGGATTCTAACCCCACCCTGCCGCTGGACGGCTGTGCCGGCAAGATCGTTTCCGGCTTCACCTGGCGCTATGTGGGCGTGTGTTCGGCCGAACAGGGCCAGAAGCTGCTGGGGCAGAACGGCAAGCCGCTGAGTTCCAGTGTGCAGATCCGCTTCCCCGGCCAGACGGACAGATCCTTCAAGGCCACCGTTTCGGAGGTGACCATTGACGAAGAACAGGGCCTGGCTCGCTTTGTGCTCACCTGCAACGTCATCAACGGCGATGTGCTCTGCCTGAACCACGCAGCAGCCCGCATCTCGGTGGGGGAGAGCACCGGCCTGCGTATCCCGGCTTCGGCGGTGCACTACCTCAAGGAGGACGGCACCGAGGCAGAGACGCAGGGCGAAAACTACATCCCAGGCGTGTACGTCAAGTACGGCAACATCGCCCGCTTCTGCAAGATCGACCCCGTGGACAACGATCATCCGCTGGTGACCGATGGCGATTACATCCTCGTTTTGCCCAAGGGAACCGACGGTTCGGTGAGTCAGGTGCGGCTTTATGACGAAATAATCGTTTCCGGACAAAATTTGTACGACGGAAAACTTTTGTAGTTATTGACATCCGTGTCAAAAAATCCGATAATAGTAAAAGCTATTTGCATTCTTTTGCAAAGTATGCCGGGCAGCCCGGCGCTGCCTGAATGAAAGGAGCAGATCATTATGTCTTTGGTAGATAGCCTCAAGAAGGGCCTGTTTGGTTCAGAGGACGAGTACGAGGATCAGTACATTGACGACGGCCCCCAGATGGTGAACAACAACAACGGTGTCGGCCTGGGCGCAGATGACGAGACCGAAGAGCCGGCCGAGGGTGCCAAGAAGAACAAGGTGGTCAACATCCACGCCACCACCCAGCTCAAGGTGGTCCTGGTCAAGCCGGAGCGCTTTGAGGATGCCAGCACCATTGCGGACCATCTGAACAACAAGCGCACCGTCGTGCTGAACCTGGAGTCCACCAACAAGGAAGTGTCCCGCCGTCTGGTGGACTTCCTGTCCGGTGTGGCCTATGCCAACAACGGCCAGATCAAGCGTGTGGCCAACAGCACCTTCATCATCACCCCGTACAACGTAGACATCATGGGTGACCTGCTGGACGAGCTGGAGAACAATGGCGCGTTCTATTGATCCGGTCGTTCATGCAGTCCGGGGCTTTGTCCCGGCCCGCACCGATGAAGAGCGCTTTCTCATGCGGCATATCGAGGACCTTGCCCGCACGGCCCAATCCCGCGGCATTGCCCGGTATTCCGGTTTCCTGAGCGACCGCGAGCAGGAGCTTGCCCGCGCCGCTCTGGGCCGCGCTGGGCTGGAAGAAGGCTTCCGCTTTGACGGCGGCTGGCCGGAGGCGGAACGCCGGATCCTCTGCCTGGAACCGGAGTACAGCTACCCGGAAAACCCCATCTGCTGTGTGCAGCTGCAGTGCCGTGCACAGGCCGGTGCTGTGCTGCCCGCCCACAAGGACTACCTTGGCAGCCTGATGGGGCTGGAGATCCGGCGCGAGGCGCTGGGCGACATCGTTCTGCCGCCGGATGCGCCCGGCACGGCCTATGTGTTCGCATTGGAACCGGCAGCCCGGCTGATCTGTCAGGAACTGCTGCAGGCAGGCCGCACCGAGCTGGCCACCCGACTGCTGGCACCGGACGAGGTGCCGGAGTTCCGGACGGCAGAGCGCCGGAAATGCACCGCAACGGTGTCGTCGCTGCGGCTGGACGCCGTGCTGGCCGCCATGCTGCGTTGCAGCCGTGGGCAGGCCAGTGAGCTGGTCACCGCAGGCCGGGTGGAGATCAACCATCTGCCGGCGGAAAAGCCGTCGGCCCCGGTGTACGAGGGCGATGTGTTCACGGTGCGCGGCAAGGGGCGCTTTGCTCTGACGGCGCTGCCCGGAAAGAGCAAAAAGGAACGACTGATCATTGAATTTTTTCAATATTGAAAGCAATTGGAGGAAAGAATTATGCTGACCCCGCAGGATGTCCGCTCCGTGCAATTTGAAAAAAACCTCCGCGGCTACCGCACGGAGGACGTAGACCGTTTTCTGGACAAGATCGAGGAGCAGCTGCAGCAGGATGATGCGCAGGCGGAGCAGCTCCGCAAGCAGATCGCAGATCTGACGGCGGAAAACCAGCGCCTGCATCGGGAACTGCAGAGCTATGAGGCGGACGGCGAGATGCTCAAGAGTGCGCTGATCAATGCGCAGCGCATGGGCGAGAACGTCATTCGTGAAGCCAACCAGAAGGCCGAGGAGATCATCCACCGTGCCAACCTGCGCGGCGACGACATCATCCGTGACGCCAACGAGCTGCTGCAGAAGGCAAGCGACCGCGCCGACGAGATCGAGAGTGAGGCCAACGACAAGCGTCTGGCCGAAGAGCGCGAATATGACCGTGTGCGGCTGGAAGTGACCCGCTTCAAGTCCGACGTGCTCAACCTGTACCGCAGCCATGTGGAGAGCCTGAGCCGTCTGCCGGAGTTCCAGAAGGACGAGAAGGCTGACGCCGACAAGAAGGCCGCGGACGAGCCTGCCGAACCTGCCGAACCTGCCGCAGAAGAGTCCGTGGAGGATCAGGCAGCTGTCCAGCAGCCTGAGGCGGAGGCTCCTGCACAGGAGCCGGACACCGCCGGCAAGGAAACCGATTCTGCCGCTGATGCCGAGGACGACAAGGCGGCTGAGAGCAGTGAGGATTTCTGGGAAAAAGATGAAAGCCAGCTCAAGCTGGATCCTCCTGCGGATGCAAAGCCGGACGGACCGGACTATGATGCCTTCCAGGGCGTCAAGTTCAGCGAGTAAGGCGCGTGTCCATAAGCAAATATAGAGGAGAGTGTAACCATTGGCTAAGAACAAATCTCAGTACGACAGTACCCTGAATCTGCCCAAGACCCTGTTTGAGATGCGTGCCGGTCTGCCCAAAAAGGAGCCGGTCATGCTCAAGGATTGGGACGACAACGACCTGTACAATCAGCTCATGAAGCACAACGAGGGCAAGCCGCAGTTCATCCTGCATGACGGCCCTCCGTATGCAAACGGCAACATCCACATGGGCACCGCCCTGAACAAGATCATCAAGGATATCATCATCCGCGACAAGAACATGGAGGGCTTCCAGGCTCCCTATGTGCCCGGCTTTGATACCCACGGCCTGCCCATTGAGCTGAAGGCTCTGTCCTCTCTGGGCGAGAAGAAGAAGGACATCTCCAAGCTGGAGCTGCGCCAGATCTGCGAAAAGTTTGCCACCGAGCACATCGACATCATGAGCGACCAGTTCAAGCGTCTGGGCGTCATCGGTGATTTCGAGCACCCCTACCTGACCCTGAAGCCTGAGTTTGAGGCACGCCAGATCGAGATCTTTGGCGAGATGGCCAAGAAGGGCTACATCTACAAGGGCCTGAAGCCCGTGTACTGGTGCCCGGACTGCCGCACGGCTCTGGCAGAGGCCGAGATCGAGTACGGCGAGGACGACTGCGATTCCATCTTCGTGCGTTTCCACGTCTCTCAGGACCCCAACGGTGTGCTGGCAAAGCACGGCATCCCGATGGACAAGACCTACTTCGTCATCTGGACCACCACCACTTGGACTCTGCCCGCTAACGAGGCGATCTGCCTGAACGGCCAGTTCGAGTACTCCTTCGTCAAGATCGGCGATGAGTTCCACATCATGGCCACCGAGCTGGTCAAGAGCGTCATGGACGCCTGCCACATCGAGAACTACGAGATCGTGGGCGAGCCGGTCCCCGGTACCGAGTTCGAGCTGATGCGCTACAATCACGTCTACCTGCCCAAGGAGGGCTGGGTCATTCTGGGCGATCACGTCACGTTGGAAAGCGGTTCCGGCTGTGTCCATACCGCAGGCGGCCACGGCGTGGACGACTTCAACGTCTGCCAGAAGTATCCGCAGGTGCCCATCACCGTCCCCGTGGACGATGGCGGCTATCTGACCGAGCTGGCCGGCAAGTATGCGGGTCAGCGCGTGTGGGCTGCCAACAAGACCATTCTGGCCGATTTGACCGAGTCCGGTGCTGTCATGGGTCAGGTGCACATCAAGCATCAGTACCCGCACTGCTGGCGCTGCCATCACCCCATCATCTTCCGTGCCACCGAGCAGTGGTTCTGCTCCATCGCCAAGTTCCGCGAGGACGTGTACAAGGCCATCGACACGGTCACTTGGATGCCCGACTGGGGCCATGACCGCATGACCGGCATGGTGCGCGACCGCAACGACTGGTGCATCAGCCGTCAGCGTACCTGGGGCGTGCCCATCCCGGCCTTCTACTGCAAGAAGTGCGGCACCTACCACATCACGGATGCCACCATCAAGGCGGTCAGCGACCTGTTCCGCAAGGAGGGCTCTGATGCCTGGTACAAGTACGAGGCCGAGCAGATCATCCCCGCAGGCGAAGTCTGCGAGAAGTGTGGCGCTTCCGAGTGGACCAAGGACACCGACATCATGGATGTGTGGTTCGACTCCGGTTCTACCCATGCCGCTGTGCTGGAAGAGCGTCCCGAGCTGCATTTCCCCGCCGATATGTACATGGAGGGCGGCGACCAGTTCCGTGGCTGGTTCCAGTCCAGCCTGCTGACCAGTGTTGCCTCCAAGGGCTGCGCACCCTATAAGTCCGTTCTGTGCCACGGCTGGGTCGTGGACGAGCAGGGCAAGCAGATGCACAAGAGCGCCGGCAACGGCGTGGAGCCCAGCGAGATCATCAAGGACTACGGCGCTGATATCATCCGTCTGTGGGTGGCTTCTTCCGACTACACCGTGGATGTGCGTGCCGGCAAGAACATCTTCAAGCAGCTGAGCGAGGCTTACCGCAAGATCCGCAACACCGCCCGCTTCATCCTGGGCAACCTGGACGGCTTTGATCCCAACACCGATTGTGTGGCAGATGATCAGCTGCAGGAGATCGACCGCTGGGCACTGGCCGCTCTGGACGACCTGATCGTCAACACCAGCGCAGGCTACGCCGTGTACGACTTCAACAAGGTCTACCATGCGGTGTACAACTTCTGTGTCGTGGCCATGTCCAACTTCTATCTGGACGTCACCAAGGACCGTCTGTACTGCACCAACGGTGCTGCCCGCAAGGCCGCACAGACCACCATGTACAAGATCCTGGTGGCTCTGGATAAGATCATTGCCCCCATCCTGTGCTTCACCAGCCAGGAGATCTGGGACTTTATGCCTAAGACCGAGGGCATGAACAAGTATGTGGTGTTCGAGGACATGCCCAAGGCCGGTCAGTATGCCGCCGACGATGCCTTCAAGGCCAAGTGGGCTCAGCTCATCGCTGTGCGTGACGAGGTCAAGAAGGTGCTGGAGCAGGCCCGTGCCGAAAAGATCATCGGTGCTTCTCTGGAAGCTGCCGTTACCCTGTACTGCAATGATGCCGTCTATGATCTGCTGAACAGCATCCCCATGGATGAGCTGGCCGACCTGATGATCGTCTCCCAGGTGGAGCTGGTCAAGGGCGAAGGCGGTGCTGCCAGCGCCGTCGAAGGCCTGGGCGTTGCAGCGGCCCACGCCACCGGCGAAAAGTGCGAGCGCTGCTGGAAGTATTCTGCTACCATCGGCAGCCACGCCGCACATCCCACCCTGTGCGCACGCTGCGCCAGCGTTGTGGAAGCCTAAAATTTATCAGAAACACGATCGTTTTTGAGGGCGGCGCTCCCTTATACCGGGGAGCGCCGTTTTTTCATACCGGATCGTTTGGGAGTAACCTATGGCATTTGTACTTTTCAATCTGGCCGCGGTGGCGGCGCTGGTGGACATCGACCAGCTCATCAAGCTGTGGGCATCCAATGTGCTGCAGCCGGTAGGGGCCATGCCGCTCATCCCGCATGTGGTGGAGCTGCGGTTCGTGCTCAATCAGGGCATGGCGTTCAGCCTGCTCAGCGGCAAGCAGCTGTTCCTCATTGCTACAACCAGTGTAGCTCTGCTGTTGGTAGCCTACGCGCTGTTTTTCCGCAGCCGGGGCAAATACCTGCAGCAGGCGGCGCTCATTCTGGTGCTGGGCGGCGGCATTGGCAACCTGATCGACCGCGTGCTCAACGGCGAAGTGGTGGACTACATCAACCTGCTGTTCATGCGGTTCGCCGTGTTCAACTTTGCAGACATCTGCGTGTGTGTAGGCGTGGCGCTCTGGGTGCTGGTGATCTTTCTGGAAGAGAGCCACTCCGGCAATGCCGACGCCCCGAAGGAGCCGTAAACCATGGAACAGCGTGAATTTGTGGTGGAGCAGGAGACGGCGGGCCAGCGCATTGACCGCTTCCTCAGCGGTGAGGACACTGGCCTGTCCCGCTCGGCGCTGCAGGCACTGGTAGCTGACGGCCATGTGCAGTGCAACGGCAAGACCGTGGCCAAAAGTCTCAAGCTGAAAGCAGGGGACACCGTGCTGCTGGAGATCCCGGACGCAAAGCCTATCGAGGCCGTTCCGCAGGAGATCCCGCTGGATATCGTGTATGAGGACGCCCACCTGCTGGTGGTCAACAAGCCCAAGGGTATGGTGGTGCACCCGGCCCCCGGCAACCCGGACGGCACCCTGGTCAACGCCCTGCTGTGGCATTGCAAGGGCAGCCTGTCCGGCATCGGCGGCGAGATCCGCCCCGGCATCGTGCACCGCATCGACAAGGACACCAGCGGCCTGCTGGTGGTGGCCAAGGATGACGCCACCCACATCGGCCTGTCGCAGCAGATGGCGGTCCACAGCGTGGAGCGTGCCTACAATACCATCGTGTACGGCGGCTTTGCACAGGATGAGGGATTTGTGGAGTCCAATCTGGGTCGCAGCAAGACCGACCGCAAAAAAATGGCGGTCTACCCCGCCGGGGAACCCAACACCAAATACGCCTATACGGGCTATAAGGTACTGGAACGGCTGGGGGAGTTCACCATGCTGGAGTGCCGCCTGAAAACCGGCCGCACCCATCAGATCCGTGTGCATATGGCCTCCATCCATCACCCGGTGGCGGGCGACCCCGTATACGGCCCCCACAACTGCATCACCAGCCTGCACGGGCAGTGTCTGCACGCCAAAACGCTGGGGTTTGTCCACCCCATCACCGGGGAACACCTGCGCTTCGACTCAGACCTGCCGGACTATTTTACCCATTTTCTTGCAACGCTCAGGAGGAAGAATCCATGAACCAATCCCTTGCCAACAAGCTGGTCCTCTGTGATCTGGACAACCTCCTGCTTGGCCCGGATGGCAACCTGACCCAGGTCGTGCGGGATGTGCTGCAGCTGTTTTCCAGCCGCGGCGGCCGGTTCACCGTCTTTTCCCAGCGCACGCCCAAGGCAGTGCGGACTCTGTTGGGCAGCGTGCGTCTCTCGGCCCCGGCACTGGTGTGCGGCGGCACACTGGCCTATCATTTTGCGGACGGCTCCCGCCAGCCGCTGTGCAGCTTTGCCGGGCAGGATGCCGGTCTGTTCGCCAGCCTGCCCAGTGCGGCCGGTGTGGGCATTGCCCTGCAGATGCAGGATGGCTCCACCCGCGTGCTGCGCATGAGCCATGCGCTGGAGCAGCACCTGCAGCAAGAGTGGACCCCCTATCTGCTGGCCAATGCGGCGGATATCCGCCCGGATGAGGTGCTGCGAGCCCTGGTGTACCAGGACAACCGCAGCATCCCTCTGACGTCCCTGCTGGAAAAGGCACTGGGCGACAGCACGACCGCCCTGCTGGGTGAGCGTGCAGCCCCGGACCTGCTGCGCCTGACCCCGCGGATGGTTTCGGGTGCGGAGATGCTGCAGGCCGTGTGCACGCCGGTGGGCATTGCTCCGGAAAATGTGCTGGTGCTGGCGGGAAGTATGCCCATGCTGGAGCTGGTGCGGGCCGCAAGCCGGAGCGCTGCGGCGGCCGATGCCCCGGCGGAGCTGCGCCTTGCCGCAAAGCAGGTCACCCTGACCGATGCTGCCGGCGGCGCTGCCGTGGAGGTTTTGTACCGCATGGTGCGGGATGCTGAAAAATTGGCGTAAAATTTGTGTAAGTTCCCTTGCAATTTTCCTGCAAGGGACTTTCTTTTTGGAAGGATTTCGGGTAGAATGAGAGAAACGCATCTGTGCACCGCCCTCCGGCGGGAGATCCTTTTTATAGCAGCCTGTGCAGCCGCTGCGGTGCTGTGCGTGGGGCTGGCGTTCTGGTTTGCGGTGCCGCAGCAGCCTTCACAGAAGCAGCTGCCGCCGGACAGCACACCGCTGTCGGAGTACTGGTATGTGGACTTGAACACGGCGGATGCTGCAGCCCTGTGCACCTTGCCGGGGGTCGGGCCCAGCCACGCCCGGGCATTGATCGAGTACCGGCAGCAGCACGGCCCCTTTGCCCGCGTTGCCGACGCTGCGGCCGTGCCGGGCCTGACGGAGGAACTTGTGGCCTCCTGGGAAGGGCAGGCAACGGTAAACACACCTGCACAAACGATGCCGTAAGGCACAAAGGGGAATGAATATGAGCGACGAGACCATTTTTATCAACCGGGAACTGAGCTGGCTGGACTTCAACCGCCGGGTCCTGGCTCTTGGCAAGGACAAAAACGTGCCCCTTGCCGAGCAGGTCAAATTCCTGGCCATCTACGGCTCCAATCTGGACGAATTCTTTATGGTGCGCGTCGGCTCTCTGCAGGAGCGCGCCAACCTGGAACAGAGCAAGAGCAAAAAGGAAAAGCGCGAGAACAAGACCAACATGACCGCAGCCGAACAGTTGGCAGCCATCATGCCCAAGACCGCCCAGCTGCAGGCGGACTGCGACAAATACTATGCCAAGGCGTTGGAAGAGCTGGCCGGGTGCGGCTACCGCAAGGTAGATTTTGACCACCTGAGCAAGGAGGATGAGCGCTTCTGGAAAAAATACTTCCAGACGGAACTGTTCCCCATTCTCAGCCCGCAGATCGTGGACAGCCGCCACCCGTTCCCGTTCCTGCGCAACAAGGAGATCTACCTGGGTGTCCTTTTGCGGGAGAAGCACCCCAATGCCCAGAGCCTGGGCATCATCCCCATCTCCAGCCAGATGGAGCGGCTGCACTTTGTCAAAAAGGACGGCGAAACGCAGTTTGCACTGGTGGAAGAGCTGGTGCTGCACTATGCGTCCAGCATCTTTGGCAAGGAGAGCATCCTGGAAAGCTGCCTGTTCCGGGTCACCCGCAATGCGGACATCGACGTCAAGGAAGGCATGATGGATCACGACATCGACTATCGTGAGATCATGACCGAACTGCTCAAGCGCCGCCGCAAGCTGGCGGCTGTGCGCCTGCAGGTCACGCCGGAGGCCGCCCCGGAGGTGCAGCGTTTGCTGTGCAGTCGTCTGGAGCTGTCGGGCAAGCGAGTCTTTGTGCAGAAGAGCCCGCTGGACCTGAGCTTTTTCTACAAGCTCACCGGGCGCATTGAAGCAGAGGACCACCCCGGCCTGTTTTACCCGGCTGCCCGGCCCATGCTGCCGCCGCCAGACTATGATCTGACCGAGGAAGTGCAGAAGCACGATGTGCTGCTGAGCTACCCGTACCAGTCCATCCGGCCCTTCATCGACATGCTCAAAAAGGCCGCCCGTGACCCGGATGTCATCTCCATCAAGATGACCCTGTACCGCATGGCGCGGGAATCGCAGATCGTGCAGGCCCTGATGGAAGCCGCCGAAAACGGCAAGGAAGTGGTGGCGCTGGTGGAGCTGCGCGCCCGCTTTGACGAGCAGAACAACATCGACTGGTCGAAGCAGTTGGAAAATGCGGGCTGCACCGTGATCTACGGCTTCGATGACTACAAGGTGCACTCCAAGCTCACCCTCATCACCCGTAAGCAGGCCGACGGCTACTCCTACATCACCCAGATCGGTACCGGCAACTACAACGAAAAGACCAGTGAGCTCTACACCGACTATTCCTTCATCACGGCAGATGAGGGCATCGGCGAGGAAGCCTCCAAGGTGTTCCGCAATCTGGCCGTGCAGCAGCTCACCGAGGAGAGCGACCGGATGCTGGTGGCTCCGCTGCGGTTCAAGAGCGTATTGCTGGATGAGATGGATCATGTGATCGCAGCTGCCCGCATGGGCCGCCAGGCGTCCATGATCCTCAAGAACAACTCCATCAGCGACCGCGATATCATCCTCAAGCTGCAGGAAGCCAGCTGCGCCGGGGTGCGCATCGACATGATCGTGCGCGGCATCTGCTGCGTGCGCGCCGAGGTGCCCGGTAAGACCGAGAACCTGCACATCCGCAGCCTTGTGGGCCGCTATCTGGAGCATGGCCGCATCTACAGCTTCTTTGACGGCGTGCATACCCGCATCTACATCGCCTCCGGCGACTTCCTCACCCGCAACACCGAGTGCCGCGTGGAAGTGGGCGTGCGGGTGGAGGACCCTGTACTGGTGAAAAAGCTCACCGACATCCTGCAGCTGCAGCTGCGCGACAACGTCAATGCCCGGGAAATGCGACCCGATGGCAGCTACCAGAAGGTCAAGCCTGCCGAAGGCGAACCCATCGTCAATGGCCAGATGGGCATGTACGACCTGCTCCGGAACGATTGGACCCGGGAGGAACCCTGGAAGCCTACCACGCCCAAGGCAGCGCCTGCCGAAGCCCCGGCAACGGAAAAGCAGACGGCGGCGGAGGGACCGAAGGCGAAAACGCCGGAAGTTCCTGTACAGGAACCGCCCAAGGCGAAAGGGCCTGATTTCGTGGAAGCTGCACCTGCCACGCCTGCGCCCATCCATCTGGAGCCGACGGAGCACCCGAAAGGCGGCGACCACTTTGACGAGCTGGAACAGATGCTGGACAAAAAGCATCTGCCGGACCAGCCCCAAAAGCCCACCGTGGTGGTGACCGCCCCGAAGAAGCGGGGACTGTTCAGCCAGGTGCTGGGCTTGTTCAAAAAGCGGAAATGATCTAATATCTTTTCCAAGACCCGGCGGAGCCTGTCTGAGACGGTCCGCCGGGTCTTTTTGCGTGTGTGCCCGCATACGGTGAACCAGAACCGGGGGAGGAACGTGCCATGCGAAAAAGAACGAAAAACCGGAAAAGACCCACAGCCCGGTGGGGTGCTGCGGGCGCGGCCCTTCTGGCAGGCGTGTGTCTTGCGGTACAGACGCAGGCAGCCCGCCGCCCGGCAGGAGCCGTCTGTTTCCCGCTGCAGACCGCCGTGTGGCGGGTGTCGGACGGCTACGGCACCCGGCAGGACCCCTTTACCGGGGAAGAGCGCTTCCACCACGGGGTGGACCTTGCCTGTGCGGAAGGCACGGCGGTGCTGGCTGTCCGGGAGGGAGTGGCCACGGCGGCCCGGCGCAGCGACAGCTATGGCGTCTGCCTGCAGCTGCTGCACCCGGACGGCACCGAGACCCTTTATGCGCACCTGCAATACCTGTATGTGCGTACCGGTGAAACGGTACAGGCCGGGCAGATACTGGGCACGGCAGGGCAGACTGGCCGCGCCACCGGGGCACACCTGCACTTTGAGCTGCGCCGACAGGGGACCGCCTGCGACCCGTCGGCCCTGCTGGGACTGTCGGATGCATAGGCGCACCCCGCTGCGGATGAGCCCGCTGCGCTTCCGGGACCCGGTGCTGCTGTGCGGGGTGCTGTATGGGCTGCTGCTGTTTGACGCCAGCGGCTTTCTGCGCACCGGCCTGCTGGCAGCCTTCCTCCATGAGTGGGGGCATATCCTCGTGTACTGTGCGCAGCAGCGCCGCTTTCCAGTCATCGAGGTTACGCTGACCGGCTTCTGCATGCGGCTGGGCAGGGCAGAACTGTCCCCGGCGCAGCGGTTCTGGCTGGCGGCGGCCGGTCCGGCGGTAAACTTTGCGCTGGCCGGGGTGTGGGCCGTGCTGCTGTCCCGGCAGGCCACCGTGCGGGGCAGCGCCTTCTGGGCGGCAAACCTGCTCACCGGGGCGTTCAACCTCCTGCCGGTGCCGCCGTTGGACGGGGCCCAGATGCTGGCCAGCGCGGCGCAGCTGCGGGCACAGAAGAAATCTGCCCGAAACGATTGCAAAAATCTGCACTTTCGGGTAAAATGAAAAGAACGCATGAAAAAAGAACCCATGATGGAGGAACGAATGTTTGACCCGAAACTGAAAGAAGCGCTGGGCCGGGTGCAGAAACCCGGCCGCTACACCGGCGGTGAGCCGGGCAGCGTCTATAAGGATAAAGAAAAAGTGGACGTGCGTTTTGCGTTCTGCTTCCCGGATACCTACGAGGTGGGCATGTCCTTCCTTGGCGAAAAGATCCTGTACGAGCTGCTGAACCGCCACGAAAACTGGTGGTGTGAGCGTGCCTTTATGCCCTGGCTGGACATGAAAGCCGAGATGGAGCGTCTGGGCCTGCCCCTGTACACCATGGAGAGCAAGGACCCGCTCACTGCGTTTGACGCGGTGGGCTTTACGCTGCAGTACGAACTTTCCTATACCAACATCCTGGCCATGCTGGATCTGGCGGGCATCCCGTTCTATTCCAAGGACCGCGACGAGCACTGGCCGCTGATCGTGGCGGGCGGCCCCTGCGCCTGCAACGCGGAGCCCATTGCGGACTTCTTTGATGTGGTCCAGCTGGGCGAGGGCGAAAATCAGCTGCCCTCCATCTGCGCCGAGATCGAAAAGGCCAAAAAGGAGGGCGGCGTCTCCAAAAAGGAACTGCTGCTGCGCATTGCAAAGATCCCCGGCGTCTACATCCCGGCGTTCTACGATGTGACCTACTGCGAGGACGGCAGGGTCAAGGCCATCACCCCCAACGAGCCGGACATCCCGGCACGCATCACCAAGGCCATCATCAAGGACCTGAACGAGTTTGCCCCGCCCACCAACTTTGTGGTGCCCATGGTGGGTGCCATCCAGGACCGTGCCAGCATCGAGGTGCTGCGCGGCTGCGTGCGCGGCTGCCGGTTCTGTCAGGCAGGCTTCCTCTACCGCCCCATGCGTCAGCGCGACGCCAGCCTGCTGAACAAGGCCGCACAGGACCTGTGCGCCAACACCGGCTATGAAGAGCTTAGCCTGTCCAGCCTGTCCACCTCTGACCACGGCCAGCTGGAAGAGTTGTTGGACGACCTGAACGAATGGGCGCCCAAGGAGCACGTCAGCCTGTCGCTGCCGAGCCTGCGCGTGGACAACTTCTCCGAGAGCCTCATCGAAAAAACCACCAAGGTGCGCAAGAGCGGCCTGACCTTTGCGGCCGAGGCCGGTACTCAGCGCCTGCGCAATGTCATCAACAAGAACGTGACCTGGGACGAGATCGAAAAGACCTGCACCATCGCGTTCAATGCGGGCTATACGGCGGTCAAGCTCTACTTCATGATGGGTCTGCCCACCGAGACCATGGAGGACATCGAGGGCATTGCCGAGACCGCCCAGAAGGTGGTGGACCTGTACTATTCACTGCCCAAGCGCGGCAAGGGCAAGGGCGTGCAGGTGACCATCAGCTGCGCCTGCTTTGTGCCCAAGCCCCACACGCCCTTTGAGTTCGTGCCCATGGACACCGAGGAGATGCTGCGCGCCAAGCAGAAGCATCTGCTGGAAAGCGTGCACAGCCGTAAGATCAAGGTGAACTACCACGACAGCACCACCAGCTTCCTCGAAGGCGTATTCGCCAAGGGCGACCGCCGCCTGGCTCCGGTCATCGTGGAGGCCTACAAGCGCGGATGCTACTTCGACGGCTGGGAAGAGTGCTTCAAGTATGACACCTGGATGCAGACCTTTGCGGATATGGGTATCGACCCGGCGTTCTACTGCCAGCGTGCCATCGGCCTGGACGAGGTGACCCCCTGGTCCCACATGGACTACGGCGTCACCCATGAATATCTGGTGCGGGAGTACAACAAGGCTCTTGCCGCCCAGACCACCCAGCCCTGCAACCGTGCCTGCCACGGCTGCGGTGCCAACCATCTGTTAGGAGGTCCCTGCTTTGATTACAGTCAGAATCTCGTTTGAAAAAAAGAATGAGGCCTCCTACATCTCCCTGCTGGATCTGCAGCGGGTGATGCAGCGGGTACTCAAGCGCAGCGGCCTGCCGGTGTGGCATACGCTGGGCTTCAACCCCCACATCTATATGACCTTTGCCTGCCCGCTCTCGCTGGGGCAGGAGAGTGAGTGCGAGTGCGTGGATGTCAAGACCGAGGCGGAAGCCCCGGACTTTGCACAGTGGAAAACGGCACTCAACGCCATCATGCCGGCCGGCATCGTCATCACCCGGGTGGCCCCCGTGCAGATGAAGGCCGACCGCATTGCCTGGGCCTGCTACCAGATCGCCTACCCGGCTGAGGCTGCCGCAGTGCTGGACCAGTACAACGCACTGGAAAGCGCCCCGGTGGAAAAGCACGGCAAAAAGGGAAACAAGATCATTGAGCTCAAACAGCATATCCCGCAGGTGGCCTACACGGCGGAGGGCGATGCCGTCCGCATCGAGCTGTGCCTGCCGGCTTCGCAGGAGCTCAACCTGAACCCCTCGCTGCTCACCGGTTTTCTGGAAGAAAAGTTCGGCCTGCCGGCCGCCAGTGCAGGCATCCTGCGCACAAAGTTCCTCACCGAGGACAAGCAGCTGTTTGCCTGAGCCAGGGCGAATGACATTCAATTGAAAGCCCCACTGGGGCTTTCAGTGCTGCGCTGCGCTCGCAAACGCGGCCCCTTGGACAAAACAGAAAATTTTTGCATTTATTTTGGGCAAAACGCTTGCATTCAAGCACGTTTTGTGCTATCCTATTTAGGCGTTAGTGTCCGCTGAGACCACAGCGGGGTTAATGACAAGTATTTATCATTAAACGGGCGGTCCTCTGACGGCGTCGTGCCGTGTATGAACGTCTAAAAACAAATGGAGGATTCAAAATGGACGCACTGAAGATTATCTCTGAAGGCAGCATCAAGGCTGAAAAGCCCCAGTTCAACGTTGGCGACACCGTCCGCGTTGATGTTCGTATCAAGGAAGGCGACCGTGAGCGCATCCAGGCCTTTGAGGGCACTGTGATCGCAAAGAAGCACGGCGGCGTTGCTGAGACCTTCACCGTTCGCCGCGTTGCTTACGGTGTTGGCATCGAGCGTGTCTTCCCCATCAACAGCCCCTTCGTTGAGAAGGTCACCGTTGTCCGCA
>ENA-OUPA01000640-OUPA01000640.1-human-gut-metagenome-genome-assembly--contig:-NODE-640-length-21456-cov-43.6231_pt1 | contig 21456 bp, 17 predicted proteins | sample MGYA00237939_ERZ548770 | MGnify/ENA primary metagenome ERZ548770 (study PRJEB26490, sample SAMN05356877) | human gut metagenome | biome: terrestrial biome; feature: human-associated habitat; material...
TTGTTTAGCACTCCTTGTTCCTGAGTGCTAAGACCATTATAGCCAATTTTCCGGTGCTGTCAAGCCCCTTGGAAAAATGTTTTAAAAGATTCATAATTCTGTCATAAACGAAGAAAGCGCCTTCCTTATTATAAGGAAAGCGCTCCGGCATGTTCTTTACTCTTCCATCTGCCTTGCCAGAAATGCCGCTGCCACATTCACGGCCTTGAGCTGGGCGGCATCCGGCGTGGCCGTGCGGTCTTCGGTCAGCAGGGCCACCACGCCGGTCACATCGCCTGCCGCAATGATGGGTGCGGCGCACAACACCACCCGGGGCGAGCCTTCGCAGGGCAGGATGCACTTTTCGGCAATGCCCTCGCTCTGGTACAGCCTGCGGCCATCCATCAGCTTTTCCAGCGGCTGGCTGATGCTGCGGTCGGCCAGCTCCCGCCGCCCGCTGCCGCTGACCGTCAGGATGCGGTCACGGTCGGCCACCAGTGCGGTCAGCGCAAAGCTTTTGCTGAGCACCTCGGTATACTGGGCCGCTACTGCGTTCATCTCGCCAATGGGCGAATACTTTTTAAAGATCACCTCGCCGTCGCCCGTGGTGAAGATCTCCAGCGGGTCGCCGCGGCGGATGCGCTGGGTGCGGCGGATCTCCTTGGGGATCACCACCCGGCCCAGCTCGTCGATGCGGCGCACGATTCCTGTTGCTTTCATGTTTTTGCTCCTCCGTTTCCTTAAAAATGCCTGCAGCACTAGTATCTGTCAGGCCGGGCCATTTATACCTGCTGCCCCCGCGCAAAAAGACCTGCACGGAAAGCTGCCTCTTCGTTGCGTTTCCGGCAGGGTTCTGCTACAATGATACAAAAAGCCGTTTTCATAAGCACAGCACCCCGCTTATGAAGACAGATCCTAAAATTCTACTGAGAAAGGCAGGTGTCCGGATGCCGAACATCCTCATTCTGGGCGGCGGTGCCGCCGGTCTTGCAGCCGCGCTGGCGGCGGCACAAAGTGCCCCCGCTGCACAGGTCATTGTGCTGGAGCGCAACCCGAAGCCGGGCAAAAAGCTGCTTGCCACCGGCAATGGCCGTTGCAATCTGGATAACACCGGCATTGCACCGGAGCTGTATTTCACTGCCGACCCGGCAGCACTTCGTCCGCTGCTGGATGCCGTAAATACCGCCGACCCGCTGCGCTGGTTCCGTGCGCTGGGGCTTTACACCCGCACCGACGAGGCGGGCCGGGTGTATCCGTACTCCAATCAGGCGGCGGACGTGCTGGCCCTGCTGGAGCACCACCTTGCGCAGCACCATGTGCAGCTGCGCACAGGCTGCACCGTGCGCACCCTGAGCCAGAGCCGCAGCGGCTACGCCGTGCAGTTCGAGACGGCAGAGGGCAGCACCGAGACCCTGCGCGCCGATGCCGTCATCTGCGCCATGGGCGGCGAGGCAGGGCCGCAGTTCGGCACCGACGGCTTTGGCACCCGGTTCGCCGCCCAGTGCGGCGGCAGGGTGGAGCCGCTGTACCCCTGCCTGACCGCCCTGCAGTGCGCGAAGCCCCGCAAAGCGCTGGCTGGCATCCGTGCCAAGGCAGCAGCATCCCTGCTGGACGGTGCCCGTGTGCTTGCCTGCGAGAACGGCGAGGTACAGTTCACCGATTACGGCCTTTCCGGCATCTGCATCATGCAGCTGTCCGGCCTGCTGGCCCCGGGCCGCGGCCCCAAGGCTCCTGCTGTGGAGCTGGACCTCTTCCCGGCAGTGGACGAAACCGCACTTTCCAGCCTGTTTGCGGCCCACGCCGCCCAGACGGCAGGGAGCAGCGCCGCTGACTTTTGGCTGGGCCTGCTGAACCAGAAGCTGGGCCGTACTGTGTGGTCTGCCGCCGGGCTGCAGGACAGCGACGCGCCTGCCGTGCTCACCGCCGCACAGTGGCAGAAGCTGGCCCACACCGCCAAGCACTGGCGCTTTGAAGGGCTGACCCCCTGCAGCTGGAAGCAGGCCCAGACCACCGGCGGCGGGCTGGCCCTGCGGGAGGTGGATCAGCACTTCCAGTTCAAGGGCTGTCCGGGCCTTTACTTTGTGGGCGAAACGCTGGACTGCGCAGGCAGCTGCGGCGGTTTTAACCTGCACTGGGCGTTCGGCTCCGGCCTTGTGGCCGGGCGCAGCGCTGCAGGCCATGCTGCAGCAGGCCGTGCTCTGCCAAAAGCCTCCGCGCCCGCAAAGAGCAGGAAAAAGCCGCACAGGTAAAAATGAGCTTTAAATTTTCAACAAAAGCTTGACATCTTGTGCAGATCGCATTATCATAAAGACAATAAAAGTTTGTTCAGAGGATCGAGCAGAACAAGCAAGGGGAGAGTCGAAAGGCCCTTTTGTTTGTCCTGCTCTTTTTCTTTTATTCGGCAAACGGAGCGATCAGGAGGTTTTTATGCTGGATGTAGCAATTATCGGCTGCGGTGTCATTGGTGCGGCAGCCGCCTATGAGCTGTCCCATTACCCGCTGCAGACCGCCATTTTCGAGGCTGAAAATGACGTGGCAGACTGCACCACCAAGGCCAACAGTGCCATTCTGCACGCTGGCTACGACCCCGAACCGGGCACCCGGATGGCGCGGCTCAACGTGGAGGGGTCCGCACTGGCCAAGGAGATCTGCGCCCGGCTGGATGTGCCGTACCTGCAGTGCGGCAGTCTGGTGCTGGCCCTCAGCCCGGAAGAGCTGCCCCACCTGCAGAAACTGTATGAGAACGGCATCGCCAACGGCGTGCCGGGCATCCGGCTGCTTTCCGCAGAGGAAACGCTTGCCATGGAACCGAATCTGGCCCCCAATGTGGTTGGCGCGCTGTATGCGCCCAGCGCCGCCATCGTCAGCCCGTGGGACTTTGCACTGGCCATGGCAGAAGTAGCCGTGCGCAACGGTGTGGAGCTGCACCGCAGCTGCCCTGTGACCCGCATCGAAAAGACCGCCGGCGGCTGGGCACTGACCACCCCCTCCGGAATTGTGGAAACGCGCTATATCATCAATGCGGCAGGCATCTCGGCGCAGGCCGTGCACGATATGGCCGCACCCCACAAATTTACCATCCAGCCCACCCGGGGCGAATACTACCTGCTGGATAAATCCGAGGGCAGCCGTGTGCACCACGTCATCTTCCAGTGCCCCAACGAAAACGGCAAGGGCGTTCTGGTGGCCCCCACCGTCCACGGCAACCTGATCGTCGGCCCGAACGCCGACCCCGTGGAAGGGGACGATACCGCCTGCACCGCCGCCGGGCTGGCCTTCGTCAGCGCCGCAGCGCGCCGCAGCGTGCCGAACATCCGCTTCAGCGAGTCCATCCGCAATTTTGCGGGTGTCCGTGCCAATGTGGACACGGGCGACTTCGTTATCGGCGAAGCAGAAGGCGCACCCGGCTTCATCGATCTGGCGGGTATGAAATCGCCTGGCCTTTCCAGTGCACCGGCCGTTGCCAGAGAAGCCGTCAAAATTCTGGAAGCTCACGGCGATCTGCCCGCCCCCAAGGCGGATTACAAGGATGGCCGCACCCGGGTGCGCTTCAAGGAGCTCCCGCCCGAAGAAAAAGCCCGGCTCATTGCAAAGGAACCCGCCTATGGCCGCGTGATCTGCCGCTGTGAGACGATCACCGAGGGCGAAATTCTGGACGCTCTGCACGAAGAGATCCCCGCCACCACCATTGACGGTGTCAAGCGCCGCTGCGGTGCCGGTATGGGCCGCTGTCAGGGCGGCTTTTGCGGGCCGCGGGTGCTGGAGCTGATCAGCAAAACGCTGGGCATCAGTCCGCTGGACGTGCTGCAGGATAAGGCCGGCACCAACGTCTTACTGTGCGAAACCAAGCAGGAGGGAGAGCACCATGATTGATCTGGTCATCGTCGGCGGCGGCCCTGCAGGCCTTGCCGCAGCTTACAGCGCATGGCAGCATGGTCTGCGCGATATCCTTATCTTAGAGCGCGACAACGAGCTGGGCGGCATCCTGAACCAGTGCATCCACAACGGCTTCGGCCTGCACCGCTTTGGCGAGCAGCTCACCGGCCCGGAATACGCAGGCCGCTGCATTGAACTGCTGCGCTCCACCGGTGTCCGGGTGGAGCTGGGCACGATGGTGCTGGACGTCACCCCGGACAAAAAGATCCACTGCGTCAGCCGGGAAAAGGGCTATCAGATTTTGGAAGCCAGAAGCATCATCCTCTGCATGGGCTGCCGGGAGCGCACCCGCGGTGCCATTGGCATCCCGGGCAGCCGCCCTGCCGGTATCTACACCGCCGGTGCGGCCCAGCGCTATGTCAACATGGAGGGCTATCTGGTAGGCAAGCGGGTGCTCATCCTCGGCAGCGGCGACATCGGCCTGATCATGGCCCGCCGCATGACGCTGGAAGGTGCCAAAGTACTGGCCTGCGTGGAGGTCATGCCGTATTCCGGCGGCCTGACCCGCAACATCGTGCAGTGCCTGCAGGACTTCGACATCCCCCTGTATCTGTCCCATACCATCGTGGATATTCAGGGCAAGGCCCGCGTGGAAAAGGCCACCGTTGCCAAGGTGGACGAAAACCGCCGCCCCATCCCGGGCACCGAGATGGAATTTGATGTGGACACCATCCTGCTCAGCGTCGGCCTGATCCCGGAAAATGAGCTGACCCGGCAGGCGGGCATCCCCATGGACCCCCACACCAAGGGCGCTGTGGTCTACGAGAATATGGAGACCGGCATCCCCGGCGTGTTCGCCTGCGGCAACGTGGTGCACGTGCATGATCTGGTGGACTTCGTTTCGGGCGAAAGCGACCTTGCCGGTGCTTCTGCGGCGGCCTATGTTTTGAAGGGCGAAGCCTCCGATGCCGCCGCACTCGATCTTATCCCGGGCAATGGCGTGGGCTACACCGTGCCGCAGCGGGTGCGCCCCGCTGATGTGGACAGGAGCGTGAACATCTCCTTCCGTGTGCGGCAGAACTACGGTCCCAGCCAGATCACCGTGACCTGCGGCGGCAGGCAGCTGGCCCGGTTCAAGCGCCAGCACATGGCTCCCGGCGAGATGGAGCACATCGCACTTCCAAAAGTCCTGCTGGAAAAAGCAGACGGCCCGCTGACCGTTGCGGTAGAGGAGGTTATTGCAGAATGAGCAGCATCAAAGAAGTCATTTGCATCTGCTGTCCCTGCGGCTGCCACTTGCAGGTGGACCCGGAAAATGATTATAATGTAACCGGAAACGCCTGCCCCAACGGTGCCGCCTACGGCAGGGAAGAGCTGACCCATCCCACTCGCATCATCACCAGCACGGTGCGGGCGGAGGGCGGGCTGTACCCGCGCTGCCCGGTAAAGACTGCGCAGGCCGTGCCCAAAGAGAAGATGACCGAGGTCATGGCTGCGCTGGACCGCGTCACCCTGCACGCCCCCGTCCGCACCGGACAGGTGGTGCTGGCAGATGTGTGCGGCACCGGCGTGGACGTTGTGGCAACGCGAAATCTGTGATACACACTCCTGAAACGATACGGAGGGAGCAAAAGCATGAGTACAAAATATGTTCTGGCGTTGGATCAGGGAACCACCAGCAGCCGTGCCATCCTGTTCGACAATGAGCAGAATATCATTGCGGTGCAGCAGCGCGAGTTTGAGCAGATCTATCCGCAGCAGGGCTGGGTGGAGCACAACCCCATGGAGATCTGGTCCACCCAGTATGGAGTCATGAACGAGGTGGTGGCCCAGAGCGGTGTCGATGCCCACGACATTGCCGCCATTGGCATCACCAACCAGCGGGAGACCACCATCCTGTGGGAAAAGGCCACCGGCCGCCCCATCTATAACGCCATCGTCTGGCAGTGCCGCCGCACGGCTCCGCTGGTGGATGAACTGCTGCAGCAGCCCGGCATGGCAGACTACATCCGGGAGAACACCGGCCTGATGCCCGATGCCTATTTCTCCGCAACGAAGATCAAGTGGATCCTGGACAATGTGCCCGGTGCGCGGGAGCGGGCCGAGGCAGGGGAGATCCTGTTCGGCACTGTGGACACATGGCTGGTCTGGAAGCTGACCGGCGGCAGAGTGCATGTCACCGACCGCACCAACGCCAGCCGCACCATGCTGTATAACATCCGCACGCTGGACTGGGATGACACCCTGCTCAAAGCGCTGGATATCCCGCGCTGCATCCTGCCCCGCGTGACGGATTCCAGCGAGGTCTACGGCACCACCGATCTGTGCGGTGTGCAGATCCCGGTGGCCGGCATTGCCGGTGACCAGCAGGCTGCGCTGTTCGGACAGAGCTGCTTTCGCAAGGGCGAGGCCAAGAACACCTACGGCACCGGCTGCTTTTTGCTGATGAACACCGGCGATACCATCTGCCGCAGCCAGAACGGCCTGATCTCTACCATTGCCATCAGCCTGAACGGTAAGGTGGAGTACGCACTGGAGGGCAGCGTCTTTGTGGGCGGTGCCGTCATCCAGTGGGTGCGCGACGGCCTGCGCATGATCCAGGAGAGCCGCGATGCGGAATACTATGCCCAGAAGGTGCCGGATAACGGCGGCATTTACATCGTGCCGGCCTTTACTGGTCTGGGTGCACCGTACTGGGATATGTACGCCCGCGGTGCCATTGTGGGCATCACCCGCGGCACCACCCAGAACCACATCATCCGCGCGGCAGAGGAGTCCATTGCCTACCAGAGCGCCGATCTCGTGGCTGCTATGGAAAAGGACACCGGCGTGCCCATCACCTCGCTGAAGGTGGACGGCGGCGCCTCCCGTGACCAGTTCCTGATGCAGTTCCAGGCCGACATCCTGAACAAGACCGTGCTGCGCCCTGCCATCCGGGAGACGACCGCTCTGGGCGCTGCCTATCTGGCGGGCCTTGCCACCGGCGTATGGAAGGACCGGGACGAGATCCGCAGCCTGTGGCACTGCAACATGACCTTTGCCCCGCAGATGGACGAGGCTGAGCGCACCCGTCTGCTCTCCGGCTGGCACAAGGCTGTGGGCCGCAGCTGCGACTGGGCAGAGCATTGATAGTTTTCGCCCAACTTTATGGTTCACGCACAAAATATTTTTTAATTGTTTATTTTCTATTGACATTTTGTTACAAAACGCTATACTAGAAGCATCCCAAGAGAAGTGAGATGGGGATGCACTGTATCGTCCAGATGCAGTGTGTCCCCATTTTTATTACGGAAAAATCAGATTCAAAAAGGAGGTCCCCCATATGAACGAGAAAAAACTTTCAAGGCCGCTGATCAGTCTCATCGTCAGCATCGCGCTCATCATCGTAGGCATTGCCGGTTCTTTCATTTTACAGACGAACTCCGGCAAAACGACCATCCGGAACGTTACCATTGAATCCGAATCCGGTCATACCCTTGCGATGGATGTTTATATTCCGGAAAACGCCACCGCTGAAACGCCTGCGCCCGCTATTTTTGTACAGCATGGCGGAAACAACAACAAAGAAGAAATGCAGCACTACTGCATTGAGCTCGCCCGCCGCGGCTATGTTGCGATCGGCGTGGATATGTACGGCATGGGCGAAAGCGAACCTCTGCCGGACTCCGAATGGCTCACCCAGGGTCGCGGCCTTTATGATGCGGTACGCTACGGCGTGACTCTGCCCTACGTTGATACCGACCGAGTTTCGCTGCTGGGCTACTCCCGCGGTGGCAAGGCAGCTGGCGAAGCACTGCAGTGCGATAATGACAGTCTGAATGTTGTCAAGGCCATTTTCCTGATCCACAGCGATCCCATCGTGCGTAACAGCGAGGGCTACACCGATGTTTACGGTGCCCGAGATGTCGCAGTTCTCGCAGACAAGAACGACGAGTTCTTCTTCTCGGAAAAAGCTAATGATAACGGTACCTATTCCAACGACGCCAACAAGTATGCAGCCAACCTTTCCAGCCCGGCAGAATATGTGATCAACAACAGTGCACAGTCCTTCCTGTATTTCGGTATCGACCCCGCAACCACCAGTGAACAGCGCGTGGCAGAGACCGTTTATGAGCAGGATTACGGCGGAAAGACCGGAAGCCGCCAGATCTTTGTTTCTAACGAGACGCATATGGCTGGTTGGTGGTCCCCGCTGGTCATGAACCGTGTGTTGACCTTCTTTAACCGTGTTATGCCCACTGGCACTGCTCTGAGCGCCAGCAGCTACACCTATACCATCTGGAACATCTTCAAGATCATCGCCCTGTCCGGTCTGCTGCTGTTTGCCGGGTCTCTGATGGTTTGGCTGGTCAACTCCGTCAAGACATTCCAGTGTGCCGACAATGGCGAGCAGGACCTTCGCCCAGTTGGCGATAAGAACGCAGTTGCATGGTTCTGGGGCATCCAGATCATCAGTGCCGTCCTGTCCATCCTCATGATTCGATTCCTGAACAAGCAGGGACTGGCATCTTACCGTGATGCACTTTTCCACTCGGCCAACCCTGCGTACCACGGCCTGATCTCTCTGCTGTGCGGCGCACTGACTCTTGTTCTGTGCACGGTGTGGTACATGGCCTACGGCAAAAAACACGGTTTCTCCTTCCGGAATACCGGCATCGCTATTTCCGGGCATGCACTCCTCAAATCCATCGGCGCGGCCCTGCTTGCAGTCTTTGCCCTGATCCTGATGGTTTTTGCCGTCGACTATTTTGTGGATGTGAACTTCCTGATCGTTTACTGGGGCTTTATGAAGTTTGGAGCCAACCGCATCCCGGGTATGCTCCTTGTTGTACCCATGTATCTCGTGTACTACATTGTCATGTCCATCAGCGTCAACAGTTTTAACTTTAGCACGGCGCTCGGCAAAAACAAGCTGCTTTCTAACCTTCTGATCAGCTTTATCGCATCGGTTCCCACTCTGTTCATCCTCTGCTACGTTTACGGCATCTTCAAGGCTACCGGCTCGAACCCGATGTTCGGCGGTCTGGCTTCTGCCGCAACTGCAGTGTATGCGCTGCCCGGCTTCATCTTTGTTGCGATCCTGATTTGTCGTCTCCTGTACCAGCACACGGGCAATCCCTACCTTGGCGGCATCTTCTGCGGCGTTCTTGCAGCTGTCAGCGAGTGGGGCATCTGCGAGATTCGCGTGCACACCCCCGGAACACAGTACGCTGGCACTGCTCTGGTCTACGCACTGATCGCGATCGGCTTTGTAGTTACCATAGCATGCGCTGTACTGCTGAAGAAAAATAATGCAGCCGTGCAGGCACATAAATAATGCCTCTTTAATCCTCTTTACAAACCCCTCAATTTTTTATAAACTTGGTTTACGCATGGTGCGGCCCTTTTAGAGTTTTCTGAAAGGGCCGTATCTTCTGATTGCTCCCTATCTCTGTAAATCTGGCTCGAAAGGAGTCTTACCCAATGCATCCTCTTGCCGAAACCCTGCTGGACGAACCGGTGATCGCCGCCGTGAAAACGGACGAAGCCCTGACTGCTGCGCTGGCTTCGCCCTGCAGCGCCGTTTTTCTGCTGGCGAGCACCCTGCTCACCGTAGACGGGCTTGTGCGCCGCATACACGAGGCGGGGAAGCTGGCCGTGGTTCACATCGACCTTGTGGACGGCCTTTCGTCGCGGGAGATCGCGGTGGACTCCCTCAACGCCCTGTGCCACCCGGACGGCATCATCTCCACCCGTCCGACCCTGATCCGCCGGGCGCGCCACCGCGGCCTGTTGACCGTCCAGCGGGCATTCATCCTGGATTCCCTCTCGCTGACCAGCCTGTCCGGTCAGCTGGAGCAGGGCAAGCCGGATTTTGTCGAGATCCTTCCCGGCATCATGCCCCGGGTCATCGCCGAGATCAGCGCCCGCACACAGGTGCCTGTCATTGCAGGCGGCCTGCTGCGGGACAAAGCCGACGTCATGGCCGCCATGCGCGCAGGTGCCGCCGCAGTTTCCACCTCTGCGCCCTCCCTGTGGGATATCTGAGCCAGAACAAGATCCCAGCTGAAGTACGAAAAGCATAATAGTATCCTGGTGTTTTATTGGATATGCCCGCCCACCGATGGAGCCGGATCTCCACGGTGAGCGGGCATTTTTTCGTTTTCATTCGATTTGAGTGAATCTATTCAGCCTGCGGATTAACTCGATAATTTAAAGCAATCCTACAAGTCGCAATCCCCTTAAAGTCTTTCTGCTTCCTGTATCTTAGCATCATACTGGATGGCAGAGATCGGCACGAGGCCCTCGATCATATCCAGTTTGCTGTCGACAAGTTCATCATACACATCTTTGGTGGGCAACGTAATGGAAGGCTCCAGCTGTTCATTTGCAATTACGCTTTCCACCAGTGCTTGTTTGTTTTTCAGTTTCTGCGCCATATCGGGCAGGAAGTGATAATTTTCAATCATGCGCAGAATGATGTTTGCCATAAAATTTCCGCGGATGCTGCTCAACTCGATATAAATCGCTCCGGCATCCTCCACGGAAATTTGTGCGATGCTCATCAGGTAATCAGCCAGAGTCGTTTGCGTATCGTTCAAAATTCCCTGACTTGCCATCCTGCGTTGCAGGATATTCATTTTTCGATAGTCCTGAATTATACCGGTTTTTATCAGTACATTCCACTACTTTATGCCGTCACATGGGTGGCATTCTCTTTCACCGAATTGATCGTATCCATCAGTTCACTCCCTGTTTTGCCATCAAACAGGCGGGTAAACAGAATGGGTTGGTCAAAGGGTGGTTTCATCAGCACCGCTTTGCTTTCCACATAACCGTTCTGCTCGATGTAATGAATGATTTTCTGCACGAACGCGATCTGCTTTGCATTCAGCGATTCGTCGTTGATGAACTTGGAAAATGCCTGCATGGCAGCATCGTGGTCCAGCTTTGCCACTTTACGCACCAGCAGACCAAAGGGTGTATCCCGAAACTCCCGTGCATAGTCCTCTTTGCTGCCCAGCTCACAGGTAAAGATATGTTCCAGCTCGGTATAGTCACCCTGAGAAAGCGGAATGTTCTGGGTCAGCTTGTGGATGGCCAGCGTATCGCTGCGGTGCTCCATGATGTAGCGGTTCACACGTTCCCGGTACTCGCCGAAATCATAGCCGGAATCCAGCGTTTTGCCCTCGGTCTGTTCCAGTACCGGGTCGGCAAGGGCCGTGTAGACAGGCTTTTGCCCCTCGCCGCCCTCCACCAGAAACTTGATGAGCTCCCGCAGTTCCTGCCGCATTTCCTCAAAGCGGAGCAGATCATGCGAGGTCAAAAATTCGTCCGTCTGCACCTCCCGGATGAGGGGCAGCTTCGCCTGCACCTGTGGGATGGTAGCTTTCCCTTCCAGCATTGCCGCCGTGCTGCGCAGCTGTTTCTGGGCGCGGCCCAGCCCCGGCAGACCTTCCAGTTCACAGAGCAGCAAGCCATACACAAAGTTATCGAACCGCTTGGCGGCTTCATCTTTGTCGTCCAGCGAGATGAGCGGTGCCACCTCTTTCATCAGAGTACCCTTGTCTGTTTCGGTCAGGCTGACAAAGGCTTCCGGCTTTTGATAGTGTTCCACGGCCTGTCGGTGCAGCCGCACGGATACCAGCTCCGGGTTCAGCGCTCCCACTTCGGCACGGCAGGTCTCTGTTAAAATCTTGCGCCAGTTCTGGTAGTTTTCGTCCCCATAGGCTCCATCCTGCAGCGCGGCGGCGATCCGCACCTGCTTGCAGAAAATGCTCTCGGACAGGCTTTTGGTGTCCGCGCTCTCGTAGCCGTTGGGTTTCTGACGGAAAAATTCAAAGTTGCCGCAGTAGTCGAAGATCAGAAAACGCCGTTTGCCCGTATATTCGCCGTCGATGGCATCCACGCAGGCAAGGGATGGGCAGAGCCGCGTACCACGGCCGATCATCTGCCAGAACTTCGTTTTGCTGCGTACTTTTTTGAAGAACACCAGATTCACACACTCCGGCACATCGATGCCCGTGTCCATCATATCCACCGAGACCGCAATAAACGGCGGCTTGTCCGGCTGTTTGAAGTCGTCAATGATGGACTGTGCATAGGCGTCGTCGCAGACCACCCGCTGGATGAATCCCGGGTACTGGGTCTCCAGCTGCGGGTAGAGCTTGCCAAAACGTTCCCGGATAAACTCCGCGTGGCGCTTGTTCTGGGCAAAGATGATGGTTTTGCCGATGCGGTCGCCGCCTGCCGTCTGGATGCCCCGTTCCATCAGGTCTTGCAGCACCGTGTCCACGGTGTTGGCGTTGAAGATGAACTTGTTCAGCTTTTCGGACGGGATGAAGGTGGGCAGGGTATCGTCCTCGGCAAAATCGTCCTCGTAGCGGGCCTTATCCTCCGGTGAAAGCTGGTCGTAGTGGATGCCCTCTTCTGTGAATTTCGTCTTGACCTCGTAGTTGTAGTAAGGCACCAGCACATGGTCGGTGTAGACCGCCGTGTCGTAATCGTAGGCGTAGGTGGGGATGCCGTGCTCCATCTCGAAAAAGTCGTAGGTGTTGCGGTCCACGTCGGTTTTCGGGGTGGCGGTCAGCCCCACCAGAATCGCATCGAAATAATCAAAAATGGCGCGGTATTTCTTGAAAATGCTGCGGTGGCTCTCGTCCACGATGATAAGGTCAAAGTGGGCGGGCGAAAACAGCGGCACGCCGTCTTTGGTCTTGGCGTTGTCGATGGCGTTGAGCATGGTGGGATAGGTGGAAAACACGATGCGCGCGGCCTTATCGTCCTTGGAGGAGCACAGATTGCACAGCGACTGGTCCGGCAGATACTTTTTGAAGTCGTCCTTTGCCTGCTTGACCAGCGCAGTGCGGTCCGCCAGAAAGAGCGCGTTGGTCACATGACCGCCCCGGCTCAGCACATCGGTCAGGCTGGATGCTGTACGGGTCTTGCCCGTGCCAGTAGCCATGACCAGCAGATTGCGCCGGAAGCCCTGCGCGATGTGGGCGCAGACAGCCCGGATGGCGTTTTTCTGATAGTAGCGGTCGGTGATTTTATCGTCAATTTCGATGGTGTCCAGCGTTTTTTTCTCGGTGCGGCGGTTCATCAGTTTCTGTAAATCGTCCTTGCAGAACACCCCGCTCACAGCACGCTGCGGGCCGCTCTGCTCATCCCAGAAATAGGTGGTGTAGCCGTTGGTGGTAAACAGCATCGGACGGCGGCCAAACTTCTGCTCCAGACAGTCTGCATAAAGCTGAGCCTGCTTGCGCCCGATGTTGGGGTCTTTTGTGCTGCGCTTGGCTTCAATGACCGCCAGCGGCAAGCCGTCCTTGCCCATCAGCACATAGTCCGCATAGCCCTTCTGCCCCAGCACGCCGTTCATATTGTCCACTTCGTACTCGGTGCGCACATCGGCGTCCGGCCCGGTGAATTTCCAGCCCATGGCCTTGAGGTCGATGTCGATGATCTTCCGCCGCGTCTCGGCCTCGGTCAGGTCGGCGGCGGTGAAACTGCGGCTCTGCTGGTTCTGCTGTTTGCTGGCCGTGTACGCCGCCGAAAGACTCTCCACCTGCTTGCGCAACGCTTCCAGCTCGGCATCTTTCTGGGTCAGCAGGCTTTCCTGTTCCCGGATCTTCTTTTCGTCCAGCGTTACCTTTTCGTCGGGGATGGCTGTTTCATCAAAGGAGCGCTCCACATAGTCCGTGCCGTAGCAGTAATCCACCCACTGGATGAAATCGAACAGCCCCCGCAGGCTGAACACTGCATCCGCCGCCGACACACTATGCCCCGTATGTACCGCCAGATTGCCCGCCTTCACGATGCTGGGCAGCACGCTCCACACATTGCGGTCCACTGCGAACCGGAAGCTCGGCTCATGCAGCAGGGATTGCAGGTTGTCCTTGTAGGGCATCGTGATGGTTTTGTCTGCCGCATACACCCACTTCACCGCCAGCTCCAACGCCTTCCGGCACCCCACCGCGCACATTGCCGGGGAGGTGGAGAACACTTTCTCGGCCTCGATGGCGGCAGAGGCAAAGAGGGAATATTCAGGTTTGGTGGCAAGATAGGAGAAGTTGGACATGGGGAGGGCTCCTTTCAATAGTAAATCGAGCACTTAATTAAAGACTTCATCCAGCATTTCTGACACTTCTGCATCAGTTGCGGTCATTTTTTCTATCTCGGAACGAACCCGTTCGGTTATATCCTTACTATCTTCCATTGTTTGAGGCTGTCCTCCCAACTGTTGCGATTTCACCAGATTCATCGAAAAAATGTCGTGATTTGTTTGAATATGAATTTGACTTTCCAGTGGCTTTTTCTTGTCATCTGAAACTTCTCCATATGTAAAAAGATTTCTCCGAATTCTCTTCACAGTGCGGTTCCATTGAAACACTGTCTGTGAACCAGCCTCATGACTTAACACAATCAAATGCCTCGCTGAATTTTCCTGCAACCACTCCATAATCAATTTCCACCACTTCTTGTCCGTAGAACCAACAGACATTCCATAAATGCAAACAATTGTGCTGTTCTTTATTAGTTTTGTTGCACGTTCATCATAGTTCATCCGAATAATTTGATTTTGTACAGGCTTAATTATTCCCTCAATAACATCCAAATTTTCAGCGAAAGCCTTATTTGCGATTTGTGTCTCATCATTGACACCCATTATGAGATCATCTATATACCCATGGACATGAACAAGCTCGCTAATATATCCGCCACTGAATTTACAGCCACCGGCTTTCTCCTTAACCGCATTGAAACACTTATCTAAGCAATTGGTATAATTAAACGTCACAAAGTTAAAATAGACATCGTTTCTATCAATAACTCTTCTGAGCACCTCTGCGTCAGCAGGCCGAATCTTATAATATGTACTGAATGCCTTACTCATTCCCTCAACTGCATTGTCCAGTTTTGATTCATCAAACCGCTGTTCTTCATTTCTTATATAACTTATAAAAGAGTTGACAAAATTTTCAAACAGTTCCAAGTACACCGCTGTATCATTGAGCTCGCTTGAATATTTGCCAAATGCATTTTCAAAGTCGGACCACGTTTCTGATTTCAACTGAATAGCGGACTTAAAGTTCCTGAGATTCTCGTCATCTTTTTGTGTTTCAGCACAATACACTCTATAAAAATCAGAATAGGCCGTTTTTAGCCCAATTCCTAAATCGAAACCATTTCCGATAAGAAAAGTCACCTGCATGAACGTCCCTCGCAATACACGTTTTTTATATCATATCACCGAAATCTCAAAAAGTTAATATGCTGGATTCTTTCGTCTTGATTTTTCGAGATTTGCGCAGAACTTCTTCCGTCACGGCTGCACCGTGCCACCTCCCTCAAGGAGGGAGGCTTTTGCCTTGCGGTCACGTTAAGGCTCCCTCTTTGAGGGGGCTGGCGCCGTCAGGCGACTGGGGGAGTTACCCAAAATATTCCTGCATCAGCGCCTTTTTCATCAGTTCCAGCTTTTCAAGGCTCTGCTGTACGGTCTGCTTCTGCTGGTCTACACGCTCCACAAAGGCAGCAAAGCGATTTTGGAGGGAAAGCGGCGGTACAATAACATTTAGTTCACTTAAAATTTTAAGATTGATATTTTTCTGTGCAACTTGAGGTGCTTGTTCATCCAAAATCTTTTGAAAAAATGAAAACCAGTAGTGGATGAAAAGCTCATTCGTCATGTTTCTGGAAATAAAACCAACAACACTATCTGGAAAGCACGCATCAAAAGTCAAAATACTTGTCTGTGCTATATTTGCCGCAATGGTGATGCATAGCGTCCCCTTAGGCCACATTTTGCTTTGAGCAAGTCCTTTTTCGGAATAGGTACTGTTAAACGATGTGATATATGTCTTAGCATTGGCAACTTCGCCTGTTTGAATTAACGGATATGGCCCGCCAAGTAACTCAGGAGAATTTCTTGGACGCGCTTTAGATACTCCTCGATTAAGCTCCCCTAACTCCGATAAAGGCTTTATTTCCCAATCCATAGTATTCTTTACTGGGTCTCCAAACATCTCCACAAACCTTGCCTTTACCAGCTCGTCCAGCTTGGCAAGTTGCTGCCTACGAAGAAAAATTAGCTTTGATGCCTTATCCAGCACTTTTACAATTTGCATTTGGTGTTCAAGCTCAGGGAGTTTTATATCCAGTTGACTAACCTGTTTGAGATAAATTCCTTTCTGTGCTACACCACGAGCTTCTTTTTCTAAAAACGGCCGCATATTTTGGAGTTGATACATCAGATAACGATTGTTTACAACTTCTCGCTCGGGCTTGATTACTGCAACACTTCGTTGCAAACAAATGCCCTTCAATTCTTCCGGAACAATTGCAACTCGGCCAATCGTTCCTACAATCGTCATTAGCAAATCGCCTTCGCTAACGGTTGTTCGCTTATTTTCTGCGATGTAGTCACTATGTGAAAGAAATCGTGGCGAATCCAATGTAATAAAGTCATCATCGATATTTTTAGAGCTCAGCATCAGGTACTCGCTCTGTTCAACACCCGATGGCGGGTTATGACTACCATCTGTAATCTGAATGCAAACCTCTCCCAACTTCGCCATCACACCATCTCCTCCAGCTCTGCTAGACCCTTGGTGATCTCCATTTCCAGCTCATGCAGGTCGGCAAGGATCTCCGTGGTCGAGGGATACTCCACCGGCACATACTCCGTCTCTTTGTACTTATTGATGGACAAATCGTACCCATTGGCGGCAATTTCTTCTTTGGGCACAAAGAAACTCTGCTCGGTGCGCTTGCGGTCAGTTTCGGCATCGAGGTTATGGAACCGGGCGATGATGTCCGGGATGTCGTTTTCCTTCACCTCGGTGCGCTTGTCGTCCAGCGAGAAGCCGTCGGCTTTCATATCGTAGAACCACACCTTGTCGGTGCCGCCCGCGCCGGTCTTGGTGAACACCAGCACCGCCGTAGACACGCCTGCGTAGGGCTTGAACACGCCGGAGGGCATGGAAATGACCGCCCGCAGCTGGTGGTTTTCAATGAGTTCTTTTCGGATGCTCTGGTGCGCCTTGCTGGAACCGAACAGCACGCCGTCCGGCACGATGCAGGCGCAGCGTCCGCCGGTTTTGAGCATTCGCAGGAAGAGCGCAAGGAAAAGCAATTCTGTTTTTTTGGTGTTGGTGACAGCCTTCAGGTCGTCGTTGATGCTCTCGGCATCCACAGTGCCCTTGAACGGCGGGTTTGCAAGGCAAACGGTGTACTTGCTGCAAATGGAGTTTTGCTTCGACACGCTGTCCTTGTAGTCGATCTCCGGGTTCGTGATGGAGTGGAGCATCAGGTTCATGGCCGAAATGCGCAGCATGGTGCGGTCCATGTCAAAGCCTGCGAACATCGGCCCAGCAAAATGCTGCCACTGTTCCGGAGTCATATCGTCCCCATAGTGCTTGCGAACATATTTTGCGCTGGACACCAGAAAACCTGCCGTACCGCAGGCCGGGTCACAGATGAAATCGTCCGGCGTGGGCTGCACCAGCTCCACCATCATATCAATGATATGCAGAGGCGTGCGGAACTGGCCGTTCCGACCCGCCGTTGCCAGTTTGCCCAGCATATACTCGTACAGGTCGCCCTGCATATCAAGGTCGGCAATGTCGTGGGTGTAAAGATCCTCCAGCCCGGTGATGATCTTTTGCAGCACCTGCGGCGTGGGGATCAGGAACATGGCATCGTCCATATACCGCGCAAAGGCGGTGTTGCCCTCGTCCGGGCGGGTGGGGTCGTCTGCAATCTCCACCAGCTCGCCGTTTGCGTCAAAGTCCGGCAGACGGCCATACTTCATCTTTTTGATGGCAGGGAACACCCGCTGCTGCATGGTCAGGAAAATTTCGCGGGAGTCCTTATCCTTGAAGCGGCTCCACCGCATAGACTGTCCTGCTTCGCTGGCCGGGAAGATGTGCTCCATCTTTTCGCCTGCCATGTTTTCAAAATCTTCGGTGGCAAGCTCTTTCTCGTCCAGTGACCGGATGAACATGAGATAGGTCAGCTGTTCAATGACGGTCAGCGGATTGGTGATGCCGCCTGCCCAGATGTCCGTCCAGATCTTGTCTACCTTATTTTTAATGGCTCCTGTTACCATGCGTTCCTCCTGAATGTTTGCCAATTGCAAACGCTTTGCATCTCGAATTTTTGGTGATAATATCACAATTTTATTATAGCAGTGTACGATTATATTTTCAATGTAGAGCGTTTAGCAAACGTGCTTTCTTGATTGCAAGGCAAAAAGTTAGTGGAACGTTAAAACAGCAATTTGCGATATGCAATTCAACGCTATTGCTGTTGCATGAAGAAGTTGAATTGCTATAAAACGGTAAAGTGGATTTTATCTGCTTTACCGTTTTTTCTTTACATCTGGACTCCAACATGCCTTTGTGCTATTCAGCGATTCCATCGCGCAGCCTGCGCTCTGCTTACCAACTGATGATCTCCGGCGGTGATGTGAAAGCGGTGCAGGGAACAACACCTGTGCAGGCTGCCCCGGTTGAAGCAGAACCGACCATCTCCGTGTCGGCTCTGCTGGAACTTCTGAAGGACGCAGACCCTGCCGTAAAAGCACAGCTCCGCTTGGCTTTGCTGACCTGAATTGCAAAAAATAGCACGAATTGCAGATTAATTCACAGACTTACTCCATCTGACACGAAAAATGCGGACCGTGCAAAACCGTGCAGAGACCGTGCAAATGGCGTATAAAAAGAAAATCCCACGAGGAATCTTACGATTCTTCGTGGGATTTTGGTGCGCTCGAGGGAACTCGAATCCCTGGCCCTCTGATTAAAAGTCAGATGCTCTACCGGCTGAGCTACGAGCGCATATTTCCGCAGTGAACATACTGCCGAATAATATTACCACAACTTGCGCAAAAATGCAAGGGTTCCCGGGCAAAAAGGCGCAAAAAGCTCCTGCATCGGTATGGGCTTCCGTTTTTCATCCGCGCAGCAGATCGAAGATGCTCCGGTGTCGGCAGCGGAAGGGGCTTCATCCCGATAACTTCCTCTTTACAAACCCGGCAAGAATCGTTACAATCAAATCAAATCCGTCTGCAGTGCGCTGCGTTTTACTGCCCGGCAGTGTGCGCCCCGCCGCACTGCACCCGCAAACTTTTTCCCGGCTTTGGCATTCTGCCGGGCCGCACCGATACGTTTTTTGCAGGAGGTTTTTCCTATGAAGATCACTCGCCGTACTGTTCTTCGCCTGACCGGTGCCGCTGCCGCTTCGCTGGCGCTTTCCAGCTGCAGTGCTTCCGGCAGTGCCATTCTGGGCAGCAATTTTTCCAGCTGGCTCCAGCAGACACTGGGCATCAGTTCTTCCGGCGCAGCTTCTTCTGCTGCATCCTCGGAGGACATGGCTGCTTCCTCGCTGGCAGCAGCCGAGCAGCCCGCTGCCAGTGTTGCCGCACTGCCCGCTTACGATGCCGACCCGCTGACCGGTGAGGCCAAGCGCAGCAATGGCCGTATCGTGGGCGTGATGGTGAACAACATCTCCAACACCTCTCGTCAGAACGCCCGTCCGCAGCGCGGCCTTTCCTCTGCCGATCTGCTGATCGAGTGCAAGGTGGAGGGCGGCATCACCCGCTTCTGCGCGGTGTTCCACGATGCCGACTCCATCCCGGAGATCGGCCCGCTGCGCTCTGGCCGCGACCAGTTCCTGCAGCTGCTGATGCCCTATCAGGCGCTGTACTACCACGACGGTGAGAGCGCCGCCTGCACCAAATTCATCAACGTATACAACTATTCCGGCCTGAACATCGGCGGCAAGAGCTACTTTAATACTCCCACCCATCCGCATGTGGCTCACCGCGACAACCGGGGCCGGGATGTGGCCTATGAACACACCGAGTTCACCTCCGGCAAGGAGATCCGGCAGGCCGCTTCCAACGCGGGCATCGGGCTGAAGTACGATTACGACGCCACCTTCTTCCGCTTTGCGGACTACCGCACCGGCGAGGAGAATGCCATGCAGGGTGCTTCCTCCGGCAAGGCGGTCAGCATCACCCACTCGGACCACTACAAGACCAGCTTCCGCTATGATCCGCAGTCCCGTACCTATAAAATGCAGATGTACAGCCGCATCTCCGGCAAGTTTGAAAACACCGTGGACGAGCTGAACGCAAAGCAGCTGAGCTTTGACAACCTGCTGGTCTGCTTTGCTCCCATCGAGCGCTATTCCGGCGACTCCGGCGATGTACAGCAGGTAAGCTACATCTCCGGCGGCGATGCCTATTATTTCAGCCGCGGCGCTGTACAGCATGTCCGCTGGGAAAAGGCTTCGCCTGAGCATCCGCTGCTGGTCTACGACAAGACCGGTGCGCAGATGCTTTTCAACCGCGGCAAGACCTATCTTGCCATCGTGGACGACGACGAGTGGTCCAACTTCAGCTATCAGTAACGAGGGAACCGCATGAAACGCATCTGGAATCTGGCCCTTGGCACGGCGGTGCTGTGCACAGCCCTGCTGTGCGGGTGTGCACTGTCCGGCCCCGCTGCCCCGGACAGTGCAGCGCCCACCGACCCGCTGACCGGGCAGGAGCTGCAGTATCCCGGCGAACGCACCGCCGCCGTGGTGATCGACAACGCCGCTTCCAGCACCACACAGTGGGGCATTGGCAGCGCATCGGTGGTGCTGGAAGCCCTGACCGAGAGCGGCCAGCCCACCAGCCTGTGCTTGGCTTATCCTTCGGTATCGGCCATGCCAACCGTCGGCCCAGTGACCCTTGGGCAGGACCTTTACTGGCGGCTGCTCAGCGGGCAGGAAGTACTGCCCATCCAGCGGGGTGCAGGGCAGTTTGCCCGCAACTATCTGGATTATTATAACCTGCGGGCCGTGGACGCGCTGGAAGTGGGCCGCAACGCCTTTTCCTGCGATGATGTCTGGAGCGGCGCGCCGCTGTGGCATACCAGCGGCGGGGAGGTCGCTTCCGTGCTGGGCAGCCTGAACCTTTCCGGCGCATTGGGCGACCACGGCAGCAGCGCTTCCTCCTCGGCCAGCACTGCCGAGGACAGCTCTGCCATTTCCGCTCTGCCCGCCCTGCTGCCGCAGGCCAAAGAGCCCCGCCTGCCGGAGCCCGGTTCCCGGGATGCCGAACAGGTGCAGATCAACTTTGCGCCCCAAAGCACCACCGGCTTTGCCTACGATGCGGCCAGCGGCACCTACGGGATGCTCCGCGCCGACGGCACCGCCCAGCTGGATGCCAACACCGGCGCGCAGGCGCAATTCGACAATTTGCTGGTCCTTTATTCCGCTTCCAGCCTGCGGGACGACGGCACCACGCTGGACTACGACCTGTCCCTTGGTGGCGGTGTCTGGCTGAACGGCAGCCAGCTGTGGCACATCACATGGACGCAGGGCACAGACTCCACCTTTGCCTTTTACGATGCCGACGGCAGGCCGCTGACCATCCGCACCGGACGCAGCTACATTGCGCTGGTCTCCAGCGTGACCGGGCAGGAGCTGACGGTATTGGATTCCGCCGGGCAGAATGTGCTGAATTGACAAAACAAAAAAAGACCATCTGAGGCATTTTTAACTGCATCTCAGATGGTCTTTTATTACGTTCAGGAACTCCTTCCGTCATCGCTGACGCGATGCCACTGCTCC
>ENA-OUPA01000642-OUPA01000642.1-human-gut-metagenome-genome-assembly--contig:-NODE-642-length-21431-cov-14.4698_pt1 | contig 21431 bp, 20 predicted proteins | sample MGYA00237939_ERZ548770 | MGnify/ENA primary metagenome ERZ548770 (study PRJEB26490, sample SAMN05356877) | human gut metagenome | biome: terrestrial biome; feature: human-associated habitat; material...
AAATTTTAGATTCTCGCAGGGCTTTTTCCCCGCGAGTTGAAGTTATCTATAAACTGTCATTTGCAAAAAACTGGCCCGGAAAGGCCAGGAAAAGGCTGAAAAGGGGGAGGAAGGAAAGGGGGAACGAGGGTTGAATCTTCACCCCGGCAGGCGCCCTTGTGGGGGGAAAGGGAAGGTGGAGGAAGCTGCGGAGAGCTCTTTCCTCTTGCAATCACCGGGAGGGTTGGTATAATAAAAGAAGGGCCGGCGGGAACCGGCAGAGAGGGGAACTGAACATGGAATCATACAAGTTTTTGTTGGACGTGGCGCTCATCCTTTTGAGCACCAAGGTGCTGGGACTGATCACCCAAAAGCTGCAGCTGCCCCAGGTGGTGGGCGCCCTGCTGGCGGGGCTGATCTTCGGCCCAGCGGTGCTGAACATCATCCAGCCCACGGAGTTTTTAAACAGCCTGTCGGAGATCGGCGTTATCGTCATCATGTTTGGGGCAGGCATGTCCACGGATATCAAGGAGCTGAAGCAGGCGGGCAAGTCCGGCTTTCTGGTGGCTTTGGTGGGCGTGCTGGTGCCCCTGGGCATGGGCACCCTGCTGGGGTTCCTCTTCGCCCCCGGAGAGAGCGACCCCAGCCTGATCCTGCAGCATGTGTTCATTGGCACCATCTTGACGGCCACCTCGGTTTCCATCACAGTGGAAACCCTGAAAGAGATCGGCAAGCTGAACACCAAGGTGGGCAACAACATCCTGGCCGCCGCCCTCATCGACGACGTGCTGGGTCTCATTGTGCTGACCATTGTCACCAGCCTGGCCGGGGACACGGTGAACGTGGGCCTGGTGCTGGTGAAGATCCTGCTGTTCTTTGTGTTCGTAGCGGCGATGGCTTTTGTGGGGGTCAAGCTCTTTACCTGGTATGAGAACCGGTTCCAGAAAAATCTGCACCGCTTCCCCCTGCTGGCCTTTGTGCTGTGCCTTGTCATGGCCTTTGTGGCCGAGGAGGTCTTCGGCGTGGCGGACATCATCGGCGCCTTTGCCGCCGGCGTTATTGTGGCCAACACCCCCCGGGGCGCGTATATCGAGTCCAAGTTCCAGCCCCTCTCCTATTTGCTGCTGGCCCCCGTCTTCTTTGCCAGCATTGGCTTGAAAGTGGAGCTTCCCGCCATGGATTGGCAGATCCTTGTGTTTGCGGTGCTGCTGGTGCTGGTGGCCATCCTCTCCAAGCTGGTGGGGTGCGGCCTGGGGGCCAAGGCCTGCGGCTTCACCTGGCGGGAAAGCGTCCAGGTGGGCCTGGGCATGGCCTGCCGGGGCGAGGTGGCCCTGATTGTGGCCAACCGGGGCGCCTCCATGGGGCTGATGCCCGAGTCCTACTTTGGGCCGGTGATCATCATGGTGGTGTGCTGCGCAGTGTTCACCCCCATCGCCCTGAAGCTGGCCTTTAAGGGCAAGCGGGGCACGCCGGAGGCCGGTCCCTCCACCCCTTTGGTGGAGCGCTACAGCATGGCGGACAAGCTGGGAGGGATGAGCGACGAGCAGGCCGAGCAGGTCCTGGCGGCGCAGAAAAGGAAAAATAAGCGTTGAGCATGGCTTCTGCTGCGGGGGAGCCTATAAAAAACACACGGGAAAGGAGAGAGCATCATGGAAGAAATGATCTGCACCGGCCCAGCCGGAACGCTAGCTTGCCTTTGGGAAAAAGCCGCTGAGGAGGGGCCCTGCCCCCTGGTGGTGTGCCTGTCCGGCGGGCAGGAGGAAGGGAAGCGGGCCTTGGCCCAGCTGGCGGCCCGGGCAAAAGGGGCGGCGGTTGCCGCTGTGCCCGTGGAGGACGCCCAGGAGGGGGACTTGGCGGACCTGCTCTGGTCCCTGCGCCAGCGGGAGGACGTGGACGAGTGCCGTGTGGCCTTGCTGGGGACCCCTGCGGCGGCAGACTGGGTGTGGCGGCTGGGGAGCCGCTTCCCCCAGTGGTTCGCCGGGGTGTGCGCCATCGGAGGGCACGGGGACCCCTATGAGGCCCGCGCCCTGAAAGATGTGCCCCTGCGGGCCTATCCGGTGAAGGGCGAGCCCCTGGTGCTGCGGGACGGCCGGGCCGCGGTGGACGTGGAGCGGCTGGCCATGGGCCTGCGGGCCGCGGGAGGCTCCCAGGTGGAGGAGCGCAGCCCGGCCCAAGGGGACCCCTGGCAGGGGGCCCTGGAGGACGGGGCTGTGGAGTGGCTGCTGTCCCAGGACCGGAGGACCCAGTTCCAGGTGATGTGGCTGAAGCCCGGGGTGTGGCGCATTGACGACTGGTTCACCGCCAGCTGCTACCTGGTGGAGGGCCGGGAGAAGGCGCTGCTCATCGACACGGGCATGGGAGAAGGGGACCTGGCGGGGCTGGTGTCCCAGCTGACGGACCTGCCGGTGGAGGTGGCGGTGACCCATCCCCACCTGGACCACATGCACTGGATCGACAAGTTCCCCCGGGTGTACCTGCACAAGGAGGACATCGCGCCCCTGAAGGAACATCCGGAGAACTATCCCAGTGCCCTGAGCCACCCGGGAGCCTCCCTGCCGGAGCTGATGCCCATTGAGGAGGGCACGGTCATCGACCTGGGAGGCGGCGTCCAGGTGGAGGTGTGGGAGCTGCCCGGGCACACGCCCCACTCGGTGGTGTTTGCGGACCCCTTCCACAAGTGCCTGTTCACCGGGGACGCCATCGGCTCCGGGTACATCGTGCTGCTGATCACGCCGGAACAGCAGGCCCTGGAGCTGGTGGCCCAGTACCGCCAGGCCTTAGAGCGCTTCGCCCCCCATCTGCCCCAGGCCCGGGACTACGCCTGGCTGGGGGGCCACGGCATTCAGGAAAACGGCGGCGACGGCCGCCACCAGCAGGACTACCTGGCGGGGGCTTCCCTGTACTTCAACCCCATCCGGGAGCGGGTCATCACGGACATGATGGCCCTGTGCGACGGCCTGCTGGCGGGGGAAATCCCCTGCAGGCCGGAGAAGAACTATCCCGAAGCCCACTGCGAGCTGGGCTGTGCGGGCATCAATTTCCGGTACATCTGACAAGCAAGGGAAAAGGGCGGTCTTCGGGCCGCTTTTTCTTTTTGTGAAAGAACTTGAAAAACCGGAAAATAGTCCTGATTTTTTAGTAAAATCTCCTTTCCTTTCCCAAAGGATATGGTATAATCACTGCGATGACAGAAGCCGGTCCACAGCTGCCCTGGGTGCGTGGGCGGGCTTCTGCTGCTAGATGGGAGGAGAGACCGATATGAAGGAGTATGAACTGTACACGGGGGCCTACACGGGCTCCAAAGAGGAGGCGGGCGTCCGCTCCTGGCGGTTTGACGGCAGGGCCCTGCGGGAGGCGGGCCGTTTCTGCGGCCTGGAAAACCCCTCCTATGTGCTGCCTTGGGAGGACCGGCTGTATACGGGGAAAATGCTTCTTTTTCCAGGCGTCTTTAGAGCGGCCCGGCGCCGGGGTGGAGCTGCTGGAAAAGAGCGTGGAAGCCCTGGGCGGCCTGGACCTGCTGGTGAACAACGCGGGGGTCACACGGTTTGAAAACCTGCTGGACATGACGCCGGAGGTCTTTGACCTGCTGTTCAACCTGGATTTTAAAAACTACATCCTGATGATGCAGGCCGCGGCCCGGTACATGGTGCGGCACAAGGTGCGGGGGAGCCTGGTGAATATCACCTCCTCCCGGGGGGAGCGGGCCTACGCCGGGGACTTCCTCTACGGCGGGCTGAAGGCTGGGCTCAACCGGGCCATCCAGTCCATCGCCCTGCCCCCGGAGCAAGTGGAGTGGTTCCAGCAGTTCCGCAGCCAGGTGGCGGTGCCCCTGGCCATGGGAGAGCTGTTCAACAACCCCCTGGAGTGGAAGGAGCTGGTCTCCCGGCGGCTGATCGACTACATTCGGGTGCACATCAGCCAGATCGGCGGCCTGACCCCCGCCCGAAAGCTGGCCGCCTTGTGCGAGGCCTTCGGCGTGCGCACGGCCTGGCACGGCCCCGGGGACCTGTCCCCCGTGGGGATGATGGCCCAGCTCCATCTGGACCTGGCGGTGCCCAACTTCGGCATCCAGGAGTTCTCCGGCTTCTCCCCCCAGGAGGAAGAGGTGTTCCCCGGCTGCCCCCAGGTGAAAAACGGCTATCTTTACGCCAACGACCGCCCCGGTTTCGGCATTGACCTGGACGAGGAAAAGGCGGCCAAGTACCCCTGCTCCTACCGGGAGCCGGGCTGGCTGCTGGCCCCCACCACCGACGGCACCGCCGTGCGGCCCTGAGGGCGGGAAAATTTTGCGCCATTCTAAAACATTCTAATAAAAAACGCCTGGAAGCTGGCCTTCCGGGCGTTTTTCCGCTGCCGAAAAGGGTGGATAATGGGGCCAGAGCTGGCAAATACTAACTCACGAAACTAAGCGGGACGGAGGCCGCGGCCCCTTGCCCCGGCAGAATTTTGGGAGGAATGGTATGAAAGCAACAGGAATCGTGCGGAGGATTGACGACCTTGGGCGGGTGGTCATCCCCAAGGAGATCCGCCGCACGCTGAAAATCCGGGAGGGCATGCCCATGGAAATCTTCACCGATGTCTCCGGGGAGGTCATCTTGAAAAAGTATTCCCCCGTGGGGGAGATGGCGGCCCTGGCCCAAGCCTATGCCGGGGCCCTGGTGTCCCTTTCCGGGCTGGGGGCCGCCATCTGCGACGTGGAACAGGTCATTGCCGTGGCGGGCCCCGCCAAGAAGGAGCTGCTCCACAAACCCCTGTCTCCCCAGCTGGAGGAGCTGGTCCAGGGCAAGCGGCACTTTGCCGCCGCGGGGGAGAACACCGTGCTGGCGGCCCAGGGGCTGGCGGCCGCCGCGGTGGCGGTGTACCCGGTGGTTTCCAACGGGGACCCCATGGGCGCCGTGATGCTGCTGAAGGGGGAGAAGTCCCCCGCCCGGGTCAGCGCAGAGGTCCTGGAAAGCGCCCGGGCCGCCGCCATGTTCCTCTCCCGGCAGCTGGAGGTGTGAATCCCGGGGGCCGCGCGAGGAGAAAACGCAGAAAAAGCCTTGATTTTCCTGGCATGGGGTGGTATAATCACTAAGGTATAGGTAGGATGATGAAAGAGTGGGGCGACCCGCTCTTTTGTTTGCTTATAAAGCAAAAGCAGAAAAAGCGGCCCCAGGGCCGGGAAAGGACGGGAGAAGCATGCGTTCCGCACCCAAGAAAAAAGGAAATGTGTCCCAGCGCGTCTGGGAGATGTGCGGGCCCCTGGCCCAAGAGCTGGGGCTGTCCCTGTGGGACGTGCAGTTCGTCAAGGAGGGGGCCGACTGGTTCCTGCGGGTATTTATCGACAAGGAGGGCGGCGTTTCCATCGACGACTGCGTGGACATGACCCACGCCCTGAGCCCCGTGCTGGACCGGGAGGACCCCATCCCCCAGGAGTACCTGCTGGAGGTCTCTTCCCCCGGGCTGGAGCGCAGGCTCACCCGGCCAGAGCATTTTGCGGCCTATGTGGGCCGTCCGGTGCGGGCCCGGCTCATCCGCCCCCTGGAAAACGGCCAGCGTGAGCTGTGCGGCATTCTGCTGCGGGCAGAGGAGGACGGCCAGCTGGAAATCCAGCTGGATGAGGAGACCAGCGTGACCGTGGAGAAGAAAGAGTGCTCCTCCATCCATTCGGTGGATGAAGGGCTTGACGAATAAGGTAGCAAAGGAGCGAGGCTAGACCATGGCAAAGAAGAAGGAACCGGAGAAGCAGGGCAACGAGGAGCTGTTCCTGGCTCTGGATTTGTTGGAGAAGGAGAAGGGCATCCCGGCGGAGTATATGCTGGATAAGATCAAGAAGGCCATCTCCACCGCCTGCAAGAACAACTATGGCAACGAGGACGTGGACATCGACGTGGACCGGGAAAAGGGCGTCTTCAACGTGTACCTGCGCAAAGAGATTGTGGAAGAGGTGGAGGACCCCAACCGCCAGTACCTGCTGGACAAGGCCAAGCAGGTGGACCCCACCGCCTGCGTGGGCCGGTTTGTGCGCATTAAGCTGGACACCAAGCAGTTCGGCCGGGTGGCCGCCCAGACTGCCCGCAACATCATCCGCCAGGGCATTCGGGACAGCGAGCGGGGCCAGATGATGGAGGAGTTCCAGTCTAAGCACCAAGAGCTGGTCAGCGGCCTGGTGGAGCGCATTGACCCCCGCACCGGGGCCATCTCCCTGCGGCTGGGCAAGGCCGAGGCCGTGCTGCCGAAAAACGAGCAGATCGGCGGGGAGAATGTGAAGGAGGGCGACTACATAAAGGTATATGTGGTCGATGTGCGCGAAACCGAGAAGGGCCCCAAGGCCATTATCTCCCGCACCCACCCCGACCTGGTGAAGCGCATGTTCGAGACCGAGGTGCCCGAGATCTATGACGGCACGGTGGAGATCAAGGCCGTTTCCCGGGAGGCGGGCTCCCGCACCAAGCTGGCCGTGATGAGCAATGACCCGGCGGTGGACGCCGTGGGCGCCTGTATCGGCGCTCGGGGCAGCCGTGTCTCAGAGATTGTGGACGAGCTGGGCGGCGAGAAGATCGACATTGTGGAGTACAGCGAGGAGCCCAAGCAGTTCATCGCGGCGGCGCTCTCTCCGGCCAACGTGCTCTCGGTAGAGCTGGCGGAGGACGGCTCCCGCTCCTGCAGGGTGACTGTGCCGGACAACCAGCTTTCCCTGGCCATCGGCAACAAGGGGCAGAACGCCCGCCTGGCCGCCAAGCTCACCGGCTGGAAAATCGACATCAAGCCGGAAAGCGGCTTCTACGGCGAGGAACAATAAGGCGGCGCCCCCGCCCAATGGAACGGAGGAGAAGACCATGCGGCCAAAGAAAACGCCCATGCGCATGTGCCTGGGCTGCAATGAGATGAAGCCCAAAAAGGAACTGGTGCGGGTGGTAAAGGCCCCTCAGAAGGAGGAGGCCGCCCCCCCGGAGATCTCTTTGGACCTGACCGGCAAAAAGCCGGGCCGGGGGGCCTACCTCTGCCGGGACGCCCAGTGCCTGCGGCTGGCCCGCAAGTCCCGGCGGCTGGAGCGGGCCTTCTCCTGCAAGATCCCCGAGGAGGTCTACGACCGCATGGAGGAAGAGATCCAGCGGGCCCAGCAGGCCCAGCAGGAGGCGGCCCAGGCGGCCAGCGTCCCCCGGGACGAGAAGGGGCGGCCCATCATCGTCATCGAAGAGCCGGAAGAGGCCCTTCCCCAGAGGAGAGGGGGCGGCAGCGGTGGATAAGCTGCTCTCTTTGCTGGGCCTGGCCAGAAGGGCCGGGAAGATAGAGCCCGGGTTCGACGCGGCGGCCACCGCCGCCAAAAGCGGGAAAGCGGCCCTGCTGCTGGCTGCCCGGGACATTTCAGAGAAAACGGTAAAGAACCTGCGCTATGAGGGGGACCGGGCCGGCATCCCCACCCTGCGGGTGAGCGCCGGCATGGAAGAGCTGGGCCGGGCCTGCGGCGTGCGGGCCGGGGTGCTGGCCTTGACAGATCCAGGCTTCGCCAGGGCTGTGCAAAAGCTGGCGGGGGCCCCATCGGAAGAGAAGGAGGAACATGCCCATGATGATTAAATACAGAGTGCGGGAAGTGGCCAAGGACTTGAACATCCCCAACAAGGACGTGCTGGACACCCTGGCAAAGTATTTCCCCGAACCCAAAAAGTATATGACCGCCCTGACAGAGGAAGAGCTGGACGTGGTCTTTGAGGCCTTTACCCAGCAGCGGAATATGGAGAGCCTGGACGCCTATTTTGCCCAGCGGGAAGCAGCTGCCCCCGCCCAAGAGGCCGCCCCGGCCCCCAAGGCGCCTCAGAAAGCCCCGGCTTCCAAGGGGGAGACCTCTCAGAAGGCCCCCGAGGGCCGCAGGCAGGAAAAGGGCCAGGCCCCTGCCCCGCAGGCCGCGCCCCAGGCGCAAAAGCCTGCCGCCCCTGCGCCAGAGGCCCACAAGCAGCCGGTTCGCCGTGTGGTGGACACCCGTTCCTCCAACGTGAATATCGACAAGTACAACGAGAAATATGACCAGCTGGCCGACCAGAAGGTGAAAACCCGCACCGACAACGTGGTGACCAAGCAGAAGTTCCCCAACCGGAACAGCCAGCGCCGTGGCCAGCGCCGCGGCAAGCGGGAGACCGAAGCCGAGCGCTTGAACCGCATCGCCCGGGAGCGGGCCGCCAAGCACATCACCATCGAGGTGCCGGACGAGATCACCGTGGGCGAGTTTGCCCTGCGGCTGAAGGTCTCCGCCCCGGAGGTCATCAAAAAGCTGATGAGCCTGGGCGTGTTCGCCGCCATCAACGACACCATCGACTTTGACACCGCCGTGCTGGTGGCTGACGAGTTCCACGCCAAGGTGGAGAAGGAAGTGGTGGTCACCATCGAGGAGCGCATCATCGACGACAGCGAGGACGATGAGGCCAACCTGGTGCCCCGCGCCCCCGTGGTGGTGGTGATGGGCCACGTGGACCACGGCAAGACCTCCATTCTGGACGTGATCCGCCACTCCCACGTCACCGAGGGCGAGGCCGGCGGCATCACCCAGCACATCGGCGCCTACCGGGTGCAGGTGGACGGCCGGGACATCACCTTCCTGGACACCCCCGGCCACGCGGCCTTTACCACCATGCGCGCCCGCGGCGCCCAGGTGACGGACATTGCCGTGCTGGTGGTGGCCGCGGACGACGGCATCATGCCCCAGACCGTGGAGGCCATCAACCACGCCAAGGCCGCCGGGGTGTCCATCATTGTGGCCATCAACAAGATGGACAAGGAGGGCGCCAACCCCGAGCGGGTGAAGGAACAGCTCACCGAGTATGAGCTGGTGCCCGAGGAGTGGGGCGGCGACACCCCCTGCATCCCCGTTTCCGCCCATACCAAGCAGGGCATTGACGATTTGCTGGAGATGATCCTGCTGACCGCCGACATGATGGAGCTGAAGGCCAACCCGGACCGTGCCGCCAAGGGCACCGTCATCGAGGCGCGCCTGGACAAGGGCATGGGCCCTGTGGCCACCGTGCTGGTGCAGAACGGCACCCTGCGCGCGGGGGACACCATTGTGGCCGGCACCACTGTGGGTCGTGTGCGCTCTATGATGGACGACCGGGGCCGCCGGGTGAAGGAAGCCGGGCCCTCTGTGCCTGTGGAGATCACCGGCCTGAACGATGTGCCCGTGGGCGGCGACATCTTCAACGCGGTCTCTGACGAGCGCCTGGCCCGGGAGCTGGTGGAACAGCGCCTGACCGAGCAGAAAGAGGCCCAGTTCAACTCCCAGACCAAGGTCACCCTGGACAATCTGTTTGAGCAGATGAAAGAGGGCGACATGAAGGAGCTGAAGATCATTGTCAAGGCCGACGTGCAGGGCTCTGTGGAGGCCGTGCGCCAGTCCTTGGAGAAGCTCTCCAACGACGAAGTGCGGGTGCACATCATCCACGGGGCGGTGGGCGCCATCAGCGAAAGCGACGTTATGCTGGCCAACGCCTCCAACGCCATTATTGTGGGCTTCAACGTGCGGCCCGACCCCGTGGCCGAGGAGAACGCCAAGCGGGACGGCGTGGACATGCGGCTGTACCGCATTATCTACGACTGCATCGAGGAGATTGAGTCCGCCATGAAGGGCATGCTGGCCCCCAAGTACCGGGAAGTGGCCTTGGGCCGTGCCGAGTGCCGGGAGACCTACAAGATCTCCAACGTGGGCATGGTCATTGGCGGCCATGTCACCAGCGGCAAGATCACCCGCAACGCCCAGGTGCGCGTGGTGCGGGACGGCATCATTGTGGCCGACGACAAGGTGGCCTCCCTGCGGCGCTTTAAGGACGACGTGCGGGAAGTGGCAGAGGGCTACGACTGCGGCATCACCCTGGAGAAGTTCTCCGACATCAAGCAGGGGGATATCCTGGAAGCCTACGAGATGGAGGAGTACCGGGAATAAACCGAGAAGCGGCGTAAAAGTTTTCGGTGCAGCCTTTTTCAAAAGGCTGCGACCTTAAAAAGCAAAGCGCAGCTTTGCGAAGAGAAAGGTAGGAGAACTGTCATACCAGGGCGAAGCCCTGTGAACAGTTCTCCGGACTTTTTTCACCTTGCTGGTGTTTTTTTCAAAAATCCCAGCGGAAGGCCATCCGAGCTTTGGCCTATGCGCTGCGCGCCGTGCAGCCGGAAGCTCTACATTCTTTCCCGGCTGCGCCCCAAGGGCAAGACCGTAAGGCTCCGCCTTACCAACCGCAAACTTTTGAAAAAGTTTGACCAAAACTTTGACGCGCCTTCGGCGTTTACATGTTTTCCACTTTTTTGCAAAGGAGGCATCGCTATGCCTAGCTTTAAAATCGACCGCACCACTGAGGACATCCACCGGGAGCTCACCGCCATCCTGCGGGAGGTGAAGGACCCCCGGGTGAAGGACTGCCTCCTCAGCCTGGTGCGGGTGGAGGTCACCAACGACCTCTCCTACTGCACGGTCTACGTCAGCACCATGGAGGGCTTAGAGCGCTCTAAAACCGCCGTGCAGGGCCTGAAGTCCGCCGCCGGGTTCATCCGCCGGGAGCTGGGAAAGCGCCTCTCCCTGCGCCATGTGCCCCAGCTGATCTTCAAGGCCACCGATTCCATTGAGTACGGCACCCACATCTCCCAGCTGCTCCACGAGCTGGAGCCGGAACAGGCCGGGGACGAAGCTGCCCCCAGCCAGGAGGAGTAAGCCATGCTGGATTGCGCCCAAGCCGCAGCCCTGCTGCAGGGCTGGGACAAGATTTTGGTGATGAGCCACGCCTCCCCCGACGGGGACACCCTGGGCTCTGCCAGCGCCCTGCTGCGGGGTCTGGCAAGCCTGGGTAAGGAGGTGGCCTTCTTCTGCGCCGACCCGGTGCCGGAGAAGTTCCAGTATCTCTTTGCGGGCATCCCCCTGGGGGATTTTGCGCCGGAGCATGTGATGGCAGTGGATGTGGCGGACAAGAAGCTGCTGGGGAAAAACGCCCCTTCGGAGTACCTTGCCCGGGCGGAGCTGGCCATTGACCACCACGGCACCCATGTGCCCTTCGCCCGGGAGCGCTGGGTGGAGCCGGAGGCTGCCGCCACCACGGAGATGATCTGGGCCCTGCTGGGACAGCTGGGGGTGGAGCTGGCCCCCGCCGTGGCGGACTGCCTGTACACGGGCCTGGTCACGGATACCGGCTGCTTCCGCTACCAGAACGTGACCCCCCGCACCCTCCGCATTGCCGCGGACCTGCTGGAGCGGGGCGCCCGGGCGGCGGAGATCAACCGGGCCATGTTTGAGAGCAAGTCCAAGGCCCAGGTGGAGGCGGAGCGCCGGGCCATGGACTCCATGCGGTTTTCCAGCGGCGGCAAATGCGCCCTGGTGACTCTGCCCTACAGCATCTTCGCCGAGACCGGCGCCCAGGAAAGCGAGCTGGAGGGCATTGCCGCCATGCCCCGGGAGATCCAGGGGGTGGTGCTGGGCGTCACCCTGAAGGAAAAGGAGGACGGCGCCGTGAAGGTGTCGGTGCGGGCTAACCCCCCGGCGGACGCCTCGGTGCTGTGCGGGCGCTTTGGGGGCGGCGGCCACCAGGGGGCGGCCGGCTTCTCGCTGGGAAAGGTCTCCCTGGAGGAGGCCAAACAGAAAATGGAGGAGGCCTGCGGCTCTTATTTGGCAGAGCTGGGGCTTTTGTGAGAGATCTGCGCAGGGGCGGCCCGGGGGCCGGCCCTGCGCTGGCATAGGGAACCTGTGAAAGGAGAGAGCTCAATGGAGGAAAGGCTTGTTCGGGAAATGATGCAGAGGGGGCGGGATTTCTTAAAATCCCGGGACACGGCGGAACTGGAGAAAAACGGCAGCGATTACAAAAGCGACCAGGAGCTGAAAAAGCCCCAGCCGCCCCTGGTGAAGCCCCCCATGACGGAAAACCGAATTGACCTGCCCCGGGACTTTGAGAACCTGGAGCTGGAGGACAACCTGTATCAGCTGCTGGTAAAGCGGAAGAGCAGCCGCGTCTACACCCAGGAGGGCATGAGCCTGCTGCAGCTCTCCTTCCTGCTGTGGGCCACCCAGGGCATCAAGTCCATCCGCGGCAAGAGCTACGCCACCATCCGCACGGCCCCCTGCGGCGGGGCCCGGCACCCCTTTGAAACCTACCTGCTGGTGCGCCAGGTGGAGGGCCTGCTGCCCGGCGCCTACCACTACCTGCCCATGACCCACCAGCTGGAGCTGCTCTCTCCTATGGAGGACCGGGTGGCCCTGGCGGACCTGATGGACCTTTCCCTGTGCGGCCAGCGGTGGGCTGCCAAGGGCAACGTGGTGTTCTACTGGAGCTTTGTCCCCTACCGCAGCGAGTGGCGGTATGGCATTTATGCCCACCGGATGATTATGGCGGACATGGGCCATGTGGGCGAGAACCTGTACCTGGCCTGCGCGGCTTTGGGCCTGGGCACCTGCGGCATCGGCGCCTATGACCAGAAGCTGTGCGACAAGACCTTCGGCCTGGACGGGGAGGAGGAGTTCACCATTTACACCCAGAGCGTGGGCACCGTGAAGGCCGAGGATGAAAGCAAGGAAAAAGCCTTCTACAGCTTTGTGGAGGAGCAGGGGCTGTAAGCGGGTGCGTGCCCGCACGGGGCGATTCGCGCCCTGGGCAGCTCGCTTCGCTGGTGCTGATCGAGCCGTCAACGCACGTTCGCGGGGGTTGCACCCCGGGCAATTCGCGCCACGGAGCGGCGGCTTACGCCGCGCTTGATCGAGAGGATAGCGCACGTCCGCGCCGGTCGTTTTGCTGGGACTCTTCCGCCCTTGCGGAACGCAAAAAGGCGGCATCTCCCGTCTGGCCGCGCACCGGGAGAAACTGGCCCACAAGGGAAAACAGAGGAAGGAGGAATTCCGTGAACGGCATCATCATATTGGACAAGCCCCAGGGGTTCACCTCGTTCGACGGGGTGGCGGTGCTGCGGGGCCTGGCCCATGAAAAAAAGATCGGCCACACCGGCACCCTGGACCCCATGGCCACCGGGGTGCTGCCCATCCTGCTGGGGCGGGCGGCCAAGGCCCTGAACTTCCTGCCGGACACGGACAAGGAGTATGTGGCCTCTTTCCGCCTGGGAGAGCGCCGGGACACCGGGGACATCACCGGGCAGGTGGTGGAGGAAAGCCCCGCCCTTGTCTCCCAGCAGGCCCTGGAGGCCGCCCTGCCCGCCTTCCGTGGGGAGATCTTGCAGGTGCCGCCCATGTACTCCGCCGTGTCCGTAAACGGCAAGCGCCTGTATGAGCTGGCCCGCAAGGGCCTGGAGGTGGAGCGGCAGGCCCGGCCGGTGACAGTCTCCCGGCTGGAGCTGCTCTCCTACGACCCCCAGAGCCGGGAGGGCCGCCTGCGGGCCGCCTGCTCCAAGGGGACGTACATCCGGGTGCTGATCGAGGACATCGCCAAAGCGGCGGGGTCCTGCGGCACCATGACCGCCCTGCGCCGGGTGCGGGCCTGCGGCTTTGAAGAGGGGGACGCCCGCTCCTTAGAGGAGCTGAGGGCCCTGGCGGAGGAGGGCCGCCTGGAGGAGGCCCTGCGCCCGGTGGAGAGCCTGTTCGCCGCCTACCCGGCGGTGTGGGTCAGCCCGGCCCAGGCCACCCGGTTTCAAAATGGTGGCGGCTTGGATCTGGCCCGGCTGCGGAAGCGCCCGCCAGAGGGCCTGTGCCGGGTACGGTCCCCCCAGGGCACATTCTTGGGGCTGGGCCGGGCAGATTGGGAAACCGGGGAGCTGCGCTTTGTCAAAGCCTTTTGGGAAGGGGAAAACACACCATGAAAATTATCCGCACCTTGGAGGAGATGGGGGAAGCCGCCCCCTGCTCCTTGGCATTGGGGGCTTTCGACGGCCTGCACCGGGGCCACATGGCAGTGATCCACGCCGCCTGCGCCCCAGGGGAAGAGGGCGCTTCCCTAGAGCCTGCGGTGCTCACTTTTGCCCGCAGCCCCTCGGGCAACAGCGCGGTGCTCACCGGCCGGGATAAGGAGCGCCTGCTGGAAGCCGCGGGCGTGGAGAGGCTGTACTCCCTGGACTTTGCCGCCGTGAAGGACTGGGAGGCGGAGGCCTTTGTCCAGCAGGTGCTGTTCGCGAAATGCGGCGCCCGCCGCCTGTGCTGCGGGGAGGATTTCCGCTTTGGGAAAGGGGCCCGGGGAGACGTGGCCCTGCTGCGCCGCCTGTGCCAGCAGGCCGGGGCAGAGCTGTATGTGGCGCCCCCCGTGCGGGAAGGGGAGCAAAAGGTCAGCTCTACCCGCATTCGGGCGGCGGTGGAGGCCGGGGACATCCCCCTGGCCAACCGGCTGCTGGGGCGGCCCTTCGGCTTCTCCTTAGAGGTCATCCACGGCAACCACATCGGCACGGGGCTGGGCACCCCCACCATCAACCAGGCCATCCCAGAGGGGTTTGTGCTGCCCAAGTTTGGGGTGTACGCCAGCTGGTGCCGGGTGGGGGGCGAGTATTTCTACGGGGTGACCAACGTGGGGGTCAAGCCCACGGTGGGCTCGGACCGGGTGCTGGCAGAGACCTGGATGCCCGATTTTCAGGGGGATTTGTACGGCAAGCGGGTGCGGGTGTTCCTGTTGGAATTCCTTCGGCCAGAGCAGAAGTTTCATTCTTTAGACGAATTAAAAGCCGCCATCCGGGAGAATGGAGAGCAGGCCAAGGCCGTCACTTCCCGGATTTCCCCTCCATATTTCCCGCAAACCACTTTACAAGAGGCAAAGTCCGTGATAAAATAATCAAGCTACCCGCCCCTCGGATAAGGGAGTCACCAACCCCTACCTGTGGACCGGGTGAATTTTAAGCGGCAGAGGCCGCGGAAAAGGTGGAATTTCCATGACAAAGACTGAAAAGACCGAGATTATCCAGAAGTATGCCCGCCATGAGGGCGACACCGGTTCTCCTGAGGTGCAGATTGCCGTGCTGACCAAGCGTATCAACGACTTGACCGAGCACCTGCGCCAGAACAAGAAGGACCATCATTCCCGCCGCGGCCTGCTGAAGATGGTTGGCCAGCGGAGAAACCTTCTCAACTACCTGACCAAGATCGACATTGAGCGCTACCGCGCCATCATTGCCGAGCTGGGCATCCGTAAGTAAGAGAAAAGCAGCGGGCTGTGGCTGCGGGCCTTTTGGGCCGGCGGGCACAGCCTTTCGCTCTTTTTGGGGCGGAACCTGTTTTACAAGCAAACCAGCCGGAGAGACGTCCGGCCGGCTTGTTTCCTTGTCAAACAGGCCCGCCCTTTGAAAAACCGCCCTGGCGGGAGCGGCCAGGGAGAAAGGAACCTGTTATGTTCGAGAATTTTAAAGTGTTCGAGACAGAGCTGGCGGGCAGGCCCCTGGTGATTGAAACCGGCAAAATGGCCCAGCTGGCCAATGGGGAGTGCCTGGTGCGCTATGGGGACACTGTGGTCCATGTGGCGGCCACTGCCTCTGCCAAGCCCCGGGACGGCATCGACTTTTTCCCTCTCTCGGTGGATTTTGAGGAAAAGCTGTACTCTGTGGGCAAGATTCCCGGCTCCTTTTTAAAGAGGGAGGGCCGCCCCAGCGAAAAGGCCACCCTCACCTGCCGGATGATTGACCGTCCCATCCGTCCCCTGTTCCCCAAGGACATGCGCAACGACGTGTCCATTGTCTGCACGGTGATGTCTGTGGACCAGGACAACTCCCCGGAGATCGCCGCCCTCATCGGCACCTCCATTGCCCTGTCCATCTCCGATATCCCCTGGAAGGGCCCCATCTCCGGCGTTTCCGTGGGCCTGGTTGACGGGGAGTTTATCATCAACCCCAACGCCGCCCAGCGCAAGGTCAGCCAGATGGCCGTCACCGTGGCCTCCACCGACGAGCGCATTGCCATGATCGAGGCCGGCGCCAACGAGGTCTCTGACGAGGATATGTACAACGGCATCATGGCCGGCCACGAGGCCAACCAGAAGATCATCCAGTTTATCAAGGGCATCCAGGCCGAAATCGGCAAGGAGAAGTTCCAGTACCCCTCCAACAAGCCGGAGCCCGGCATGTTCGAGGCCATCCGGGACTACGCCGAGGACGCGGTCCGGGCCGCCCTGGACACCGACGACAAGAACGTGCGGGACGAGCGCCTGAAGCCCGTCTACGAGGACGTGCACGAGCACTTTGCCGCGGAGTACCCCGAGCAGGAGGCCAAGATCGACGAGTGCCTGTACCTGACCCAGAAGTATGTGGTGCGCCGCTGGCTTTTGGACGAGCAGAAGCGTGTGGACGGCCGGGGCATGGATGACATGCGCCCCCTGGCCGCCGAGGTGGGCCTGCTGCCCCGCGTCCACGGCTCCGGCATGTTCACCCGCGGCCAGACCCAGGTGCTCACCGTGGCTACCCTGGGCTCCATCCGGGACAACCAGTTGCTGGACGGCATTGACGAGGAGGAGAGCAAGCGGTACATCCACCACTACAACTTCCCCTCTTACTCTGTGGGCGAGACCAAGCCCAGCCGGGGCCCCGGCCGCCGGGAGATTGGCCACGGCGCCCTGGCCGAGCGGGCTCTGGTGCCCGTCATCCCCAGCGTGGATGAGTTCCCCTACACCATCCGCTTAGTCAGCGAGGTGCTGTCCTCCAACGGCTCCACCAGCCAGGCTTCCATCTGCGGCTCCACCCTGGCCCTGATGGACGCGGGCGTGCCCATCAAGGCCCCTGTGGCCGGCATCTCCTGCGGCCTGATCACCGAGGGAGACCGCTGGATGACCATGGTGGACATCCAGGGCATCGAGGATTTCTTCGGCGACATGGACTTTAAGGTGGGCGGCACCAAGAAGGGCATCACCGCCATCCAGATGGATTTGAAGATCCAGGGCCTGACCCCCGCCATGGTGAAGGAAGCCCTGGAAAAGACCCACAAGGCCCGCAACTATATCATTGACGAAATCATCTTGAAGGCCATTCCCGAGGTGCGCCCCGAGCTCTCTAAGTACGCCCCCAAGATGCTCTCCACCCAGATTCCCGTGGACAAGATCCGGGAGGTCATCGGCAGCGGCGGCAAGGTCATCCAGAAGATCTGCGCCGAGTGCGAAGTGAAGATGGACGTGGAAGAGGACGGCCATGTGTTCATCTCCGGCCTGGATCTCCAAAAGTGCCAGCGGGCTTTGGACATTGTGGACACCATTGTCAACGACCCCGAGCCCGGCTCCTACTACAACGGCCGCGTCACCCGGCTGATGGACTTCGGCGCCTTTGTGGAGATTGCCCCGGGCAAAGAGGGCCTGGTGCACATCTCCCGCCTGGACGTGAAGCGCACCGAGAAGGTCACCGACGTGGTGAACGTGGGCGATATCGTCAAGGTGAAGGTGCTGGAGATCGACGACAAGGGCCGCCTGAATCTCAGCCGCCGGGACGCCCTCATCGACCTGGATGGCGCTGTGCCGGAGAACGATATCTCCGAGAAGCCCCGCCGGGAGCACCGCGATAGGGATCGCCGGCCCCGGAGAGAGCACCGGGAGTAAACCCATAGCCGGGCGGAGCACTTGAACGCCCGTTTCCACATCCTGCAATCAAACAGGCCAGCGCCGCACCCAGGCAAGGTGTTGGCGCTGGTTTTTGTTTGCGAAAGGCGGAAGCGGCGCTTCCTGGTTCCCGGGTCCATTTGCAAGCAAAGCTCCCTTTTGCGTGGAAGGCCCTGGGACGCTGCCCGTGCTCTGCTGCCTTTTTGAAGAAGGTGGATGAAAAACCTCCTTGTAATGCGCTCTATTTTAGTAAAGCAATACATTGTTTTCCCCGCTTCCCTGTGGTAACATGAAACTATCAATTTCCATGGAAAGGAGTCCTCCCCATGACATTTCAAGAGTATTTCCAGCAGGTGAAAGCCCGCTTTCTGGGCGCCGACATCTCCGCGGTCTCCGACCCCACCCGCATCCAGATCAACCTCACCGGCCAGGCCGCCGGCACCTTCTACGTGGAGATCAAGGGCGGGAACTTAGCCATCGAGCCCTATGAGTATCACGACCGGGATGTGGAGATCACCATTTCCAGCGAGAATTTCCAGAAGCTCATCGACGGCAAGCTGGACCCCGTGGCCGCCTTTACCTTTGGCAAGCTGAAGGCCCAGGGGGATTTGGGCAAGGCCCTGGAGCTGAAAAAGCTGCTGAAGTAAAAAGATTCAACAGAAAGGAGGGCGCCTGTGGAGAAAAAAGCCCTGATCGCCATGAGCGGCGGCGTAGATTCCAGCGTAGCGGCCCTGCTGTGCCAGCAGGCGGGTTTCGACTGCATGGGCGTCACGCTCAAGCTCTATGACAACGAGGACGCGGGCCTTCCCCGGGAGAAGACCTGCTGCTCGGTGGATGACGTGGCCGACGCCCGCAGCGTGGCTTTCCGCCTGGGGATGCCCTTTTATGTGTTCAACTTTAAAGAGGCCTTCCGGCGGGAGGTGATGGACCGGTTCGTCCAGGCCTATGAGCGGGGCGAGACCCCCAACCCCTGCGTGGACTGCAACCGGTACATCAAGTTTGAGAAGCTGATGCGCCGGGGGGAAGAGACCGGCTTCCCCTACATTGCCACGGGGCACTACGCCCGGGTGGAGTTCGACGGGGCCGCAGGCCGGTGGCTGCTGAAAAAGGGCCTGGATGAAAACAAGGACCAAAGCTACATGCTCTGGTCCCTGACCCAGTGGGAGCTCTCACGGCTGCTGCTGCCCCTGGGGGGCCTGACGAAGGAGCGGGTCCGCCAGCTGGCGGAGGAGCACGGCTTCCTCAACGCCCGCAAGCGGGACAGCCAGGACATCTGCTTTGTGCCCGACGGGGACTACGCCGCCTTCATCCGCCGCTACGCCGGGAAGGAGTTCCCCCCGGGGACGTTTGTGGGCACCCAGGGGCAGGTCTACGGCCAGCACAAGGGGATTATCCACTACACGGTGGGCCAGCGCAAGGGCCTGGGGCTTTCTTTCCCCCAGCCCATGTTCGTCAAGGAGCTGGACGTGGAAAAGAACCGGGTGGTGCTCGCTAAGGCCGAGGAGCTGTTCTCGCAAGAAGTGATCGCCCGGGACATCAATCTCATCTCCGTGGAGAGCATCCCAGCGCCCCTGCGGGTGAAGGCCCGGGTGCGCTACCGGCAGAAGGAACAGCCTGCCACCGTGCTGCAAACCGGCCCCTGCGAGCTGCGGGTGGTGTTCGACCAGCCCCAGCGGGCCGTGACCCCGGGGCAGTCCCTGGTGCTGTACGATGGGGACACCGTGGTGGGCGGCGGGAAAATTGCCCGCAAGTAAATGGAAAGGATGGGCTGTGGCCTCAAACTTATGGAACTGAAAGAAGCGGAAATTTTAGTGGTGAAGGTGGGCACCTCTACCCTCACCTATGAAAACGGGAAAGTGAACCTGCGGCGCATGGAGGAGCTGTGCCGCACCCTCTCGGATTTGCAGAACGCCGGGCGAAAGCTGGTGCTGGTTTCCTCTGGGGCCATTGGCGTGGGCATGGGTAAGCTGGGCCTGCCCCAGCGGCCGGAAGAGACGGAGAAAAAGCAGGCCCTGGCGGCTGTTGGCCAGTGCGAGCTGATGTTCCTCTACGACAAGTTCTTCGGGGAGTACGGCCACACCGTGGCCCAGGTGCTGCTCACCGCCGACGTGGTGGACTTCCCCCGGGGCCGGGAGAACGTGCAGAACACTTTCCGGGAGCTGCTCTCCATGGGGGCGATCCCCGTGGTGAACGAGAACGACACCGTGGAGACCCAGGAGCTGGAGGGCAAGAACTTCGGCGACAACGACACCCTCTCCGCGGTGGTGGCGGGGCTGTGCGGGGCCCAGGGGCTCATCATCCTGACGGATATCGACGGCCTGTACGACGGGGACCCCCGGAAAAACCCGGCGGCCCGGCGCATCCCCCGGGTGGAGGAAGTCACCCCCCAGCTGGAGGCTTTGGCGGGAGGCGCGGGTTCCAGCCGGGGCACCGGCGGCATGGCCACCAAGCTGAAGGCCGCCAAGCTGGCCAAAAGCCAGGGCATCCCCACGGCCATCGTCAGTGGAAGCGACCTGAAAAGCATGTACCGCCTGCTGGAGGGGGAGGACGTGGGCACCCTGTTCCCTGTGCCTTAGGGCGTTCTTGTATGACAAAAGCAAAGGAGGCTGTACCATGACCATGAACGAAATGGGCGCCCGGGCCAAAACTGCGGCCCGGGCCCTTGCCAACGCGGGCCCTTTGAAGGAGACCGCCCTGCTTCGCGCCGCCCAGGCCCTTTGGGAGCGGCGGGAGGAGCTTTTGGCCGCCAACGCCCAAGACATGGAGGCTGGGAAAGAACGGGGCATGTCCCGGGCCCTGCTGGACCGGCTGGCCCTGACGGAGGCCCGGGTCCAGTCCATGGCACGGGCGGTGGAAGAGGTGACCCAGGCCGCCGACCCGGTGGGACGGGTGCTCTCGGGGGAGACAAGGCCCAACGGCCTGCGGATTGAAAAGGTCACTGTGCCCCTGGGGGTCATCGGCATCATCTACGAGGCCCGGCCCAACGTCACCAGCGACGCGGCCGCCCTGTGCCTGAAGGCGGGCAACGCGGTCATCCTCCGGGGCGGGAAAGAGGCTTTCCGCTCCAACCAGGCAGTGGCAAACGTCCTGCGGGACGCCCTGGAAGAGGCGGGCCTGCCCGCGGACTGCGTTCAGCTGGTGGAGGACACCTCCCGCCAGTCCGCCCAGGAGCTGATGGCTCTGACGGACTATTTGGACGTACTCATCCCCCGGGGCGGGGCGGGGCTGATCCGCTCGGTGAAGGAGAACGCCCGGGTGCCGGTCATCGAGACGGGCGTGGGAAACTGCCACGTCTATGTGGACCGGGCCGCCGATTTGGACATGGCGGCAGAGATCATCTACAACGCCAAAACCTCCCGGCCCTCGGTGTGCAACGCCATCGAGACCATCCTGGTCCATGAGGAGGCGGCGGGGAAGGCCCTGCCCAAGATCAAGGCCCGGCTGGACGAAAAGCGGGTGGAGCTGCGGGGTTGTGAAAAAGCCCGGGCCGTCCTGCCGGGGATCGCCCCCGCCGCGGAGGAGGACTGGGAGACCGAGTACCTGGACTACATCCTGGCGGTGAAGGTGGTCTCCTCCCTGGAGGAGGCCCTGGAGCACATCCACCGGTACTCCACCCGCCACAGCGAGTGCATCGTCACCCAGGACTACACCGCGGCCCAGCGGTTTTTAAACGAGGTGGACAGCGCCGCGGTGTATGTAAACGCCTCCACCCGGTTTACAGATGGAGGCGAGTTCGGCCTGGGGGCGGAAATCGGCATTTCTACCCAAAAGCTCCATGCCCGGGGCCCCATGGGCCTGGAGCAGCTGGTCAGCTATAAGTTTTTGATCCGGGGCAGCGGCCAGGTGCGCTGAGTTACAGCAGCAAAAACAGCAGGGCAAAGAGCAGCTCCTGGTTCTTCTCCTCCCCGCTGAGAAGCAGCAGCAGGGCCAGGATGACGGTGCGCTCCTTGTCCTTGAAAAACGCCGCCAGGGCCCCCTCATCGGCGGGAGGCGCCGGCGGGGGCTGGGGGGCGG
>ENA-OUPA01000653-OUPA01000653.1-human-gut-metagenome-genome-assembly--contig:-NODE-653-length-20974-cov-5.76524_pt1 | contig 20974 bp, 12 predicted proteins | sample MGYA00237939_ERZ548770 | MGnify/ENA primary metagenome ERZ548770 (study PRJEB26490, sample SAMN05356877) | human gut metagenome | biome: terrestrial biome; feature: human-associated habitat; material...
GGACAGTGGACAACGACGATGTTCGCCTCGTGCTTGAAGCTTATGCGATTCGTGAGGCAGGCCTAGATTTCGAACCTCCTGAGGGCGCTACGTTCGACAGCCTAATCTACGATGTGACTAAATCGCTTGCCAAAGAAGATGACCTGATCCCACCTCATATTCTGGGAGTCTATGAGCCATTGTCCGGCCGAGCGCAATTCGAATTGGATCTAGACAGCCTGTTCGATGAGTACTCCCGCGGAATTCAGCCGCGTTCTCGTGAGAGTATCTATATATCGCCTACCCCGGGAGTGCTGATTGCTATGGGGATGAGTCAACGCGGCATCTACATGAACAAACGTCATGCGATGTCCGTTATCAGCCCTCGTGATGACAGCAAGCATCATCACGGATTGACTCAAGGTGATCTCAGTCGGCTTCCTGAGTTACTTGCTACACCTGCGATTGTGACAGAGGGGCTCAATGGCTCCACTAATCCGGAATCCATCGTCATGATTTTGCCGTACGTCAACAATGAAGACGAGCCGCTGATGGCGATCATTCGTCCTAACGAGAAGGTAAGTTATGAGCTAGAGACAGTTGATGCGAATAGACTTGCAAGCATTTACGGGAAGAGGAATGTCAATAACTTCTTGCAATCCGCCATTGAACAGGAAAAGCTGCTCTATGTAGACAAAGAAAAAACGGAAGAGCTGGCAACCCAGACGCGGCTACAATTGCCGAGTGGGGAAGCAGGCCTTCCGCTAAATGGAATTATACGCCGCTCATCGGTCATTGACAAGGCCGAGGGCAAGGTAGTGGAACACTTCGAAAGCGCTGAAAAGCTTGAACCCGCAGATGAGCAAACTGAGCAAACCATTGAGGAACACGATCAGACACCGCCTCAAGGAATTGTCGGTCCTATGATCCAAGGTGCCGCTGAAGCCATCGGTGGGGCAATAGCCGGAGCAGTTCTCGCAGCAACGCCCGCTGCGCCTGTCAATCCTATCGAGCCTCCGACGGCTATTGTTGCCAGTGTTGATAACGGGCAAGCTGTCGAGGAAGATGAAACCATGCCAAAGCGGCAGAGCAACGAGGCTGAGCGCGAGGTAGTGCGTGCCGCGTTAAATGCGTTTGTCGAAAACTCGATGGTCGAAGATGCGTTGTTTACAGACATTGGCGAGCCAGGGGATGCGCTAATGCTTGCGAACTTATACGTGTTTTCAAGTGACCTTGAACAAGAGGCTAAACAGGCTTTGGAAGAGGCAGTGTTCATTGTGCCCATGAATTCGCGTGATGAAGATGCCGCGAGCAAAAACGCCGTTCATTTAATTGACGCTGCAATCAAGGAAGTTTGTGGACAAGTTCCTGAAGATTGGGCAATTTCCACGCACTACGAACTTGTTAGTCCTGAGTTGGAGGCACTCGCAATGAGCGCTCGTAGGGCCGAAAAGGATTTTCTGAATCGTCCAATGGGGGAGGAGTGCGTAATTCGCATTGGTGAAGATGGTTTGCTTACGAGTCGCTCGGGAGCTTTTGCCGATGCCGTCGCAATGCAATGCTGGGTGAGAAGCGGTCTCGATGCCGGATACGTCGATCCGGTAAGCCAGCAGTGCGCAAAAATGCACGCGGGGCAACTTGACTGGCAATTCGACACTCTCTCTTCCGGCGCTATCGCGAAGATGTGTAGGGACGTATACGAGGGCCGCAAATCGGGAGAGATCACTAAGTTCGGTCAGAACTATGCGCTTGTTATGAGCGAAACGCAAGGCTGGACTCGTGCAGAAGATCGACGCGCGCCGATTGGCACCAGGGTTCGAAACGCGGTCGATGCGATCAGGGGACGCAACACGAAATCCGAACCAAAGATCAACGTGACGGTAATGGAATCTGACCATCGACAAGCCCAAGGAGCGGTGGATCGGGACGGAAACCTTACAGCGAAGATCGATCTCGGGAGCAAACAGAAGGCTCCGGGACACGCGAAGACGACCCTTCTCGCTGATGAACGCAGTGCTCGCGCGAACGCGGAAGCACTAAAAAAAGACGCTCCGGCGGCTCAAGTGGAGCAGAAGAAGCGGCAATAAAGTCGCCGGTTGAGATGAGCTAAAAGAACGTGCGCGGGAGTACGAGCAACGCCCGCGCACGGCTCGTGCGACGTGTTCTCAGAGGGGACCAGCTCATCGAACATATTGCCGCCATAACTCGAACAATCGCAAACGATGAAGTGATCCAGCGAATAGAAAGTAAGGCATAAACAGGCGTTATGTTGGGATTGTGAACTGCAAGAAAAGTTTCATGAACCCCCTTGCGCAGATATATCACCATTTTTAGCTTGCAGAATCGAAAGGCGACCAATCGCAGAATTGGTCGTGACGATGAGGCTTCCTACTTCCACACGGGGAGCCGAACGACAAACGGAAGTGAACGCTATGAAGACAACCCGCATTCCGGGGTATGGCTTTGCATTTGCATATGTAATTGCCTATCCCTCCACTAAGGCATAAGGCTATGGAGGCCGAAGCCAAGGGCGCCGCGCGAGAGACCGCAGTCGAGCCCGAGAAAACTCAACCAACATTTCTAAAGAAAATCGCCGGGAAGCTCCTGACGCTGGAGCTTTGCGTCCTTGTTCTCCTTGCTGCTGTTGTGTTCGGGCCGCAGCTTTTCGGTATCCAAACATACGGCATTCTCACGGGCTCAATGGAGCCCGCCATCCAGACGGGCGCGCTGACGTTCGTCGATACGGGTGTCTCAGGCGCAGACCTACGTCCAGGAGACGTGGCCGCCTTCGACATAGGGGAGGGACGCATCTGCACGCACCGCGTGGTGTCCGTCGACCCCGTGAACCAGACCATCACGACAAAGGGCGACGCCAACGCCACGGAGGACCTGAACCCCGTCGCGTTTGAGGACGTTTTCGGGAAGACAGTCGGGTCTGTTCCCGGCCTCGGTGCCGCCCTGATCTCCTTCACGGAGAACCGCGTCGCATGGCTTCTGGCAATCGGCGGCGTGACGGTATTTCTGCTCGTGCTGTCGTGCGCCCTTCCGGATAAGAAGCCATCTGACGAATAAGGAGAGAAAAGATGGAAACCAAGGAGCAGTCCAAGATCCAGAAGCTGATGAAGAGCAAGCCCGCGAAGGCCGGTGTTTCCGTTGCCTTGGTCGGTACCCTTGCGCTGGCTGGCATTGGCGCCTACTTCACAGGCACCGACACCGTTGAGAACAAGTTCGACATCTCTGCGGGTCTGACCGACAAGATCACCGTGGTCGAGGAGAACTGGGACACCACCGATGCTGACACGAACGGCATTCCGGATGCCGCCGAGCACGTCGTGCCCCTGCAGACCATCGCCAAGGACCCGGTCGTGAAGAACGAGTCCGATGTTGAGGCGTGGCTGTTCTGCCAGATCAAGGTGCCCACGGCCAACGTGTCCGTGGTGGGCGAGGATGGCACGCCCGAGGCCGCCGCCTCCCACGAGCTGTTCACCTACACCGTGAACGAGGGCTGGACCGAGTCCGGCACGCCGGTCGTTGCCGACGGCTACACCACCCACACCTACTTGTACAACACCAAGGTCGCTGCGAACTCTCAGACCGCCAAGGCCGTGTTCGATGACGTGACACTCATCAACCTGGTCGAGGCCCAGGGCGTCTCCGGCCCCGATCAGATCGACGTCATCGGCCACGGCATCCAGGCCGAGGGTCTGGACACCGCCGCTGCCGCCTGGACCGCCTACACCGCCCAGAACGCCTAATCGGCATCACTTGCAACACCGGGAGGAGCGCGCACCGACTTGCGCGCCCTCCCTTGTACGATGAAAGGAAAGCATCAACATGACTACCGATAACTTGCGCGAGGGCGGGCACAAGGGGCCCTCGTTTTCTCGCCGTACCTTCGCGAAGGCCGCTGGCGTGTCCGCCGCCGCGCTGGCTATTGGGGCGTCGGGGGCATCGTTGGCTTGGTTCACGGGCCGCGACGTGAAGGAGAACAAGCTCTCCATCGCGCAGAACCTGAGCATCCGCGTCGTGGAGCCCGCGTGGGATCCCGAGAATGCCAAGAGCATTGTGCCCAATCAGCACATTCCGAAGGATCCCCGCATCGAGAACTTGAGCGACGAGTTCTCCGGGTGGATGGTCGTGGAGATCCGCGTGCCCACCGCTGTGGTGTCGGTATTCGATGAGGGCGAGCAGAAGGTGCTCAATCCCGCGCGCACGCCGCTTTTCAGCTTTGTGGCTGATCCGAAGTGGACGCTGCTTCAGCAGTTCGAGGACGGCGATGAGGATGTGTACCGCTTCGGATGGCCCGAGACCATCCCCGCCCTTGGCCAGACGCCGCCCATCTTCGAAGAAGTGGTGGTAGCGAACCTTGCGGAGGCCCAGGGCCAATCCGGGTCGAAAACCATCACGGCCACGGGCTATGGCATCCAATCCGAGGGGCTTCCGGATATCGCAACCGCATGGGACGCCTACAAGAAGCAGAACGGTATCGGGGATGGCGAACCGGCCGAGAAAACCATGATTAACGCGGTAACAGCTGGCGCAACTCTGTACATCACAAAAGATGAGCCTTCTGTCGGCGAAGAATACAACGGCGAGGTTGTAAAGGACGTAGTCCGCGATATCGAACATCTAAGTTCGCCAGCAACTTATTCGACTCCTCTGACCGCGTATCCGTCTGAGCTCCTTGAGGTAAGTTGCGACGCTCAAGTCAAACCTGAGAATATCGACAGGTGGTTCAAGGATTGCAATCAAATCCAAGCACTCGATCTCAGTAAACTTGATACCTCTGATATCGTTAAGACCGCAGATGCTGTGTTTGACGGAACAAATGAGCTTGTGTACATCAAGTATGGAGAGAACACTGACATACATCAAATTGTGCCAGACAGATTGTTTCAATTTGAGGAGCTGTCGTGTTATGCGATGAACGGCTACGGGGCGTTGCAGTTAGAGAACGGCGATCTAGTCTTTGTTGAGAATACAACCACCCTCCATAAGGGCGACATGTTTGAAAACGTAGCCATTAAGCATTCTTGGTGGAAATGGTACGAGAACGAAGAAAAACTTGTTTATTGGGCAGCCTCAGATACGCCATGGCAGAACCCTAACAAGAACCGGGACTTCACTGAGATCAAGCATGTTAGATTCCGAGACCCCTTAAAGGTGGTGAGTCTTGAAAAGTGGTTTGACGGCTTAAGAGCCGAGAGCATTGATTTGCGTAATATGGATGGTACGGTTTGCGAATCAATGAATAACGCATTCTCTTGGGGGAGTTATTCGTGGCCAACCTTGCCCCCATCGCTTAAACGGGTTGACCTAACTGGTCTGTATCTTCCTAACTTGAAGACCATGGATGAGTGCTTTGCAAACCAATACTGTCTCGAAGGTGCGATCTTCGAGAATGTTGATGCACCCAACTTGGCATCTATGACAAGCGCCTTTTCGAAGTGTCTGTCACTAAACGAGCTGGACTTCACCAATATGAATGCCCCCAGCCTTGAGGATATTTCGAATATGTGTGAGGGTACCGAGAGCGGAACGGTCTATGTAGAGGTTTACGACGAGGAGGGATGCTCTAGTTACGAGCCCGTTGGGCACGGAGGCGTCTCTAAGGTTTCAATTGGATCGAATTTCGGTGGCGATAAACTCACGAAGGCTAAGGGTGCTTTCAAGTACTGCATCAACTTGAAAGAGTTTGGATTTGAGCAAATCTCTCATTGGTCGCATCTGAACAACCTGAATGAGTTTCTCAGTTATAGCGGTTGCGTTTCGCTGAATCTTGAGCCGCTATCCCTTACCAATGTCAAATGGATAACGCAAATGTGTGCTGGCTCTCCGAATCTTGTCGTTGTCAGCTTCGGAAATTGGGACGGGTCTACGGTTTCGGGTGCTGCAAAAATGTTCGAAGGTTGTTCGCATTTGTCTGAAGTTGATTGCAAGTACTTCGTTGTTCACGAAGATCCGATCCTAGCGCCTGGTGGATATGACTTAGGTTTCGTAAGCTGTCCTCGTATTCAGAAGCTTTCTGTGCCTATTGAAATGCGCGGACGCGGGATTTTCCACGAAAGCGGGAAATGGTATGTGGAGGGAAGCTCAACGAAGTACGACGCTTGGGATATATCCTCCGATTGGAAAAATCTTTGGGTTGGTAAACAGTACGTTGCGTGGCTACACGATCTTGACCCGATGTATCTCTAGGTGACTGAAGGAAGGTGCAGATGAGCGCTGAAAAGAAAAACAAGAGGCTCGCCGCTTCTGCCGTGGCGCTCGTCTGCGCCTTGGGGCTGGCTGGCGTGTGCGGTATCGGGTATGCGCTGTTCGCCGGACACGATGTAGCTGTGAACAAGTTTGACATCGCTTACCACGATACGGCGGTGGTGGAGGACTTCCAGCCTCCCGATAAGCTTGAGCCGGGGATCGAGATTCCGAAGAAGGTGCAGGTCGCCAACAACGGCACCGACGTGTGCTATGTCCGCATGTTCTGCGAGTTCGCCGACTCTGTTGCCAAGGACTTCGCGATCCTTGACTACGACGAGGCGAAATGGACTCGCCACGGGAACTGGTGGTACCTGAATGAGCCTCTGGGCATCGGCGAGACGAGCGCACCTTTGATCACGAAGATCACGATCGGCCAGGTGGGCACTGAGGAACTTGCAGATTTCGAGGTGCTGGTGGTGCAGGAGTCCGTGCAGGCCAAGGGCACGGACGGTGCCAACCTCTCGTTGGAGGCGGCCTGGGCCACGGTGAACGTGGACGCCACGGCCCCAGCCGAATAGGCGGTGAGGAATGTGAGAACCATGAATTTCAAGAAGGGTAAAACGATCACCGTCGCGGCTTGCGCGATTGCGTTGGCCGGAACCATCGGCATCGCCGCAAGCTTCACCTCGCAGGGGAGCGCCGAGGCCACCGTCCGGACGGGCGTCGTCGGGATCGAGCTCGCCGAGGTCGCACCCCAGCCGGATCGCCTGCTCGTTACGGGAAGCCTCGTTGAGACCGACACGTCCGTCACGAACACGGGTGAAGACGCCTGGATCCGCTGCCGCGTCGACTATTCCGTTGACGGGGGAGTGATGGGCAAGGCGCAGTGGACCGGCGGGGAGGGCGTCGATTGCGAGGGCTGGATGCTCGCCGATGACGGCTGGTGGTACTCGACCGAGCCCGTGGAATCCGGATCGACGCTCCCCTTCGAGACGACGATCGCATTCCCCATCTTCGAGCAGGTGGCCGAGGGAAGCGGTTTTGTTTGGGAACCCGTGACGGGCGAGATCGACAACGCTAAATGGAAGACGCCCTCGCCGGATCCCGATGACGACGCGGCGCTGATGACCTACTGCGGGGCCGAGGGTTCGGTGCTCACCGAGACGGTGACCGCCCATGCCGTCCAGGCGAAGAACTTCGAGCCCGATTTCGAGGCGGCGTCGCCCTGGGGCGATGTTGAGGTTGAGGGCACCGATGTGTCCACGAGCAAGGAGGCACGATAATGGGAAGGATCGGCAAGTTCGCCATGCGGGGCGTGGCCGCGCTCGCACTCGCGACAAGCGCGGCGGCGCCGGCAACTGCCATGGCGGATGAGACCTGCAAGATCGAGTACCTCGGCGGCGCCGAGGCCATGGTGGTTCCGGACGAGGATATCTTCGCTCAGTTCGGCACGATGATGCCGGGCGACGAGAACTCGGGCATCGTGGACGTGCGGAACTCCGGAGAAAAACCCGCCAAGCTCTGGTTCTGGGCCGAGGAAGAGACCCGCACCGGAGGCGCGGGCGACGATATGCTCGATGAGATCGTGCTCGAGATCGTGGACATGGCCACGGGCGACTCCATCTATGCCGGTCCGCTCAACCCGGAGGGGCTGGCGGAGCCCATCCCTCTCGGCACCTACGAGCCGGGGCAGTCTGCCGAGCTCGCCTACAACCTCCTCGTCCCGGGCTACCTCGGAAACGACTACATGGACTCCTCGGCCACCGTCACCTGGACGTTCGCGGCCGAGGAGATCGTGGAGAGCTCCGGGGACAAGGGCGGGACGCACCTCGCCGACACCTCCGGCGCCAACGGATCCTTCTTCTCAAAGACCGGCGTGGACGCGATGGCGCTTCTGGGCCTGTCCGGGGCGCTTGTCGCCGTGGGCGCCGGCGGCGCCTGCGTCGTGGGCTACCGCTCGCGGAACAGCAGGGGCTAGAGGCGCGTGGCGAAGGAAAGCGGATATATCGGGCGCAAGATCGCCACGGCGGCATCGATCCTGCTCATAGCGGCCGGAATCGCGCTTGCGGGGGGCGTGGCGTGGATGAACGACCGTGCCGACAACGTGCCCGCGAGCCCCCGGGGGCTTGCGGCAGATGGCGCTGACGGAATCGAGTGCCCCTGGGATTTCGAGGAGATCGACTGGGAGGGCTGGAAGGCCGAAAACCCGGACGTTATCGCGTGGATCCAAGTTCCGGGAACGGACATCTCCCTTCCCGTGGCCGCGGCCGAGCTGGATGACCCCGACTTCTACCTGCACCACGACGTGTACGGTGACTGGAACTTCGCGGGGGTGCCGTACCTGGACGCCGAGTGCGAGGGCGACTTCGACTGCGGGGTCGCCGTCGTCTACGGGCACCATCTGAACAACGGAACGGTGTTCTCGGTGCTCGCGGAGTACAGCGATCGGGCCTTCGCCGAAGAACACCCCCACATCCTCTTGCAGACCCGCGATTGGAAGCGGGTGTACGAAGTGGAGTACGCGGAGGTGGTGAACGCGAGCGTGCCGACGAAGCGCTGCACGTTCGCGAGCACTGAAGACTTCCGGGAGTACTTGGAGGCCGGCCGCGATAGGGCGGATGTCGTCCTCAAGGACGCGAGCCCAGCCAGGACGAGTGCCCTGCAGCTGGTGACGTGCTCCTACAGCACGTACAGAAACGAGCGGACCGTGGTCACGGCGACCGTGGCCGAGGAATACCGATAGAAGAACGAACGAGAATGGGTAGACGGACGATTAGGAAGGCTCAGCCATGAACCAGGCAACATTGAAGAGAAGCGAGTGGAGCTGGGGCCGCAAGGCCCTCGCGGTCGTCATGGCGCTCGTGCTCGCGATCCCGATCAACACGGGATCGGTCATGTCCGGCGTGGCAGAGGCGGCCGAGTCGCGCGAGATCGTGGCCGCCGATGGTTGGACGTTGTCCGCCAAGTGGGCTAAGAGCGCGGATGCGGCGCACCTCGCTTGGGTAAGCGACAAGGATGAGACGAAGGTCGTGCGATTGGAGATCGGCTACTCCCGCGATGGCGTGGACAAATCCTATGCGCCGGGAGAGCTTTCCATCACCGTCCCGGGCATCGGGGACGCTGTGCGCGGGCGTGTCGCCGCCGCGACCGATGTGGCCGCAGACCCGGCTGGTTCCCGCGAGCTCTCTTACGACTGGAGCTATACCTGGGACAAGGCGAGCGACACCTACACGTTCACCAACAACAACCAGATCGACGCAGGGGAGACCGTGTCCGGCTCCTTCGAGCTGCTCTGGGCGCTGAAGAGCCGCGAGACCGTGAACCTCTACGAGAAGACGCTCTACGCCGAGATGGGCAATGCGGGCTCTGTGATTGCGTCCACCGCCGACGTGAAGTTCTCCTACGAGTCCGTGAAGGACGCCTATACCGCGACGCTCTCCACCGCGGCCCTCGGATCCTCCGACGGCCTGGGCTCCGACTACCGCGACTTTATCTGGGTCAAGTACCGCGTGAACTCTACCCGCGCGCTGAAGAGCTGCGGCATGACCGACGCCCGCTGGGAGGTCTCGCTGCCCCAAGGCGCCAAGGTGGCCGACGTGCGCGACGGCAGCGACGCCGCCATGAAGTACAGCGAGAAGGACGGCACCGTCACCATTCCCATGAAATCAAACCTCTCCTATTGGTACTCCAACTACCAGCCGCAGATCACCGTGGGCTTCCCGCGCGAGGCATTCAACGGCGCCGAGACGGCGGTCTCCGCCAAGCTCGTCGGAACATACGCCGATTACACGCAGCCCGAGGTGGCCGCGCAGGCCGAGAGTCGCTTTGTCATGAGCGCCGACGACTACGACTTCAAGTACACGGGCTCCATGTTCGGTGCAGGGAAGACGCACTCCTACAATGCCAAGATCATCTACGGGAATATGATGTCCAATACTGGCGCCGATTTCACCTACTACATCTCGGCGCTCGCGCGCTGCGCCGAGGGCGACGACGCCACGGTGGAGATCGTCGACGACTTCCACGACGCGTTGCTGAACAACGGGCAGATGCGTCAGCTCGGAAGCGACGAGTACGGCTACAAGAGCATCACCATCCCGTCCTCGTCGTACTGGAAGAACGGCAACGGACAGGCCGCCGAGGCAGGGAGGTACACGGCTCGCGTGATGGCCGATACGGGCGAGGGCTTTGCCGAGGTGCAGAGCGTGACAATCGATACCAGCTCGCATGCCGTGAAGCTGCCCGAGGGAACGATTCGCGTGAAGGTCGCCGTCGATGGCGTGAGCTCGGTGCTCAATGTGTCCAATTTGACCGTGACGGTCAACTACCATCCCGTGCAAGAGGGCGATATGTACGCGCCCGAGTCCATCGCGCCGGAGGGCTCGATCCGATCCACCGTGGGACTCATCGTCAGCAAGGACGGAGCGGTGGTCAACGCGGTCGATCGAGACAGCTACACCGGCACCTACGCCGATGTGGTGGCAGACCGCGACATGGCGACCTACGGCGCCTACGTGCAGCGCGGCTGGGACGATGCGCCCATCACGCCTTCAGGCCTTTGGCAGTCCTACACCGAGGTGACCGATTCCGGTTACACCGCCGACAAGACGGGCTATTACAACAAGCTCACCGTGTCCTCCCGCACGACCAACTCCACGGGCGAGAAACCTTGGGCCGAGAAGATCGTGCAGGTGCTCCTGCTTCCCCAGGGCATGCACGCGAATCTGGAGGCCGAGGACCCGACGTTCTCCACGAACGCATGCTCACTGCAATCAGGCAGCTCGCCGTCATCCTCCTATGTCGCCGACCGCGCGAGCATCGACGTGGAGCGCAACTGGAAGGGATCGGGCCGCGATCTGGTGCGCGTGACCTACGACTTTACCGATGAGCGCGTGGCCATGGCCTCCGGATCTTCGGTATCGGTCGGCATCCCGGTCTACATCCCCGTCGAGGAATACATGGAGTACGGCGACGCCTACCGCGCAACCAGCGCCACGGTGTTCGACACCGCCGCTGACAACCAGTCCGGCCACTACAACAACGGCACCGACAACGGGGCCTGGGCAGGCGCGGACAAGGATCTGCTGGCCGACATCGACCAGGACGGCGATACCTCGGAGGTTGCCACCTACAGCAACGCGAGCACGGTCGTGGCACTTGCAGCCGCCACCTACCAGTCCTCGAAGGAGACCGTGAAGACCGTGCGCAGCGACGGCGGATTCGTCTCCGACAGCTATGTGACGGCGGGGGAGGACTACACCTGGAAGATGCAGCTCATCACCGGCACCACCGAGGCGGCCAACATGGAGCTTGTGGACATGTTCGACGAGCCCGGGTTCAAGGGCGAGTTCGCGGGCGTGGACACATCGTTCCTCGAGAAGCAGGGTTACGCCCCCGTCGTGAGCTATACCGCCGACGGCACGACTTGGACGGAAGCTGAGAATTGGTCTGGGACGCTCTCGGGCGTCGCCGGCGTCAAGGTGTCCCTTCCCGGCCAGACCGTGCCATCAGGCTCGCTCGTGTACGCGCTCGTGAACATGAAGGCGCCCGAAGACAAGACGCTCGTGGGCTCTGAGACCGAGAACGGGTACTCTGCGACATTCACGGCCTTGGATTCCAACACGGGTCAGGAAATGGGGCCGGTGGCCATCGAGTCAGTGCCCGCGACCCTGCGATTCCTGGACAAGGTGGGCACCATCGAGATCACGAAGACCGATGCAGTCTCCGGGCGAAAGCTCGCCGGTGCCGCCTTCGACGTCATCGCATCTGACGGCACGAAGGTCGCCGAAGGAGTCACCACAAACCGATTGGGTAAGGCAGAGGTGAAGGAAGTTCCCTTCGGCACCTACCGCATCGTGGAGGTGTCAGCGCCTTCCGGATACGTCGTTGCCCCCGAGGTCACCGTTGAGCACAACGAGGAGAAGACCGCAGTGACCGTGGCCGACGAGCGCGCCAAGGCGAACGCCCTGCTCGTGAAGCGCGACGCCACCACGGCCGAGCCGGTATTGGGGGCGACGTTCGAATTGACGAAATACTCCGGCGGTTTTTGGCTCGCCGTGGACGGCGGCGCCTACACCACTGATGAGAACGGAGAAATCCTCATCGAGGATCTGGATTGGGGCAGCTACCGCCTCACCGAGACCGAGTGCGCGGGCTACGAGCTCCTGCCTCGTCCGCTGAGCTTCACGGTGGACGCATCCAACGCCAAGGGCGCGGTGGAGCCCGTGAAGGTGGGCGGGGTGCTGGGAGTGACGAACCGCCAGAAGCCCACAACGGTATCGCTCGTGAAGACCGGCACCGACGAGACGGGCGCCGACACGAAGGTTCCCGTCGATGGGGCCGAGTACGGGCTTTTCACGGAGGCCGGAGACCAGGTGGCCACGGATTGGACGGACGCCGATGGACGCATCGAGTTCACGGGCGTGCTATACGGAAAGTACTACGTGAAGGAGCTCACGGCTGCTGCGGGGTACGCCATCGACACTGAGGAACATCATTTCGAGATCACCCGCGAGAATGCGGGCGAGAGCGTGGGAATGCGCCTCACCGACAGGCAGAAGGGCGCGACGCTCACCGTCATCAAACTGGATGCAGAGGGGCACCAACGCCTGGAGGGCGCTGAGTTCGACGTGAAACGTGCGGACGGGACGCTTGTGGAGCACGTCGCGACCGATGACCTGGGCGAGGCGCGGGTACGCGAGCTTCCCTGGGGCGACTACACCTTGACGGAGACGCGCGCGCCCAAGGGCTTTGTGCTGGATACGGAGCCGCGCGAGTTCACGGTTGGCCGCGACAACGCCGATCAGGGAATCGAGATGCGCTTCGACAATGCGCGCAAGACGGGTTCGGTGGAGCTCGTGAAGACTGATGCCGAGACGGGCGCCCCGCTCGCCGGGGCCGTGTACGACCTGTATGCGACCGACGGCACCCTCGTGCGGGACGATCTACCCGCGTCCGGAGCGGACGGCAAGATCACGGTAACTGACCTGGCCTGGGGCAGCTACTACTTCAAGGAGCGCACGGCGCCCGCGGGCTATTCTGTGTCCGCCGAGCTCGTGCGGTTCGCCGTGAATGCGAGCAATGCCGATGCCGTGCAGACCATCGAGGCGACCGACAAGGCGGGCGAGGCCGCCATCACAATCGTCAAGGAGATCGATGCGTCGGATTACGTCGCCGCTCAGGGCGAGCCGACGTTCATCTTCAAGGTGGAGCGCACCGATGTGGCAACGCCCGAAAAATGGGCTACGATCAAGGCCGACACTGAGACGGTGGGCGCAGCATCGGAAACAGTGCGTCTGACGGCGACGGTGGGCGGGCTTTCCGCGACGGGCGCCTACCGCGTGACCGAGATCGACACCATGCGCTACGAGGCGCAGGGCGGTGCGTCCGCTGTCGACGTGAACGTGGCGGGCGGGGAGTCCGAAGCTGTGTTCGTTAATGAGAAGGTCGTGTCGCAGGAGCGCTCCGTGTACTCGGATGCGGACTCGGTGCTGAACATCGTCAAGGGCAATGCCAAGATCACCGGCATGACCGCCGAGTGGACCGGCGGAACTGTAACCGAGCGCACGCTCGATCCCGAGAAGCTTGACGTCGAGATCGCCTACGACGACGGCACGACGCGCCGCCTCGAGGCGAGCGAGTACACGCTTGATCCGTCAGAGCTGCCTGGCGGCGTGAACGGGGAGTACCTGGTGAACATCGCGAGCGAGCAGGGGGGCAAGACCTGGAAGGCCGCTGTTACCGTGCAGCTCGACACGCCCAAGATGCTCAAGGACTACACGGCCGCCGAGCTCCAGGTGATCGCGGACGATCTTGCAGCTAATGAGATGGAGAGCGAGTACTGGGCCGAGTTCAACTTGTACTTGCGAGAAGATCAGAAATGGTACTTCACGCTGACCGACGGAACCCGCATGGAGTTCCGAATCGTGGGCATCAACCACGACAACCGGTCCTGGGCGCAGGAGGACAAAGGAGACGTCAAAAAGGCGGGCATCACTATGCAGGCCGTGGGGCTGCTGCCGATGGCGTACCAGATGAACGAAACAGGTACAAACGAAGGTGGTTGGAAGGCGTCCGCGCTGCGTTCGAATATGAACGAGGCATCGGGCGAAATCAATCAGCTCTTCACGGATCTGCTGCCTTATGTTGCTACTGTCGATAAACTCACGAAAAACCGCAGCGATGGAACAAGAACAAATGACGAACTGGGAAAAATCGTTGCAACATCGACCGCTGACCAACTCTGGATTATGTCTTATACAGAACTTGTGGGTACTTGCAACAAGGAATATGAAGGTTTGGTCGATGAGGGCGAACAGTATGCATTTTGGGGCTCGGCTGGTCCCGACAACAATGCACCTTCTGAATCACTAAGGAAATACTACGTAGATAACTATTCTTATGCGTTTTGGTATGAGCGCTCAGTGTATCCCACGACCAGCAGCGGCTTTATGCTTGTTAGCAACATCGGGCATCCGGGCAATAATGGAATCGCGAGCTACAAACGTGGGGTTTGCCCATGCTTCTGCTTCGGAACCTCCTATGAGGAGCCGCCGGAGTACTGGATCGATGTGCCTGCGGACAACGCCGAGGCGAAGAAGCTTGGCGTTGCCGGAACTTCCCTGAAACCCGCCGACATCGTCGCTGCGGCGAACGACATCGCGACGAACAAGGATAGGAGCGCCTATTACCCCATGTACCATTCGTTCATGGAGGACGATGTGTTCATGAAGGTCAACTGGGGCGACGGGCAGACCTACAACGTGCGGATCGTCGGGTTCAACCACGACGATATCACGGGCGGCGTTGGGAAGGCGGGCATCACATGGCAGTTCGTGGATGTGCTGAACGACGCTTATCTGATGAACGATAAGCACACGAACGTTGGCGGCTGGCGCGACTCCGCGCTACGAACGAACATGAACAGCGGCACAATCTGGAGCCAGGTGCCGAAGACGCTGCAGGCTGATATCCTGGCCGTGGACAAGCTCAGCAAGAACCGCGATGACGGCACTAAAATGAGCGGCGAGCTTGAGGCCGTCGCTGCCACGGCAACGTCCGACAGGCTCTGGATCATGTCCTACCCCGAAATCGTCGACAATCTCCACTGGAGCCTTGAATGCCTCAGCGGTGAGGGCCAGCAGTACGAGTACTATACAGGGAAGGTGCCGATAACGGACAATTACAGCTATTCGGAATATTTGAAGAAGTACAAGCCGAGCAAGCCAGGCATCAGCATTGGATGGTGGATGCGATCGGTTTCTCCGACAGATGACACGAGCTATCGAGTCGTTTCCGGCGGGTACTCAACTAACGGGTCGATGTCTGCTGGATACGAGGATTGTATCTGTCCATGTTTCTCGATGGGCGAGCCGGATCCCGAGTACTGGATCGAGCGGGAGGACGGGTCGATCATGAAGCCCGCGCAGATCAATGCAGCGGCGAAGAGCATCGCATCTGATGGCGAGGCGTCTCCCTACTATGCCGAGTTCAAGAACTTCATGGACAACGGCGGGGATTGGGATGCTGCGGCGAATGCCCCAGGCGCCACCTTCGGGCAGGCGCTGGAGGATGGTTTCGGGTTGATGCACATTAAGTGGGGCGACGGGCGCGAGTACACCGCTCGCATCGTCGGGATGAACCATGATGACAAGTCGGATGGCACCGGTAAGGCAGGCCTTACCTGGCAATTCACGGGACTTCTGTACAACAGCTACGCCATGCACGGGCAGAACAAGTACAACGCCGACTACGACTCCAACAACGGCGGCTGGCGGGACACGATCCTTCGCAAGTGGATGAACCCCGATGAGCTCACCGAGGGAACGTCCATTTTGGACGGCGAGACCGACGACAACCGCGTTTGGAACAACGTGCCCGCATCGCTTCAGAGCTCGATCGTCGCTGTGGACAAGCTTTCGAAGAACCGCGACGACGGAACAACAACGAATTCTGCGCTGAAGACCATCCCGGCCACGGCCACGTCCGACAAGCTGTGGATCATGTCATACCCCGAGATCGTGGAGACCTGCTACAACGGCTGGAATGGCCTTGAGGGAGAGGGCTCTCAGTACGGCTACTGGAACGGGAAGGTCACTGCCAACTACAACAACAACGCCTGTTTGAAAAAGTACCGCCCCGGCTACACGTCCGCGTCCTTCTGGTGGGAGCGCTCCGTCAACCCGGACTACGCGACGATCTTCGCCAATGTGGGCATCAACGGCGACCCGAGCCGCTACAACAACGCGAGCTACACGAACTACGTGTGCCCCTGCTTCTGCCTCTAATCGATCTTGAATCTGGAATCCGCCCGGCGCGAGTCCGGGCGGATGACCTGAGGGAAGGAGAAATCACTGGAAGAGGAAGCCAGAGAGGCGCGAGCCTCGGCGGCTGGCGGGGACGGGTCGCCCTCACGGCTCGGCCCCGCCTACCCCGAGATCGTGGAGACCTGCTACAACGGCTGGAATGGCCTTGAGGGAGAGGGCTCTCAGTACGGCTACTGGAACGGGAAGGTCACTGCCAACTACAACAACAACGCCTGTTTGAAAAAGTACCGCCCCGGCTACACGTCCGCGTCCTTCTGGTGGGAGCGCTCCGTCAACCCGGACTACGCGACGATCTTCGCCAATGTGGGCATCAACGGCGACCCGAGCCGCTACAACAACGCGAGCTACACGAACTACGTGTGCCCCTGCTTCTGCCTCACCTTACTACTGCTGAACTACTATTCAATGCGCGCGCCGAAGACGCGGAAATTCGTGAAAGGAGGAAACGACTTGAGTGTACCGAAGTACCAGAGGAACGAGTCCAACGTGCAGTTCGTCACCAAGGCCGCCGCCCTCGAGGCGGCCGTCGGAGCCATGTGCGCACGGCTTCCCAAGAGGTGGATGGAGACCCGTGCGCGCTACATCACCGACTGCGCAAGCGACGTTCTCAAGAACGCCGTTCGCGCCAACGCCATCTGGCCCAAAACGGAGGACGACCTCGCCCGTCGCGAGGGCCACATCCAGGAGGCAGTGGGCGCATGCCAGGAGCTACAGGCGCGCCTGGACGCGCTTCTTGTCGCCCGTCCCATGAAGGCGGTGAAGGGCAAGGACGACGAAACGACGCGGATGGTCCCCTGCGTGCCCGACGGCCTTCTGTTCCAAATTACGGAGAAAGCGGAGGAGGAGGTCCGGCTGCTCAAAGGCGTCGCGAAGTCGGACAGACGACGATGGAGGGGCCGCAGGGCGCCGATCAGGGCGTGCTCAGCCCCGCAGCGGGCCGAATCTACGTACGCGCGCAAGAGGGCGGCGAGGAGGGCGAGGAAGCGCTGAGGTGCAAGGGATTATGGTGTCACGGGCGTAGGATGCGCCCTTCGGCATAGGGCCGCGTCCGATTGTTGCGGTCGTCCGCGAACAACTGGTGGGAGCGCTCCGTCAATCCGACCAACGCGACGAACTTCGCCAATGTGAACAACAACGGAGACCCGAGCAACAACAACAACGCGAGCAACACGAATGGCGTGTGCCCCTGATTCTGGCGTTAAGGGCAAAAGTAGCGGGCCGCAAGGCTTCGTGAAAGCCGATTTGGATCAGAAGGGGACGCGGCCCTGGCGGCGTTGGCCGCCGAACGGATGAGCCCTTGGGAACGTGCGGGACCGGCGGACTGGGTGAAACCCTCCGCTGTGCGGGCCGGTGCCGTGCGGGGCCGGGGCGATGGGGCGGGCGCCTTCGGGTGCCCGCTTTCTGCATGGAAAGGAACTGCGTGGGAAATCGCGAGAGCAGGGGAAAGCGGCGAGAAGAGGAGGCGCGCGAGGCGCTGATCTCGTGTATCGACTACGAGCGGATCGCCGATCCCGCAGAGCTCTTCTCCGCGAGCGTCGAGTGCGAGCGCGGCGTGCTCTGGAAGGAGTCGGTGCAGAGGTTCGCATTGAGACGGGCCTTGAACTGCGCGGAGCTCTCGCGCGAGCTTCGTGACGGAAGTTATCGCAAGCGTCCCGCGCAGCACTTCCTGCTGCACGAGAGGGGCAAGGCCAGGCGCATCTCGGCCGTGCACTTCCGGGATCGCGTCGTGCAGAAGTCGCTCTGTAAAAACTCGCTCATCCCGCTGCTCTCGCGCGGTCTCATCTACGACAACTCCGCGACGATTGAGGGCAAAGGCACGGAGTTCGCGAGGACGAGGTTCGCCAAGCACTTGAGGCGCGCCTGGGGGAGATGGGGGAGCGCGGGCTACCTCGTGCACTACGATTTCAAGAGCTACTTCGCATCGATCGACCAGAAGCGGGCCATGGGCCGGTTGGAGGGGAAGCTGCTTGGGCTCTGCCGCAACGAGGAAGAGGTTCTTTCGGTGAGAAGGGTGCTCTGGCTCGCGCGGCAGTTCATTTGCGAGGAGGATCGGGGCTTGGGCCTCGGGAACCAGACGAGCCAGATCGTCGCCGTGGAGTACGCGAGTCCCATAGATCACATGATCTGCGAGGTCTTAAGGCTCGGGCTGTTCGGGAGGTACATGGACGACGGCTACGCGTTCTGCCCCGACGGCGGGGCGGCGCGGGTGGCGCTGGGCGCCATCGAGGCCACGGCGGCCTCGCTCGGCCTTGTTCTGCACCCCCGCAAATGCGGCGTCGAGCCGGTGGGCCGAGAGCACGTCTTTCTGAAGTACACATTCAGGGTGGATGCGCGGAGCGGGCAGGTCGCGATGGCGCCCGTGGCCGAGACTTTGCGCAGGTACCGAAGGCGTCACCTGAGGCTTTGCCGTCTGGCGGCGTCAGGCGCGATCGGCATCGATGCCGTGGAGGCGTCGGAGGCCTCGTTTGGGAGCGCGGTGAAGCTGGCCACCGAGAGGGAAAGGTTGGAGGCGGAGATGGCGGGGGCATTCGCCAAGAACAGGTGCCGTGCTGGATTAGAGGGACTTGCGTAGCGGTGAAACGCCTTCAGACAGGCTAGACAAAGCGCAATGGGGGCGCAGCTTCGATGATGAGGTAGAATGGGTGGGCATTTTCGATTCGTCATTGGAATCGCAATGCAGCTTATATTTGAGGATGCCCTGTCAGGAGTCGTTGGGACGCATGAACGCAAGTCTAGAAAAGACGATCACCGCGCGACACGCGAAAGCCAAGATGGAAACCAAGAGCGCGAGAATGCCCTTCTACGACAATCTGAAGGGCATCTTGATCATCTTGGTCGTTTTAGGCCATTTCCTGAGCGGGGCTACGAGCGGGGGCATTTTGCCGGCCTGGCACCTGTTTGACTTCATCTATCTCTTCCATATGCCGTTGTTCATTTTCGCCTCCGGGCTGTTCTGCAAGCGCGTGTACGCTCCGAGCAGGGGGCTGCGCGTAGGCGTGATTATGTACTACCTACTACTTTGCTGGATGATGTACATCGCCCTGTGGCTTCCCCAGGCGGCTTTCGGCGTCGAAGAGCCGTTCAACCTGCTGACAGTGAACTCTTCGATGCCGTGGTACCTCATGGCCCTTGCCGTCTATTGCGCTCTGACGCCTGTTTTCTACGAGTTGAGACCGTCTTTCGCTATTGGTTGCGCTGTCGTCGCCTCCGTGCTTTGCGGCATGGTCGATGTGGGTAACGTTCTCAGTGCGAGCAGGGTGATCACCTTCCTCCCGTTCTTCCTCATCGGATACTACTTGGAGCCCCGGGCGATCCTGGACTTTGTCAACGGATTCGGGGAAAGGCTCCTTGTGCCGAGAGTATTCGCGATCATCATGCTTCTCGCAATTTTCCTAGCTTTCCAGATGCTCGACATCGACGAGCTTAGAGCCAGCCAGATGATCTTCACTGGTAGGGATCCGTATGCTACGGTGTTCCCTCTGGCAGGCGATCAGGGTGATATCTCGGGTTGTGCTATTCGGCTTGCAGGTTTTGCGGGCACTGCTGTGATAGGGGTATGCCTTCTGCTACTCGTGCCCCAAAGGGAGGTGGCGCTGCTCTCGAGATCGGGGCGGCACACGCTTCAGGTGTACATCTTTCATGCCTTCGTGTCCTACGCGCTGGCTTTTGCGGGAGTCGTACCCGCGCTATACGAATTGGTGCCTAGCTTTGCGGCGACTGCGATAGTTATCGCCCTCAGCGTGGCCACGACCTTTGTTTTGGGATACCCTAACTCGGTGCAGAACGGATTTAACCGGTTGAAGCGGGCGCTGGATGAACAGTTCTCTGGTGGGGATGTGTCGCAAAATGCTTGATATAGCGATGAGAGCAGACCTGTTGTGACTGCAGGGGTGCTTGATTGACTGTTGTGCGGTTACCATTGCCTGCAGTCTGTGCAGACAATGGCGAAACAGCGTGATGCCCAGATGAATACTGAGCTAAGTGGTGAAGGTTCTCAGCTAGTCAAACCTCTTGATGGATGCAAGAGGACTTAATGTATTGTGACTTGGGGCGTAACGAAGACCGCAAGGGGGCAACACGCTCATGTACGCTCATCACGTAACCGTTGTCGACGAACACCGTACAGTTGGCAGTTAGTATGTTGTATATCTTGCGAGAAACGTTACCGGACTCAACGTCAACTTTAACAAATTCCCGCTAGACTAAAGAGCGAGAGAGGCAGCAACCCATTTCCACTCAAGTTGCTGTTCACGACAACGGAAGGAACCCCATGGACGCCCGCATTTTCGAGCCGGACTGTCTCAGCGCGCCTTCATGCATTGATAAGCGCGATGATGTGGCAGATGGCGATGAGGCTACGGACGATGTTTTCGAGCCTGTTTTCTGTGAACGCATCTTCGGCAGCGGAAAGGCGGCCAAAGATGGCGATTAATCCCACGCTTGCTGCCCGAAGGAAAAAGACCGCCAAAGAC
>ENA-OUPA01000666-OUPA01000666.1-human-gut-metagenome-genome-assembly--contig:-NODE-666-length-20732-cov-6.86715_pt1 | contig 20732 bp, 18 predicted proteins | sample MGYA00237939_ERZ548770 | MGnify/ENA primary metagenome ERZ548770 (study PRJEB26490, sample SAMN05356877) | human gut metagenome | biome: terrestrial biome; feature: human-associated habitat; material...
GCGTTACGCTGAACCGCAAAATGCTTTCTGAAATTGCCATTGCAGATGAGGCGGCGTTTACCGCTCTTGTCGAGAAGGCCAAGGCTGCTTTATAAAAATCTGAGAGTGCGCCTAAGGCAGATTTTGCCTTGGGCGTTCCGTTTATTTTAGTATGAAAGAAGGGCGGATATGGGGTTCGAGCATATTTCCAGCCGCCGGAATAAATTGATTCGTGAGGCGGCGGCTCTGGCTGCTTCGGCAGAAAGACGGCGGGGGGAAGCGCGCTTTCTCTGCGAGGGGGCCCGGCTCTGTGAGGATGCTGCGCGTTCCGGGGTACAGATTGACCGCTGTTTTTTTACAGAACAGGCGCAGCGGCGGTATGGAGAATATTTGAATCGGATTCTTCCGGCAGCCCAGGAACAGTTTTTGGTGGAAGAACATGTAGCAGATCTTCTCTCCTCCACCAGAAATTCGCAGGGGATATTCTGTGTCTGTGAAACGCCAGAGAATCTGAAACAGGGAAAACAGGCTTTTTCAGGCGCCTGTGCGGTGCTTGAAAATCTTCAGGATCCGGGAAATTTGGGAACGGTGCTGCGTACAGCCGAAGCCTTGGGAATAGGCTGCGTGTTTTTGCTTGGAGATTGCTGCGACCCGCTGTCGCCCAAAGTGTTGCGGGCGTCAATGGGGGCGGTATTCCGGATATCAGTAGTTGCTGAGACGTCATCAGTCCGGCTGAGAGACCTGCTGAAGCGCAGGGGATACACCCTGTATGCGGCTGTTCCGGATGCTGCTGCAAGTCCTGTAACGGCAATTGATTTTTCTGAAGGCCTGCATGCCGTGCTGATTGGCAATGAGGGCAACGGGCTGACGAAAGAAGCGGTTGCTCTTTGTGATATACGGTTGACCATTCCAATGGCCGGCCGTGCAGAATCGCTCAACGCGTCGGCTGCCGCTACCATTCTGCTATGGGAAATGAACCGTGGAGCCGGTTATTAAAAGTATAATTGAGAACGGCGTTAAGCCGCATATCGGTTCTGTTGCATAAGACAGACAGGAAGCGGCAGCCCGGAGAAGGAGTGTGGTCGTGAAGATGAAGGAAGGAATGGATCCTCGTGTGTATTGGATTTGGGCGCAGCGTGCCTTCGGAGCGGGCAGTCCGAAGCCCTGGCAGCTGTTTCGGCGTTTTCCCGGCGGCCTTTGTGAGTTTTATGCGGGCGGACCTTCTTTATGGAACAGGATGGAGCTTGTTTCGGAACGGGAAGCAGGGATGCTCTACTCCTACGGAATTTCTCAGGCGCAGGCCCTGCTGGAGTACTGTTATAAATGCGGGCAAGAGGTCATCACGCCGGAGTGTGAAAAATATCCCGAGGCACTGAGGAATATTTTTGACCCTCCTGCGGTACTGTATCTAAAAGGTAAGCTGCCTGACGTGGACCGTATTCCCACTGTGGCCATAGTGGGGGCCAGAAAAGCGGCCGAGGCTTCCGTCAGGGCTGCCGAAGCGTTCGGTTATCAGCTGGCCTCCGGCGGGGCGGTGGTAGTGAGCGGGTGTGCGCTGGGAATTGACGCCGCCTCACTGATGGGTGCTCTGAGCGCTGCGGGAACGCCGGTAAGCGTGCTTCCTACGTCGCTTGACAGCAATTATGTGGTCAGAAACGCGGCTTTGCGCAGTTCTATCCTGGAGCGTGGCGGCTGCCTGTTGACAGAGCAGGCTACGGAACAAAACATCCATCAGGGAACCTTCCAGGTGCGCAACCGAATCATTTCCGGTCTCAGCTGGGGCGCCCTTATCATTCAGGCAGCCCGGCGCAGCGGTACTCTCATTACAGCCCACCATGCCCAAGAACAGAACCGGGATGTCTTTGTTTATCCAGGAAAACCAGGGGATGAGTCGTATGAGGGCAGCAGGCTGCTTCTGGAGGATGGGGCCAAGGCGGTTTCCTGCGGTGAGGAAATTTTGGAGGAATATCAACATCGTATTCAGGCAGCGAGAAGTTCCGAGCCGATCGATCTAACCGGCCTGTTTGACGAACTGGAAGTTCCCGCTTCCTCGGGATTGGAAGAATTGGCTGATTCCGGTACGGGGAGAACCCTCTCGGAAAATGCGGAAAAGGTATTGGGCGTCTTGGAGAAAACGCCTGTTCATGTCTCCATGCTGGAAGAAAAAACGGGCCTGCCCGCCTCCTCTGTGCTGGCTGTCTTGACGGAGTTGGAATTGGAAGGGATCATCCGGTCCTACCCTGGCCGGCGATATAGCCGCGCTTGAATTTCCATAATAAATAGTGTAAAATAATAAAGTTTACTCGCACCGCTGAAACTCAGGCGGCGAAGCAATGTTTGGAAGCGTTTTCTAACTGGGGCCATATTGTCAGACCGCACAATATGGGAATCCCGAAGAAAGGATTGGTCATTTTCATGTCAAAATTGGTGATTGTGGAGTCGCCTTCCAAGGCGAAAACCATTCAAAAATATTTGGGCGATGGGTATGAGGTTATCGCCTCTATGGGCCATGTGAGGGACCTGCCCAAAGCCAGGCTCTGCGTGGACGTCAAAGATAATTTTAAGCCCAAGTACAGCATTATCAAAGGAAAAGAGAAGCTGGTTAAGGAGCTGAAAGAAGCCGCCGCTCATTCGGACGGCGTGCTCCTGGCCACTGACCCTGATAGAGAGGGGGAGGCAATCTCCTGGCATCTGGCTTATATTTTGGGCCTTGACGAGCATGCGCAGGATCGTGTGACCTTCAATGAGATCACAAAGACCGGCGTAAAAGAGGGAATGTCAAATCCCCGGGAAATTGATTTGGATTTGGTAAATGCCCAGCAGGCCCGCCGGATTCTGGACCGTCTGGTGGGCTATACTCTCAGCCCCTTCCTGGCCAAAACCATTCGCCGCGGGCTTTCTGCGGGCCGTGTGCAGTCTGTAGCTGTGCGGATGGTAGTGGACCGTGAAGAGGAAATCCGGGCCTTTGTGCCTCAGGAATATTGGAGCATTGATGCAAAATTGACTGCTCCCCCTTCGAAAGCTGTCTTTGCCGCCGCTTTCTATGGGGATGAAAACGGAGAAATCAAAATCGGCTCCAAGGAGGAATCCGATAAACTGTTCGCTGAGCTGAAGCAGGAAGAATTCCTTGTCAGCGCTGTGAAAAAGGGGAAGAAGAACCGTTCTCCCGCCCCGCCGTTTATCACGTCGACCCTGCAGCAGGAGGCTTCCAGAAAGCTGGGCTTTCAGGCCCGCCGCACGATGAAAGCGGCCCAGGAGCTGTATGAGGGCGTGGAGATCAAGGGCCAGGGCTCTATGGGTCTCATTACCTACATGAGGACTGACTCACTGCGCATTTCCGAAGATGCCATCCGGGAAGCCACGGAATATATTGAAACCAGATGGGGCGGGAAGTATCTGCCTTCCAAGCCCAGACACTTCAAATCCAGGGCCAATGCCCAGGACGGTCATGAGGCCATCCGCCCCGCTTCCATTGCCATTACGCCGGAGGCGGTGAAGGATTCCCTTACTGCGGACCAGTATAAGCTCTACAAACTTATCTGGGAAAGGTTCATTGCCTGCCAAATGGCCAACTGTGTCCTGAATACCACACAGGCAACCATAAGCGCCGGAAAATATATCTTTAAGGCGTCCGGCTTCAATGTGGCGTTTGAGGGTTTTACCGCTCTCTATGAGGAGAGCAAGGACGAGGAAGAAAAGGCTGGCAAGGATCTGCCGCCCTTGGAAGAAGGCATGAAGCTGAAGGTGAAGGATCTGAAGGGAAACCAACACTTCACACAGCCGCCTCCCCGTTTTACGGAAGCCTCCCTGATCAAGACGCTGGAAGAAAACGGGATTGGCCGCCCCTCCACTTACGCCGCCACAATCTCCACCATCACCAGCCGGGAATATGTGATCCGTGAGGGAAAGGCGTTTAAGCCGACGGAGCTTGGAGAAGTGATCACCAAGCTGATGAAGGAACGCTTCCCAAAGATTGTCAACGTGAAATTTACAGCTCAGGTGGAGGATGAACTGGACTCGGTGCAGCGGGGCGATGAAGAGTGGGTGGAAACTCTCCGCCGCTTCTATGACGATTTTGACAAGACTGTGCAGGCCGCGAAGAAAGACATGGATGGCGTCAAGATCCGTCTGAAAGAGGATGAGACGGACGTTATCTGCGAAAAATGCGGCAGGAACATGGTGGTAAAGGTTGGCCGGTACGGGAAATTTCTGGCCTGCCCTGGATATCCGGAGTGCAAGAACATCAAAAAGATTGTCAATGACACCGGAGCGGCGTGTCCCAAATGCGGCGGGAAAATCATCGAGCGGAAATCGAAAAAGGGCCGCGTGTTCTATGGCTGCAGCGAATATCCCAAATGTGATTTTGTCTCTTGGGATCCGCCTTCGAAGGAGAAATGCCCTGTTTGCGGGAAGACGCTGCTGCAGAAAAAGAGCAAGGATAAGACTCTGTATTGCGTGACGCCGGACTGCCCTTTCGAGGGGAAGAAACCGGCTGACACCGAGGAATGAACCCTGGGCGCGGGAAGGAATGCGGGCCCGATGTAAAGCTGGATCGGAAAGGAGCGGCGGAGATGCCTGATCAGAAGGTAAAGGTGCTGGGGGCGGGCCTGGCCGGCTGTGAGGCCGCCTGGCAGATTGCGAACCATGGCATACTGGTGGAACTGTGGGAAATGAAGCCTGCAAAGTACTCTCCCGCCCATCGGAGCGAGGGCTTCGCGGAGCTGATCTGTTCCAACTCCCTGAAGGCAGCCCGGCTGGACAGCGCAGCTGGGCTGCTGAAGGAAGAGATGCGTCGCTTCGGCTCTCTGCTGACCGAGTGCGCCCGCAAAAGCCAGGTGCCCGCCGGAGGGGCCCTGGCGGTGGACCGGGAAGAATTTTCCCGGCTGGCGACCATGGAAATGGAACGGCACCCTCTCATCGAAATTCATCGGGGAGAGGTGACGGAAATCCCCCGGGGACCGGCGGTAATTGCCACCGGCCCTCTCACTTCAGAGGCCCTTTCGGAACAGATTCAGAGGCTCTGCGGCGGCAGTCTGAGTTTCTTTGATGCTGCGGCCCCCATAGTGACGCGGGAAAGCCTTGACATGGAACAATGCTTTGCAGCGTCCAGGTACGGTAAAGGGGACAGCGACTATATCAACTGTCCGATGAATAAAGAACAGTATGACCTCTTTGCCGATGAACTGGTGCGTGCGGAGCGGGCGCCGGTACACAGCTTTGATGCGGGGAACCCCAAGGTATATGAGGGATGCATGCCCATCGAGGTACTGGCGGCCAGGGGGCACGACGCCATCCGGTTCGGCCCTATGAAACCGGTAGGGCTCAGGGACCCAAAAACCGGACACCGGCCCTGGGCTGTGCTTCAGTTACGCACAGAAAATCTGGAGAACACGCTTTATAACCTGGTTGGGTTTCAGACCAATTTGAAGTTTGGCGAGCAGAAGCGGGTCTTCCGCATGATACCCGGACTTGCCCATGCTGAGTTCGTCCGGTTCGGCGTCATGCACCGGAATACCTTTCTCAACTCTCCTCAGGTTCTGCAGGGGGATTTTTCCCTGCGGCTGCGGCCTGAATTGTTTTTTGCAGGCCAGATCACCGGGGTGGAGGGCTATATGGAATCCGCCTCCTCCGGGATTTCAGCGGGGCTCAATATGGTACGCAGGATCAGGGGACAGGAACCGCTGATCCTGCCGGAAACCTCTATGATGGGTGCTTTGAGCCGCTATGTGGCCGGATATACGGGAAAGGATTTTCAGCCTATGGGGGCAAATTTCGGCGTGCTGCCGCCTCTAAGGGAGCAGATAAGAGATAAGCGGGAACGCTATATGGCTCTGTCTGTCCGGGCGCTGACGGATTTGGAAGAGTACTGTAAAATGGCAGGCGTTGTATTGCAAAAGGAACCGGATTGAGAGCCGGACGGATTTTCCATTGGAAGGGAGCATGTGTGAAATATGAAGATCATAGTCGATGCCTTTGGCGGGGACCATGCGCCGGAGGAAATTTTGCTGGGGTGCGCCCAGGCGATGGAAGAGCTTGGGGTGGAAATCCTGCTTTCCGGCGATCAGAAGAGGCTGGAATCCGCAGCGGCTAAGCTGAATTTGTCAGAGCAGCTTGCCCATATGGAAATCCTCCACTGCTCTGAGGTGCTGACCATGGAGGACGAGCCTGCCAGCGTGGTGAAGGAAAAGGCGGGAAGTTCCATGGCCGTAGGCCTGAAAGCATTGGCAGAAGGAAAAGGAGATGCCTTCGCCAGCGCTGGAAACAGCGGGGCCCTGGTGGTGGGGGCCACCACCATCGTCAAACGGATCCGCGGTGTAAGAAGAGTGTCCTTTGCTCCGATTCTGCCAAAATTTGAGGGCTTTTTTATGCTCAACGACGGAGGCGCCAACGTGGATTGCCGTCCGGAAATGCTGCTGCAGTTCGGCATCATGGGCTCGGCGTATATGAAGAAGGTGATGGGGATAGAAAATCCCCGGGTAGGCCTTGCTAACGTGGGTTCTGAAGACCATAAGGGGGACGAGCTGAGGCAGGAAGCGCTGGCGCTGCTGCGAGCTTGTCCGTCCATCCGATTCGTGGGAAATGTGGAGGCACGGGATATCCCCTATGACGCGGCCGACGTAGTGGTTGCCGACGGCTTCACCGGCAATATGATGCTGAAGCTCTATGAAGGCGTGGCTATGGCTGTGATGGATAAAATGAAGGGTGTCTTTCAAAAGAGCCTCCTTAACAAGCTGGCGGCATCCGTGGTGTACGGCGACATGAAAGCCTTGAAAAAGTCCATGGATTACAATGAATACGGCGGAGCGCCCATTATGGGAGCGTCAAAACCTGTGTTCAAAATTCATGGCAGTGCAAAAGCGTCTACCGTCAAAAATGCGCTGCGGCTGACCAGAGACTACGCACAGTCCGGCATTATCGAAGAGATTGCCAGGGCAGTGGGCAAAAAGGAAGAAACATTATGAGACCACTGGAAGAATACGAAAAGCTGATTGGCTACAGGTTCCGGGACAGAAAACTTTTGGAGACGGCCCTCACCCATTCTTCCTATGCCAACGAACACAAGTGCAAAAGCTATGAGAGATTGGAATTTTTAGGAGACTCTGTGCTGGGGTTTGTGGCGGCGGAATATCTGTTTCATCATTTTCCCGAGCTGCCTGAGGGACAGCTAACCAAAAACCGTGCCGCCCTGGTCTGCGAAAAATCCCTGTGCGGCTTTTCAAAATCTCTGCAGGCAGGTGATTTCCTGCGGCTGAGCCATGGTGAGCTGCATTCCGGAGGAAAAGAGAGGCCCAGTATTCTGGCGGATGTTTTCGAGTCCACCACCGCAGCAATCTATCTGGACAGCGGAGATTTGGAACAGGCGAAGAAATTTATTCTCACCTTTCTTGCCCCTGCTGCCAAAGCCCAGAATGTAAAACCGTTTAAGGACTATAAAACCACCCTTCAGGAGATCATCCAGCAGAACCCGGAGGAAAAGCTCAACTATGTGGTGATTGGGGAAAGCGGCCCCGACCACGACAAGCATTTTACCGTAGAGGTTCATCTGAACAGCAATGTGATCGGCAAGGGCGGCGGACGCAGCAAGAAAGAGGCTGAGCAACAGGCTGCAAGGGAAGCATTGGAGCTGATGGGTTATTAAACACGCCAATATCTCAATTTTTGTTCCTCATGTCGGCTGTCCCCGCCAATGCAGTTTCTGCAATCAGCATGCCATCACAGGAGAGGCTGAAGCGCCTGCTGCAGCGGATGTGAGAGAGACTGCCGCACAATCGGCTGCCCAGTTGGGGGAGCGGGTGCATTCCGCGGAAATCGCCTTTTTCGGCGGCAGTTTTACCGCTGTCCCCCGGGATTACATGGTTTCGCTGCTGGAGGCGGCGCATGAGTCTGTAAAGGAATTTGGTTTTGCAGGAATCCGATGTTCAACCCGTCCGGACGCTGTAGGGGAAGAAGTACTGTACCTTCTGAAAAAATATGGTGTTACCGCAGTGGAGCTGGGAGCGCAGTCCATGGATGACGAGGTGCTCTCTCTCAACCGGCGGGGGCATACGTCGGGGCAAACAGAGGCTGCTGCTCAGCGGGTTAAGGCGTTCGGGTTTCAGCTGGGCCTGCAGATGATGACCGGCCTGTACGGCGACACAGACGGCCGCGCCTTGGAAACGGCGGAACGGATGATAGCCCTGAAGCCGTCGACAGTGCGGATTTATCCCACTGTTGTCCTGCAGGGGACTTATCTTGCCGAGCTTTATGCACGGGGGGAATACACCCCGCAAACATTGGAAGAGGCGGTGACGCTTTGCGCTCTCCTGCTGCCCTTGTTTGAAGATGCCGGAATTAAGGTGATCCGAATGGGGCTTCATGCCCAGACGGCTGTGGAAGCACAGAAATTGGCGGGTCCGTATCATCCTGCGTTTCGGGAATTAGTGCAGAGCCGTGTATTCCTGGAAAAGCTTCTCTCCTGCCTTGAGAAGCCGGGCAGATATGTGGTCCGCGTCCATCCTCAAAGCATATCCGTTGCTCTGGGACAAGGGAAGAAGAATAGGGAGATACTGAGGCAAGAGGGCTTACTTGTCACCTTCCTGCAGGATGAGGCCGTGCCCAGAGGCTTGTTTTCAGTGGATGGATCTGGAAACTCGGTTTAAGCTGAGATCAATTCTGACCTGGAAGGGCAGCACGTCCCTTCCGTCTTGAGAGGAATTTGCGTACATGATTTTAAAATCTTTGGAACTGCAGGGGTTTAAAACCTTTCCGGACAAGACGACGCTGACCTTTGAGCGGGGCATCACTTCTGTGGTGGGACCGAATGGCAGCGGCAAGAGCAACATCAGCGACGCTATGCGTTGGGTGCTTGGCGAACAATCGGTCCGCACCCTGCGTTGTTCCAAAATGGAAGACGTCATCTTCGGCGGGACGCCCCAGCGGAAAGCGCAGGGCTTTGCGGAGGTTACCCTGACCATTGACAACACAGACCGCCGCCTGCCTTTTGACAATGATACTGTAGCTGTGAGCCGCCGGTATTACCGGTCCGGGGAAAGCGAATATCTGATCAATAAGGCAACTGTGCGGTTGAAGGATATCAATGAGCTGTTTATGGATACAGGCCTCGGCAGGGATGGTTATTCCATCATTGGACAGGGAAAAATCGACAGTATTGTGGCCGCACGTTCCGAGGACAGGCGGGAGATTTTTGAAGAGGCGGCAGGAATTTCACGTTACCGCTACCGAAAAGAGGAATCGGAACGCAGGCTTTCCAGAGCGGAGGAAAATCTGGTACGCCTGCGGGATATTCTTTCTGAGCTTGAGGACCGGGTGGAGCCTCTGCGGGTTCAGGCAGAAAAAGCGGAGCAGTTTATTGCCTTTGACGCGGAAAAGAAGGAATTGGAAATCGGTATTTGGCTGGAAACTTTGGAGAGATCCGGCAAGGTTTTGCGGGAGCATGAGGAAAAAATTTCCCTTGCCCGCGCCCAGCATGAGGAGATCGAAGAAGAACTGGAGCAGATTGCTGTCAGAATAGAGCAAAACTATCGTGAGACCAATGACTGCACGGCGCAGATGGATGCTGCCAGGAACGAGGCGGCTGATTTGGACGGACAGGCCGTCCGTACGGAAGGAGAAATCGGACTGCTGCGCAACGAAATCTCCCACAATTCCCAGGATGTCCGCCGTTTGCAGGAGCAGATCGAGGCCGCGGCAGCTTCCGGGGAGGATATCGACCGAGAAATTGCCGGGAAGCAGGCGGAGATTACCGGGAAAGAACGCAGTATTGAGGAGAGCAGAGACAAGCTGTTGACCTTTACACAGCGGCTGGAAGAATTGCGCCAGGGCGCAGATGAAGCCACGCGCCAAATCGAGCAGGCCGCTCTTGTTCTGGCAGAGCGAAATGCAGCGCTGGCTGAAGAACGGATTCGGCTTTCCTCTGCAAGGTCGTCGGCTGCAGAGCTTCAGCTGCGCGCAGGTTCCATCGAGGAAAGCGTGCTGCGCAGCGAGGCAAGAAAAAAGGCGCTGGAAGAGGAAATATCGGAGCTGGAAGAGATGCGCTCCGATATCGAACATACCATCGAAGCGCAGGAAAATGCGGTAAAGGGATATGAGCTTCGGCTGGATGGCCGCAGAAAAAAAGCGCAGGCAGCCGGGGAAGAGCTCAACAGGGCTACGCTGGACGCCAACGAACAGCTGCGGCGGGCAAAACTGTTGGAGGATCTGGAGCGGAACTTGGAAGGTTTTGCCCAAAGCGTCAAAGCGGTCATGAAGGAGGCCGGCCGGGGAATGCTGACCGGCGTCTGCGGACCTGTGACAAAGCTGCTGAGCGTTCCCAGGGAATACGCTGTGGCTCTGGAGACTGCGCTGGGCGCCGCCATGCAGAATGTGGTGGTGGAATCAGAGCAGGATGCGAAAAAGGCGATCAGCCTGTTGAAGCAACGGGATCTGGGCAGGGCCACTTTTCTGCCTCTGACTACCATTCGCGGCACTGTGTTGGATAAGCGGGAGATGGAGGAACTTCCCGGTTTTGTGGGAATCGCTTCCGAGCTGTGCCGTTGTGACCCAAAATACAGCGGTATCCGGGATTCCCTGCTGGGCAGGGTAGCGGTGGCCGAGGATCTGGACAGCGCTGTAAGCATTGCCAAGCGCATGAAATACCGTTTTCGCATCGTCAGCCTGGACGGTCAGGTGGTCAATGCGGGCGGGTCTCTGACCGGCGGCTCCCGGGCGCGCAATTCCGGCCTGCTGAGCAGGGCGTCCGAGATTGAACGAATCCGGGAAAAAGCCGCTGTACTCCAGAAGAAAGCCGAGCAGGCTGCAGCTGAATTGAAGGCGCGGCAGACAGAGCTTTCTTCCTGCGAAGCGGAGCTGGACGCTGCGAAGGGAGAGCTCTCCTCCAGCCAGGAGGACCGGATTAAGCTGGTTTCTGAATACGCCCGCGCAGTCCGGGAGCTGGAAAGCGTCCGGCTGGAGGCAGAAAACCTTTCCAGGGAACAGCAGGATTCCAGCGCAAGGCTGGAAGAGCTGGAAGCGGCGGGCCGACTCTCTGCGGAGAAGATTGCTGAGCTGGAAAGCCAGGTGCAGGAGGCGGACGAAACTGCCAAAACCCTGACCGGAAGCAGAGAAGAGCAGATTTCCCGGTGCGACGATATTTCCCAGACAATCCAGGAAATTCGTTTGGGAGAATTTGCCGCTCAGAAGGACAGGGATGCACTGCTGGCTGCTGTGGCGGAGCTTCAAGCCAGAAAACTGCACAGCAGCGGAACGGTACAAAAGCTGAGAGAGGAAATAGGGGCTCTGGAAGCGGAGACACACAGGCTTGAAGAGGAAATCCGCCTGCAGGCAGAAAAAGCCGCCCACTTGAAGGCAGAGGCGGAGGAAAAGCGGACCGGAGCAAAAAGAACGGCAGAAAAACGCACTTCGCTGGAGCAGGAGGCAGGTGAACTGCGCGTCAGGGAACGGGAGACCGGAGCCCGGCGGGAAAATGTCGGCCATGAGCTGGCAAGGCTGCAGGAGCGCAGCGAGAACCTGCAGCGGGAATACGATACCATCATTTCCAGGCTTTGGGAGGAGTATGAGCTCACCCGCAGAGAGGCCGAGGAGATCGGCAAAAAAATTGAAGACCTGCCTGCAGCCCAAAAACGTCTCAACGAGCTGAAGAACCGGATCAAGGCGCTGGGCGCTGTGAATGTGGGCGCCGTGGTGGAATATAAGGAGGTTTCTGAACGCTATCAATTTCTCAAAGGACAGATTGAAGATGTGGAGAAATCGAAGGAAGAGCTGCTCAAGCTGATCGGCGAGCTCACCAAGCAGATGCGGGAACAGTTTGTAGAGCGGTTCGGAGAGATCAATCGGAATTTCGGCACAATTTTCCGGGAACTGTTTGGAGGCGGCGCGGCAGAGCTCTCCTTTACAGATGAGAGCGATGTGCTCAATTCCGGCATTGAAATCAAGGTGCATCCTCCCGGCAAGATCGTCACCCATATCGAGTCCCTGTCAGGCGGGGAAAAGGCGCTGGTAGCCATTTCCATCTACTTTGCCATCATGCGGGTCAATCCGCCGCCCTTTTGTGTGCTGGATGAGATTGAGGCCGCCTTGGATGATGTGAATGTGGCGCGGTATGCGCAGTATCTGCGGCGTATGAGCGGAAATTCCCAGTTTATCACCATCACCCACCGGCGGGGTACTATGGAAGGGTCCGATATGCTCTACGGCGTCACGATGCAGGATCAGGGCATTTCCAAGCTGTTGGCCCTGAAGACGGAAGAGGCGGTAGAGCAGCTGGGCTGACTGGGACGGGGTAGAAATTTACAGGAGAAAAGGGAGAACATGACATGGGCTTTTTTGACAAAATCAGAGATGGGCTGAAAAAGACCCGGGAGAGTATCAGCGGGCAGATTACCCAAATGGTCAACTCCTTCACAAAAATTGACGAAGAGCTCTTTGAGGAGCTGGAAGAGCTGCTGGTGATGGGAGATGTGGGAGTAACTACCTCGCAATTTGTCACCGGGGAGCTTCGCAAAAAGATCAAGGAGAAGGGGATTACGGATCCGTCTCTCATTATGGATGAGCTGAAGGCGATTGTGGCGGAGCTGCTCGCCGGAGACGACAGCCTCCACATTTCCACCAAGCCGTCCGTCATTTTGGTGATCGGCGTCAACGGCGTGGGCAAGACCACCACAATCGGAAAGCTTGCTTCCCGGCTGAAGTCAGAAGGAAAATCGGTAATCTTGGGGGCGGCGGACACCTTTCGCGCTGCGGCGATCGAGCAGTTGGAGATTTGGGCGGAGCGGGCAGGCGTGCCGCTGATTAAGCACGGAGAAGGCGCAGACCCGGCGGCTGTGGTATTCGACACCATTGCGGCGGCCAAGGCGCGGGACTGCGATGTTATCATCTGCGATACGGCGGGAAGGCTGCACAATAAGAAAAACCTGATGGACGAGCTCTCAAAAATATCCCGCATCATCGACCGGGAGCTGCCTGGCTGTGACCGTGAAACCCTGCTGGTACTGGATGCGGCCACGGGACAGAATGCGGTGAACCAGGCCCGGGAGTTCCAAAGCGCGGCGGGCATCACCGGAATCGTGCTCACAAAGCTGGACGGAACGCCAAAGGGGGGCGTTGTGCTGCCCATCAAGCAGGATCTGGGCCTGCCGGTGAAATTCATCGGCGTGGGGGAACAGGTGGACGACCTGCAGCCGTTTGATGCGGTTTCCTTTGCCGCCGCCCTGTTCGATATTGAGAAGGATGACGGCGGATCCATTCTGGAGCAGGATGATGGTGTTGAGCCGGAGCCCTGGGAGGAAGAACAGCCCCTGCCGGAAACGGAGGAGGAAGCTGAGGCTTTTGAAACAGCGGAAGTGGAACAGGAGGGATTAGAGCCAGAAGCCGAAGAACCCGGACAGGCGGCTGCCGAAGAGGAAGTTCGTCTGGAGAAGAAGAAAAAGCGTTTCTGGCCCTTTGGACGGAAAAAGGACGAAAGCGGGGAGGAATCGGAATGAAATTTGTAATCGCGACCCATAATCAGGGTAAAATCATTGAGTTCAGGCGTATGCTGGAACCCATGGGAATCGAAGTGGTAATGGCTGAACTTTCCGAGCCGGAGGAGACGGGAAAAACCTTTGGGGAAAACGCCTATATCAAGGCGGAATCCGCCTGCCGGGAAACCGGGCTGCCCGCCGTGGCGGATGATTCCGGTCTGTGTGTGGACTATCTGGACGGCGCGCCGGGAATCTATTCCGCCCGCTTTGCGGAACCGGGCAAGCGCAGGCTCACCGTGCTGGAAAAGCTGCGCGGCGTGCCGGAAGAACAGCGGGGCGCCCATTTTGTCAGCGCCGTATGCTGTGTGTTTCCCAACGGCGACCGGATTGATGCCGAGGGGAAGTGCTTCGGTGTCATCGCTCAGGAGTCCCGGGGTGAGAACGGCTTTGGCTATGATTCTATCTTTGTTCAGGATGGCAGGACCTTTGGCGAGATGTCCGATCAGGAAAAAGATGCCCGTAGCCACAGAGGCAAGGCTTTTGAGGAATTTGAGAGGAAGCTGAAAGAATATTTGGAGGGTCTGGAAAAGGAAAGCGTATGATGGAATTGAAAAAAGTGGATAGGGGCAATTTGGAGGCTATGCTCTCCCTAGAAGTGGATAAAGGGCAGGAAAGCTTTGTGGCTCCCAATGTGGTAAGCCTTGCCGAAGCCTACGTAGCCGTTACCTCAGGATTTGCTGCTCTCCCCTTTGGCATCTACGAAGACGGCGTACCGGTGGGATTTGTGATGTTTGGATACGGCCAGGATCCTGAATCTCCCCCTGTTGCCAAGAATAACTATTGTATCTGGCGGTTTATGATCGACAAGGCTTACCAGCACCGTGGGTTAGGTCGTAAGGCTTTAGATATCTGTCTGGAGTATCTTAGAACCTATCCCTGCGGAAGAGCAGAGTATTGCTGGCTTTCGTATGAACCGGAAAACGAGAAGGCGAGAAGCCTATATAGAAGCGCAGGATTCCGGGAAAACGGTGAGGTTTGTGGGGGAGAATTTGTAAGCGTACGAAAGCTGTGATGGAGAAGTGCCTTTGGCTGTGCCGAAGCGCAGCCGAATGTAAATTTGTAGGATAGAAAAAAGGAGAAATTATGTTAACTAGTAAACAACGGGCGTATCTGCGCTCTTTGGCAGTCAATGAAGACACCATTTTGATGGTGGGAAAATCCGGCATGGGACCGGAAGTGGTCAAGCAGGCGGACGACGCCCTGGAAAAGCGGGAGCTGATCAAAGGACGCGTGCTGCCGGAAACCTCGCCGATCTCCCCCAGAGAAGCAGCGGAGGAGCTTGCCGGAAAGACAGACAGCGAAGTGGTGCAGGTGATCGGTTCGAAATTCGTGCTGTACCGTAGAAAGAAAAAAGATCCGAAAATTGTATTGCCCCGCTGAATCCGGGAGGCGTGTGTTTTGAAAACAGGTATCTACGGGGGGACCTTCAACCCCATCCATCTGGGCCACCTTCATATTTTGCAGGAATTTATCCGAAGGCTGTCGCTGGATCGGGTGCTGCTGATCCCTACCCGTATTCCGCCCCACAAGCAGGCAGAGTCCTTGGCGGAGGCAGAGGATCGTTTGGAAATGTGCAGGCTTGCGGCGGAGGAAATCACAGAGGCGCCTGTTCTGCTCTCCCGATTGGAGCTGTCCCGGGAAGGAAAAAGCTATACGGCAGAGACCCTGGAAGAGTTAAAGCGGGAATTTCCTGGAGATGAGTTTTATTTGCTGATGGGGGAAGACATGTTTTTGACGGTGGACCGCTGGTATCGCCCGGAAACGATCTTTGCCCTGGCGAAAATCTGTGCCTCTCCGCGCAGCGCAGATGGGTTCAGGCAACTGGAGGAGAAAAAGCGGGAACTGGAAGACCGCTTTGGCGCTCGCTGCTGTGTGGAGGACATCCCTTACTGGAAGATTTCTTCCACAGAAATTCGGAAAATGGCGGCAGCCGGAGAAGAGCTGAACGGCATGACGCCCGTTTCAGTTGCAAAGTATATCCGGGAGCACAAGCTCTACGAAAAAGGAGGCCGGCGGGAATGACCTATGAACAGTGCGAGTGTGAAGTGCGTCAGCGGCTGTCGGAAAAGCGCTTTTACCACTCCCAGTGTGTGGCGGAGGAAGCGGCCCGTTTGGCCGTACTCTACGGCGCGGACCCGGAAAAGGCCAGGCTGGCGGGGCTTCTGCACGATATTCTGAAAGACACGCCCGCGGAGGAGCAGTTGAAAATCCTTCAGGGCTTTGGTATAATGATGAACGATACCGAACTGGCCAACCGAAAGCTGTGGCACGCAATCAGCGGCGCCGCCTTTCTCGAGTTTGGGCTGGGAATCCGGGACCGGGAGCTGCTTTCCGCAGTAAGGTGCCATACCAGCGGCAGAAAGAATATGACGCTGCTGGAAAAGGTGCTTTTCGTGGCGGATTATATCTCCGCCGACCGGGACTATCCCGGTGTGGAAGAGCTGCGGGCCGTGGCTCGGGAAAGTCTGGAAGAGGCCATAATCGAGGGTGTTGCCTTTACTGTGCAGGAATTGATGAGCCGTCGGGAACCGGTGGCTTCTGCTTCCATTGACGCCTATAACGACGCAGTTGCCGTCCTGAAGGAAAAGGAGAAATGAGAATGAATTCTTTGGAATTGGCTGGGCGTGCCGCCCGGCTTTTAGATGACAAAAAAGCGCAGAGAATCAATGTGATCAAAATAGAGGATATTTCCAGCATTGCAGATTATTTTGTCATTGCCACCGGTACCAGCAGCACCCATGTGAGATCTCTCGCGGATGAGGTGGAGGAAAAGCTGAAAGCGGAAGAGGCATTGCAGCCCCGGGTGGAGGGTTACCGCTCTAATTCCTGGATTCTGCTGGACTATGGCAATGTGGTGGTTCACGTGTTTACCCAGGAAGCCCGCGACTTTTATGATCTGGACAGATTGTGGGCGGACGGAGCCAAGGTGGATTGGCAGGCAGAGGAATGACAGAATGCCGCTGTGCGTTTGTATACGCTGCCGCCCGGACAGGCGCAGGATCGGATAAAAACTAGGATAAATCATGGAAAGGTCGAATGGATATGAAATATGAACACAAGGCCGTGGAGCCGAAGTGGCAGGAAAAGTGGGAGGAGGCCGGCGTTTTCCATGCGGTAAACGGTTCGGACAAGCCCAAATATTACGCTCTCATTGAGTTCCCCTATCCCTCGGGACAGGGACTGCATGTGGGCCATCCCCGCCCCTATACCGCGCTGGACGTGGTGGCGAGAAAGCGCAGGCTCCAGGGATACAATGTGTTGTATCCCATAGGCTGGGATGCCTTTGGCCTGCCCACGGAAAATTACGCCATCAAGAACCATGTCCATCCGGCAGAGGTCACAAAGCAGAACATAGCCCGTTTCAAAAAACAGATTCAGTCCCTGGGCATTTCTTTCGACTGGAGCAGGGAGTTCAGCACCACGGATCCCGACTATTACAAGTGGACCCAGTGGATCTTCCTGCAGCTGTTTAAAAAGGGTCTTGCCTATAAGAAAGAGATGAACGTCAACTGGTGTACTTCCTGCAAATGCGTTCTTGCCAATGAGGAAGTGGTCAACGGCGTGTGTGAGCGCTGCGGCAGCGAGGTGGTTCACAAGGTAAAGAGCCAGTGGATGATGAAGATTACCGATTACGCTCAGCGGCTCATCGACGACCTGGACCTGGTGGATTATCCGGAGCGGGTGAAAGCCCAGCAGAAAAACTGGATTGGCCGTTCCACCGGCGCGGAGGTGGATTTTACCACTAGCACAGGGGACAAGCTCACTGTGTACACCACCCGTCCCGATACGCTGTACGGCGCCACTTATATGGTGGTTTCTCCGGAGCATCCCTATCTTGAAAAATGGGAGGATAAGCTGCAGAACCTGGATGCAGTGCGTGCGTATCAGGAGCAGGCGGCAAAGAAATCCGATTTTGAGCGCACGGAGCTTGCCAAGGAAAAAACCGGCGTAAAGCTTGAAGGGGTTTCCGCAGTCAACCCTCTGACCGGGAAGGAAATTCCGATCTTTATCTCTGACTATGTGCTGGTTTCCTACGGGACCGGCGCCATCATGGCGGTGCCTGCCCACGATACCAGAGACTGGGAATTCGCCAGGAAGTTTGACCTGCCCATCATCGAAGTGGTGCAGGGAGGCAATGTGCAGGAGGAGGCTTTCACAGACTGCGATACAGGCGTGATGGTCAATTCCGGCATTCTCGACGGCCTGACCGTGGAGGATGCCAAAAAGAAAATCACCGAATATCTGGAGCAGTCCGGCATCGGCCGATCCAAGGTGAATTATAAGCTGCGCGATTGGGTCTTCTCCCGCCAGCGCTATTGGGGCGAACCCATCCCCGTGGTCTATTGTGAGAAATGCGGCTGGGTCCCGCTGCCGGAAAGTGAGCTCCCCTTGAAGCTGCCTGAAGTAGAATCCTACGAGCCCACGGATAACGGCGAATCCCCGCTGGCCCATATGACAGATTGGGTGAATACCACCTGCCCCCACTGCGGCGGCCCCGCCAAGCGGGAAACGGACACCATGCCCCAATGGGCGGGTTCCTCCTGGTATTTCCTGCGCTATATGGATCCCCACAACAGCGGCGCTTTTGCCTCCAAGGAGGCGCTGGATTACTGGTCCCCGGTGGACTGGTACAACGGCGGTATGGAGCACACCACCCTGCACCTGCTGTACAGCCGTTTCTGGCATAAATTCCTGTTTGACCAGGGCCTGGTGCCCACACCGGAGCCCTATCAGAAGCGTACCAGCCACGGGATGATCCTGGGTGAAAACGGCGAGAAGATGAGCAAATCCAGGGGGAACGTGGTGAATCCTGACGAAATCGTCAGCGAATACGGTGCGGACACCCTCCGCCTGTACGAGATGTTCATTGGGGATTTTGAAAAGGCCGCCCCCTGGAGCAACGCGGGTATCAAGGGCTGCCGCCGCTTTGTGGAGCGTTACTGGAACCTGCAGAATATCATTTCCCGGGAAAAGGGCGTCCGCAAAGAGTTGGAAGGCGTGTTCCATAAGACGATCAAAAAGGTCAGTGAGGACACGGAAATTCTGAAATTCAACACTGCCATCGCCGCTCTGATGACCCTGATGAATGCGGTCAGCGAGAAGGGAGATATCACAAAAGAAGAGCTCCGGCTTTTCACCATCCTGCTCAATCCTTTTGCCCCCCATATCACTGAGGAAATGTGGGCGCTCTGCGGCTTGGGCGAGGGCCTGGTAGCCCAGCAGACATGGCCGGAATACGATGAAGAGAAGTGCAAGGATGATACGGTGGAAATCGTGGTACAGGTGTGTGGAAAGGTGCGGTCCCGCCTGAATGTATCCGCTGACATTCAGAAAGATGAGGCCATAGCCGCAGCCAAGGCTGACCCGAAAATTTCCGCGGAAATTGCGGGAAAGACCGTGGTCAAGGAGATCTATGTCCCCGGCAAGCTGGTGAACATTGTGGCAAAATAACCTGTTCCTGCAGGTTGGAACGGATCCGGACCAGAGTTTGGAAGGCATAAGGCGTTTTCTGAATTCATAAGAAGAAGCAGAGGCTGCAAAGCAAATTGCAGCCTCTGCTTCTTCTTTCAACCTTTCTTTCCATCGGAAAAAGCGCTCTATTCTTTTTGCAGTCTTTTCAGCAAAAGAGTACAGAGTAATACGGCGGCCGACAAAAGAACCGCCAGCGGCAGCAGGTTCTGCCAATAAACGCCTTCCTCCGTCATCATACGGTATCCCCAGGCTGCAGGAAATATTTTTCCTGCAGATGCGAGAAAACGAGGAAGCAGGCTGATGGGAAACAGAATCCCGGACAGCATGATGGAGGGCAGAAACAGCAGCTGTGAAATCATGGTGAGCTTGGCCTGGCTTTTTACGCACAGTCCCAGGGCGCATCCCGCACTCAGAGACACTGCAAGGAAAACCGCAAGCGAACCGAAGTATAGAGGCAGGTTTCTGGGAAGTGAAGCGTCGAAAACAAAGGGAGCGGTAAGCGTGATCACCCCGCACATGATCAGCAGATGGAGAAATGCAGAGAGAGACATAGAGAGGATTCCCAGATACAGGGGTACCCCGTTGGCACTGTACATTTTCTTGACGTCACTGCCGTAATGCTCCACAAGCGAGGGCGGGAGGCCGATCAACGCTCCCATCGACACACCCATCACAGTCATGGATTGTATCAAGGTGGCTTTGGATTCCGGATTGATAGAGGTGAAAATTCCGCCCATCAGGGCATAGAACAAAAGCGGGACCACATAGCAGGTGATCAAAAGTGATTTGCTGCGGAGATCCAGCCTCCACTGCAGCGCAGTCCCATAGAGAAAAGCCTTCATTGCTGTTCCCTCCCTGTCAGCTCCATGAAATGCTGTTCCAGCGTTCCACGGTCTGTTTTAATATCCAGTACGGCGATGCCCTTCTGCCGGTACCCCTCCAGCAGGTCCAGCATTGCGTCTGCAATGTTGTCGGCAAAGAAGCTTTCGTCACCCTGCTCGGTTTTAATGGAGATGGTGTAGCGGCTGCCGGATTTTGCCGTCAGCTCTGCGGCGGTGCCGCAAAAAACAAGGCTTCCGTCTTTTAAAATGGCCAGACGGTCGCACAAGCTCTCCACCTCCGCCATGTCGTGGCTTGCAAGCAGAATGGTTTTTCCCTCTGCTTTCAGGCGGCGGATCTGACTGTGCAGGGAAACCCTGCCCTCCACATCCAGCCCGGCGGTCGGCTCATCCAGAAAGAGGAGCTCCGGATCGCCAAGAAGTGCCAGGGCAAGGTGGAGGCGGCGTTTTTGTCCGGTAGACAGCTCCAGATACTGCTTTTTTGCAAAGCTGTTGATCCCAAGGGCGGCAAGGGTGGCGGTATCGGCCTTTACACGGTTCCATTCTGCAAACAGCCGTACGGCCTCCAGCGGCCGGATGTGGGCTGGAAGGGACGACGACTGCAGCTGAATTCCCACCCTGCCGTTGACGGCGATGGCGCCGCTGTCATACCGGCGAAGGCCCTCCACACATTCCAGGGCGGTGGTTTTTCCGGCGCCGTTTCCTCCTAGCAGTGCGAAGACTTCGCCTTTTTTCACGTGAAAGCTCAGGCCCTTCAGCACGGTATGATCTCCATAGCTCTTTTTGAGGTTTTCAACCTTCACGGCATAGCTCATTCCCGATCCTCCTCAAAGGGGTTGATTCCCAGTTCTGTAAGATAGGCGTCCAGGGCCGGGCCGAGATAGGCGTTGGCAGAGGTCTGCCTGACCTTCCATTCATCATCCAG
>ENA-OUPA01000668-OUPA01000668.1-human-gut-metagenome-genome-assembly--contig:-NODE-668-length-20656-cov-4.27761_pt1 | contig 20656 bp, 16 predicted proteins | sample MGYA00237939_ERZ548770 | MGnify/ENA primary metagenome ERZ548770 (study PRJEB26490, sample SAMN05356877) | human gut metagenome | biome: terrestrial biome; feature: human-associated habitat; material...
CTGCTGTGCAGCTTGGGCAGCATCGCCTGAAGATGTGAGCCATAAAACATCGCCATGACCGTCGTTTCAATGACGTCGTTGAAATGATGCCCCAGCGCGATTTTGTTGCAGCCCAGCTCCCTCGCACGGCTGTACAGATAACCGCGGCGCATGCGCGCGCAGAGATAGCAGGGGTTGTGATCGGTGCCGTTGGCAATATCAAATATATCGGTTTCAAAAACCGTAATCGGCACATTCAGCAGCGCGGCATTTTCTTCGATCTTCCGGCGGTTGACTTCGCTGTAGCCGGGATCCATAACCAGAAAAACCGTTTCAAAATGCACCTTGCTGTGACGCTGAAGCTCCTGCATCAGCTTCGCCAGCAGCATGGAATCCTTGCCGCCGGAGATGCAGACCGCGATTTTATCCCCCTCCTGAATCAGTTCATACCGCTTGACAGCGAGGATAAACGGCTTCCAGATTTCCTTGCGATATGTAGTCAGGATGCTGCGCTCGACCCGCTGATAAAACTCGAATTCTCTTTTCATGCTTTCTTTTATTCTCCGTTACAGCGCAAAACGACCATCTTTGAAGATTACGACCTCGCGCCCGTCGCTCGTCGTGCCGATGATGGACAAATCCTCCGTGCCGACCATGAAATCCACATGCTCGCTGCTCGAAGCGTTGATTCCGCAGGCAAGCAGTTCTTCTTCGCTCAGGTCGTCGCCGCCCGGCACGCACGCCGGATAAGCCTGACCGAACGCGAAGTGGCACGCCGCGTTTTCGTCAAACAGCGTATTGTAATAGAGCAGACCGCTTTGCGCAATCGGCGAATTGACCGGAACCAGCGCGATCTCGCCCAGATAATGTGCGCCCTCATCCGACTCGATAGCTTGGCGCAGAACCTCTTCGCCCTTGTCGGCGTGGATGCCGACGATTCGTCCATGCTCCAGCGTCAGGCGAATGCCCTCGATGAGGTTGCCATCCAGCGCAAGCGGCTTGGACGCGCAGAGAACGCCGTCCACAGCGTCCCTCTGCGGCGCGGAAAAGATTTCTTCCGTCGGCATGTTCGCAACAAAGCGCACGCCGCTCTTCGCCGTGTCCGCGCCCGCCAGCCAGAGATGCTCCTTCGGCATGCCGACCATCACATCTGTGCCGAGCGCATTCCGATAGCGCAATTGGGTCAGCTTGAGTGCATTGAGCTTCGCGGCGTATTCATCCAGATAGGCGCAATGCTCGCGCCACGCCTGCACCGCGTCGCCATCCTCGCGCACGCGCACGGCGGCAAAGATGGCGTCCCAGAGCTTTTCCATCACGGCATCGTCCGTGTCATTCGGAAAGACCTTCTTCGCCCAACTCAGCACAGGCACGCTCACCACGCACCACGGGAAGCCGTTGGCAAACATATCCCGATAGAAATCCTTCAGGTCACGACCGTCCGCCTCTTTCCATCGGCGCAGTCTGTCCGGATCCACGCCGCGCAGGTTCTCCGGATCGCTTGCCGAAACCGTGATAAAGCCCGCGCCCATCTTTCCAAGCTCCGTGTTCTTCTGCACATTCCACGAATAGACCGCATCAAACACACTGTCATCCGCATGGAGATAGTGTTCGCGGTTGCAGAAGTCATCCCGCCACTCCATCACGACGTCTTTTGCGCCGAGTTCAAAGCAGGCTCTGTTCAGCATCCGCCCGAACGCCGCGCAATCCACCGGACAGCGCACGACGACCGTCTGCCCCTTCTGAACATGGATGCCGACCCCGGCGACAAGCCGCGCATACTGCATCAGCATATTTTCATTCATTTTAAATTTCCTCCCGAAAAACGATTGGGCTTTGCCCCCAACCCCGTCAAAGAAAAACGAGTTTCCTTAACCCGCCGCACGGCAAGCCCTGCGTCCATTGGCATACGCCGGCTCAAGCTCATGCGAAGCGAAGAATGGCGTTTGAATCGATTGTACAACAGGTTGCGGGAAAAAATCAAGCACTCCGATGATTTCGGGTTTTCTCAAAAGCATGATTGTGCTATAATATCGGAAGTTTCACGCATTTTTTCTCGGAGGTCATCATGGATCACTTTGATATTGCCGTCATCGGCGCGGGGCACGCGGGCTGTGAAGCCGCGCTTGCCTGTGCGCGCATGGGGCTTGATACACTGCTTCTGACGCTCAACCTGGATTCCATCGCGCTCATGCCATGCAATCCCGCAATCGGCGGCACCGGCAAGGGACATCTCGTCCGCGAGATTGACGCCCTCGGCGGCGAAATGGGGCATGCCATTGACGATACATTCATCCAATCCCGCATGCTCAACACGGGCAAAGGTCCCGCTGTCCATTCTCTGCGTGCGCAGGCGGATAAACGCGCCTATCAGCAGCGGATGAAGCAGGCTCTCTTCACTGAGCCGCATCTGACCGTTCGTCAGGGCGAATGCGGCAAATTTCTGACCGAAAACGGTGCCATCTGCGGCATCGAAACGACGACCGGCGCGTCCATTGCCTGCAAAGCGGTCGTCGTCTGCTCCGGCGTCTATATGGACAGCCGCATCATCATCGGCGAATGCAGCTGGATGGGCGGACCGCAGGGGCTTCTCTCCTCCTCTCGTCTGGCTGGTGCGCTCCGCGAGCTGGATATCTCCCTGCGCCGCTTCAAGACGGGTACACCGCCGCGTGTGGAAGAAGCGTCCATCGACTTTGATGAGATGGAAGCTCAGCCCGGCGACGAAACGATTACGCCGTTCTCCTTCATGACCGACGGCGTGCTGGAAAACCGCGCCCAATGCTACCTGACCTATACCAACGAGGAAACGCACCGCATCATCCGTGAAAACATCCATCGTGCGCCGATGTATGCCGGCACGATTCACGGAACGGGCGCACGCTACTGCCCCTCGATCGAGGACAAGATTATGCGCTTTGCGGATAAAGACCGCCACCAGCTCTTCCTTGAGCCGGAAGGACTGGACACAGTCGAATGGTATGTACAGGGACTTTCCACGTCCATGCCGGAGGATGTGCAGCTTGCCATGCTGCATACGATTCCCGGTCTGCGCCATGCCCGCGTGCTTCGTCTGGCGTATGCCATCGAATATGAGTGCATCGACCCGCTTCAGCTTCGCGCCGACCTGTCCCTGCGCACCGTGCCGGGCATGTATTTTGCCGGACAGATTAACGGCACGAGCGGCTACGAAGAAGCGGCGGCGCAGGGCATTCTCGCGGGCATCAACGCGGCGCGCTTTGTTCAGGGCAAGCCGTCCGTCATTCTCGGGCGCGACACTTCCTATCTCGGCGTACTGGTTGACGACCTGACGACGAAGGGAACGAACGAGCCTTACCGCATGATGACCAGCCGATGCGAATACCGCCTGCTTCTGCGTCAGGATAACGCAGACCTGCGCCTGACGGAAATCGGTTACAACGTCGGTTTGGCAAGCCGCGAACGGCTTGAGCGCATGCAGAAAAAGCGGCAGATGACGGAAGAAACCGTTGCGCGGCTGAAAAAGACATGGCTGCCCAAGTCCGAGCAGCTGGATGACTGGCTCGTCCGTCACGGGCAGCAGGTCGCAACAGGAAGCGTCTGCGCCGCCGATCTGCTCCGCCGTCCGGGCATCCATTATGAAGATTTGGCGGACATCGACCCGCGTTACGAACAGCTTCCGTTTGCCGTCAGCGAACAGGTCAATATCTCCCTGCGCTATGCAGGCTACATTGACAAAGAACGCCGTCAGGTCGAGTCCTTCCGGCAGGCGGAAAACCGTCTTTTGCCGCAGAATTTTGACTACATGACCCTCGACGGTCTACGCATCGAAGCGCGTCAAAAACTGACTGCCCAGCAGCCGCGTTCCATCGGCGAAGCGAGCCGCATTTCGGGCGTTTCTCCGGGAGATGTGACCGTGCTGATGGTCTGGCTGACCAAGCAGGAAGCTCTGAAGAGAGACGTTAAGGACGATAGGAACGATGGGGCTCTGCCCCAAACCCCGGCAGGGAACTGAGTTCCCTGCACCCTTCACTACGCTATCGCTGCGCGATAGCTGAGGGGAAAAAACTGCTGTATCTCTTTAAGCCGCCGCGAAGCGAAGATGGGGTCTGGGGACTGGTCCCCAGGCGGGGCATGGGGTGGCAACCCCATCGTAACCCCCGTCCCCCATCGCGAAACGATTGAAAAGACAAGAATCAGGGAGCGAAGCGTCACCTGATTCAGCTAAAGTCGCATCGAGCCGCTAATCCCGTAACCCTCAATCCCCCGCAAATCAACCGCATACAAAAGGGACTTGCTGAGTTTTGACACTGAGCAAGTCCCTTTTCATATACAGTTGTTTTCCAGTTATCGTTAAGCGATAACATTATCAAGAGGCATAGAAATTTCGTCCCCTTATGAGGCTTGGGATCAACGCCCCATCTTTACGCCTTCGCCAGCTCCACAGCAATCTGCGCCGCCGCGCGCGCGTTATTGAACGCCAGCTGAATGTTGGTCTTGAGGCTGTCGCCGCCGGTCAGCTCCACAATGTGCGCCAGCAGGAACGGCGTGATGTTCTTGCCCTTGACGTCGGCTTCGTCCGCCATCGCCATCGCCTTATCGATGACCGCGCTCATCTTGTCAAAGTCCATCGCGTACTCTTCCGGAACCGGATTGCCGATGAGCATGCCGCCCTGCAAGCCCATGCCCCACTTCGCCTTGGCAATCGCCGCAACGTCCGCCGGGGTCTTGGCGTTGCAGTCAACGCCGAAACCGCTCTTGCGGCAGTAGAATGCCGGGAAATCATCCGTGTTCAAGCCCAGCACCGGAACGCCCATCGTCTCCAGATATTCAAGCGTGCGCCCGATATCCAGAATCATCTTCGCGCCCGCGCAGACGACCGCAACCGGCGTATGCGCCAGCTCCTGCAGATCCGCGCTGACGTCCATCGTCACTTCGCCGTGACGATGCACGCCGCCGATGCCGCCGGTCGCAAAGACGTGGATGCCCGCCATGTTCGCCAGAATCATCGTGGTCGCAACGGTCGTCGCGCCCGTCAGCTTCTGCGCAACAACGATCGGCAGATCGCGGCGGCTGACCTTCAGCACGCCCTTCGCTTCGCACATGCGAACCAGTTCCGCCTCGGTCAGACCGCACTTAAGGCGTCCGTCGATAATCGCCATCGTCGCCGGAATCGCGCCCTGCTCGCGGATAATCTTCTCGACATCACGCGCAAAGCTCAGGTTCTCCGGATACGGCATGCCGTGGCTAAGAATCGTGCTTTCCAGCGCGACGACCGGCTTGCCGGTGCGAACGGCTTCCTCGATTTCGGGGGTGATGTCCATGTACGCCTTCAGATCAAAATTGCTCATTTGATATACTCCTTTACCATATTCTCAATCGCCGCGGGACTCATCTCGCGGCTGATGGTGTCGCTTGAAGAAATGGCGACCATGCCTGCGCCCATGCCGAAGGCAAGCGTATCCTCGGCAGAATAGCCGCGGCGAGTCGCGTAGATGATGCCCGCCAGCGACGCGTCGCCCGCGCCGGTCGCGTTCACCATGCCGTCAAAGGCGCGGCTCGCGCCCCAGATGGCACCCTCCGGTCCCTTGTAGAACATGCCGTCCTTGCCGAGGGACACGAACACACGGCGCACGCCCCTGCCCCGCACGATATCGCATGCCATTTCGACGTTCTCCGGTGTATCCACAGGGCAGTCGCTCAGGATTTCCAGCTCCATGCGGTTGGGCTTGATGGTGTCAAAGCATCCGATATACGGGCGAAGCTCCCTCGCCCATGCCGTGGAAACCGGATCGAGATACAGCGGTCTGTCGCAGACCTGTGACAGACGCTCGATGGTTTTTGCGGAAAGATTGCCGTCGCAGACCACCAAATCCGCCCCGCAGAGCAGGTCGCGCGACTCGTCGATAATCTGCGGATTGAGCTGCTTGATGATGTGCATATCGCTCATCGCCAGCAGCATATCGCCGTCGCCGTCCATGATGGAGATATAGCTGGAAGAACGCTCGCCGGGCAGTACGCGCGCCGCGCGCATGTCGATGCCCGCCTTTGTACACCCTTCAAGGATGCCGCGCCCCTGCACATCATCGCCTACAACGGTAATCAGCCGAACATCTTCACCCAGCCTTGCGAGATTCTCGCAGATATTCCGGCAGACACCGCCCAGAGACGTATGCAGCGAACCCGGGTTGGAATCGCGCATGATGAGCTGTCTGTCGCTCCTGCCGTGAATATCCATATTTGCGCCGCCGATACCGGCAATATAACCCATGCTCAGAAAAACCTCCCTGCTTCAAAAGCAGCTTTGCCCGCTTCCTGTATGTTCCTGCTTATTTTACCGTTTTTTGCGCTAAAATGCAAGAAAAAATGCAGCGCACTCCGTTTTCCGAACATTCTTCATAATTTTATTCTGATTTTTCGTGATTTTCTTGCTTTTCTGCCATCGTGTCGCTATAATATAGAAGATTTGCGCGGCGGTCAGTCGCGCTAAACTTCATGCACAAAGGAGTTTTCGCCATGCAGAACCAAGGTATCCGCGATGCCCGCAAGCTGGGCACGCCGAAGCTGCTGATTCTCGGACTTCAGCACATGTTCGCCATGTTTGGCGCGACGGTACTCGTTCCCGCGCTGACGGGTCTTTCCGTTTCCGCGACGCTTCTCTTTGCCGGTTTGGGCACGCTGTTCTTCCATTTCCTGACCAAGGGCAAGGTGCCTGCCTTCCTGGGCAGCTCGTTCGCTTACCTCGCCGGTTATGCCGCCATCGCGCCTAATGGCGAAACGGCTCTGCTTCCGTATGCCTGCGTCGGCGTAGCCTGCTCGGGTCTGCTGTATCTGATTCTGTCCGCGCTGGTTCGCAGCTTCGGCGCGAACCGCGTCATGCGCTTCTTCCCGCCCGTCGTCACCGGTCCGATTATCATCTGCATCGGCATGACGCTGGCAAACTCCGCCATCAACAACTGCACCGGAAGCTGGGATATCGCGCTGGTCGCCATCCTGACGGTTGTTATTTTCAACATCTGGGGCAAGGGCATGCTGCGCATCATCCCGATTCTGCTGGGCGTACTGATTTCTTACGCTTATGCTGCTGTGACCGGCCGTGTGGACTTCTCCGGCGTCGCGCAGGCTGCCTGGATCGGTCTCCCGGTCAAGTATGAGAACACCGTGTTCTCCCTGATCGGCAACTGCGACGTCAACCTGCTGGTGACCGCGATTATCGCCATCATGCCGATTGCGTTCGCAACGATGATCGAGCATATCGGCGATATCTGCGCCATCTCCTCCACGGTCGGCGAAAACTTCATTGCTGATCCGGGTCTGCATCGCACGCTGCTGGGCGACGGTCTTGCCACGTCTATCGCCTCCCTGTTCGGCGCGCCTGCCAACACGACCTACGGCGAAAACACCGGCGTTCTCGCGCTGACCCGCGTCTATGATCCGCTGGTCATCCGTCTGGCGGCGATTTACGCCATCATCGCTTCCTTCTGCCCGAAGTTCGCGGCGCTCGTTTCCGCGATGCCGACCGGCACCATCGGCGGCGTTTCCCTGATTCTCTACGGCATGATCTCCGCCATCGGCGTGCGCAATCTGGTCGAGAATCAGGTCGATCTCTCCAAGAGCCGCAACGTCATCGTTGTCTCTCTCATCATCTCCCTCGCGCTGGGCATCACCTTCTCCAGCGCCAGCGCGATCACCTTCCATGTCGGTGAGTTCACGCTGAACTTCTCCGGTCTGGCTGTCGCCGCGTTCATCGGCATCGTGGTCAACGCCATCCTGCCGGGCAAGGATTACAGCTTCCAGAACGATTACGACAACGGCAAGACGATGGAAGACAACGGCAAAATCATCTAAGCTTACGCTTGCCACAAGGGAGCTTTGTTTTTCCTTGACCCTTACTGCGTTATCGCTCCGCGATAGCTAAAAGTCGATACTCTATACAAGAATGACTTGTTGAATCACATCGTTCAGCGAGTCATTCTTTTTTTATTCTCTCCGATTGCGAAGCAGATCCAAGAGCCTCAGGTGCGTGGCGGGGTTTGAGGTGAAACCTCAATCGTACACCAATTGACACATTCCTTCCCGATGCGTATAATAGAAGATGACTTTATATGCACTTTTACTCGCCACGACAAGGAGGAAACCCTATGGAAAAACACCCCATTCTGGCGATCATGTATGATTTTGACCACACGCTGTCCCCGCGGGATATGCAGGAATATGGCTTCATTCCCGATTTGGGCATGGAGCCGGATGTCTTTTGGAACAAATGCGTCGCCGCGATGAAAAAGAACCAGATGGATCAGATTCTCGCGTATATGTATATGATGATTGAAGAAGCGAAGGGCAAATTCATCGTCAATCGTCAGATGCTTCGCGATTTGGGCAAGGACGTTCAGCTGTTTGACGGCGTTTCGACGTGGTTTTCCCGCGTCAACGCCTACGCGGAAAGCCGTGGGCTGACGCCGGAGCATTATATCATCTCCTCCGGCTTGAAGGAGATCATCGAGGGAACGCCCATCGCCTCCGAGTTTAAGGAAATCTACGCCGCTTCCTTCTGCTATGACGAACACGGCGTCGCCTGCTGGCCCGCCATGGCGGTCAACTATACCAGTAAAACGCAGTTCCTTTTCCGCATCAATAAGGGCGTGCTGGATGTCACCGAGCATCGCGCACTCAACGAGTTCATGCCCGAGGAAAAGCGGCGCGTTCCGTTCTCCAACATGATTTATATCGGCGACGGTCTGACCGACGTGCCGAGCATGAAGCTGACCAAGCTCAACGGCGGTCATTCCATCGCCGTCTGGCAGGATGACAGCCGCGTCAGCGACGAAATGCTGCTGGAAGGCCGTGTGGACTTCACCTCCACCGCCGATTACAGCGCAGGCAGCGAAATGGAAACGATCGTCTTCTCCATCATCGACCAGATTGCCGCGTCGGCGAAGACCGCAAAGATGCACGTTGAAGCATGCGACCGTGCGCACAGAGCGCAGGAGACATAAACAAATGAAGAAAAAACTGCTCGTGCTGGATATCGACGGCACGTTAACCAACACCCGCAAGGAAATTACGCAGAAAACCCGCGATGCGATTTTGAAAATCGAGTCCATGGGGCATTATGTCGCGCTGGCTTCCGGCAGACCGACCGGCGGACTGCGCATGTTCCTGAATGAGCTGGATTTCCCCAAATACGGCAATTACACCATCAGCTACAACGGCGCGTGCGTTTCCAACGCGCAGACCGGTGAGGTCGTCTATAAGAATGTTCTGCCGGACTATGTCGCGCCGTGGATGCTCGATTATGCCCGTGAACATGATCTGGGCATGTGCACCTATGACGGGCTTGATTTTCTCTGCCCCACGCGGATGGATCGTTATCTGGAGCGCGAGGAGAAAATCAACCACTTCAATGAGGTTCTGATCGATAATCTCGACGCCTATCGAAACATCGACCTGTTCAAGGTGCTGCTGACCGCGCCGCCGACGCGTGCGGAAGAGCATCAAAAGCGCCTTGCCCGCCGCTTTATCGGCAGGCTGAGCATCTATCGGAGCGAGCCGTTCTTCATCGAGGTCATGGCTCGCGGTGTGGACAAGGGCGCAGCCATTGCCGGGCTGATCGAGCGGCTCGGGCTGGAGCGCGAGGACGTCATCGCCTGCGGCGACGGACTGAACGACCTGTCGATGATCCGCTATGCCGGTCTGGGTGTCGCCATGGCGAACGCCCAGCCGGAGGTCAAGGAAGCGGCGGACGTCGTCACGCTCAGCAACGATGAAGACGGCGTCGCCGAGGTCATCGAGCAATACATCCTGAACGCCTGAGTGCGCGAAGGCTGAAAAAGAGCGTGAGTCCCTGCGCCGCCGTCAGCGAGACCACCGCGCCCCAGAGCGCGATTTTCGGAATCAGGCAGTAAACCGCCGTCACGCCCGTCAGACTGGCGGCGATGGATATCTTGAGCGACGTTTTCTGCAATCCGAGCGCATTCATCATGCCGCCGCAGACGTGGTTCATCGCCATCACCGGCACAAGCGGACAGGCGGCACGCAGCAGCGGCAGAAGCGCCGCCTGCTTATAAAACACATGGGCAATCAGCGGCGCAAAAACGAACACGCCCGCCATCGCGCCGCACCCGACCAGCAGCGTCGCCGCAAGCATACGTCTGGACAGACAGGCGAGGGGCTTGCCCTCCGCCTGCATGCGCGTCAACTCCGGCGACGCCGCCATGCTCAGGCTGCACACGATAAACGACGGAAGCATCAGCACCGGCTTGAGCATGCCGTGAAATATGCCGAGGCTTGCCATCGCCTGTTCCGCCGAAAAGCCGAAGAGCCGAAGCCGCGCCGGGATGAGCGACGCATTCACCGTCTGCATCAGCGCGGAAACAAGCCGCATACCCGTCAGCGGCAGGGCGAGCGCAAGCAGCTCTTTGAAAATGGGCTTTCGTGCTCCCTCTCCCCGCCCGAGCAGCGCCCGCAGACAAAGGCTCAGAATCAGCAGAAAGCCCGCCGTTTCTCCGGCAAGAGCCGCCGCGGCGGGAATCGCGGCAACCAGCGTCAGCGGCATGCCGCGCAAGCCATAGACCAGCCGGACGCAGAGCAGCGCCCGAACTACCTGCTCAAGCATCTCCCCGGCGGCGGGCGCAATCGGCTTTCCGATGCCATAGGCATAGCCGTTCAGCACGCAGGACATGCCGAGGATTGGGATGCACGGCAGATACAGCAGCAGCGACGGCATCGTCCGAATATCGCCCAGCCATGCGCAGAGTGCTTCTCTCCCCAGAAAAGCAAACAGTGCAAGCGCCAGACTGACAGCCAGCGAAAGCGCCGCCGCGCATCGCAGGGTGCGCACCCGTCTGCCCTCGCTCTCCTTCGCGCTCATGCGGGTGACAGCCATCGGCAGACCGGAAACGACAGGCGTAATGAGCAGCATCTGTGCGCTCTGCGCCAGTTCGCAAATTCCCATCGCCTGTGCGCCCAGCTCACGCGAAAGCCAGATTCGAAGCAGAAAGCCCAGCGACCGCACCACAAAATGCGAGCAGCTGAGGAATATCGTCTTTTTGACCAGCGAACGCACGTCTTCATCACCCGTGGAAGGTATGCGCTCAGCGAATGGATTAGACCGGGGGACGAGGAGGGTACGCGAGGGTTTACGTCGGGTTGCCGCCCGAACCCGCCTGAGGGATTTCATCCCTCAGACTCCCTTCTTCCGCTTCGCGGCAGTTTCAATATATTTATCCTCAGCTGTCGCTTTGCGACAGCGTAGCAAGGATCAAGGGAACTTCGTTCCCTTGTGGGGTTTGGGGCAAAGCCCCAAGCGTCTTCCCAATCGTTCTCCCCTCTTCCCCCCCATCGTCTTAAAAAGGAGTTATCATGTTCGATAAATGGGATCATCGTTTTATGGAAATGGCGCAGCTTGTTTCCACTTGGGCAAGCTGCTATCAGCAGGAACGCAAGGTCGGCGCGGTTATCGTCAAGGATAAGCGCGTCATGACCACCGGCTACAACGGGGCGCCGTCCGGCGTGAAGACCTGCGTGGAGCGCGGCGAGTGCCTGCGCAAAAAGCTGGGCATTCCCTCCGGCACGCGCCATGAGATGTGCTATGCCGTTCACGCGGAGCAAAACGCCATCATTCAGGCGGCGAAGCTCGGCGTCAACATCGACGGCTCGACGCTCTACTGCACCCATCAGCCCTGCATTCTCTGCGCCAAGATGATCGTCAACGCCGGTATCGTCCGCGTCGTTTATCACAGCGGCTATCCGGACGACTTCGCTTTGGATATCTTTGAAGAAGCGGGCGTCAAGGTCGAATGCTACACGGAGTAACAGGAGGAACAAACATGCCGCGTCTTTACGTCGTCGCAACGCCGATCGGCAACCTTTCCGATATCAGTCCCCGTGCGCTGGAAACGCTGAAAAACTGCGCACTGATTGCCGCGGAGGATACGCGGGTCACCCGTGCCCTGCTCAATCATTTCGGCATCGACACGCCCTGCGTATCCAACCATCAGCATAACGAAGAAAACCGCGCCGCGCCGCTCATCGAGCGCATGCTCGCCGAGGACATCGACGTCGCCGTCGTCACCGACGCAGGCACGCCCTGCATCAGCGACCCCGGCAGCGTGCTCGTCCACGAAGCGGCACAGGCAGGCATCGAGGTGCTTGCCGTTCCGGGCGCGACCGCCATGGCAAGCGCGCTTTCCGTCAGCGGCTTTGACACGCGGGAATTCGCCTTTTATGGCTTTCTGCCCCGCCAGAAGAAGGATCTCGAAGAAAAGCTGCTCTCCATCGCCCGAAGCGGCGTGCCGATTGCCGTCGCGCACGAATCGCCGCATCGCGTCATCGATTTGGTGCGCGTGATTGCCGCGACCCTGCCCGGATGCCGGATCAGTGCCAGCTGCGATCTGACCAAGCTCTATGAAAAGACCATCCGAGGCACGGCGGACGAGGTTCTCGCCATGCTGCTTGCCAACGAAAAGGCGGAAAAGGGCGAGTATTGTCTGGTGCTGGATCTACATGACGTTCATCTCGCCGAGCAGCAAGCCGCGCCGAACGCCAGTCTGGAAGCACGCATTTTTGAGCTGATGTTTTCCGGCAAGGACATGCGGGAAGCGGGCGACGTTTTGATGGCGCAGGGCGAAAAGCGCAACGACGTCTATCGTGCGCGGACTGCCGTACAGCGGTTCCTTGAGTCGCTGTATGAAGATGACGAGGAATAACCCCCTTCCCCGATGTCGAGTATTCTAACCAATTCATATGAACGGCTGTTCTTTCTGAGGAAAGAATGGCTTTTTTATTTGCTCTGCGTTTCTTCTTCCGAAAAATTTCGCACATCCTCTTGACAAGGCGTTTCCGCTCCTTTATAATGTATCTTGTTAGTTCAATCTAACTAAATACAAATGCGGTTTGCCGCATTTTCTTAAACTTACTGGTTAGAATAAGCTAACAACATGAAGAAGGAGTTTTGCCTATGTCGCTCCAGCCCGCTTTGATTGAATACGCCTCTCCGACGCTGGCGAGTCTGAAATGCGGCAGTCTGTTCAGTCTGATTCCCGCAGATATGCAGCTGCTCAAGCGTGAAGCCGCTCAGATGTCCGCCATTCTCGCGCCCAAGGGACTTTCGCTTCGGCTGATTGATGTTGGCGGCGGTCGTATTCTGTGCTATATGTTTCGTCATGCCCAGCTGTTGACCATGCTCAGCGGTTCGCGGGAAGCGGCATTCCTGAAAGAATTGGGCTACTCCTCCCTCGCTGTTTCCGATGCGGTCGATACGCTCTGCGCACGCCTTTCCACGGGCGGGGATTTTCCGCACGAGGTCGGGCTGTTCCTCGGTTATCCGGTCGAGGACGTCATCGGCTTCATCGAAAACAAAGGAAAAAACTGTCTTTGCTGCGGCTGCTGGAAGTGCTATTCAAACGCATGCGCCGCGCAGAAGGCGTTCGACAAGTTCCGCAAATGCACCAACGTCTATAAGCGTCTTTTCGCCTGCGGACGCAGCATCAACCAGCTTGCCGTCGCCTCGTAATCGTCTATACTCGGGCTGCCGCGTTCACCGCGGCTGTCCGCATCATAGAAAGGAGAATATACAAAATGAGTAAAGTTGCTGTTGTTTATTGGAGTGGAACCGGTCATACCGAAGCCATGGCGCAGGCGGTTGCCGCCGCTGCGCAAGCCGATCTCTTTACCGCCGCAGAGTTTGACGCAGACAAGGCGGCGCAATACGACGCGATTGCTTTCGGCTGCCCGTCCATGGGCGCGGAGCAGCTGGAGGATTCCGAGTTTGAGCCGATGTTTGAAGCCGTGAAAGCGAGTCTGCCGGGCAAGAAGGTCGCCCTGTTCGGCTCCTACGGCTGGGGCGGCGGCGAATGGATGCGCACTTGGGAAAGCGACTGCGAAGCCGCCGGCATCACCCTTGCCGCCGAGAGCGTCATCTGTCAGGACGAACCGGACGACGATGCGCTTACCGCATGCGCTAAGCTGGGCGAAGCGCTCCGCTGAGAAATAACCAACACTCCCATGTTAAGGAACACTCCCACCCACCCTTGACTCCCCTCCATACCCAAAAAGCAACGAAAGACAGCCGAAGCTCCGGCTGTCTTTTCAATATTTATCATCGCGCATAAGAGCTTACAGATTGCCCCTGCTCACGGGTTTTCACCGCGCTCTCCAATTTGGCTGCCGTCGTACACGACGCTCAGCTTTCCGTCCCCGCTGATTCTGGCAGGCGAAATAAATCCGATTCGATCCTGTCCGGTCTTTTCCGTTCTGCCATGATAGCAAATCATCCACTCGCCGTCCTGATTGGTGAACATACAGCTGTGACCTGTTCCGGTGATTTCTCCGCAGCGTTCAAGAATGGGGTTTTCCGCCGCTTTGACATATTTTCCCAGAGGACTTTCTGCCACGGCATAGCCAACCGCATAATCCGGACCGCCGAAAAAATTACCGGAATACGTCATGATATACCTTCCATCGTGTTTGAGCAGATACGAGCCTTCATTCCAGCGTCTGCCTGTCTGCGCCGCAGAACGCCCTTCCCACTCCTGTTCGGGTCTAAGCAGAAGCACGGGTTCGCCGATGACGCCCGAAAAATCCGGCTTCAGCTCAACGCCATAAATCCAGCTTTCCTCCAGCCCGTTAATCTCATGCTCATAGCAGCAGCGCGAATAATACAGATAAAAACGTCCTGCCTCCCGATAAACGTCCGCATCAATAATCGGATAACCCGGATCAAAAATCGGCTGATTGCCGATATCCTGAAATCCGCCGTCAGGTCTGTCGGATACAGCAACGCCGATGCGGAAATTTTCGAGCGCACCGGCAGGGTTTTCCTTCCAGTCCGCACTGTAAAAAAGGTAATATCGCCCGTTCAGCTCATAACATTCCGGAGCCCAGAAGCACTTAACGCCCCACTTAGCGTCCTCCGCCGCGAAAGCCAGACCATGTTCCTTCCAGTCAACAAGGTTTTCGGAGGAACGCACGGGAAAACCCATTCCGTCCTCGTTTGTGCAATACAGATAATACCGCCCATCACGGGCACGCATGATAAACGGATCCGCCGCCTTAAAGGGCAGGCGCACCGGAGTCTTTGAATTCATGACAACGCATCTCTCTTTCTTACCAGTTCACCTGCCAGCGTCTGCTATATATGCCGTCGGGCAGGCTTTCGGATTTCTTCGGCGCATATGCCGACGCAGCAGCCCTCTGCGCCAGAAGCTCATCAAACAGCTCTGTATCCATCGGCAGATGCACCGGCGCATTGCCCGTCCATTGGGACAGATACGCCGCATTGGAAATTTCCAATTCACAAAGCCCGTCTTCACCGGGACTGAGCAGCGGTTCCTTTCTCAAAATCGCGCCGACAAAATTTCGAAGAATGCCGGCATGCGCCGTTTCCTCGCCCGTCGGCTTGATTTCCGTATAATCACACGGCGGCGTTACAAAGTTCTGCTGAGAAGCAAAGCGGATATCCCGTTCTGATTCAGAGAGCTTCCACCATTTGAGCCGCCCGTCCTCCAGCACGAGCTTTCCCAACTCGCCGGAGATTTCCAGTCAATTCGTTCCGGGCGTTTCGCCGGTGGACGTAAGAAAAATACCTGTTGCGCCGTTTGCATAACGGGCAAAAATCGTCGCCTCATCCTCGACCTCGATATGATGATACCGCGCCACATCGCAGTACGCCGCGACGGAGGTCGGCATGCCGCAAATCCACTGCCACAAATCCAGATTGTGTGGTGCCTGATTGAGCAGCACGCCGCCGCCTTCACCCGCCCACGTCGCGCGCCATGCGCCGGAATCGTAGTAATGCTGCGTTCGATACCAGTTGGTCACAATCCAGACCGACCGCTTGAGCGCACCGAGCTGTCCGCCGCGGACAATCTCCCTCGCTTTCCGAAACAGCGGATTTGTCCGCTGATTGAGCATCAGCGCAAACACCCTGCCGCTTTTCTTCGCTGTCTCGCAAAGTGCCCTCGCACGCGACAGACGGACATCCACCGGCTTTTCAACCAGCACATGCCAGCCTGCGTTCAGTGCCTTAATCGCCATCTCGCTGTGCAGCGGATGCGGAACGGCAATCACAGCCGCCTGCGCCGCACCGGAGGCAAGCAGTTCATCCTCGCTTGAGTAGCAGGCGACCTTCGGATAGCGCGTATGAAAATCCGCCAGCCTTTCCGGGCGGATATCGCATACAGCAGTCAGCACCGCGCCCTCTATCCTGCCCTCTGCCAGACAGACAGCATGCGCCGTACCCATGTTTCCGATACCGATTACCGCCGTTTTGACCTGTTCCATGAGCAGCTTATCCTTTCGTTCTACTTCCATAGCTTTCGGACGTATCCATCACCACATCGTGATCTTCTTTGCGGCGGGAGGACGCACAGCGGAGACGGAGAAGTTCAAGAAAACGCTGCTCGTCAATCGGAAGCTCGACGGTTTCGCCTGTCCAACCCGAAAGGTGAATGGCATTGGAAAGCGTCAATCCGCGGATTCCCTCGCGTCCGTCGGCAACCAGCGGCACGCCGGAAGCGATATGCGCGGCAAATGCGTTCAGCACGCCCGCATGCTGCGGATTCTGCCCGTCTGTTTCAACTTCAATGCGTCTGCTCTCCGGCTTCCTGAAGCCCTCCCTGCACTCGACGCACCAGATGCGCTCGTCCTCCTCCAGCTTGTCATAGGTGAGCTGATCGTTTTCGCAGATGATTCTGCCCTTCGTGCCGGTAATCTCAAGGCGGTTTGTTCCCGGCGCGTCGCCGGTGGTCGTGATAAACACACCCGTCGCGCCATTTTCAAACTCCATATATGCCGTCACATCGTCCTCAACCTCGATATCATGCCACTTGCCCTCATGACAGAAAGCATGCACGCGAACCGGCAGACCGCAGAGCCATTGCAGCAGATCCAGCTGATGCGGGCATTGATTGAGCAGCACGCCGCCGCCCTCGCCCGACCAAGTTGCGCGCCACGCGCCGGAATCATAGTAAAACTGTGTGCGGTACCAGTCTGTGACAATCCAGTTGACGCGCTTTATCTCACCCAACTCGCCCGCATCAAGCATTTCCTTCATTTTGCGATAGACGCAATTCGTCCGCTGGTTGAACATCATGCCGAATGTCAGTTCGGGATGCCTGTCCGCTTCCGTATTCATCTCCCGCACCTGAAGCGTATAGACGCCCGCCGGCTTTTCGCACATCACATGCAGACCCGCGCGAAACGCCTCGATCGCCAGCGTCGGATGCTGATAATGCGGCACGGCAATCAGCACCGCCTCACACGTTCCCGAATGAATCAGCTCTGTTCCTTCGGCAAAAATTGCGGCAGTCGGAATCCTTTCCCGCGCCCATTCGCGGCGGCTTTCCTTTCTGTCTGCCAACGCCGTAATCTCGATTTCCGGGCATCTGCCCTCCAGCACGTTGCCGATATGCGCCGAGGCAATATTGCCCACGCCGATGATACCCAATTTCAGCTTCATAGCTCGTTTTTTCCTCCCTTATCGTCGCTCTGGGAATGAATATGAATTGATTTGATTATACCATGGGCAAAAAATGAAAGACAATTCAAAAAACCTATATATGAAAAGAACCCATTTAAACAGGGAATCGACCCTCCGGCGGCGAATGTTCTGTACTATTCTGCCGGTTGGAGGGAACTTCTATGGATGAGCTTTCTGGAAAACACGCTGACCTGACCATCAGCAAGCCGGACGCGCTTTACCGCATCGCGCATGCGCTTGCTTCCCCCGTGCGCATCCGCATCATGCAGGAATTGGGCATTCACACGCTGAGCGTAGGTGAACTGGCTCAGGCTCTGGATATTCCCATGTCCACCGCCGCGCTGAGCGTCAAAATTCTGGAAGAAGCCGGCATCATCACGACGGAAACCCAGCCCGGCGTGCGCGGCGTCGTCAAGCTGTGCAGCCGCCGGCTGGATACGCTCGCCATCACCCTCGCGCCGGAGGATGAGCAGCGTCCTTCCTCGCTCACCCTGCAAATGCCCATCGGCGGATACAGCGCCGCGACCGATATCCAGCCGACCTGCGGACTCGCCAACGATAACACAACGCTCGGCGGTATGGATACACCTGCCGCCTTTTACATGCCCGATCGATTCGGCGCACAGCTCATCTGGTTCCGTCAGGGTTCGCTCGAATATCGCTTCGGACAACTGGAAATGAACGTGATCGACTTGGATTGGCTGGAATTCTCCTTTGAAGCCTGTTCGGAAGCCCCGATGTACCGCGACCCGTGGAAGAGCGATATTTCCGTTTCCATCAACGGCAGGCGGCTGGGCATTTGGACATGCCCTTGCGACTGCGGCGGACGCCGCGGAAGGCTCACGCCGGAATGGTGGTCGATTCTTTCCACGCAGTTCGGCTTCCTGAAAACATGGCGCGTCACGCACGAGGGCAGTTTTCTGGACAACAAACGCATCAGCGACGTGACCATTGACGATCTGGCGATCGGGCAAAACGACTATATTTCCGTCGTCATCAGCGTGGACGCCGATGCGGAAAACGCGGGCGGCATCAATCTTTTCGGCGAGCATTTCGGCGATCATCCGCAGGCGCTGATCCTCCGCCTCGGCTATCACATGAAAAATGCCACCTAACGCCCTGCCGCCGCGCCCACAAAAAAGCGCATTTCCTGCATAAAAACGCATAAACTGACGGTTACGATGCAAAATCCATGCGGCAAAGTCATTTTTCAGCCCTTTCAGGTCCATTCCTGAAGGGGCTTTTTCATCCGCTTTCATTCCAAATTATATGTAGTAACTCTTTCAGATTCTCCGGGTTTTATAAAGTATTTCAAAACTATTGACGCCAATTTTATTTGCTGATATACTGTTTTCATCAAGAAGCAATATTGATTTTGTATGTTTTATCTTTCAGTTCATTCCGATATCGGATTTATACACAAAATTAGTTTAGTATTTTGTTCTTCATTTTAAAATAATTAGAACAGAATTCTAATTTTCTACAAAAATCTTAAACAATCATGCAGGAGGATCATCCATGAACACCGTTATTCCCCGTCCGGAGCATCCGCGTCCCGATTTCATGCGCGATACGTTTTTTAATCTCAACGGCGTCTGGCAGTTCGCCTTTGACGATGCGGATGAAGGCGTTTCCAAGGAATGGATGAAGCCCGGCTTTTCCCTGCCGATGGAAATCACCGTTCCGTTTGCCTATCAGACGAAGATGAGCGGCATCGGTCCAACGGATGAGATTCATCCGGTCATCTGGTACCGCCGCACATTCTCCGTTCCGCAGGAGATGCAGGGCAGGCGCATCCTGCTCCGCTTCGGCGCGGTGGATTACGCCTGCGACGTCTATGTGAACGGTAAAAAAGCCGGTTCCCACGTCGGCGGCTATACGCCCTTCGCGCTGGATGTGACCCTGCTGCTGACCGAGGGCGAAAACGACCTCTGCCTCCGCGTTGTGGATCATCCGGACTGCACCCAGCCCCGCGGCAAGCAGTATTGGGAGCGCGGGCTGATGGGCTGCTGGTACACGCCGGTTTCCGGCATCTGGCAGACGGTTTATATGGAAGCTGTCGGCGAGATCGGCATGCGTTACATCCATGTCACGCCGGACATCGACCAGCACATGGCGACCGCTGAAATCGCGCTGGACGCCATTCCGCAGGAGCCGCTGACCGTTGAGCTGACCGTTTCCTTTGATGGACAGGTCAAGCGCGTGGTCACCGCAACGACCGTGGACCGCATCGTCCGCGTACCGATTGAAATGATTATGAAGGGCGATCTGGATCCGTTCCGCGTGTGGGCGCCCGGCTCGCCGAACCTCTATGACCTGCGCGTGCGCCTGCTCAAGGGCGGCGATGCGCTCGATCAGGTCGATACCTACTTCGGCATGCGCAAGATTGAACGCCGTGATGGACGCATCTATCTGAACAACAACCCACTCTATCAGAAGCTGATTCTCGATCAGGGCTATTGGCCGGACAGCAACATCACCCCGCCGAGCGACGAAGCCATCCGTCTCGACCTCCAGTATATTCTGGATTTTGGCTACAACGGCGCACGCAAGCATCAGAAGCTCGAAGATCCGCGCTTCTATTATTGGGCGGACAAGATGGGCGTGCTTGTCTGGGGCGAAGTGCCCAGCCCGTATGACTTCACCGATGAAACCGTCCGCAATCTTGCGGATACGATGTTCGGCTTTATCGAGCGCGACTTCAACCACCCGTCCATCATCTGCTGGGTGCCGCTCAACGAAAGCTGGGGCGTCCGCCAGATTTACGCCGACAAGCGTCAGCAGGCGGCAGGCCGTATGCTCTATCCCCTGACCAAAGCCGCCGACGGCACGCGCCTCTGCTCCTCCAACGACGGCTGGGAGCAGGTAACGACTGACATTTGCGCGCTGCACGATTACGCAGATAATAAAGAAACCATCGCCCAGCACTTTGCCGACAGAAGCGAAGTGGAAACCCACGCCTGCGACTGGCGTCCCTGCTACGCGAATACCGAGAAGCCGACCGGTCAGGAAGCCTTCATGGTCACGGAATACGGCGGAATCGCGTTTGAAAACATCGGCATTCAGGGTGAGATGGGCGGCATGCAGACTTGGGGCTATCACGGCAAGGTCACGGATGAAGAGGCATTCTTCGCACGCTTCAAGGCTGTGACCGACGGCGTCCGCGAGATTCCGTACTGCCAGGGCTACTGCTACACGCAGCTGACCGATGTCATGCAGGAAATC
>ENA-OUPA01000680-OUPA01000680.1-human-gut-metagenome-genome-assembly--contig:-NODE-680-length-20312-cov-7.11971_pt1 | contig 20312 bp, 16 predicted proteins | sample MGYA00237939_ERZ548770 | MGnify/ENA primary metagenome ERZ548770 (study PRJEB26490, sample SAMN05356877) | human gut metagenome | biome: terrestrial biome; feature: human-associated habitat; material...
CGTTCTCTTGGGGGTCCAAGGGGGCCATTCTCTCACGTGAGAGAATGGCCCCCTTATCCGTGCAGCGCCATCGGCGCTGCCTCTCCCTCCCGCGCCGTGCGCGGGAAACTCCCTCACCCGTTGGGCAAATCAAAAAAGTGCAACTTTTTTTGAAAAACCCACTTGACAAGTGGGCCCCGCGTGCTATAATGCAACCAACAAGTGAAGAGCTTCAAACCTATGACGGAGAGAAGTAGCCGATGCAGATAAGCACAAAGAGAGTCCCGGGTGGTGTGATCGGGGCGGCGGACGGTCGGTGAATGGACTTCAGAGGGCGAACCGAACGGCGGAAGTCAAGTAGGGACCGACGGGTATCCCACCCGTTATCCATCGGGGCGCGTATGATGGTGCGCGTAAGCGAGCGGGCGTTTTACAAAACGTCAATTTGGGTGGTATCGCAGAAGTTTGATGACTTTTGTCCCATGTGTATGGGATGAAGGTCTTTTTTCTTTATATTCCTCCTGTTCCGGCAAACCAGGACCTCATCTGCCACCCGAAATCAAATAAATTTGGAGGAAAACAAAAATGAAAAACAACATGGTGAAAAAGCTTCTGACCCTGGCCCTCGCCGGTGCGATGACCCTGTCTCTGGCCGCGTGCGGCAGCAAGAGCGACGACAGCAGCAACGACGCCCAGCAGGGCGGCGACGAAAGCGGCAAGACCTACAAGGTCGCCATCATCAAGCAGCTCGACCACGCCTCTCTCGACGAGATCGCGAACGCTGTGGCCGCCGAGCTCGACAAGATCGCAGCCGACAATAATGTGACCATCGAGTACGACATCACCTCCGGCCAGAACGATCAGACCATCTTAAAGCAGCTGTCCGATCAGGCGATCGCCGATCAGGTCGACGCCATCATCCCCATCGCGACGACCGCCGCGCAGATCTCTGCCCTCTCCGCTGAGGACACCAAGACCCCCGTTGTTTATGCCGCCGTCTCCGATCCCGAGGCCGCGAGCTTGACGGGCATCGACTATGTGACCGGCACGAGCGACGCGCTGAACACCAGCTTCATCATGGACATGATGTTCGCCCAGAACCCGGACGTCGCCAAGGTTGGCCTGCTCTACTCTCTCTCTGAGCCCAACTCCACCAAGCCCATCGCCGACGCGAAGGCCTATCTCGACGCCAAGGGCATCGAGTACGTTGAGCAGACCGCGAACACGAACGACGAAGTCGTCGCTGCCGCTTCCGCGCTGATCGCCGACGGTGTGGACGCCGTCTTCACCCCGACTGACAACGTCATCATGGCCGCCGAGCTCGCCATCTATGAGGACCTCGCCAAGGCCGGCATCCCCCACTACACCGGCGCAGACTCTTTCGTCCGCAACGGCGCTTACGCCACCTGCGGCGTGAACTACACCGACCTCGGCGCCAAGACCGCCGACCTCGCCTACTCCGCCATCACCGACGGCATGGACGCCATGGAGGACTACTACCTGATGGACGGCGGCATCATCACCGTCAACACCGACACCGCCGCCGCGATGAGCCTTGACTACTCCTGCTTCGACAGCATGGGCACCGTTGTCGAGGTCACGACCACCAAGGACTAAGAAACATCACTTCCCCGCAAATGAACTGCCTTTCCCCCGACCTTCCGTCGGGGGAAATTGGCCTGAAAGGAGAATTTCCCCATGCTCATCATCACGCAGACCGCCCTTGAGCTGGGCTTCCTCTACGCCTTGGTCGCGATGGCGCTGTTTTTAAGCTACCGCATCCTCGACATCGCTGATCTGACGACCGACGGCTGCTTCGTCCTCGGCGCGGCCGTGTCCGTCACCGTGACGGCCGCGGGACACCCTGTCCTCGCCATCTTCGCCGCGATGCTCGCGGGCGCATGCGCGGGCTTTGTCACCGCGTTTTTGCAGACGAAGCTCGGCGTGCCGTCGATCCTCGCCGGCATCGTCACGAACACCGGCCTTTACACCATCAACTTAATGGCGATGGGCTGGAAATCCAACCAGAGCTTGCTTGGCGGCAAGACCGTCTTCACGATGCTGCGCGAGACCGGCATCGGCGGCGAGTGGTACGAGCTGCTGCTCGCAGCGTTTGTCACGCTTCTGGCCGGTCTTCTGCTGGTGCTGTTTCTCGGCACGCGCATGGGTCTTTCCATCCGCGCCACGGGCGATAACCCCGACATGGTGCGCGCCTCGTCCCTGAATCCGTCGTTCACGATCACGGTCGGCCTGTGCCTTGCCAACATGCTCACGGCGCTCTCCGGCGCGATCGTCGGCCAGTATCAGAAGACTGTGGACATCAACTCCGGCACGGGCATCGTCGTCATCGGCCTCGCCTGCCTCATCATCGGCGAGACGCTGCTCGGGCGCAGAAGCGTCAAAAAGGGCGTCATCGCCGCGATTCTCGGCTCGATCGTTTATCGCTTCATCTACGCCATCGTATTCTACACGAAGATCGTGCCCGTCGAGTTCCTGAAGCTCCTGACGGCCATCATTGTGGCGCTGGCCATCGCCGCGCCGAGCATCCAGAAGTGGGCGACATTCCAGAAGCGCAAAATGGCCGCCAGAAATAAGGAGGGCGTGTAAGATGCTGGGCATTCAAAATCTCTCCAAGACCTTCAACCCCGGCACGGTGAATGAAAAAAAGGCGCTTTCTTCCCTTTCCCTGCATTTGGACGAGGGCGATTTCGTCACCATCGTCGGCTCGAACGGAGCGGGCAAGTCGACGCTCTTCAACGCCATCGCGGGCAGCTTTTATGCCGACGAGGGCAGCATTTCGCTCGCGGGCAAGGACATCACCTTCATGCCCGAGCACGAGCGCTCCCGCCGCATCGGGCGTCTCTTTCAGGACCCCCTGCGCGGCACTGCGCCGAGCATGACGATCGAAGAAAACCTTGCGCTCGCGTATCTGCGCGCGGCGCACGGCAATCCGTTCAGCCGCATCAGCAAGAAGGACAAGGAGTTCTTCGCCGAGCAGCTCAAGCAGCTCGACATGGGTCTTGAGGACCGCATGAAAAACCCCGTGGGCCTGCTCTCCGGCGGCCAGCGTCAGGCGCTCACGCTGCTGATGGCGACGATGGTGCCGCCGCAGCTCTTACTTCTTGACGAGCACACCGCGGCGCTCGACCCCGCAACGGCGGAAAAGGTGCTCGACCTCACCCGCCGCGTCGTGGCAGAAAGTCACATCACCTGCCTGATGGTCACGCACAACATGCATCAGGCACTTGAGCTCGGCAACCGCACACTGATGATGGCGGACGGGCACATCGTGCTCGACGTCGCGGGCAGTGAACGCGCGGGGATGGGAGTCGACGATCTCATCGCACGGTTCAAAGCAGGTGCCGGACATGAGCTTGATAATGATAGAATTCTTTTATCAGAATAAAATTGCAGCACGAAGTGCTGCCACCCTATTCCCCACACCGTGTGGGGGCGCGGGTAAGGGGGATACTCTCTTTCACAAAAGAGAGTATCCCCCTTTTGATCCCCCGAGAGAAAGGTTTTCCATTGCAGGCGAGCAGCTTGAAGAGTTGCGGCGCTTGCCGATTGCACTACCTGCGCGCGGCGCTGCCGCGTTTAGTTCTGCTATACGATTTGGTGTGCTTCCATTATCCGCTGCCGCTCTGCTGATCTTGTTTTGGTGCAGCCTAATCACCTGCCACCGACAACGCATGCTATTTCGATAGTGCGTACTGCGGCGAGTGCCAGCAATGCTAAACAATCCAAAGTAGGCGGAAATTGCTGAAGACTGCCGAATCGCAGGCAAAGCGGCAGCGGAGATAGAAGTAAGACAAATCGTTTAGATTCATCACTTGGCAGGCACTCCCATTCCAGAGGCATAAAAGTCATTCAAGCCAGAGACTGCCAATCAAAAGCCTTTCTCTTGGGGTTCCAAAGGGGATATTCTCTTTCGCGAAAGAGAATATCCCCTTTGATTCGTGCAGCGCCGACGGCGCTGCCTTCCCCTCCGCACCTGTGCGGAAACAACGCTCCCCAATGTGGAGCGTTTTTAACGCATGGGTCATTTTGCCCGCTTGAGGCGATACCAATTCCATGCTATACTTATCGTTAAGAAAACGACAAATTCAAAGGAGAACTGCATGGAGAGCATTTTTGAAAAACGTCTTACCGTCACGCCCGACTACTGTGACGCGTCGGGCGCGCTGTCGCCGTTGGCGGCGTTTACGATTTTTCAGGGCATCGCAGCGCAGCACGCGGAGGTGCTGGGCGTCGGCAGCAGCGCGATGGCGAAAAAGGGTGAATTCTGGCTCACGGTCCACACGCGCGTCGACCTTTTTGAGCGCGCGTACCTGATGGACGAACTCACGGTGCGCACGTGGGCGGAGGCGTGCAGCGAGCGCGACGTACGCACGTACCGCAGTTACACACTCTCGCGCGGTGAGGCGGTCATTGCCCGCGGCAAGACCGAGTGGGCCATCTTAGGACCGGAGCAGAAGATCATCCGCTTTGGCGACTCGGGCTTCCCGAAGGACTACCCCTTCCCCGCCGAGACGGCCATCCCCGAAAAATTGCAGCGCTTCCATGAAAAGTTTGAGGACGCCGACCTTTTCTCGCACTACGCCGTGCGATCGACGGACATCGACCTCGGCCACCACATGAACAACGTGGCCTATGTGCGCCTGCTGCTCGACTGCTTTTCGGCAAAGGAGCTCGCGAGCGGTAATATTCAATCGGTCGAGCTACACTACTCAACGCCGTGCTTCGAGGATGAGGCGCTGACGGTCTACAAGAAGTCACTTGATGACGGCACGTGCCGCATCGGCATCGTCAAGCCGGACGGCAAAACCGCCTCGCAGGCGTGCGTAACGTTCAAAAAGTAATCAGCCATGAAAAAAGCGGTTCCCGTTTGGGAACCGCTTTTTGTTGTTCTTTGCGCTGTTTAGTTGTTGCTGGCGTTCGTGGCGCGGAGGGTGACGTCGTGATAGCCGCCCTCGACGATGCTGGTGGCGGAGACGAGCGTGAGCTTCGCGTTCTTCTGCAGGTCAGGGATCGTCGTCACGCCGCAGTTGCACATGGTCGACTTGACCTTGTAAAGGCTTCTTGCGACGTTATCCTGCAGGGAGCCCGCGTAGGTGACGTAGGAATCCACGCCCTCTTCAAACGCAAGGCCCGTCTTGCCGCCGAGGTCGTAACGCTGCCAGTTGCGCGCGCGGTTCGAGCCTTCGCCCCAGTATTCCTTGACGTACACGCCGTTGACAAGCAGCTTGTTCGTCGGCGATTCGTCGAAGCGAGCGAAGTAGCGGCCCAGCATCAGGAAGTCCGCGCCCATGGCGAGCGCGAGCGTCATGTGATAGTCGTGCACGATGCCGCCGTCGGAGCAGATGGGGACATACACGCCGGTCTCGCGGAAGTATTCGTCGCGCGCGGCGCTCACCTCAATGAGCGCGGTGGCCTGGCCGCGGCCGATACCCTTCGTTTCGCGCGTGATGCAGATGGAGCCGCCGCCGATGCCGACTTTGACAAAGTCCGCGCCGCTCTCGGCGAGAAAGCGGAAGCCGTCGCGGTCGACGACATTGCCCGCGCCGATCTTGATGGTATTGCCATAGTTCGCGCGCACGTAGTCGATGACCTTCTTCTGCCAGACGGAGTAGCCCTCCGACGAGTCGATACACAGCACATCCGCGCCGGCCTCCACAAGCGCGGGGATGCGCTCGGCGTAGTCGCGGGAGTTGATGCCCGCGCCGACGAGGTAGCGCTTCTTGTCGTCCTGAAGCGCGAGGGGGTGCTCCTTGTGCTCGGCGTAGTCCTTGCGGAAGACGAAGTAGAGCAGGTGGTCGTTTTCATCCACGATGGGCAGCGCGTTGAGCTTGTGCTCCCAGATGATGTCGTTAGCCTCCTTGAGCGTGGTCGACGCAGGAGCGGTGACGAGCTTTTCGCGCGGAGTCATGAACTCGCGCACCTTCAAATCAGTGCTCATGCGGCTCACGCGGTAGTCGCGGCTCGTCACGATGCCGAGGAGCTTGCCGTTGGGCGTCGCGTCCTCGGTGATGGCGACGGTCGAGAAGCCGTTTTTCTCCTTGAGGGCCAGCACGTCGGCCAGCGTGTGCTCGCTTGTCAGGTTCGAGGCTGACGGCACAAAGCCCGCCTTATTGCTCTTCACGCGGCGCACCATCTCGGCCTCGCTCTCGATGGACTGGGAGCCGAAGATGAACGAAAGGCCGCCCTCTTTGGCCAGCGCGATGGCCAGCGTGTCGTTCGACACCGACTGCATGATGGCCGAGACCATCGGGATATTCAGGCTGATGGGGCACTCCTCCTGCCCCTTGCGGTAGCGCACGAGGGGCGTTTTGAGCGAGACGTTGTCAGGAATGCAGTCCTCGGACGTGTAACCGGGGACGAGCAGATATTCGCTGAACGTGTGAGACGGTTCGGGATAATAATAAGCCATTGGGTCTGCTCCTCTCTTCTTAAATTACTTGAAATAGCGCACGGCAGAGGTGAACAGCTCCATCTCATACTGTCCGGGAACGTTGCGGTAAAGCTCCTTGCCGATGCGCTCGGTGTGCCCCATCTTGCCGAATACACGGCCATCGGGCGAGGTGATACCCTCGATGGCACAGATCGAGCCGTTGGGGTTGAATGCTGCATCCATTGTAGCATACCCGTCAAGGTCTACGTACTGCGTGGCGATCTGGCCGTTTTCGGCGAGCTTCTTCACAAGCTCTTCGGATGCGAGGAAGCGGCCCTCGCCGTGCGAAATGGGCACGGTGTAAATGTCGCCGACCTTCGTACCCGCAAGCCAGGGGGACTTGTTGGAGCACACGCGCGTGCGGACCAGACGGGACTGGTGGCGGCCGATGACGTTATAGGTGAGCGTCGGGAAATCAGCGTCGGTGTCCATGATCTTGCCATAGGGAACGAGGCCGAGCTTGATGAGCGCCTGGAAGCCGTTGCACACGCCGAGCATCAGACCGTCGCGCTTTTCGAGGAGGTCCGTGACCTGCTCCTTGACCGCGGCGTTGCGGAAGAACGCCGTGATGAGCTTGGCACTGCCGTCGGGCTCGTCGCCGCCGGAGAAGCCGCCGGGGATGACGATGATCTGGCTATCCTTGACGGCCTTGGCAAAGCGCTCGACGCTGTCAGCAACGTCGGCGCTCGTTAAGTTGCGGATGATGAACTGCTCGGCGTCCGCGCCCGCTTCGAGCAGGGCGCGCTGGGTGTCGTACTCGCAGTTTGTGCCGGGGAAGACAGGGATCAGCGCCTTCGGACGCGCGGTCTTGACGGCGGGCGCGGCGCGCTTTTCCGTTTCATAGGTAAAGCACTCGACCGTGCCGGCATCCTGCGTCTTCGTCGGGTAGACCGATTCGAGCACGGAATCGTTCAGGGCAAGCAGCCCAGAGATGCTCGCCTCGTCATTGCCGATGGTGATCGTCTTCTCCGCCGTCGTGATGCCGATGCAGACGGCGTCGGGAATTTCCTCGGTGAGCTCGGCGACGATCGCGCCGGGCATGGGCCGGTACCAGTCGAGAGCGGTCGAGGCCGCGGCAAAGCCGACCTCGTTGCCGAGCGACATCTTCATCACCGCTTCGGCAAGGCCGTTTTCAACGGCCCATGCGCTTGCTGCCTTGCCCGCGCGGGCGAGCGCGGTGAAGCGCTCCCACGCGGCGGTCTTCTGCTCCGCCGTGCCGCCGCAGAAGAGATAAACGCCGTGACCGGCGGACTTGAAGTCAGTCGTCACAAGCTCGCCCGCGCACACCGGTGCAATGGCGAACGAGATGAGCGTCGGCGGGACGTCGTGGTCTAAGAACGTGCCGGACATCGAGTCCTTACCGCCGATGGCGGCGGCGCCGAGCTCAAGCTGCGCGTCCAGCGCACCGAGGAGCGCGGCAAAAGGCTTGCCCCAGCGCACGGGCTCATTGCGGAGCTTTTCAAAAAATTCCTGTAAGGTGAGATATGCCTTGTGATAATCGGCGCCCGCGGCGACGATCTTAGCAACCGAGGTGTAGACCGCGCTGTGCGCGCCCGTGTAAGGATCGGCGCTCAGTGCGTCGGGGTCGCAGCCCCAGGCCATCACGCTGCCCTGCTCGGTCTTGCTACCCGGCAGCACCGGCAGCAGCGCCGCCATCGCCTGCGAGGGACTGCGCTGCGTCTTGCCGCCAAAGGGCATGAGCAGCGAGAACGCACCGACGGTGGAGTCGAAGCGCTCGGTAAGGCCGCGGCGGGACGCGCTCTTGAGGCTGCCCGCCATATCGCGCAGCGTGCACGGCGCGCAAGCGGACTCCGCCTGCTTCTTTCCCGCTTCCACGCGAATGCTTGCGTGCTTGACTGCGCCGTTCGTGTCGAGGAAGGCGCGCGAAAGGTCGGCGACCGTCTGGCTGCGCCAGTGCATGACCATGCGGGGGCTCTCAGTCACGACGGCCACGCGGTAGGCCTCCAGGTTTTCGGCCTGCGCGGCGGCGATGAACTTCGCCTCATCCTCCGGCGCGACGACGACGGCCATGCGCTCCTGCGATTCGGAGATCGCAAGCTCGGTACCGTCGAGGCCCTCATACTTCTTGCGCACGGCGTCGAGCTCGATCTCGAGGCCGTCGGCCAGCTCGCCGATGGCGACAGACACACCGCCCGCGCCGAAGTCGTTGCAGCGCTTGATGAGGCGGGTGACCTCGCCGTTTCGGAACAAGCGCTGGATCTTGCGCTCTTCGGGCGCGTTGCCCTTCTGGACCTCGCTCGCCATGGTGGTGAGGGACTTCATATCGTGGCTCTTCGACGAACCGGTCGCGCCGCCGATGCCGTCACGGCCCGTGCGGCCGCCGAGCAAGATAACGACGTCGCCCGGGGCGGGACGCTCGCGCACAACGTTCTTGGCGGGCGCCGCGGCGACGACCGCGCCGCACTCAAGGCGTTTGGCAATGTAGCCCTCGTGGTAGAGCTCGGCGACATGGCCCGTGGCAAGGCCGATCTGGTTGCCGTAGGACGAATATCCCGCCGCCGCGGTCTGCGCCAGCTTGCGCTGGGGGAGCTTTCCGGGAAGCGTCTCCGCGAGCGTCTTTCGCGGGTCGCCGCCGCCGGTGACGCGCATCGCCTGATGGACATAAGCGCGGCCGGAGAGCGGGTCGCGGATGCAGCCCCCGATGCAGGTGGCCGCGCCGCCGAAGGGTTCAATTTCGGTGGGGTGGTTGTGGGTCTCGTTTTTGAACATCAGCAGCCAGTCCTGCTCCTCGCCGTTCACCTTGGCGGGAACGTGGATAGAGCAGGCGTTGATCTCCTCGCTCTCGTCGAGCTCGGGGAGAAGGCCGCGTTTCTTGAGCGTCTTGGTGCCGATGGTCGCGATGTCCATGAGCGTCTGGGGGCGCTTGGCGGCCTTCTCGATGCCGTAGACCTCCTCGCGCGCGGCGAGGTAGCGGTCATACGCATCCTTGACGGCGGGATCCTCGATGCTGACCTCGTCCAAATGCGTAGAGAACGTCGTGTGGCGGCAGTGATCGGACCAGTAGGTGTCGACGACGCGCACCTCGGTCACGGTGGGGTCGCGGTGCTCTTCGTCGCGGAAATAGGCCTGCAAGGTCTTGAGGTCGTCTAAGTCCATCGCAAGGCCCATGGACGAAAGAAGCGCCGAGAGCGCCGATTCATCCATCCCGGTAAAGCCGTCGACCGATGCGACGGGCTTGGGCTCGGAGAGGTTCTCTTCGAGCGTCTCGGGCTTTGCAAGCGAGGCCTCGCGGCTCTCGACGGGGTTGATAACGTGGTGCTTGACGGCCTCGACGTCCTTTTCAGAGAGCGTGCCGTAGAGCGCGTAGACCTTCGCCGTGCGGATGCGCGGGCGCTCGCCCTGGCTGAGGAGCTGGATGCACTGCGCCGCGCTGTCCGCGCGCTGGTCGAACTGGCCAGGCAGCGGCTCGACAGCAAAGACGACGGCAGCGCCGCTCGCGTCGATCTCCCCGCTCGTCAGGTCGAGCTGCGGCTCGGAGAAAACGGTGTTTGTTGCATAGGCAAACAGAGTCTCGTCGATGCCCTCGACGTCGTAGCGGTTCCAAATGCGCACATTTTCAAGACTCTTGAGGTCCAGAAACGAGCGGCAGTCGGAAAGAAGGCTCGCGCACTCGGGCGCAAGGCCGGGCTTTTTTTCAACACAGACGCGATAGACCATTTACTCTCTCTCCTTTTGCGCGGCGATGGCTCGGCGGCCAATGTCGCTGCGGCAGTATTTGTTGGCAAAATCGACCTCGGACGATAAACGGTAGGCCTCCTTCACGGCCTCCTCGAGCGTGGGGGCGACAGCGGTAACGCCGAGCACGCGGCCGCCCGCGGTCAGGAGCCTGTCTCCGTCTTTCTTCGCGCCCGCGACGTAGGTGTGCGCGGCGGCCTCTTCGCTCATCGTGATGGGGAAGCCGCTCTCGTACTTCTTGGGATATCCGTTCGAGGCGAGGACGACGCAGCAGGCGGAATCGGTCGAAAACTCGACGGGGACGTCCTTGAGCGTACCGTTCGTCGTGGCCTGCATCACGGTAAGCAGGTCGGACTTGAGAAGCGGCAGCACGACCTGCGTCTCGGGATCGCCGAAGCGGCAGTTGTACTCCACGACCTTCGGGCCGTCCTTTGTAAGCATCAGGCCGAAGTACAGGCAGCCCTTGAAGGGGCGGCCCTCGGCCTTCATCGCGCGGATCGTGGGCAGGAAGATCGTCTGCATGCACTCGTCCGCGATCTTTTCCGTGTAGCAGGGATTTGGGGCGATCGTGCCCATGCCGCCGGTGTTCGGGCCCTTGTCACCGTCCAGCGCGCACTTGTGGTCCATGGAAGACACCATGGGAACAACGGTTTCGCCGTCGGTAAAGCTCAGAACGGAGACCTCGGGCCCCTCCATGAACTCCTCGATGACGACGCGCGCGCCGCTCTGACCAAAGGCCTTGTCCTCGATCATGGAGCGGACGGCGGCCTTTGCTTCCTCCACCGTCTGCGCGACGATGACGCCCTTGCCGAGCGCCAGACCGTCGGCCTTGACGACGATGGGCGCGCCCTGAGAATCAATATAGGCGCAGGCGGCGTCCGCGTCGGTGAAGAGCTCATACTTTGCCGTGGGGATGCCGTATTTTTTCATCAGATCCTTGGAAAATGCCTTGCTCGCCTCGATAATGGCAGCCTTTTTGTCGGGGCCGAAGCACGGGATGCCCGCCTCGGTCAGCGCGTCCACCGCGCCGAGGGCCAGCGGATCGTCCGGCGCGACGACGGCGTAGTCGATCCGGTGCGCTTTCGCAAATTTGACCTGCGCAGGGATGTCCTTTGCGCCGATCTCCGGCACGCAGACCGCGTCGGCGGCGATGCCGCCGTTACCGGGCAGGCAGTAAATTTCCTCAACTGCGGGATTTTCTTTTAACTTCTTGATAATGGCGTGTTCGCGGCCTCCGCCGCCGATGACCATGAGTTTCATTCGTTTCGTTCCTCCTTTTAGTGATGGAACAATCTCTGTCCGGTAAAGACCATGGTGATGCCGTATTTATTCGCGGTCTCGATGACGTTGTCGTCGCGGATCGAGCCGCCGGGTTCCGCGATGTAGGTGACGCCGCTCTTTCTCGCGCGCTCAACATTGTCGCCGAACGGGAAGAACGCGTCGGAGCCGACGGTCACACCGCTCTGGCGGGCGACCCAATCCTTACGCTCCTGCACCGTCAGCGGCTCGGGGCGCTCCTTGAAGACGCGCTGCCATGCACCGTCGGCCAAAACGTCGTCACACTCGTCGGAAATATAAACATCAATGGCGTTGTCGCGGTCAGGGCGGCGGATACCGTCCACAAACGGCAGAGCAAGCACCTTCGGGTGGCGGCGAAGATACCAGTTGTCCGCCTTGCTGCCGGCAAGGCGCGTACAGTGGATGCGGCTCTGCTGGCCGGCGCCGACGCCGATGGTCTGGCCGTCCTTGGCGTAGCAGACGGAGTTCGACTGCGTGTATTTGAGCGTAATGAGCGAAACGATCATGTCGCGCTTCGCGTCATCGGGAAGATTCTTATTTTCGGTGACGATGTTCGCAAGCAGCGACTCGTCGATCTTGCAGTTGTTGCGGCCCTGCTCGAACGTGACGCCGAAGACGTCCTTCTGCTCCTGCGGGGCGGGAATGTAGGCGGGGTCCATCTGCACGATGTTGTACTTGCCGCCCTTTTTCGTCTTCAGGATGGCAAGCGCCTCCTCGCTGAACGAGGGGGCGATGATGCCGTCGGAGACCTCGCCTTTCAGATATTCCGCCGTCGCGGCGTCGCACTCGTCGGAGAGCGCCGCCCAGTCACCGTAGGAGCAGAGGCGGTCCGCGCCGCGGGCGCGGATGTAGGCGCAGGCGATGGGCGAAAGGGCCTCGTCAGGCTCAACAAAGTAAATCTGCTTGTCCACCTCGTCGAGCGGCAGGCCGAGCGCCGCTCCCGCGGGAGAGACGTGCTTGAAGCTCGCCGCGGCGGGCAGGCCCGTGGCCTCCTTCAGCTCGCGCACGAGCTGGAAGGAGTTGAAGGCATCGAGCAGATTGATGTAGCCTGGCTTGCCGTTCAGCACGGTGAACGGCAGGTCGCCGCCATCTTTCATAAAGACGCGCGCAGGCTTCTGGTTGGGGTTGCAGCCATATTTGAGTTCGAGCTCGTTCATATCGTTCTCCTCAATCGCCTAAATTCTTGTTGAACAGCTTGACTTCGCCGTTCATGTTTGCGTAAAGGGACACCTTGTTGTCCTCGTTGAGCGCATCCCAGACCTCTTCGGGGCTGGGGACGCTCACCTCCATCGGCTCGCCCGCAAATGTCGGCAGCGGCGTGCCGTCGCCCTGATAGGTGCTGATGAAGTAGGCCTTGTCCGCGTCGCAGCCCTCGTAGCAGAAGAACTCGCGCAGGCACCGGCCGTCGTTATGCTTGAGGATGGACATCTCGAACGAGCCGTCCTCATGCACGATGGCGGAAATACGCGGCGTCCAGTTCGGCTCGTCGGGCTCGTACTCGCGCGTCATCAGGCCGCGGCGGAAGTCGCCGTGCTCGCAGATCGTGTCGGTCTGGTCGCCGTTCGTCACAACGAGGTCGCTGCCCATCGTGCGGACGGGGTGATAGATGATGAGGCTCGGGTCGGCGAGCTTGGCGGGGTCAAAGGCCTCGGTGCGGATGCCGTCGTCGGTCTTGACAAAGACGCGGTTGCGGCTGTTCTCGCTGCGGCCCATGATGAAATAATAGACGCGGTCCTTGCCGACTAAAATGCCGCGGCCGGGATAAGACGTATTTTTCAGAAAGTGCAAAAAGTCGACCATTTCAGTTCTCCTCTTCTGTGATGGCGCGGCAGACAAGCTCCGTCGCGCGCGGCAGGAGCTTCCATTCGGCCTGCTCCATCACGCGGCGCTGTAAGGTCTCGGGCGTGTCACCCGCTTCGATCTCGACGGCCTTTTGCAGGATGATCTCGCCGCCGTCGGGGATTTCGTTGACAAAGTGCACCGTCGCACCCGTGACCTTCACGCCGCGCGCGAGCGCAGCCTCGTGCACCTTTAAGCCGTACATGCCCCTGCCGCAGAACGACGGGATCAGCGACGGATGGATATTCAGAATGCGGCGCGGCCACTTTTTCGTGAAGTTCTCGCTCAGGATGCTCAAAAAGCCCGCGAGGACGATGACGTCGATCTTGTACTGCTCGAGCAGAAGCTCGATCGCCGCCTCAAAGTCGTGCTGGATGAGGCTCGACGGCACGGTGTGTGCGGGGACGTTCGCCTTTTCCGCGCGTTCGAGCGCGTAGGCGCATGCCTGAGAGGAAATGACGAGCGCGATCTCGCCGTGTGGAATTTTGCCGTCTCTCTGCGCGTCGAGCAAGGCTTGTAAATTCGTGCCGCCGCCCGAGACGAACACCGCGATGCGCGCGCTTTTCAGCATAGTGCGACCTTCTCTTCCCCGCTCACGACCTCGCCGATCACGTAGGCGTCCTGGCCGTTTTCCTTGAGGGCGGCAAGCGCCTTGTCGGTGTCATCTTTGGCGACGATCATCGTCATGCCGACGCCCATGTTGTAGGTGTTGAACATGTCGTGCTCGGGGATGCTGCCCATGCGCTGGAGCATTGAGAAGATCGGCGGCGTGCGGAGAGAGGACTTGTCGATCTTCGCGCACAGGCCGTCGGGGATGCAGCGGGGGATATTTTCATAGAAGCCGCCGCCTGTGATGTGGCTGACGCCGTGGACGTCGGCCACGTCCATCGCGGCGAGAACGGGCTTCACGTAGATCTTCGTCGGGCGCAACAGTTCTTCGCCCAGCGTGCAGCCGAGCTCGTCGACATATGCGCCGAGGTCCGCGTGCTCAACGTTGAAGACCTTGCGCACGAGGGAATAGCCGTTGGAGTGGATGCCGCTCGAGGTAAGCGCGATCACAACGTCGCCCGGACGCATGCGGTCGTGGTCGATGATCTTCGCGCGGTCGACAATGCCGACGGCGAAGCCCGCAAGGTCGTAGTCGTCGGCAGACATGGTGCCGGGGTGTTCGGCGGTCTCGCCGCCGATGAGCGCGCAGCCGGACTGCACGCAGCCTTCGGCCACGCCGGAGACGAGCGTCGCGACCTTCTCCGGCTCGTTCTTGCCGATGGCGATGTAGTCGAGGAAGAAGATGGGCTTTGCGCCGCAGCAGATGATGTCGTTGACGCACATGGCGACGCAGTCGATGCCGACGGAGTCGTGCTTGTTCATCAGCTGCGCGATGCGCTGCTTCGTGCCCACGCCGTCCGTGCCCGAAACGAGCACGGGCTCGCTCATACCGGTGAGATCGGGCGCAAACAGGCCGCCAAAGCCGCCGATATCGGACACAACGCCTGGGATCATGGTGCGCTGGACGTGCTTTTTCATCAGCTTGACGCCCTCGTAGCCGGCCTCGATATTCACGCCGGCGTCACGGTAGCTCTCGGAAAAACTACGCATTTTTCTTTTTCTCCCCTTCACTGATTTTGCACTCAAAGCGGTCCTTGCCGCCGTCTTTCGGGATAGAGGTGGGATAGCCGCCGCCGAAGCAGGCCGTGCAGAAGCCGTTTTCGGTGTTGTCGGCGAGCTTGACGACGTCCTCGATGCTTAAGTAGCCGAGCGAGTTGACGCCGATGATCTTCGCGATCTCATCGACCGTGTGGTGCGTGGCGATGAGGTTGTTCTTGTCGTCGATGTCCGTGCCGTAGTAGCACTCGGAGACAAACGGCGGCGCGCTGACGCGCATGTGGATCTCCTTCGCGCCCGCCTTCCACAATAGGTCGATCGTGCGGCGGCAGGTCGTACCGCGGACGATGGAGTCGTCGATCAGCACGACGCGCTTGCCCTCGACCACGGAGCGGATGGGGTTGAGCTTGATATTGACCTCGTTTTCGCGCATCGTCTGCGTGGGCGAGATGAACGTGCGGCCGATGTACTTATTTTTGATAAAGCCGATGCCGTAGGGGATGCCGCTCTGGCGCGCGTAACCGAGGGCTGCATCAAGGCCGGAATCCGGCACGCCGATGACGACATCTGCCTGCACGGGATGCTCGAGCGCGAGAAACGCGCCTGCGCGCTGGCGTGCGACGTGGACGCTGCTGCCGTCGATGACAGAGTCAGGGCGGGCGAAGTAGATGAACTCGAAGACGCAAAGCTTCTTTGGCGCTTTACCGCAGTGGCTCGTGTCGGAGCGAACGCCGGCCGTGTCGACGACAACGATCTCGCCGGGGCAGATGTCGCGCTCAAACTCGGCGCCGATGGCGTCGAGCGCGCAGGATTCAGACGCGAAGACAACAGAGCCGTCCTTCAGATGCCCCATGCAGAGGGGACGGAAGCCGTGGGGGTCGCGCGCGGCAATGAGCTTCGTCGGCGAGGAGAGGACGAGGGAATACGCGCCCTCGATGCGGTCCATCGCAGCGGAGACAGCCTCTTCGATGGAGCCGCGGTTGAGTCTCTCCTGCACGATGATATAGGCGATGACCTCGCTGTCGGTCGTGGTCTGGAAGATGGAGCCGCGACTTTCAAGCTCCTGCCTCAGCTCGCGGGAGTTCGTCAGGTTGCCGTTGTGCGCAAGCGCCATACGGCCCTTGAAGTGGTTCACTAAAATGGGCTGGACGTTGCGCTTGTTGTCGCTGCCGGTCGTGCCGTAGCGCACATGGCCGACGGCGATGGTACCCTTGCCGAGCGACTTGAGCTGCTCGGGCGGGAAGACCTCGCTCACAAGGCCAGTGTCGCGCAGTGAGCGGAACAGGCCGTCGTCGTTGACGACGATGCCCGCGCTCTCCTGTCCGCGGTGCTGGAGGGAGTAGAGCGCGTAGTAGGCATAGGACGCGACGTCCGCCTCCTGAGGCGTAAAGATGCCGAACACGCCGCATTCTTCGTGAATGTGGCGCGCCGGGATGATGTTGTGATTCTCTGTCATATTTGATCTTACTGTGCGTCGTGGGCCATCAGGCGCTTCATGACTTCGGCGTAGGCGTCTTCCACGCCGCCGAGGTCGCGGCGGAAGCGGTCCTTGTCGAGCTTTTCGTTCGTCTTGCTGTCCCACAGGCGGCAGGTGTCGGGGCTGATCTCGTCGGCGAGAACGATCTGGCCGTCGACGGTCTTGCCGAACTCGAGCTTAAAGTCGACGAGCGTGACGCCGCACTCGCTCCAAAATGCCTTGAGCGTGTCGTTGACGGCGAAGGCATACTTCTTGATGAGCTCGATTTCCTCCCAGGTCGCGAGCTTGAGGGCAACGGCGTGATAGGCGTTCATCAGGGGGTCATGCAGATCGTCGTTCTTGTAGGAGAACTCGATCGTGGGCTCGGAGAAGACGATACCCTCCTCCACGCCGTAGCGGGAGGCAAAATGACCGGCGGAGATGTTGCGGATGATGACCTCCAGCGGGACGATGGAGACCTTCTTGACGAGCGTGTCGCGCTCGCTGAGCTCTTCAACAAAGGGGGTCGGGATGCCGGTCTTTTCCATCTTGGCCATCAGACGGTTGGTCATCTGGTTGTTGATGACGCCCTTGCCGACGATGGTACCCTTCTTTGCGCCGTCAAAGGCGGTGGCGTCGTCCTTGTAGGAAACGATGACGAGGTTGGGATCTTCGGTGGCGTAAACCTTCTTGGCCTTGCCTTCGTAGAGCTGTTCTTTCTTTTCCATGATGACTGTTCTCCTTTTATTTTATATTTTTGTTGATTGATATGAATGGTTTCTCAGTTTTTGTAGCGCTCGCGAAGCTCTTCGTCCGCCTTCAAGACAGCGGCGGTGCCCTCGTCACGTGCGGCCTGGAGCTTGTGGGCGAGACCCTCGTCGCTCACAGCCATGATCTGGACGGCAAGGATGGCGGCGTTTTTCGCCCCGTCGATAGCGACGGTGGCAACGGGGATGCCGCTCGGCATCTGGACGGTCGAGAGCAGCGCGTCCATGCCGTCGAGCTTCGCGCCGCTGCACGGCACGCCGATGACGGGAAGCGTCGTATTCGCGGCCATCGCGCCGGCCAAGTGCGCGGCCATGCCCGCGAGCGCGATGATACAAGAAAATCCGCTCTCCCGTGCCGACGCTGCAAATTCTCTTGCCTCGTTCGGGCACCGGTGGGCGGATAACACGCGGACCTCGGTCTCGATCCCATATTCCTTGAGCGTCTGGATCGCCTTCTCGGCGACGGGCAGGTCGCTCGTGCTGCCCATAATAACGGCTACCTTTCGCATAGTTCTGCCTCCTTAAAAGCAAAATGGGCGCTCCACTGCCTCGATGTGCAGTTGAAGTGCCCAGACGGTCGGCTGCTGAATTTCAGCAAGAAACGCTCTCTGCTCCCCTGTGGTGACCCACGTTTCCGTCAGTTACAAAGAGCTCAACTTGACAAGCAATATGGTATCACAGAGGGTTCTTTTCGTCCATGCGGCAAAAGAGAGAAAGGCTTCGCCCTATTTATCAGTTTTTTGATAATAATCTACATATCTATAAGTTATGCTAATACTTATCAGTAAAAATCTGCCGTTTCGGCAGCGCAAATAAAAATCGGAAGGCCGCGCACTCCCCGTACGCGGCCTTCCATCGCATCGTGTTTTCAAAAAGGCAGACATCCGCCGATGGCAAGACTCAGCAGGATGACCGCAAGCGCAACGAGCACAGGTGCTTTCCGCCTGAGCTTCCTCATCGCGCGCTTTTCGTCCACAGAGGAATCCTCACTTTGCAAGCTCCTTGCCCAGCGCGCGGCAGGCGTCCAGCGCGGCGTCATCAGGCGCTTCGCAGCAGGTCACGCTCTCGCACACAAGGCGGATGCCGGAATCATCGCAGTCCTTTTCCCAGCCGCGCATCCACTCGCCGTCGCCCCAGCCGTAGGAGCCGAACAGCGCGGCGCTCTTGCCGCCAAGGCTGCGCTTGACCTCGTCAAACATGGGCTGGAACTCCATCTCCTCGAGCACTTCGCTGCCCATGGCGGGGCAGCCGAAGGCGATCGCGTCGTAAGCGCTCAACTCGCTGGCCTTGACCTGGTCAGGGGTCAACATCGTGACCTGCGCGCCCGCGCTCTCCATGCCCTCAGCGACGGCCTTGGCCATGGCCTCGGTGTTGCCCGTGCCGCTCCAATAAACAACAGCAGTCTTTTTCATATTAGTATGTTCCTTTCATAAATCAGTATCTATCACACTGCCACGGCAAGCTGCTCGATGCCCGAGCCGGCCTCCCAGAGTGCGCAGTAGATCTCCGTGCATTTTTTGAAGCGGGCGAACAGCTCGCGCGCCTTCTTCTCGTCGCCGTAGACCTTCCACAGCCCCGCGCATTTGAAGTTGCAGGCGCGGTGGTCGATGAAGCCCTTGACGTCCTCCGGCGGATACGAGAGGAAAAGCCCGACCTCATGGGGGAATTCGCCGCCCTCGCGGAATCGGCGGATGAGGTTTGCGATGCAGCGTCCGCAGTGGCCGCTATTGTAGCCCGCGTGGTGCAGGATCTCGGCCGCCTGTTCGTTCTCCAAATCTCTACGCAGCTCAGAGGGGCGGTACAGGTACAAAAGGACCTGTCCTTTCAGAAAACGGATTGGCAGCAGACACAGGCCCTTTGGCACAAGCAGACGGTTCAGGCGGCGGATGTCCGCAAAGAGCGCTTCCTTATCTTCGCAAGGACAAGGGAAGAGGCTGCCCGTTTTGATACCTGCCAACGTCGGCGCACCCTGCCGCACCAGGATCTCTTCAGACATGCCCGTTTCCCTCCCCTTTGGTTTCGGTGGTGGCTCCCCAGAAGTTAGATTTCTCTAACTCTTAGGGAGCGGCGTCCTCGCTCTTGACGTGTCTTAGGATACCCGAAAAGAAGAGCCCCATCCGCTCCAAATTGATCGGATGAGGCTCCAAAATATTTTATTCTGCCTTTTCCGCCGTCGGCGCACAGCTGTCGCTGTCCGCGCCCGCGCGGTACGCGCTCGGCGACACACCGATCACACTGCGGAAGGCCTTGGCAAACTTGCTGGCGTTGTCATAGCCGAACTGCCCCGCGATATCGAGCACCGTGCGGTCGCTCGTGCGCAGGAGCTGCGCGGCACTGTGCATCTTCTGCGCGCGCGAAAATGCTGCGGGCGTCATGCCGTACACGCCGCGAAAGCTCGCGGCGAGCTGCGAGGGCGACGCACCGAGTTCCTGTGCAAGCGCCGAGATCGTGACGTCGTCCTCCGTGCTTGCAAGCAGCGCGTCGCGCGCCGCGCGCGCAAGGCGCACTTGCGCGGCGGTATAGCCGTGCTTTTCGTGCGCCACGTCGAGCGCACTCAAAAAGAGCAGAAGTTCAAGCACCTTAACCTTAAAGTAGCCGCGTCTGATGCCGGCGGGCACGGCGTAGAGCTCAGAGAAGATGTGCTCCACGCGCGCCGACGATCTTGAGACAAAGCACTCCGAGTCGGCGAAGAACTTCTCCGCCAGCACGCTGGGGCGGACGTCGACATCCTGCAAAATGCAGGACAAACAGTCAGGTGCGAGGGCGGGGTCGAGCGTGACGGTGATGCCGTGGTAGTGCCCCGTGGGGAACTCCACCTCCCCCTCGATAGCGGCGCGGCGCACGACGGAGAGGTCGCCGGGGGCTAAAAAGTAATGCTCGCCGCCGCAGCAGTATTCCGCACGCCCCTCGCGGCAGTGCTGGATCTCGATGAGTCCCGCCGCGCCCGGCTCTGCCAGACGATACGACGGCGCATGCACATCGTGATAGGCAAGCTCAATGCCGGGGAAAACGGGATAGGCCGTGATGCACACCTCGCCGTCCGTCTCCCTGAGACGGTAGACGGTGCGTTCCTCGTTCTGCTGCAAAATTTCTGCGTGGGCGCTGCACGTTTTTGCCTGAGACTTTGGTTCGATCAAGGAAGCTTCCCTGTCCTTTCTTCTATACATAAAAATAGAAAACGCCGCAAAGCGCAGATCCCGCGCTTTGCGGCTTGTGGCTG